>Ga0307380_10009876_pt1 | contig 12077 bp, 10 predicted proteins | sample UN3MG_FD_202239 | JGI IMG/M metagenome (GOLD analysis project Ga0307380, IMG submission 202239) | Soil microbial communities from Risofladan, Vaasa, Finland - UN-3 | ecosystem: Environmental > Terrestrial > Soil > Coastal area > Acid sulfate soil | place: Finland: Risofladan, Vaasa | collected... | reverse complement strand
TAAAAATGGAGGGTTCTCGATGAAAGTCCAAAAATCCATAAGCGTCATTGTCTTTATGATCCTGATAGCCGGCTCGATTACCGTCGCTGCTGAAGCAGAAGACATCCGGATCGTTGTTCCCTATCTGGGCTATGTAAACAATATCTACGAGAATGCAAACTTCCCTGAAGCTCTGGATGATTCCGACCTGATGAAGGGCCTGTATTTCCAGTGGATTAACCCGAAACGATATCAGTGGAATACTTTTCTCTATCAATCCTCGGATATCAACTACAGCAGCCTCTGGGGCGGACATTTTATCTTCGATCTCTATCTCGGGGTACGGGAACGCGGAAAATACGTCATCGGAACTGGTATTGAATACATCCGTCTCGACATGGACGCGGGGAATAATTTTTCTCCTCCATTTACCGACTTCCAGCTGGTAAACAATATCGTTGTTCCCTACCTGCGGGCAGGCAGGTATTTTCTTTTCGGCAGCGATACACTCAGCGTGTCCGTACTCCCCTGGGCCGGTATTCAACCGCAATGGGTTAAAGGAGAAATTTCGTATACAGCCGGTCCTCCGATCCCTAAAAAGATCGACGAGTATGACCTGTACGGCATTGCCGGCATCAACGCCAGCGTTTCCATCTTCCATTTCATCACAGTCGATGCCAAGTACCGCGGAACCTTCAACGCGGATGATTATTTCTCTTCGGTAGACAGTATGGTCAACGTCTTTTTTACCAGACACTGGGGCTTGTCGTACCGATTCAAATACAGCGAGACCAGCTCAGGATCCACTGCCTATCATATCGGGGGAATTGCCTTCGTATTTTAAGTGAACACGGGCACCTGCAGTCAGGCATTTGTTCGTGCGATGTTAGGCAGGGAAGGCCGCTGATTAGCGGAAGCGTCGACTTTCACTGTTGGTATATACTCAACGATTTTGTAGCAGAATCTTGCGGGCAACCCAGATTTATGTGACATTGGTTTTCTAAACTCTACGTCCAACCGAGGAGCTCAAGAGATGAAAATGTATCTTTTCTCCCTAACGATGCTATTATGCTTGTTGCTGCTTGCTGCTCCGCAGGCTACGGCCGGCCCTGGCGACGCCGAGAAGCTGATAGAAAAGGTTTTCAGCCAGGATCTAAACGGACTGGAACAGCTGATCGCAGCCGGTGTTGATGTGGACGCCCGGGATCCTAACTCGGGCAGTACGGCTCTCATGCTTGCCTGCAATTACGGATTCTACGATATGGTAAAGATTCTTCTCTCCGCGGGTGCGGATCCCGACGTCGCTGACAACGGGGGGATGACGGCTCTAATGGCTACTGTGAGAGTATCGAAGGAGATGACCGATCTATTGCTGAAACACGGAGCCGATCCGGGCATTAAGGCGCAGGCCGGCGTGACTGCCCTCACGCACAGCATCTTGGGAGTCTTAATGGGCTCCGTGACCACCGAAGTTCCCGCTATGCTGATCGACCGCGGAGCAGACGTCAACGAAGCGGCTACCTCCGGCCGCACAGCGGGGTACACTCCGCTGATGATGGCGGCGCGGAACAATGACACGGAGCTCGCACGTTTTCTAATCGACAGCGGCGGCGACGTAAATGCCCGGGCCGGGGACGGAGCCACGGCACTGACGCCTGCTGCGGCGACGACGCTTGCGCCGCTGCAGTTCAATCGGCTTGTTTCCCCTGTCGTTCTTCCAGGCGTTCAATACCAATACCAGTATGGACAATACCTTTTCATCTTTCTCAATCGCGGTGATGATGAACAGTGCTCTGGCCGAGAAAGTATCTGTGCTTATGACCGTAGAATACTCACAGGAACGAGCTAGACGAGGGAGTAGAAGCAGGTTTGAGAGGGCTCTTTCAAAGGTGAAAGATATAGAATCTCGGGAAGAGGATCGAATCCAGCGAAATACAAAATTTAAAAAGTACATTTTTCGCAAACCCACCCCACCCTCCGGCAATGTATCAACGGTTGGGCTGCATACCAAAAGGGATTCGAGAACAATGAATCCTTTGCCGCTAGATAAAAACCTCTGAATCAGGTCTAATGAATATTTTGACATTAGACAATATCAGAGTATTTGTGTTCGGCACAGCTATTTGGAAAGTATTTTTAGCTCTTCCCGAATAACCTTACGTATTGTTTTTTCTAGATCGCTATCTTTAAGATTTGCATATTCCCGTAAGGCTTCGTTGACCACAGTTTGGTAGTTTTTTCCTCCTCTGCTATGAGCCTGGTCCCGGAACCAATTCAGAATGTTCGTATCGACCCTGATGGTTATTCGGGTCTTCTCCGGGGAAGGTTTAATAACAGGTCCCTGCTTCGCTTTCTCGAAACTATATTCTTCTCTGCTCATAGATATTCCTCTTCGGCATTCGTCGCAGATCTATCTCAAATCAACCGAATATCATCGCCCCGAAATGTATAGATTACCACGACTATCCGACCCACATAATCCATACCGGCGGTTGCGAAGCACTATCCATTCTTGACGGTTTCCTTTGTGATTGCCAGCGCGCATTTTACATACATTAAAGTTCGGAATCTTGCGCCCCTTCCCATTTAGCCAACACTTGAAGGACCGCTTCCTCCACCTGTTCCCGGGCTTCCCGCCTCTCATAGCCTCTGGCCAGAAGCTCGTCGTATCGGGTTTCGGTGTGACGAACATGGGCAGTAACGGCTAGCCACACCGCTTCCTCATCAAGGTACTTTCCCGCCGCTGAGCGACCGATCCGACCGCTGTATATCAGGCATGCATGCTCAGCTATCGCCCTCTCCCGTCCGGCAGGACAGGCAGGGAAAAGCTTGCGCACGTGCAGGGCAAAGCGCTCTACATAGTGGCGGTCCAACTCCGCCCGCCGCTCCACTTCCCGTTTCCTTCGGCGGGCCCTTGCCTCACTGTCGGCCAAACATTCCGCTTCGGCTCGTTCCAGCGCCTGCTCTCCCACCACCAGCCCCTGTCGTTCGTATCGTTTTCGAGACCGGCTCCACTTCAGGACCACCGCCGCTAAGGTCGAGTGCTTGCGGGCTCGTCGGGTAAGGGCCGTATTGCCGGAAGGGAGAAACATGAGATGATCCAGATCGGCGCAGGCCAGGCACAGGGCTCCTTTGCCTTCCACAAGGGTAATCCAGGCCCCACGTCCAAGAGACTCCCCACACTCGCAGCAAGAGGAATCTTTTCCTCCGGTGGAAATGAACACCTTCAGGTCTTCGCTTTGTTTCATCCGCTCCCCGAGGCGTTATGCTTTGTCCGTTAAAAAGGACCACGCTCCTGGCTGCCAGGAGCGCCAACCATATTATCGAACCGCTCACCCTTTTCTTTTCGTGATCCGGTCTCCAGACAACTGACTTCGTCGATGGGGCAACGTGATTTTCCCAAATAGTCCCGAAGGGCTTCATTCATCCTTGTGGTGCAGCAGCGGGGCGGCCAGCACGGGGATCCCCGCCTTCAGCAAGGCCGTGGCCGTGCGCTGAATAGCGGAGTGCTTGTCCAGGTAGTTCTGCTCGAGGGCCGGCATCAGACCCTTCTCCTCGATCTCCTGTTTTGGCAGGAAGTAGTCCAGGATGTCCGAGGGGTAGTCCCGACTCTCTTCGGTTTGCGGGACCCCGCCCTCGTGTTTGGCGGAGATATTCCTGACCTTCCTGGCCACCTCCACCAGCTCCTCGAGCCTGTCGTAGGGCTGGCGGACGATGTGCCGGTAGCTCTCCAGGATGTGGTGCTCGATCCGCACGTTTTGTTCGAAGCCGAGATCCCGCCGGATCTCGCCGGTCAGCTCGAGGGTCCAGTTGTCCACCGCATTGGAGAGATTGAAGCCGATCAGAGGAGTGGTGCCGTCCTCCCGGGCGAAGAGCTTGGCGGTCAGCAGGGTCCAGAGCACGTTGAGGGGGTTGTCGTTTCCCATGAAGACGGAGATCTTGAACTCGATGTCCACGCCCAGCTTGTACAGCAGGTAGCCGGCCAGGACGGTGCCGCCGTTGATATTCAGCACCTGCTTCACCCCGTAGTTCGTATAATAGTACAGATACTCGTCGATCCATTTGTAGGGGTACTGATTCGGCTGTCCGATACCCCCGAAGTAACCGGTGATCGTATCCGGACCGCCTAAATGCACGTTGGAGCCGTCGGTTCCCTTCGTGTCCAGGCTTTCCACCCAGGATGCGCCCAGGATCTTCATGGCCGCGGTTACGGCCAGGAGGTCGCCGTCGGCCTCCTGCTCCTTCATGGCCCGTACCCGGATGAAGCGCCCCGGCATCAGCTCCTCTTCTTCGATCGCCCGCCTGGCCTCGATGATCAGCCAGGGAAAGTACTGGAGAGCGGAGATCTCCAGGGTGACCTGATAGCTGGAATCGAGAGTTGGAGATCTATCGGCATTGACCTTTGTAACGTAGTCTGCCATGGGGATAAAGCGCCGGGCCTCCCGCTGCTCCAAAAGCCAGTCCAGCTGCTCGGCGTACCTGCCATTCTTCTCTTTCAGTCGTTCAAGGAGAGAGGGAAGGGCGCCGTTCTGACGGGCTTTCCCGTTGATACGTTCCACCCCGCCGTGCTTCTCCACCACTTCGAGCAGCGGGTCGAGCACGGCGTTGGGTGATTTGCTTAAAAATTCGTTGATTGCACCGAGGCGATTGGTCTCGATCCGAAAAGGTTCGTTCATGTCTGCACTCCGCGGTATTACTATTTCTTGCGGGAGTTCTTATAGCGCTCTACGACTGTGTTGAACTTCTCCAGCTCCTCTTTGAGTACGCTGTAGGAGTGCTCGGGTCCGGGAAAACGGCCCTGATGCACGTCGTCTACGTACTCCTTCAAGGCGGTCGTGATGACATCGGCCAGGTTGGCGTATTTTTTCACGAACTTGGGGGTAAAGGCTTCGAAGTAGCCCAACATATCCCCATTGATCAGAAGCTGTCCGTCCGTGTACTGCCCGGCGCCGATGCCGTATACGGGAATACTCAGGCACTCGGCGATCGCCTTGCCCAACTCAGGAGGAACCGCCTCCAGCAGCAGGGAAAATGCACCCGCCTCTTCGATGGCCAACGCATCTTTGATCAAATCCTCGGCGCTCTCCGCTGTGCGGCCTTGAGCCTTGAAACCGCCGAGCTGCCCGCTGGATTGGGGCGTAAGCCCGATGTGTCCGATCACCAGGATCCCCGCATCCACGATGCCCTGTATTTGCGGAATGACCCTCCGGCCGCCTTCCAGCTTGACCGCGTCCATGTTCGCCTCTTTGAGAAAGCGTCCGGCGTTGCGCACCGCCTCCGGGATCGAGACCTGATAAGAGAGAAAGGGCATGTCTCCGATCACAAAGGTGTTTGGTGCTCCCCGGCGTGCGGCCCGGCAGTGGATCAGGCACTCCTCCATGGTCACCGGGATGGTGCTGTCGTATCCGTAGACCACCATGCCGAGAGAGTCCCCCACCAGAATCATGTCCATCCCCACCTTCTCTGCGAAGTGGGCGATCGGATAATCGTAGGCGGTGATCCAGGTCAGCTTCTCCCCGGCCTGCTTCATCTTCAAGAATTCGAACCTTCCTTTTTTGGCCATATCATCCTCCTGCAGTCATCTCGCTGTTTGGACCCCCTGGGCGGGCCCCTGGGCGGCGCCCCCGACGGGCTCCCCCGGCCGGGCGCCTCCATTCCCACCGCGGATCCTCACATTCCAGTGTACAATCGCCTCCCTGCGCGGTCAATTCTACCTTTATTAAAGTACATTACCATAAAAATGCTGGCAGGTACATAAGATTTACAAATATATATACAAAATCACCGCGAAAAAACGAGGAATATTTGCCCCAGCTTGACTGAGAGGCGGATATGCTGTAGAGTGAAGGTGCTTTGGCAACTCTTGGAGAAGGGATGGGAGAGTTCCGTAGAAGCAGGAGAAAGGGATGAATGAATTCAGGCCTGCGGAAAATCAACCCTGGGTACGTACTGTCGAGACGATCCTGGAAAACGCCTCCGCCGAAGGACGGCAGCAACTGTTCGAGCATGAGGTGTATGAAATTCTGGCGGAGCTTCAAATCAAGACACCGACCTACATCATCGCCAGGGATGAGAAGGACATCACCCACAGCACTCTCTCTGTATTCTCCTCCGACAGAATCGTGCTCAAGGTCATCTCCAGCGAGATCGCTCATAAACAGAAAGCCGGTGGGATAAAGGTCGTCTACAAAGACCTCGATTTCGTGAAGTACTCGGTCCGGGAGATGCGGCAGCGATTCGGCGAAAAAAAACTGGCTGTCGAAGGAGTGCTGCTGGTGGAGTACGTGGACTACTCCAAGGATCTGGGCAACGAGATCCTGCTTGGCTTTCGGGAGAGTATGGCCTTCGGCCCCGTCATTTCTTTCAGCAAGGGCGGCACCGATGCCGAACATTTTGCCGGCCATTTTTCCCCGCCCAACCTGATTCTTCCTCCTCTGGACAGACAGTGGGCCAATGCCCTGATGACCTCCACTCACATCAGCGGGAAGTACCTGGCGGAAGGGCATGCCGACTTTATCTCAAAAATTGTCGACGCGGAGGTGAAGTTCAGCGCCCTGGCAGGCAGCTTCTCCAACTTTTTTTCTTCCCCAACTAAATTTGTGCTGACCGAGTTTGAAATCAATCCCCTCGTGTTTGAGACCAACGGGAATCTAATCGCCATCGACGGCTATGCCACCTTCTGCAGAAAAAGCAAGAAACCGGCAGATATGAGCATCAAAGCGAAAGAGACCCTGCGGCCTCTGTTTGAGCCTACAGGTATTGCCGTTGTAGGACTCAGTACCTCCGACAGCAGCAAGGCGGGCAACATCATCGTCAAGAATCTGATCGATCTCAAGCGGGAGGATGTCTACTGCGTAAATATAAAGGGGGGAAAGACGAAGATCTCCGGCAGATCCATGGTCCTGTACAAGTCGGTTACCGACATTCCCGCTCCCCTGGATCTGGCCATCGTCACCGTTCCGGCGGAAGCCACCATCAGCGTGGTCGAGGATTGTGCTAAAAAAGGGGTGAAGGCGATTCTGCTTATCCCCGGCGGATTCAGCGAAACCAGGAAGAACCGGGATCTGGAGGAGAAGATCCTCGCGGTGGCTCGGAAGAACGAAATCCGGATTATGGGGCCCAACTGTCTGGGTGTGGTCTATGCGGGGGACAAGGATCATCCCGGCTTGAACACCTTCTTCATCCCGGAAGAGAAGTTCAAGGTCAACCTCGAGCAGGAGAAGAATGTGGCTATCCTGAGCCAGAGCGGGGCGGTCGGGATCATGGAGATCTACAACCTGAGAAGCGCGATCAGTCCCAAAGTAATCGTCAGCTACGGCAATCAGCTCGATATCGATCCTTCCGATCTTGTGCAGTACTTCGAAGATGATCCCATGGTGGATGTGATCGGCCTGTATATCGAAGGATTCAATCCCGCGGCGGGCCGCAAGTTTTTCAACATCACCTCCCATTGCAGAAAACCCATCGTTGTGTATAAGGCCGGCCGGACCGCGGCGGGGCAGATGGCCACCCGCTCCCATACGGCCAGCATTGCCGGAGAGTACGAGGTGGCCAAGGCGGCGATGAAGCAGGCCGGACTGATCGTTGCCGATTCCATGATTGATCACGGTGATTTTGTAAAAACCTTCGCTCTCCTGCACAAGTTCAAGGTTGCGGGAAACCGGGTAGCGGTGATTGCCAATGCCGGTTATGAGAAAACCTACGCCGCGGACAATCTGCGGGACCTGGTGTTGGCCGAATTGGACAGACAGACAGTAGAGAAATTGAAAGGCATCATCCCCCCCTACGTCAACGCCGAGCCCCTGCTTGATCTGACTGCCATGGTTTCGGACGAACAGTTCGAGCGCTGCATCGACATCATGCTCAGCTCCCCGACCGTGGACGCCCTCTGTATCTCGATCGTTCCACAAGCCCAGCTGCTGCACACCACAGACGAGGAGATCGAGCACTACGAGAGGAACATCGCCGCCAGAATCGTCGAAACCGTGCACAAGCACAACAAGCCTACGGTGGTCTCGGTGAACGTAGTCAGCGGGGCCGATGCGGTGTACAACAGGTTCGGCCAGGTGATGGACTCGGGGGGTGTACCCACCTATCTTACCGCGGAGCGAGCCATGGCCTGCCTGAACGCCTTTATTCGCTACCATCTGGTCAAAGAGCGAGGCATCATAAGTGAGTGGTTGAGATAGCCGGAGGGAGGACCTGAAAATGCATACGGATACAAAGCACCGCTATTCCATATCGGCCCGCAGGATGAGCAGGTCGATCATCCGGGAGCTCCTCAAGCTGGCCACTAAGCCCGGGATCATATCCTTTGCCGGCGGACTACCCAATCCGCAGACCTTTCCCCACGAAGAATTGAAAGAGATCTGCAACGGCATTCTCGAAGACTCACCCCAGGTCGCACTGCAGTACAGTGCCACCGAAGGGTTGTCCTCTTTCCGCGATCTATTGGTCGAGTTTGCTGCAGGCCTCGGACTGGAGGTCAGCCGGGAGGAGCTGATCGTAACCACGGCCAGTCAACAGTCGCTCGATCTGGTGGGAAAGATCTTTATCGACCGTGGAGACACGGTGGTTGTGGAGAATCCCAGTTACCTCGGAGCGGTCAGCGCCTTCAAGTTTTACGGTGTACGCTTTCTTCCTATCGATATAGATGAACAGGGCATCAAAACGGATCTTCTGCACCGCAAGCTGCGGGAGCTGAAAAAAAGTGCCGGCAGCGGCATTAAGTACTATCACAACATGCCCAAGTTTATTTATACGATCCCTGATTTTCAGAATCCCAGCGGGATTACCATGAGTCTGCAGAGGAGAAAAGAGCTTCTCAACATCGCTGAAGAGTTCGATCTGATCATCGTCGAGGATGTCCCCTACAAGTGGCTGCGCTACGCAGGCGAAGACCTGCCCCTGATCGGAGCCCTGGAGGTCCAGAGCAGGGCTATTTCCGCCGGCTCGGCCGGCTTCCCTCCGCCGACTCGCCGGGTCATCAACCTGTTCACCTTTTCCAAGATCCTTTCCCCCGGGATCCGCCTGGGTTGGGTCTGCGCCGACTCGACCATCATCGACAAGATCGTGCAGGCCAAGCAGGCCACCGATCTGTGTACCTCCGCCATGAGTCAAAGGGTTGCCGAGGAGTTCCTTCGCCGTGGGCTGCTGGGAAAGCGGATAGAGGGCAACGTCACCCTTTATCGAAGCAAGCTTCAGATTATGCTTGACGCCCTGGAAGAGCACATGCCCCGGTTGCCGGGTTTACGCTGGGTGGTTCCCCAGGGCGGAATGTTTATCTGGATCACGCTTCCCGAACAGATGGACGCGGATGAGATGTTTAAAGAAGCCATAGAGAGAAACGTAGCCTACGTGGTAGGTTCGGCGTTCTACCCCAACGGCGGAGGCCACAACACGATGCGGTTAAACTTTTCCTATTCCAGCAACGATGAGATCCGCGAAGGTATCAAGCGCCTGGCCGGACTGGTTCGCTCCCGGCAGCGGGGTCTAGTCTTTGATCCCGAACAAGCTTCGGCATTCCAGGAATAGAAGATCTTTCTGTAAATCCGTCATAAAGGATGTTTTGTAGTATTCGAGGTCGTTTTGTGAAAGATCCGTATGCGCCAGCAGTTCAAGCAGGAGCTGTTCACCGGCCGGATCTATGCCGCCGACCCTGATGATCTCCGCCACCAGATCCGCTAGCGACACGATGATGATCGAGGCCTTATGGGCGGAGGTGATGTTCAGGCTCTGGTGTTCCCGGGCCGAGTCCACAAAAACTTCAGGAAAACTCCATTTGGACAGGAGAGATGCGCCGATTTCGCGATGGTCAGCGCCGTATAGTCTGTCCTCGATCTCCTCCACCGGTGTCTTTCCTTCCAACAACGCTGTTACGGCGGGTTGATACTGCTCCCGGTCGGCGTTGTAAAAGGCAACCTGGCCGATATCGTGAAGCAGCCCGGCAATGAAACAGTCTTCGGCGGCGTCCTTCCGATTGCTCCGGATGGCGATATGTCTGGCCAAGAAAGCCGTCATAATCGAATGTTTCCAGAAGTACTGGAAAAAGAGATCTTTCTGGAAACGGGAAAAAATGTTCGAAGCCGTGACCAATAGAACGAGGCTCTTCAAGTTCTTGAAGCCAAGCAGGGTGATCGCCATCTGCAGGCTCTTGATCTCCCGCTGTCTGGCGTAGAGAGCCGAGTTGGCGATCTTCAGTATCTTAGCGGTCAGGCCGGGGTCTACTTTAATGATGTCCTCCAACTCTTTGAAGGAGATGTCCAGCTTATCTTCGGTAATGGACAGGATCTTCATGGCTACTTCCGGAATCACGGGCAGTGTTTTCAGGTACTTTTCAAATCCCTCGCTCATAGCATCTTCTCCCTATTCTCTCTTCTATATTTATCGCTATAATCCGCTTGTATCCAGGGCCATCCCCTTCTACAAATTGTAGTGCAGGCTGCTCCGTCTCCCGTGGCGCTCTATGGCCAGCTCGATCAATCTGTCCAGAAGTTTGGGGTAGGCCAGCCCCGAAGCCTCGCACATCTTGGGGTACATGCTGATATTTGTAAATCCGGGAATGGTATTGATCTCGTTGAGAAGGATGCGGTTGCTCTTTTTCTCGAGGAAGAAATCGACCCGGGCCATTCCGGAACACTCTACGGCTTTGAAAGCAGCCACGGCAAGCCGGCGAACCTCTCTGGCGAGGTTCTCAGGAAGATCCGCAGGCAGCTTCAAGGCCGCGCCCTCCGGGTCGATATACTTGGCTTCGTAGCTGTAAAACTCGTGGCTCGGGAGGATCTCCCCCGGTGCGAAGGCCTCCGCCGTCTCGTTTCCCAGGACCGCACACTCGATCTCGCGGGCATCGATGGCCGGTTCCACCATGGCCTTGGCATCGAAACGAAGCGCCTCGGCAATGGCCGGCCGAAGCTGCTCCTCGGTATGAACCTTGGTGATCCCGACCGACGATCCGGCTGTTACCGGCTTGACGAACAGGGGAAAACTGAACTGTTCCAGCACTGCGGCCGCGCTCCTCGCTGAACTGTCCCGCACAGTGATAAAATCCACCACGGGAAGCCCGCGTTGTTTCCAGATTTCCTTGGTCTTCTGCTTGTCCATGGCCAGGGAACTCCCCAATACCCCTGCACCGACGTAGGGAAGATTTGCTATCTCTAAAAGGCCCTGAACAGTTCCGTCCTCTCCGAAGGTGCCGTGGAGAACGGGAAACACTACATCCACGGGGATCGGCTTGGAAGCTGCGAACAGCCCCACTGCGGGTACAGCCGTAACAACTTCCACCGCCGGCACCACCTTAAGGCTCTCCCCGAAGGAGGCTGTTTGAAAACGAGCTTCTTGTTGGAGATGCCATCTGCCCTCATCGTCGATCCCGATCAGCACCTGTTGGTATCTGTCGGGATCGAGATTGCGAACCACCGAGGCGGCGGAGCGACAGGACACTTCGTGTTCCCCCGATCTGCCGCCGAACAGGATGCACACGGTAAGCAAACCCATGGTAGTACTATAGGGTATTCCACTTCTCTTTGCGAGGGATTGCTGCAGGTTCTTGTCGGAGCGCCCCGAGGAACAAAAGTCACAAGGGTCGGGATCGGCTACTCAGTCTCGGGGAGGCGCAGCGTCCCGGCAGGAAAGACCAGGGGGAGTTGGAAGTATTGAGCCTTCGCCCGCTGTTCGTGGAGAAACTTCACCATGATGTTGAGAACGATACGCAGGTCTTCGGTGGTGACAGGACCGGTAGTGCTTCCTGAGAAGGGAATGGTTACGATGGCCTCGCCGCCGGTGTAAACCTGTTTGAGTGATCCCTGCCAGCGGGAATCGGGATATCCGCTGAAACGGGCTTGGACCTCAGGCTGCTCCGCTATGTTCCCGGAGGTATTGCGAAGTACAATTCGCAGCTCCTCTCCCTGATCCGTACCAAAGTGTCCTTCCACTTGGGCCGACAGCACGGGTTCCGCTGTCAGAATATCTCGAACGCCGTTTCGCCGCCGGCTCTGCTCCCGGATGGCCTCGGGATAACGGGGATCTACCGGATCGAGGCTGCGCAGCTCGCGATAGACGGTCAAGCTGCGGTTGTAGGCTGCTTCCGCCTCGGGAAGCCG
>Ga0307380_10009875_pt1 | contig 12077 bp, 9 predicted proteins | sample UN3MG_FD_202239 | JGI IMG/M metagenome (GOLD analysis project Ga0307380, IMG submission 202239) | Soil microbial communities from Risofladan, Vaasa, Finland - UN-3 | ecosystem: Environmental > Terrestrial > Soil > Coastal area > Acid sulfate soil | place: Finland: Risofladan, Vaasa | collected... | reverse complement strand
GCTCAGCCCATACGAGGTGGCACTCCTGCTGCTATCGGCGTATCTCCACGACATCGGAATGACCCCGGAGCAGAAGACGGTTGGGCAACATTGGCACCACCTGGTGTTCGGCAAGCCCCCGCAGGCGGACACGGCCGGCCTCACCGACGAGGAGGCCCGGCTGTTGCAGCAGTGGCTCGACGAGGAGGGGCGCGGCATCGAAGCACCGATGTGCCCGGACGGGAACGCATCCCAGGAGCAAATCCGCCTGGCGGACGAGCTGATGACCCATTACTGCCGTCATCGTCATAATGACTGGAGCGAGCGATACATCCGCGAGAAGCTCGGTTCCATCAAGCTCGCCGACTACGAGCACTGGCTCGAAGACCTAGTGAGTCTGTCCCGCAGCCACCACGAGGGGTACGAGGATCTGCGCCAGGATCGCTTCGATCCGCGCCCCGTCGATTCGGCCGACAGCGTGGTTCACCTGCGCTACCTGGCGTGCGTGCTGCGTGTTGCCGACATCCTCGACGTCGATCCCGAGCGCACGCCGGAGGTCATCTTCGCGCACCGCGACATCGGCGCCGGCAGCGTGCTCTATTGGCGCAAAGACCACATGACGTGGCTGACCCGCGACAAGGGACAGCTCGTGGTCACCGCGCGGCCCGACCGGGCCTATATGGAGAAGGCCATCCGCGACACCGCCGACACGATCGAAGTCGAGCTGCGCACCTGTGATCGACTGAACCGGGAGCGCCCGTTCACGCACGCAGCCTTCCGAACCGCGGAACCATTGCCGCACGAGTGGGAATTCCCCGCTGTAGTCAACGTTCAAGTACAGCCCAAAGAGGGCACCTACATATACATCGACGGCGCATTTCGTACAAACACGAGGAAGCTGCTGGAGCTGCTCGGGGGCCGCGAGCTGTACGGCGATAGGGCGGTCGCCATCCGTGAACTGCTACAGAACGCCTTCGACGCCGTCCGCGAGGAGATCGCCCTCGAGCGTCTGAAACAGCCCGATCCGGCTGACCGGGAGTGGGAGACGATCCTTGGCAAGCAGCACCACGTGCAACTCCGCTTTGAGCAGCGCGACGGGCGCTGGTGGCTGGTCTGTAGCGACGACGGCGTCGGCATGACGCAGGGGATCATCCGCGACCATGTCCTGGTCAGCGGCAACCCGCGTCAGCGTCATGTGAGGGAGCTGGAGCGCAAATGCGATGCGGCCGGATTCCGCCTGGGCCGCACCGCGCAATTCGGGATCGGCGTCCTGAGCTACTTCATGCTAGCCGACCGCGTCGAGGTCCGCACACGCCGGTCCCAGTCTTATGCCGGGCCCCCCGAGACGAGCGGCTGGTACTTCGAGACCGAAGGCGTCGGTTCTTTCGGGGAGCTGCGACCTGACGACGATGCAAAACCAGGCGCAGAAGTTCGCCTACGGTTGAGCGACCTGGGTGAACATACGGCGCAGGAATGGTATAGTGGCCTCAGCTCGTACCTCTTCAACACGCTGCGCTACCTCCCATGTCGGCTTGCGCTGACTTCGCCAGTGCAAGGCTGCGACGATCGGGCGTGGCCCCCCGGGTGGTTCCTGTCCCCCGATATCCTGGGCAACCACCTTGTCGGCGCTTTTCAGGCCGAATCCTCCGGCAGAACGCCGCCAACCGAGCTGCTCCCCTCGGCCAAGAGACTTGAAATCGAGGCGGCCGAACAGGAGCTTGGGCAAGCGAGGAAGGAAGCCCGCGCCTGCTTGCGCTGGTACACGGAGGAAGGGGAGCTCCCGGATAACCTGGGCCGATTCCGCGTGCTGGTCCCTTACTTCGAGCTCCCGCGCGGCAACTGCGCCGGGTTCATGCGCGCTGCGGAAAAAGGCGGTTCCATCGTAATCCTGCGCGCCGGCAAGCGAGAGCTGTTCGTACCGGAGAGCGAGCACCTCTGGGCATGGTACGGGGCGAGCGTTCCCGCGCGACTGAGAGAGAAACACGGCAGCTATAGAATCTACCAAGACCGCCATGTGCTTGAGATCAACTGGGAGAACTCGGCGGCGGGCGAGGTGCGCATCAACCGGGCAGAGGTTGATCTTACGCCTGCCGCGCGGAGCGCCCACAAGTGGGCCGGAAAGCAGGGCCGAGACATCGAGTCGCAACTCTTCGGCCAATGGCCAAACACATATGCCGAGCTGAACCTCCGCATCTGCCACAATCTGGAATTGCCGCGGTATGAGCGCTGCTGGAAGTTAGGACGGGACCCTACCGCCGGCGAAGGCATCTGGGGCCCCATCCCTTTCCCCGTCGTTGACGCGAGTGTTCTTGACCGCGATCTGCGGACCCCTGAAATCAAGTCGCTACGCTGGCGTGGGAGAACCGTCAGGACGTTGCTGCCTCTATCCGCGCGACCCAGCGACCAAGGCCGTTGGGTACCGGCGCCATCTCCGCCGGATCGAATCGTCTCGCTCATGCCTGATCTCGTACGCGTTACCGGATTATGGGAGCGCGCCGAGCAACCCCCCGCCGCCAAATGCCCGCTGGGCCTTACGAGCTCATTCCCCCGCCCTTGGCCACACGTGTGCGCCTTCGGATACAGGTACCCACACCAGACGTTCTGGAACCCCGCGAATTCCGCGGTGCAAGCTGTGGACCACGAGGCATTCGAATGGTGGCGCGCCCAGTGTGCCGAGGACCCCTGGGAAAAGCGACAGCCGGACCCCTGCTCGATCAAGGACGAGATCCTCGCATCGGGAGGTCGTGCGGCTATTTGGCTCCTCCACGTTCTCGAAGAAAAGGAGCAGGACGTCTATCTCGGGGCGCTCGAGCGCGACCCCGAATTCATTCTGGCCCTGTGGAGGCTCCTCTATCCGCAGGCTGAACGGGAGAACTCAGCAGCTCCACCAGTCATCGCCATGTGGTTTCAGGAGCGGTTCGAATCCGAGCTGTGTACGGTCAGCCCGAGCGAGTTCCGCCGACTAAAGGCGTTGGATGAGATTACTAAGCTGCTGCCCGACCCGGGCGCGGAGTGGCGCCTCGAGATCGTCAAAGCCTAGCCCCCACACCTCGGGCGGCGCAGGTCTGCCGGCTCGGGCACCAGCCCAGCCTGAGACCGCTACCGCGGGTCCCTGCGCAGGTGGACACGGTTCTTACCCCGGGTGCTCATCCTTCCACCATTCGCGCCAGCGCGCAGTCAGAAGCTGATGTGACTTCTCATCTTCGGGAAACGACTCACTCATCTTCTTGCCAGTGATTGTTTCTATGGCAGTAAGAGCAGCTCTCCTGATCGATTCCTCAGGATCGTTCAGGCGTTCGATGAGCGCGGAAACCCCCTGTCGAGAACGAAGGCTGCCCAGCGCCTCGACTGCTGCCCGACGGACCGAAACACTGTTGTCGTCGAGGAGCGGCAACAACTGCGCGGCGAGCTCTTCTTGGCCCAGCCAGCCAATACAGGTGGCAGCCCTTCGTCGGACCTCTTCGTCTTCGTCGGAGAGCACGCGTGCGAGTGCCGATGCGCTTTCTACTCCACCCAGACGGTACAGGCCCCACACAGCAGCGAGCCGGACGGAGGCGGACGGGTTGGTCAATACACGCTCAATCGCCGGCAGCCCGTCCTTCATCTCCAGTTTGACCAAGGCCTTGATGCACTCCTGTTGCACTTCCGGCGATGGCTCGCGCGCCAACTGCGCGACAAGAGCCCTGACCGAGAACTCATGGTGGACGCCGGCCATTGCCCGCGCCGCGTCTGCGCGCAGGGCGGCGTCCTGACTGGCAATATCACAAAACGCCGTTGTGAGGATTGTCTTGTCGGCCGCGTTGGGGAAAACGGCCGCGCGCACTTCCGCCAGCGTCACCTCAGGCGGACTGGGCGCCTCAGCCGGAGCCGGTCGGGCAGTAGAAGCCTCCATCGTGGACACCACCTTCTCCGCTGGTTTCACTACAACCTTCTCTTCGCCACGATCGGACAAGGCGGCCCCTGCCTCGCTTTGGACGGCACTGGCAGCGGACGGCAGCTGGGACTCGGCGTCTATCTCTCCACTGCGTGTGCCCATTGGCTGGCGCCGCACAGGAGCGAGATCGGATTCATTCTCGGCTTCAAGAGCCCTGAGCTGGGATGCCAGCCGAGCCTGTGCTTGCTCCGCCTCACTCCGCGCCTCGTCCAGGTCATGCCGAGCGGCAGCGAGTTCGGACTCCAGTGCAGCCATGCGTTCCCTCAGGGCGCTTTCCGCGGCGCTCGTCTCGCTGGCCTCGTTGCGCAGCTCGCCCAGATCAGAAATCAGGGACTCCTTCTCCGCCTGTAGAGCCCGGAGCCGTGAAGCAAGCTGGGCCCGTGCTCTTCTCGCCGCACTGCCCGGCTGCTTCAGCTTGCGCCGGGGCGCAGCAGAATCGGATTCCGGCAGCCGCGCCCTGAACGGCCTCCAAAGCAAGCCTCCCATTACTGCAGCACCACCAACGCCGGCGCCAACAATAATCTTGCCGATGACTGTGGCCCTGCCAACACATGCACCAGCATGTCTGGATGTGCTCTCAATAATCCGCAAACGCTTTCGCTCTTCGCCCGCCATTGTTTCGTACTCTTATTGAACTGACTTCAGAGTCCACAGGCCAATCACCGCGCCAACGCGTCCGCGCGCCGAACACTAACTTCGTGTCCACCCTCGGACTTCCTTCTGGGCGAAAGCATGAGACCGCCATACGGCCGGAAAGCTATCAGCCAGCGATCCGGAGAAACTCCGAGCTATGCAGCATCGTCATCGCCGGCGTTTTCCTCTTCATCATCAGCTTTCTCATCAGCCGATCCTGATGAACACAAGGAATCCACAAAACGCTTGGCGGCATCCTCGACCTTCTCCACCAGTTCCGGCTTGCTTGAGCGGAGAATCTCCGTTCCGGCCGCACCCAAGGCTATGCCCAGCAGTGCCCATCCGAGCAATATCATTGTCAGTTGCCCTCCCAAGGCGAACTCTGGCCGCAGTAAGGCGTCTTCGACGCGGGACCGTTTCAGCGAGCGTCGCTGATCAGGAGCAACCACTCTCCATTGATCGGGGAAGCTACCATCGATGCATGAGGACGTCAACGGGGGCCCGCTTCTCCGACAAACCAACAGACGCACCGGGCGGCGCATCATCCCTAAGGGCCGATTCTGGCGCCACTTATGAGCGCCGGGCGACACGGGGCCCCACCTGCCCGACTATGGAGGCTGCAACTCCGCCTATTCCACACCGTCCGCGCCGCCGCCGCCCCGTTTGGGGTGAGGCTGGCGCCCGGGTGGCAGAGCCGCAGGGCTTGAATGGGCTGTGCGATCTGCAAGCCCAACCCGATCAACTCGCGAATGTGAACCTGTGCCCGAGCTTCGAGAACCCGTCCCAAACGGCCGAGGCCTCAGCGGGAAAAAAGAGCGAAGAGCCACTTGCGGAGGAGCATGATGTGTGTTATTGAGAGCAGTGGTGACTGGGTCTGCCGGTTTCTGTGTCGTAAGGCCCTGTACTAGAAGGCCTTAGGGATGACTTGGAACTCGGCCGGGAAGAGCCGCGTTGGCCCCGTAACCGGCAACGTGCCTGGACAGGAGCTTATCGTCGGTGTTCGGCGCGTGAAGGCGGCGAGAGTCCTCGGCCCGGCCTCCGCCAACGCCTTTCAACAGAACCCGTAAGTATGCGCTACGAAAAGCGCCTGCGGTGGGCTTGCGCGGTGTGCGGACTTTTTGGCGGACTGTAGCGTAAGAAGACAAGGAGCATGGCATGGTCAAGAGCCTGGGAGCACTGCTGGGAGGGATATTCGTCGGCGCAGTTGGGATGGAGATCGTTCGCAGGAAGTATCCCAACGCCCTGGACAAACTGTGTGGGGGGATGTGCGAGATCGCTTCAGGGGCCAAAGAAGCCTTCAAGCAGGGTTACGCGAATGCTGCCCGGCCCCGCGCGGCGGTTGAGCCGAGCGCCTGAGATTCGTTCAGTAGACGACCTGGCGTGAAGGGTATGGGAAGCCCCGATCACGGATGTGTGTGGGAGTTCTCATTGAGGTAGACTTCACTTTATGGAAATTGAGAGCAGGGGGCATCCTTCTGTGTGAGAACAAGGACGTTACTCGAAAGGAGGGCAGCATAGCTTCTGCGACGCGCGGACGACGGATCGTCAGGGCGAGCAGTTCGCAATCGACCGATGTGGCCAGGCAAATCGTGCGAAGCCAACCGGGAGCGTCGGCCCGCGTGGGGGGTGACACATGTTGATCGTGGTGCCGCACGAGGAGGTGGACGGGCCGGAGATTCTGTGGAATCCCCAGCGACGCAGCAACACGATCGACGAGAGATTCACGAGGCTGTTGATCGAAGGGCTGGTGAATGACGACACTCGTCTTGTGCAACAAGGCGAGGTGATTGACGAATGAGTTGAGGAGCTCAGCTGATGCCAAGAAGCTTGCAACAAACAGGCGTAGAGCGAAGGAAGAAGCCGAGCGCAAGGAAGAGAAAGACCCGCAAGCCCCCAGCAGAGGCGATCACAGAGACGGAGAGCCCCGAGGAGAACGTGACGAACGGCATCGTTGCCGCGGTGGAGAACGACACCAGCGTGCGCCAGGACGGAGCCACCATCGTTTCCATCATCAAGGGCCTCGAAGGGCAGGTTGACACAGCGTTCAAGCTGAAGAAGGTCGTGGAAGCCGAGCTTGAGGCGACGGAGAAGAGGCTATCCGAAGAGTTGGCGCTTCGCGCGGAGTTGGAGGCGCGCGTCGAGTCGCTCGAACCACGGGCCGCTCTGGTGGACCGCTTGCGCGAGGACATCGCCTTTACCGAGCAGGAGCGGGACAAGTTTGCCGACTCGCTCGCGGGGACTCAGCAGCAGTCTGAGGCAGTGGGTAAGGAGCGCGATTCGCTCGTCGAGGAGGTGACCACCACCAAGGCGCACGCCGAGGAACTCGAGGGCCAGAAGACCGCCCTCGAGGCCCAGGTGATGAATCTCACGGACAAGGTCGAAGACCTGAACCGTCTGCGCGGGGAACTCACCGAGACGACGGAGGCGCGCCGGGACTTGGGTGAGCAGGTCCGGGATCTCTCGAGTCGTCTGGACGCCGCGGAGACGTCCAACAGCGACCTCAAGAGCGATTTGGCTGAGGCTCGGGAAGCCGTGCGCGGCCTGCGCGAGGGAGTGGCGGACCTCCGGCAGAGGCTTGCGGCTGCCGACAGCGAGGTGGCCGATCTAGGCCTTCAGCTCGAGGAGCAGCAGGCTGCCAACGCGGATCTCATGGAGATCAAGACTCGCCTGGAGAGCGAGATAAGGACGGCGAAGGTCGACCATGTAGCCGCCAAGAATGAACTTGAGGCGGTCAAGAGGACCCTGCGCGACGTCTATGGCGAGTTGACCAGCACCAGCAAGCGCGTCCGCCAGCGGTACTTGAAAGAGAAGGAGGGTGGACCCGAGGCGGCAAAGACAGCCTTGCGCGACGTAGCTACCGAGCTGACTTGCACCACTGCGCGCGTCCGCCGGCAGCACTTAAAAGTGGGCGATGCGTAATAAGCCCCATCCCTGAGCGTTCAAGCCTTGATCCCCAGGTGCAAGAGCCTCTGATTCACGGCTGCGAGACGATGCGGAAGGCCAGGCCCCACGTGCGTGAGAACACGCGCGTCATCGAGGACAAACCCGACCGTCGGGAAACACGTCTGGAAGTCGGAGCTCCAACTGCGACAGCAAGCCCGGTTGACCTGTCGCCGGCGCTCGAGGCCTGGGTTTCGCCCGCCCGCTGTTGTGGGTTGCCTTCGTTCGGTCGCTCGCGTTGCTCACGGCTGGTTTCCGCCCAGCATGTCCTCTATGTTGGGCAGGCCAAGGTTGCCGGTCACTTCCGCCATCTCTCTTCGGGCCGCTTCGCGGCCGCGTGTGACGGCATTGCGGACGGCGGTACAGGTAAGCTCTTCGAGCGTCTCGACGTCGCCGCCCTGGACCAGAGCCGGTTCGATCTTGACGCTGACGATGTCGCCGTGACCGTTGGCAATGGCCTGGACCTGCCCCCCGCCGGCCTGACCTGTGAAGCGGGCGGACGCCATGCGCTCGTTTATCTCCTGCATGTTCTGCTTGATCTGACCGGCGTTCTTCATGACGTCCATGAGCTGTTTGAGGTTTCCGAGCATGGCTCACTTCCCGCTATTTCCATCGCCGTCACGAGCAGGGCGTCATGGGCGATCGCGTTGGCCGGACGGTTCCATCATTCCCCGTCTTCTTCGATCAAGCGAGCATCTTCCAGAAATGCTTGGGCATGCGCTGAGCCATTTTCAGCGCGCCGTTTGACCCGGCAAAGAGCGGTTCTTCCACACGCGTTACCTTGCCGCCACCCAACTCCCCCATCCCCTGTTCGACGAGGGTCGGCAGGCCGATCATCTGACTTCCGCCGCCCGCCAGTATCACCCGAGAACGCAGCACTTCTTGAAACTCCGGGTCGTAACTGGCAATCAGTTCGGCAATTGAATCGACTATGCCCGGCACGATGCTCTGGCAGGCCGTCCTCAATTCACCGGTGATGTCATAGTCTGTTGGCCGCCCTTCGACCGGGAAGCGCGCCACCACTCGATCGGCACTCTCCGAAACGAAGCCATGGCGTTCCTTTAGGGCTCTGACCATATTGATGTTGAATTGAGCCTCCGGGCAGCTCTCCTGAATCAGCGCCTGGAGCCGCTCATCGACGAAATCACCAGCCTCATCCACCGTAATCTGGTCGTCTTCATCAGGAAGAGTTCCATGCAGGCGGCACAAATCAACTGTACCGGCGCCAATGTCAACGATCAGAGCCTGATCGAGGATTCCCAGTCCATAAGCCACGGCAAAGGGCTCGGAGACTATCATCACCGCATCGAGCACGCCCCGGGTCGCGTCGATGAGTACGCGTTGGCTGGCGATGCTGGCGCGGGCCGGTGCTCCGATCACGCCGTAGACCGGCTCATCAGGTTTTGCCCGCGCGAGTTCCAGGAGATGCTGGACCAGTTGCTGTGCGGCCACGAGATACCGGTTGTCTCCGGTGTGGTCCTCAATCTGGATGATCCCGTGGGCCAGCGGCCGCACCAGCTCCACTGACAAACGGTGTTTGAGGGCCGAGTCGCCGAACAGCGGTTCTGCCCCCAGCAATTCCTGGGAAATATTGTCCTGCGGGTAGCCGACATAGGTCGGGACTACCTCGCGCACACCGTTGCTGGCGGATACGGATGCTCGGCAGGTACCCAGATCGATGCCCACGTAGAGAGCTCTACCGCCGGGCGGGACAAGCGGGACGGTGTCAGAAATCGAAGGCCCCTTCCCGGTCTTCTTCCTGGCCTGGCTCTTGACTTGTACTCCAGCGTACTGCTTGGCCATAGTCCTCGTCCTCACTGAGAACAGCGCTATGCGCTGAACCCTTTCCTAGTTACACCACGCGTACCGCGGTTTCCGCCTGGGGCGGAGGCTCACAGAAAACAGGCCATGATCATTCCGCCTCGTTGTCTTCAACAGCAGCATCGGCAGGCTCCACCTTCTGAAGTGCGATGTTCTGCCTGAAGATGCTCACCAAGACCGCTCTCTCAGCGTTGGAAAGGGGCGCGGCGGCTTCGAGCGTACCGATTTCTTTCCAGATCTCTGCGGAACTGATGGGACCATGAGCGCTGAGTTCGTTGATCCGCTCTTGAAGAGCAGCCAGGGTTTGCGCCATTACCCGCAGCCGCTCTTCAAGTCTTACCCCCGTCAGTTCCATTTCCTTGCCCACCAGACGTGACAATTCCTCGACGACGACGGATCGAATCCTTTCCCTCGGGGATCGGAAGCGCAGCAGCTCCGCTGATTTGCGAAGAGCCCGTCCCACCGCGGTCACACCACCGACGCCGGCTCCCACAATCTTCTGGCCGACGGCCGCCGCCGTTCCGACAGCAGTGCCAGCCTGCTTGGACGTGACCCCAACGATGCCCAAACGCTTTCGTTTCTCGTTTTCCATTGGCTCACGCTCTCTTGGAACGTCAGGTCGAAGGTTCCCTGTCGAATCGTCTGGCGGACGGCTGCAGCACCGGGGCGACATCTCGCTCGATGAGCCTGTTCACCTTCACGCCCGGCCGGTTGCTCACGGCGGCCAGCCTGGGTTCCTTTCACCCTGAATCCACGTAAAACTCCATGTGTCCGGTGCCGGGAAACACACAGGCCGTTTTCCCCGGACAGGCTGCGCCGGCGACGGGTCGCGAGGTTTTCGGACAGGCGCTGGGCGTAGCGCAGCCGTGCCGCAGCGGAGACCGCAACCTCGCGGCACGTTGGTTATCGGCTGTGCCGTTTCGAAGTTTTAGCGCTCCTGTTGCGACCCTACATCCGGCCGATCAGTCCGTCAGGCGCCCAGGTCCGCCCGGCGCGCGTGAGCAGCCGGCTACTCATCCAACCTTCGCGCGCCGACGATTGCCATAGTAGTAGACCAGTACGTTCTCCACGTGTACCGCTTTGCGCAGCAGCAGGCCCCGCACCTCATCCGCTATTCGGCTCGCGCTTTCAACCGAGCTCTTGGGGGAAACGAGAATGTCCAGATCGACCCACAGGTTCTGTCCGACCCGTCGCGTTCGGATGCGGTCGGTTCCTTGGACCCCATCGACGGACATGGCCATGGCCCGGATTCTCTTTCGGGTGCCGGCCGGCGCGGCCCGGTCCATCAGGTTACCGAGACTATGCCACCATTCCCTGCCGGCATTGACCACGATGAGGATCGACACCAACACCCCGGCCAGCGGGTCGGCGAAGTAAAAGCCGAACTGTGCCGCGACGATGCCCAGGCCCACGGGGATGGAGGAAAAAAGGTCCGTCAGGTTCTCGTAGCCGTTCGCGCACAGCGCGGGGCTGTTCAACCGCTTTCCGGCGCAGAGGTTGAAGTTGAACATCACGAAGTTGGCGAGCACGGACACCATCGCTACGAGGAATCCCAGCATCTTGGGGGCCGTCTGCCGGCCTTCGACCAATATGGCCATGGATTCGACGAAGAAGACGACCCCGACGCCGATCAGCACCGCAAAGACGGCAAGCGAAGCCATGAACTCCACTTTGCCGTGACCGTAGGGGTGCGAGTCGTCTCTCGGTTTTCCGGCGATGTGGAGGCTGGTCAGCACGAACACCGTGCCGATACCGTCGGTCAACGAATGGAAGCCGTCCACGGTCAGGCCCACGCTTCCGCTCAGGACCCCGGCAATGCATTTGATGGCCCCCAGGCCGAGATTGCCCGTAAGGGTTATGAAGGGAACCCTGTGGCCGCACGTGCGGCATTTGTCCGGGACCTGATTCAATGGAGACTCCCGGCTGCGCAGCTCCAAGCGCTTGGCTGGGCGGTGTGCTCTCTGTCAATGGCGGACGTCATTTCACTCAATGATCAAAGCAGTTGGCGGATGCCGACGCTGTTCGCAAGCCCCTCCGGCTGGGGCAGCACGGTTATGTCTCTTCCCACGGTCTGCACGCTCATGCTCTTCACGCCGGTCTGCCCGCTGGTGCCCTTACCGCTCGTGCCGGATGCAGGTGATACTAGTACGAGTGTCTCGCTGTGCCGGCACACCCGGGTCTTTATCGCGCGCTGAATGCCCGCGCGGAGCTTATCCGCTGCGAGCACACGCATGTCCCCGGAAACCTCCACCTCGATCTGCGCCAGCAGTGTCTGGCCGGACCAGCGCACCGTGGTCCGAGGCACCGCCAGCACGGATTCAGTCCCCGCCACGACGCGCTTCAGCTTCTCGATGACAACCGGATCAGCGGCGCTATCCATGAGCCCGGTGACCGCCGAGCCGAGCATGCGGCCGCTTATGTATACCACGTGGACAGCCTCAACGATCGCCACGATGTGGTCCAGAGCGGGGTATCCGAGCCTGGCGCCAATCACGCTCACCAGCACCGCGATGGACGCCAAGTAGTCGCTGTGCATGTGCATGGCACAGCTCTTGAGCGCGGGGCTGTTGAGCCGCGTGCCGCCACAGCCCTGGAATCTTGAGAGCAGCCAGCAGGACACCCCGCAGGCGGCCGCCACCCACAGTGCCAGCATCGCCGGCGGCTCGGCGGCCGTCACGTCCCCGAAGAAGCTGGCCAGCGCCGTAATGGCCAGGGCAACGAGCCCCAGGAGGATCATCACACTCATCAGAGCCACGACCACGTATTCGAC
>Ga0307380_10009872_pt1 | contig 12079 bp, 10 predicted proteins | sample UN3MG_FD_202239 | JGI IMG/M metagenome (GOLD analysis project Ga0307380, IMG submission 202239) | Soil microbial communities from Risofladan, Vaasa, Finland - UN-3 | ecosystem: Environmental > Terrestrial > Soil > Coastal area > Acid sulfate soil | place: Finland: Risofladan, Vaasa | collected... | reverse complement strand
CTGGAGGTAAGGGGTAAGGGCGTTTTCAGCCGGCTAAAGTACGAACGGGGCGTCCACCGGGTGCAGCGGGTGCCGGTCACAGAATCTTCAGGCAGGATTCACACATCCACGGCCACCGTAGCTGTCCTGCCCGAGGCCGAAGAAGTGGATGTTGAAGTCAACCCTGACGACCTGAGGATTGACATCTTTCACAGCGGTGGCGCCGGCGGTCAGAATGTCAACAAGGTTGCTACCGCGGTGCGGATTACGCACCTGCCGACCGGTATGGTAGTGACCTGCCAGGACGAACGCTCGCAACTCAGGAACAAGAACAAGGCCATGGCAGTACTCCGCGCCCGGCTGCTGGATATGGAGCGGAGTCGACAGGAGGCGGAGGTAACCTCGAAGCGTCGTTCCCAGGTAGGTACCGGTGACCGCTCCGAGAAGATACGGACCTACAACTTTCCGCAGGACCGGATTTCGGACCACCGTATTAACCTCAACCTGCACAACCTTACCCGTATTATGGAGGGGGACCTGGACCAGCTTATTGATACCCTGACCACCAGTGAGCGGACAAAACAGATGCAGGAACAACTGGCGTGAATGTGAAAGAAGTCCTGGATGACGCCCGGAAGGTGCTCACCGATAGTAACATCGAGGACGCTCCCCTGGAGGCGGAGGTACTGCTCCGCGATACCCTGAAAAAGGACCGGGTGGGACTGTACCTGGCACTTGACGACGAGTTGAGCACCGAGCAGCAGAATGCCTTCAGAGACCGCTTGGCCCGTCGTCTTGATGATGAACCAACCGCCTATATCATCGGACACCGGGAGTTCTACGGGCGTGATTTTCTCGTTGATGCTTCCGTACTTGTCCCCAGACCGGAGACCGAGTTGCTGGTAGAGAAGGCCCTGGAAATTGTACGGAAGCGCCGTCTTTCGGTTATAGCCGAGGTCGGCACCGGCTGCGGTGCAGTTGCCATCAGCCTGGCGCTGGAGCTGCCGCACGTGAGGGTCTATGCTACCGATATTTCCGCTTCCGCCCTGGAGGTTGCCCGGGTCAACTCCCGGAAACATGGCGTGTCTGACAGGGTGCATCTCCTGAACTGTGACCTGCTGGGTGCATTACCGGAACCGGTTGAGATGGTAGTGGCCAATCTGCCCTATGTCCGGGAGACGGACCTGCCCCGCAGCGGTCCGGTGAGCCGGGAACCCCGGCTGGCACTGGACGGGGGCACCGATGGTCTGGACAAGATACGGCGGTTGTGTAGCCAGGCGAAGGCTGTGCCCGGCTCCGGGGGTCACCTCCTGCTGGAGGTAGGCGAAGGTCAGGCCGGGGCGGTGAGTGTCTTCTTACATGGCCTTTTCCCACCGGCCTTAGTAGAAGTGACGCCCGACTTGAGCGGTATTGACCGTGTTGTAAGTATGATGCTCCCCTGACAGGGGTGAGAAGGAGGTTCTCGGGATGGCGGGACCACTGGATGGAGTCAGAGTGCTTGACCTGGGGCGGTTTATCGCCTGCCCTTTCTGCGGCATGCTTCTTGCCGACCTCGGTGCCGAGGTCATTCGGATAGAAAGACCCGGCGGTGGGCAGGACAGGTACCTCGGGTTGCTTACACCTGCTGGCTGTAGCTATGGGTTTGCCAACCAGAACCGCAACAAGAAAGGCATCTCCCTCAACTTCGAAAGGAACGAACGCGCCCGGGAAATCCTCAGCGAACTGATAAAGCGCTCCGACGTGGTTATAGAAAACTTCAGCCCGGAGGCGGCCAAGGCAATTGGTATTACCTACGAAAAGCTGAAGGCGACCAGGCCGGACATAATCTTTGCTCATGTATCTGCCTTCGGCCCCGATGGTCCCTACAGCCACCGTATCGGCTTTGACCAGATTGCCAAGGCGATGTCCGGAGCAATGGCGATAAGCGGCTTTCCCGGGCCGCCGACCAAGGAACAGACGCCTCACGTGGACTACCTGACCGCCTGCCTGACCGCTGTCGGCGTGGTCTCGGCGCTGTACCATCGTGATAAGACAGGCGAGGGACAGATGATAGATACCGCCCTGCTCCAGACGGCTGTTACCTATATGGCCCCCACACTCGGTGAGTGGGAGACCGGTGGGAAACATCGTGAGCAGACCGGTAACCGCAGTCCCTGGGTCGGGCCGAGTGACCTCTACCGTACGAAGGACGGCCGGTGGGTAATGCTGGCCATCATCACGAACTCTATCTGGCGGCGGTTCTGCCGCTCCATCGGGCGGGAAGACCTGGCGGAAGACCACCGTTTTGACAGCGACCTGGCCCGCTGGGAGCACCACGACATCATCGACCCCGTAGTCAAGGAGTGGGTGGCCTCACAGACTGCCTTAGAGGTGATTGCCGCTGCGGAGAAGATACCCATCCCCTGCGGCATCTGCTACGAGCAGACCGAGGTGGCCGGCGACCCCCAGGTCCAGGCGCGGGAGATGCTGGCAAAAGTCCCCTTTCCCGATGGCGGCGGCGAGATGCCGGTAACGGGCCTTCCGATACGGATGTCCGGCACGCCCACCAGCATAGACCGGTCTTTCCCCGCCGTGGGAGAGCACAACGAAGAAGTATACTGTGATCTCCTCGGGTACAGTAAGGAAGACCTTACAAAGCTTGAGGAAGAGGGCATAGTGTAGCAGATGATGGCCGAGATTAGCAGGCGTATCCGTGCCGTGTTTTTCGACCTCGATGAGACGCTCGTAGATGACGACCGCTGCATGCGCGAGGCGGTAGACCGTGTTTGCAGGACCATTTGCGCACGCTATCCGCAGGTCGACCCCGGATTGCTGGGTGACACCTATATCGAGACGGCGAAGGAGAAGTGGACGGGATTCGGCAATGTACCGCGGGCGTCCGGCAGCACTGCCTCGGTCGGGAGTGAGATACGATTGGAGGTCTGGAGCAAGGCACTCGTCAAGTACGGCCTGCCGATTCGGCACCTGGCGCGTGAAGCAGTTGAACTGTATAGTCGAGAGCGGCGGGCCGGCTACCGCCCGTTTCCGGAAGTTCTCGAAGTGCTTGATGTTCTCCGGGATAGGTTCATCCTTGGTGTTATCACCAACGGGCCCGGTGATGTACAGCGTGAGAAGCTGTGTCTCACTGGTATAGAGCCTCTTCTTCAGGTGACTACGATATCCGGTGAATTGGGAGTGGGGAAACCGGAGGCAGGGATATTCCTTGCCACACTGGAATCGGTGGGGGTTGTACCGGCAGAGGCAGTGCATGTTGGGGACTCACTTGCAGCGGATATCGCCGGGGCTCGGGACGCAGGAATGTATACCGTCTGGGTGAACAGGAACAATACCCGCCGTGTGCAAGGTGACGCCTGTCCTGACCAGGAGGTCACCAACCTGCGGCAGCTTGTGTCACTGTTGAGCCAGCAGGGGCCCTGACGACATACTGTGGCGAGGAGGTGCGAAACGGGCTTGGCCTGTCTCGCCTGTGCTTGACGCTGGTTTCCGTTTGATGATACAGTTGTCAGTTGGGTAAGGGTTTATTAAAGGTGAGTCAACGCTGCACAGAAGGAGGAATCGTGCACGATGAATATGATTGTCTGTGTTAAACAGGTAATCGACCCGGAAGCGCCGCCGGCAAGTTTTAAGATTGATGCGGCGACCAATTCGGTAGTGCCGCCAGCCGGTGTACCGCCGGTAATCAGTCCCTTTGACGAGCAGGCGGTTGAGGCGGCGCTAAGAATCAAGGATGCCCAGGGTGGCAAGATTACGGTCATAAGCCTGGGTACCGGACTACTGCGAGATGTGGTCAAGAAACCACTCTCCATGGGGGCTGATGAGCTTATCCTGCTGGAGGACCCTGCGTTCGACGGCGGTGATAGCTGGTCGACCGCTGCCGCCCTTGCCGCGGCCATCAAGAAGGTAGGCGAGTTTGACGTTATCTTCTGCGGTCGGCAGGCGGCTGACTGGGACAGCGGACAGGTGGGCTCCGGTATCGCTGAGATTCTCGGCCTGCCCAGCGTTACCCTGGCGAAGAAGGTCGAGGTCAGCGACAGTAAGGCAACCGTAGAGCGTGTAATCCCGGACGGCTACGAGGTCATTGAAATCGGGCTGCCCGCTCTGATTACCGTCAGTAACGAGCTTGGTGAACCCCGCTATGCCACTATCAAGGGCATCATGTCGGCAAAGAGGAAGGAACCGATTATCTGGGCCCCGGGTGACCTGGAGATTGACACTGCTCAGATTGGTGCTGCGGGACGTCGGGTCAAGATGCTCCGGCTATTCCAGCCGGTCCGTGAAGGTGCCTGCGAGATTATCGAAGGAGAGGACGAGGCGGATGCCGGTGCCAATCTGGCAGCGAAACTCTCGGAGGTCAAGCTGCTGTAGCGGCCCTTGAGGTCTGCTATCACGGTCTGTACAAAGGAGGATATTCAGATGGCTGATAATAAAGGTGTTCTAATTCTGGCCGAGGTTGCTGACGGCAAGCTGGCAGCAATGGCCACCGAGCTTCTGGGTGCCGGCAGGAAGCTGGCTGATGACCTGGGTGAGGAGCTTGGTGCCCTTCTGGTCGGCAGTGAAGTGAGTGGAATTGCCCAGGAGGCAATCGCCTTCGGCGCTGACAAAGTCTACGTGGTCGAAGACGCGGCGCTCAAGGACTACCGGACGGATTCCTATGTCCCGGTTGTGGAGAAGGTAGCCAAAGAAGTAATGCCCAAAGTCCTTCTGATGGGGCAGAATTCAGTGGGACGAGACCTGGCGCCGCGCGCGGCCTTCAGGTTGGAGACATCGGTCTCCACGGATTGTGTTGAGCTGGCAATAGATGCTGACTCCAAACAGCTACTGATGACAAAACCGGTCTATGGCGGGAACGCCCGGGCAATCTTCACCACCGAGTCCATGCCGCAGATGGCGACCCTCCGGGTCAAGGCGGGGGAACCCCTGGCACGGGATGATTCCCGCAAGGGGGAGGTCGTCAGTATCGATGCCGGGCTGGACGAATCAGCAATCAGGACCACTCTCAAGGATACTGTTCTTGAGGAGGTCGCGGGCATTAAGCTGGAGGACGCCAACATAGTTGTCTCCGGTGGCCGGGGTATCGGTGGGCCGGAAGGTTTCCAGGAGCTGCAGGAGCTTGCCAGGATGCTCAAGGGGGCGATGGGTGCCAGCCGGCCTCCGTGCGACAACGGATGGGTGCCGGACACGATACAGGTGGGGCTCACCGGTAAGATTGTCTCCCCCGACCTGTATATCGCCGTAGCAATTTCAGGCTCCAGTCAGCATCTCGCCGGTTGCAGCGGCTCGAAGAACATTGTCGCTATTAACCGGGACCCGGAGGCGAACATCTTCAAGGAAGCCGCCTACGGGGTCGTTGGCGACTGGAAGAAGATTATTCCCGCCTTCAAAGAGAAGGCCAAAGAACTGCTGGCCTGACAGGCCAGGGTGAATGTCACTGCGAGGAGTGTGCCGACGAAGCAGTCTCACCTACCACACAGATTGCTTCGGCCTGCTGGCAAAGCCAGCAGGTTTGCTCGCAGTGACGTGAGGTGCAGGCGTAGAGTACTCTGTCATTGCGAGCCGCAGGCGAAGCAATCTCCTGTGCCGGTGAATAGTAAGGTTACAAAGAAAGAGGGGGGCTACTCATAAGGTAGCCCCCTTTAATATTTATCTGCCTGAACAGGTTTTAGACCCGTTCTTTCTCCTTCTCCGCCTGCCGGGCAGCGATTACCTTCTGCGTGACAGCCGGAGGCACCTCCTGGTAGTGGCTGAACGCCATGGTGAAGGTCCCCTTGCCCTGGGTTATCGATTTGAGCGCGATAGAGTAGCGGAGCACCTCGGCTTGCGGTACCTGCGCATCAACAACGTTAATACCGTCCTCCGGGTTCATGCCCTGTACCTGGGCCCGCTTGGTATTGAGGTCGCCTATGATGTCGCCGGTATACTCCTCCGGCGCTCTGATACTGATATCCATTATAGGTTCGAGCAGGATAGGCTGAGCATCGGCCAGACCCTTCCTCATCGCGCCGGCACCGGCTATCTTGAAGCATATCTCGGATGAATCGACCGGATGAAAGCTACCGTCGTAGACCGTCACCTTGATGTCATCCACCGGGTAACCGGCGAGGACGCCTTCCTGCACACCCTCATTGAATCCTTTTTCCACCGCGGGAATATAGTTCCTGGGTATGGTACCACCGACAACCTTGCTCACGAATTCACGTCCGCCACCACGCGGTAGAGGTTCCAGCTCAAGCAGCACATGCCCATACTGGCCATGCCCGCCGGTCTGTTTCTTGTGTTTGTACTCAGCGCTTGTCGTTGCGGCAATCGTCTCCTTGTAAGGGACCTTCGGGGTCTCCAGGTCCACGCTAACTCCGAACTTGCGCTCCATCTTCTCGGCTGCTACCTCAAGCTGGGTATCACCCAGACCGGAGATGATGGTCTCGTTTGTCGTGATGTCGCGGCGGACCTGAAGGGTGGGGTCTTCCTCAGCCAGCTTGGTCAATGATGGTCCCAGCTTGTCAAGGTCGACCTTGGTCTTGGGATAAACCGCTTCACTGAAGATGGGACTCGGGAACGAGACGGGGACTATCTTAACAGGGTTGTCCTGGCTACCGAGGGTATCCCCGGTGCCGGTTGCGTTCAGCTTGGCTACGGCGCCGATGTCGCCGGTAGCAATCTCGGGTACCGGTTCCTGAGTCTTGCCACGCAGGACAAACAGCTGACCAATGCGCTCGTCTTCACCCTTTGTTGTATTCCATACGTGGGAGTTGCTTCTGATAGAGCCATTATAGACCCGAAAGTACGTAAGCTTGCCGACGTAGGGGTCGGCGCTGGTCTTGAATACCAGGGCAGCCAGGGGACTATCCTGGCCGGGAGGCACTGTCTCTTCACCGCCGTCAGCCCCGATAACGCGGACGTCTCTCTCTTCGGGTGAGGGGATGTAGTTGCAGATAGCGTCCATCAGGAAGCTGGTGCCGATGTTCTTTGTCGCCGAGCCTACCAGGATGGGGACTACCTTTCCGGCTATCACGCCCTGCCGCAATCCGTCGGTAAGCTCCTCCCGTGAGAGTTCCTCGCCGCCCAGATACTTCTCGATGAGGCTGTCATCAACCTCGGCAGCGGCTTCGATCATTTGCTCCCGGAAGGTTTCCACCAGGCCCTGCACGGAATCCGGGATATCACCCTCCGTGCCGGCTGTGTCAGTGTATCCCTTCATGGCTATCAGGTCAACCACTCCCTGGAAATCATTGTGAGCACCAATCGGCACCTGCAACGGTACGCAGCGGCGGCCGAACCTGGACTGAATGCCTTCTACCACCCGGGCAAAATCGGCGTTTTCGCGGTCCATTTTATTAATGAAGATAAGCCGGGGCAGGTTGTTTTCCTCAAGGTAAGACCATACCTGCTCCGTACCGACCTCAACACCGGAGGCAGCGCAGATAACAACTACGGCACCCTCACTGACACGCAAGCCGGACATTACTTCACCGACGAAGTCAGGATAGCCGGGGGTATCAATCAGGTTGACCTTCTTACCCAGCCACTCGTAGGGCAACACGCTCAGGCTGATGCTGATATTGCGCTTCTGTTCGGCAGGGTCGTAGTCCGAGGTGGAACTGCCATCATCTACCCGGCCCAGCCGGTTGACTACTTTGGCGGTAAATAGTATCGCTTCCGACAGGGATGTCTTGCCGGCACCGTTGTGGGATAGCAGAGACAGGTTGCGGATGTTATCAGGTCCGTAGTTTGCCATCTAATTGACCTTCCTCTCTGATGTTGCCGGTACGACTGGCTACCAGTCAAACCGGATGGTTGTCGTCACTAATACTGGTTGCCGGTGAAGTGGCTTACCGACAATACTACTATTCATTATAGTCGTCGTCAGGAGATACGGCAAGTGTATTCGTCCGGTATATCGTGACACTCCGGTACGGGCTAATGCCGGCAGCTACCGGAGAGAGCCTGTGCGGTTAGCTGTGGTACTGGCCGCCTCCTCATGTGGCAATACTTCACAAGAAGAGAGTTTCCCCTTCGCAGGGAGGTGACCATGAGAATAGACACACCAGGTCGGGAAAGTCAGGCAGGGCCTGAACACCCTGTAAGAGATAGAGAAATGTCTTTACTCAGAGGTACTAAATAACTTCAGGGAAAACTGTTACCCTACAAATTCCCTACCGGCATGAAGTACAGCGGCTCCACGTTACTGGGGAGTTTCAGGATTTTACGAATGCTGTCAGCGCTGATTCCTCCGTTAACCACCGTCCCCAGACCCAGTGAGACCGCCTGCAAATACACGTTCTGTGCCGCATGTCCCACTTCCATGTGCACATACTTTGCCCCCTCACTGCTGGGGTTATAGATTGCTGTTATTAATATGTATACTGCACCCCCCTCGACAAAGTACCGTCCAATACTGGCCGGAGTTAGCTTTGGCCGGTAGTCTCCATCGTGGACCTTGGTCAGCTTATGCCCCGCCGGTTCGTAGTGGTAAACGCCTTCATCGAGATTCTCCACATCGCCAACTACAAGGTACGTCTCGAGTGGAAAAGCAGCCATGGCTGAAGGTGCCGTCCGGTATCCCTTGGAGTTGGTAATCCCCTGAGCTGCCCAGAGGAGCTGGGATACTTCCTCTAGTGTTAAGGCTTTACTACTGTAGGACCTGATAGACCTCCTCTTTGAGAGGGTTTCCTCGATTGAAACGTCGCCATCTGTCCGCGGCTCCGGTAGCTCTCCACCTTCTCCCAGCGATGCTCCTGATACTCCTGCCGGCACCGATCCATTTGCTGGCGAGCAGGAGGGTATGAAGTAGGACAACAGCGCCAGTGCCCCCAGCGATGTAACACCTTTCAGGAATTTTCGTCTTGGCAGAGGTATCTTCTGTGGGGATAATGTTTGTATTCCATGGTGGGATATTGTCATTCTGCTATTCCTCCTTGTTTCGGTCATACCTGCATATCTTAAGCGAGGGTTGCTGCTGAAGCAGTTACATAGGCAGAATAAGGAGGTGTTAAACGCGCCCAGCCGTCTTTGTCACGGTATCGCAGACGTAGTCTAAGCCGGTGATGAGGGAGTTGGGCAGTCCGGCATAACCGGATATCAGCCGGTTGCTCCCATCGTCAATACTCTCACCAGGAGAAGATATGCCACGGCAACCAGCGGTATAGGGCCTGGGGAAGACATATTTTCGGCAGGTGCTAAATTCAGTAGACATACCCAGATAACCTCACGTTGTCACTGACGGAAATATCGGCCTATTCGTCTTTGGAGCCCGTCTCCGTGGCGACAAATATCTCTGAGGCACAGGTGTAAGTCAAGACATGCTAATCGCAGTGCCGCGTTAGCCCTGAACAAGTTCCAGGAGGACTCCCTTCGTTGCTTTGGGATGCAGAAAAGCAATGGTGGAATTCTCAACGCCCTTTCTGGGTTGCTCATCGATAAGGCGAATACCTTTCTCTTGCAGCAGCTTTAAGGAATCATCGATATCAGCAACCTCGAAAGCCATGTGATGGAGCCCTTCTCCCCTGCGTTCAATGTGTCTGGCAATCGGACTTTCCGCATCGGTAGCTTCAAGCAACTCGATTTTACTATCGCCAACCGGAATGATGGCAGTCCTGGTCTTCTGGTCTTCAACAACTTCAATTGTGCCCACCGTCAGCCCCAGTACGTCAGCGTATAATGCCAGTGCATCTTCAATACTGCTCACAGCAATCCCAATGTGGTTAATCTTGGCTATCATTGTCCCCCCTCTTCAAGTTTGCTTTAATGAAGCCCGCAATATCGTGAATAGGTGTTCCCGGGCCGAATACCTGGGCTATGCCGGCTTCCTGCAATACCGGGATATCCTTCTTGGGAATGATTCCACCACCTATGAATAGGGCATCCTGGTCGCTTTGCTGTTTGAAAAGCTCCACCGTCCTGGAGAATAGCACCATGTGAGCTCCAGTGTGACAGCTAAGGCCGACGACGTCGGCATCCTCCTGTATGGCTGCCTGGCAGACCTGCTCCGGCATTACCCGCAGTCCCAGGTAGATGACTTCCATGCCTGCATCGCGAAGTCCCTGCACCACGACATTTACCCCTCTATCGTGGCCGTCCAGACCCAGTTTGGCAATTACGACTCGTATTTTGCTGTCCTTCATAACAAACCTCTCTATCTACTGACCGGCAGACTACCTACAGCGTGCTACCAATACCCGTCTCCTGATATTCGCCAAACACGTCTCGCAGTGCGTCGGCTATCTCACCAACCGTGGCATACGCCCGCACCGCCTCGATGAATGCCGGCATCAGGTTCTCATCGCTTCTGGCCACCTGTCTTATCCTCTCCAGAGTGCTCCTCACCTTCTCACTGTCCCTGGTCTCCCTGAGATTCCTGAGCCTGGCTATCTGCCTGTCCGCCACGTTCTCGTCAATCGTCAGCAGTTCCACATCCGGATCCTCTTCGGTAACGTAGCTGTTGACACCGACGACAACCTGTTCTCCGGAATCCACCGCCTTCTGGTGGTCGTAGGCCGACTTTCTGATCTCTCTCTGGATGTAACCCTGCTGGATTGCCGCGGGCGCACCACCCATTTCGTCAATCCTGGCGATGTACTCGTGTATCCCTTCCTCTATCTTGTCGGTCAACCATTCAACGTAGTACGACCCTCCGAGTGGGTCAACCGTGTCCGCCACACCGCTCTCATGGGCGATGATCTGCTGGGTCCTCAGGGACACCTGCACCGACTCTTCGGTTGGTAGAGCCATTGCCTCGTCATATGAACAAGTGGCCAATGACTGGCACCCGCCCAGGACAGCAGCAAGTGCCTCTATCGCCACCCTGACAATGTTGTTCATCGGCTGCTGCTTGGTCAGGGTACTGCCACCGGTCTGAACGTGGTATCTGAGCATCAGTGACCTGGGGTTCTTGGCGCCGAATCTGTCCTTCATTATCCCGGCCCAGGCACGCCGCACCGCACGGAACTTGGCAACCTCTTCCAACAGGTTCCCAAACGAGACAAAGAAGAAAGAGAATCTTGGCGCAAAAGAGTCGACATCCATCCCCCTGTCAATCATCGCCTGCACGTAGGCAATCCCGTTGGCCAACGTGAAGGCAGCCTCCTGCACCGCCGTGGCGCCGGCCTCACGCATGTGATAGCCGCTGATGCTTATAGTGTTCCACCTGGGCAGGTGCTCCGCACAGTAGGAGCAGATGTCCGTTGTCAAACGCATGGAGGCTTCCGGTCCGTATATGTAGGTATTCCTGGATACGTACTCCTTCAAGAGGTCATTCTGGACTGTGCCGGCAAGCTTGCTTATGTCCGCGCCCTGCTTCTCCGCGGCAACGATGTACATCGCCAGCATGATGGGAGCCGTGGCATTGATTGTCATTGACGTACTGACTTCTCCCAGGGGAATGCCATCCCAGAGGTCCTCCATATCCTGAAGTGAGTCTATGGCCACACCAACCTTCCCAATCTCCGCGAGGGCCATAGGGTGGTCTGAGTCATACCCCATCTGGGTCGGGAGATGGAAAGCGACGCTGAAGCCGGTCTGTCCCTGCTTGTAGAGGTACTTGTACCGCCCGTTGGTCTCTTCCACCGTCGCGTACCCCGAATACTGGCGCATGGTCCACAACCTGCCGCGGTAGCCGCTGGGCATTATGTGCCTGACAAACGGGTACTCTCCCGGCAGGCTGGATTCCTTGCTGGATTCCGATACGTCGTCCGGTGTGTATACTCTGTTGACCACGATGCCGTCAACGGTAGTCCTGAATTCTTCCTTTCTTTCCTTTTGCTCCGTCATATGTCCTTGTTCCCTCCATTCACAGAGTTGCTGACAAGCCGCTGTGACCTGTCACAGAATAATACCGTACCACTTGTCGAGTTAGAGACCCGGTGCCCTTTCATCTCTGCTTCTGCACAACTCCTCACGCAAGCACCACGTTGGACAGCTTGCTTACCTTAGTAATATATGATAATACCACTTTGAGGATTAAAGTTCCCGCCATTGGGGACAGCTCACCCCACGAGTATTTGAATCTGTGTATGATAGTACAGTTGTTATCAATGTGCGACAGTGATAGGTTGACAAAGACATCTTACCTACATAGAGTGGCGGTTGGCAAGCTACTGTACTCGTT
>Ga0307380_10009869_pt1 | contig 12079 bp, 10 predicted proteins | sample UN3MG_FD_202239 | JGI IMG/M metagenome (GOLD analysis project Ga0307380, IMG submission 202239) | Soil microbial communities from Risofladan, Vaasa, Finland - UN-3 | ecosystem: Environmental > Terrestrial > Soil > Coastal area > Acid sulfate soil | place: Finland: Risofladan, Vaasa | collected... | reverse complement strand
AAGTTCAGCGGCGTTGTCCGGCCCGAGCACATAATCGACGGCCGTCCGTTTTTCCAGGAGTTCCCGGCCCCTTATTTGGGCGACGCAGCCGACGACCGCGATCCGGACGGGCTTCTTTTCCTTGATCCGGGCCAAGCGGCCGAGGTAGGAGAAAAGTTTTTCCTCCGATTTCTCCCGGACGGCGCAGGTGTTGACGACAATAAGGTCGGCATCCTCGGGACGCTCAGTCCGGACCGCCCCGGCCTGTCCGAGCAGCCCGGAGACCTTCTCTGAATCGCTCTCGTTCATCTGGCAGCCGAAGGTGCGGATGAAATAGCGAAATGGCCGGTCTGGCGCGTCCATGGCGGGGAGTATTATACAACGCGTCCGGAAAGGCTACAAAATCTGCTCCAGGATCGTGACCGTTCAAAGATTCGTCCGGCTTCCTCGGATCGGTTCATGAACGTTTCCTTCCGGTCTTTCTCGCCTCGAGGTTGAGGAGGAGCATTTCTCTTGCGTTCTGAAGAGAAGTCGGTGTCGTCCGGCTGCCGGAGAGGAGCCGCGATATCTCCGTCACCCTCTCTTCAAACCCGAGTTCTTGGACGGTCGTGAAGGTGCGATCCTTGGCCACCGTTTTTTCGATCCGGAAATGGTGCGGCGCGAAGGAGGCGATCTGGGGCAGATGGGTGATGCAGATGACCTGATGACGACCGGACAAGTCGCGCAGTTTCGCGGCGATACTCTCGGCCGTCTTGCCGCCGATCCCCGAATCGATCTCGTCGAAGATGAGCGTTTTCGCTTCGTCCTTTTCTTTGCCGATGGTCTTGATAGCCAGCATGAGGCGGCTCAGCTCCCCCCCTGAAGCGGTCTTGCGGAGGGGCCGCAGGTCCTCTCCCGGATTCGGACTGATCAGGAATTCGACCTCGTCAAGGCCGAGCTCACGGACTTGAGACGGCTCGAGCGATGCGGTCGCCGCCGTCTCCATCTTGACCCGGAACCGGGCCCTCTTCATGCCCAGGAGGGCGATCTCTTTTTCCACCTGGGCTTCGAGCTTTGGACAGCCGGCCCGCCTCTGGCGGGAGAGCTTCTCCGCCCGGGTTCGGTAGTCTTTAAAAATGCGGCTGATCTCGGCCTCGAAGCCGGCTAGCTTCTCCTCGCTGCCGGCCAGCTCGGCGGATTCCTGCTTGATCTTGGCCAGGTGGTCGAGGATGGCTTCGATCGTCTCGCCGTACTTTCGCCGGAGCTTCTCGATCGTGCTCAGCCTTGCCTCCAGCTGCTCCAGCCGGTCCGGCCCGAAGGTCTGCCGGTCTTTGAATTTGGTCAGGGCGTCGGCCAGCTCGCGCACGGCGATGGACGCCTGCCCGAGCAGCTCGGCGTAGGCTTTGATGGCGGGGTCGAAACTGCCGAGCTCGCCGACGACCTCTTGCAGCGTGGCCAAACCGGTCAGGATCGAACCCTCCTCGCCGTAGGCGCAGCCGAGGCCGGACTCGACGAGGAGAGCGATCTTCTCGGCGTTCTTGAGGATGTTCCGCTCCGCCAGGAGCTCCTCCCATTCTCCAGGCCGAAGCCCGGCAGCTTCGATCTCCTTGACCTGGAAGCCCAGAAAGTCCAGGCGCTGCTCCCTCTCCCGCTTCTTCGTCTCCAGCTCCTCTTTCTGCCGCGTCAGGCGGCGGAGGTTCTGGGCCAGCCGGGCCACTTCCTCCCGCAGGTCTCCCAGGCCGAGGAACTCATCGAGATAAAGCAGATGGTTCTCGATCTGGAGGAGGAAGATGTGGTCGTTTTGGCCATAGACGTCTACCAGGAAGGGACCGATCTCCTTGAGCTTCCGGGCCGGGACGAGCACGCCGTTGAGATAGGCTTTCCCTGTCCCTTCCCGGAAGATCTGCCGCTGGATGAGGACTTCCCCCCCCTCGTTCGAGGAGAGCTCGTCGGGACCGCCTTTGACCGGCGGCAGCCGGAAGACGGCTTCGACCGTCGCTTCGGTCTTCCCCGTTCGGATGAGGTCGGGCGAGGCCTTGTCTCCCAGGAGCAGGCGGAGGCCGTCGATGATGATCGATTTCCCGGCCCCGGTCTCTCCGCTGAGGATCGAGAAACCCTCTTGGAAACGGACCTCCAGGTCTTCGATGGTGGCCAGGTTCTTGATGCGGAGAGAGCCGAGCATCCCCTTTTATCTTGTGATCTTGATCGGCACGAGCGCTTTTTCCATGTTGATCCGGCCGTAGCCGATGTAGTTGTCTCTCCCGGGATACTCGCCCGAATTCACATCATCCGCAGAGAAGCGGATGATGTTCATGATGTCGTCGACCGAAAGCCACGGCTTGAGGCCTTTGAGCAGCGCGGCCAACCCGGCCACATGCGGTGCCGAGGCCGAAGTGCCATCTCCGAAGGCGTAGGGAAGATACTTGGTCAGATCGGTCATGTAGGTTGGGTATGTTCCGAGGACCGAGTCTCCGGGAGCGGCGACATCCACCTCGGGTCCGAAGCAGGACCAGGTTGTCTGGGTGTCATTGTAGTCGGTCGCGGCGACGGCCAGGCAGTAGGCATCGTAAGCCGCCGGGTATTGAACGGCGGGGTTGTAGGTGCCGGTTCCGGCGCCGTAGTTGCCGGCTGCGGCGACGACCACCACTCCTTTTTCATAGGCATATCGGAGGGCATCGCGCAGGGCATCAGCGGCCGCATCACCCCCCAGACTGAGGTTGATGACCTGAGCGCCGTTGTCTGCGGCCCAGATGATCGCGGCGGCTATATTGATATATTCGGCAATACCATAGGCGTCAAGAACCTTGACAGGGAGAATCTTGCAGTTCCAGGCAACCCCGGCCATACCTTCGTTGTTGTTGGTCTCGGCGGCGGCAATCCCGGCGACGAAGGTCCCGTGGTCCAGGTCATCGGTGGCGTCCCAGTCGTCGTTAACAAAGTCCCGTCCGCCGGATACAATCTTGTTCTTGAGGTCAGGATGGCCAAAGTCGATGCCGGAATCGACGATAGCGATGATCGTCGTCGCCTCACCCTTGGTCTCCTCCCAGCCGGCGGTCGCCCGGATATCGGCCCTGTCCTTGCCGTTAGGGCTTCCGGGTGCTCCAATATCCTGGCCGGTGTTATGCAGGGCATACTGGTACCGGAAAAGGCGATCGTTGGGGGTAGCGGCGATCCGGGCGATGTAGTTGGGCCCGGCATAGTCGACATCGGGATTCTGGCTGAGAGCGTAAGTCATCTCTTCAACGGATATCCCAGCGGGGATTTTAACCTGATAAACGTTGAGCTGGGGGATCCTTTTGATCGTCTCGGTTCCATAGAGAGCCAGGGTTCCCTCGATGAGCTGGGTTCCAAGGCTCGGTTTGAACCTGATCAGCACCTGGCCGGGAACGAAGCGGGGGCCTTCAGCTCGCAAGGAGAGTCCGCCATTGAGTCGGCGGATCTCCTGCCGTACCCTAGGCGTTTCCCGTTTTCTAGTCCTCTCCTCGTGGACTCTTTGGAGGCCGTAGGCAGAGGCGAACACACCGAGAATAAGGAACATGGCCGCGATTCTTTTTAGAATGCCCATCGTTTCCTCCAGAATGGCTAGAACGCGAAAAGCGTCCGGACCGTGAACGAATAATCAGTGCCGCCTTCCCGGGGATAGAGGGCGGCCTCGCCCCGGAGAAGGAGGCGGGTAGAGAGCTCCAGGTCTGCTCCCAGGCCGAGACCGAAGATGGCCTTCGCCTTGATGTCTCTCTCTTCGCTTCCCTTGAGCTCCTGGATGGTCTCCTCCAGCTTGAACTTTCCCCAGATATAATCCAGGCGAGGATAGAGGAACGGAGTGACCCCCTCCCAGCCCCGGTAGGCGAGGACGGGACCGAGGGAAGCCTTCATCCAGGTCGGCTTTCCCTGGACCGAGCCCTCCACGGCTAGGCCGGGGATATCCCATTTCTTGGCGAGACCGAGAGAGGCGAGAAACTGGCCGACCACGTCCAGGCTAAACGTCCCCCCGGCCACCAGGGCTTTCTCGACCTCGGCGCCGAGCAGCAGCCCGCCGATTCCTCCGGCTTCGAGCTCGATGGACAGAGGGAGACTGCGGAAGACAAGGTTTTCGAAGGACGTAGAACTGTATCCGACGCGGGCAGCCAGTAAAAATCCCGGCTGGATCTTGAACTCGAGAACGAGGCTGGCCAGGAAAGAGGTCATTTTAGAAGTCGCCTCCTGGCCGTCTTCTGTCCAGCCGACGGTTCGGGAGCCATATTCCAGCTCCAGCCCCGGACGGAAGGATGAGGTGTCGGACGGCGGGCGGGCCTGTCCAAAGGCCGCGGGTGTGAAGCCGAGGAAGAGGACGAAGACGAGTGTGCCGCAACACATCGGGCGAGATTTCATTGAACCTCCCTCATTGGTCGATCTTTTTGCCGGCCCTGTCGATCTCCGCCAGGCGGTTCTGGGCTTTCTTGGCGTACTTGCTCTCCGGATAATCGGTGACAAGCTTGGTGAAATAGGGGATGCTTTCCTCTGTTTTGTTCCATTTATAGTAGGAATCGGCCAGGTAGAAATAGACCTCGTCCATCTTCGAAAAAGCGGGGAAGTTCGTCAGGATCTCGATCAGCCGGCTCGTGGAGGCCTTGAAGGCGTTTCTCCTGTAATAGTGATAACCGATATTGAAATTGTGGGCCGCCAGCCTTTCCTCGCATTCAGAGATCTGTTTCTGGGCCGGCTTCGCTTCTTCGCTCAGAGGATAATTGGCAAGGACCTTCTTGAACTCGATTAGGGCTTGAGACGTCCTGGTTTGGTCGCGGCCCGGCTTGAGGGCCTTCTTGAAGAAGGTCATGGCGATCTGGTACTGCGCGTAGGAGGCGGAAGGGCTGTAGGGATAGAGCTGGATGAACTCCCGGTATTCGGCCGCGGCCAGAATCATACTGCTCTCGTCACCTTTCTTGAAATACGTATCGGCGATCGCCAGCTTGGCCCGTTGGGCATAGAAACTCTTGGGAAAGGAATCGATCACCTGGCGAAAGTACAGACGGGCCTTCTCGGCGTCCTTTTCCATGATCTCCTGGCCGGCCTTGTACAGGGCTTCGTCCGAAGCGGCGATCTCGGGGGCGATCTCGACCGGCTTCTCCTTGCAGCTCCAGGCGCCCAAGCCGCAGAGCAGGGCGATGATGAGAATCCAGCGGGTTTTGTTCAGGGGCGTCATTTCTGTCCTTTGTTCATCTTAGGATTGATACAGCGTCTTGACCCATTCCCACTCTTCCCGTAATCCCTCTCTGAGGTCGGTGCGGGGCGAATAGCCGAGATCCCGTCGGGCTTTCCGGATGTCGGCGAAGGTGTGGAGGACATCGCCTTTTTGCTGCTCGGCCCGCTCGGTCTTGATGCTTTTCCCGCAGATTTCCTCGAGCAGGGGGAAAAGATCTTTCAATCTCTCCCGGTGTCCTCCCCCGATATTATAGACTTCGCCCGGCCGGCCCTGCCGGGAAGCCGAGAGGCAGGCTTCGACGATGTCGTCGATGTAAGTGAAATCCCGGGTCTGCTCCCCGTCTCCGAAGATCTCCAGGGGCCGGTCTTCGGCGATCGCCCGGAAAAATTTGTGGAAAGCCATGTCCGGTCTCTGGCCCGGCCCGTAGACCGTAAAAAAGCGGAGGGAGACGGTTGGGACTCCGTAGTTCTTGAAATAGAGGAAACACAGCTGCTCGGCGGCCAGCTTGGTGACCCCGTAAGGAGAGAGGGGATAGAGAAGGCTCGTCTCCGACATCGGGAGCGCCGGCGTCAGGCCGTAGACCGAAGATGAGGACGCGTACAGGAAGAGGCCGAGCGGCTTTCCCTTGGCCGCTTCCAGGAGCCGTTGGGTGCTCTGGATATTGTTCTGGATGTACACGGAGAAATTCTCCCCCCAGCTCGACCGCACCCCGGCCTGGGCAGCCAGGTGGCAGAGGACGTCGACCTGGGGAAGGATGTCCTCGAGGTCAAGTTCGAGGACGTCCCGGGCATGGAATTCGAAATGGGGATCTCCGGCGAGAGGCGCAAGGTTTCGTTCTTTGATCCAGCGGGGGTAGAAATCGGTGAAGGAATCAACGCCGATGACGTGAGCGCCCTCCCGGAGCAAGCGGCGGCTGAGATGAGACCCGATGAACCCCGCCGCTCCCGTCACCATGGCTTTCATGATGGATCTCCTTTGGCGATGATCTCCTTCAACCGGGAGATGACCTGGCGGGGGTCCGCGGCGGCGAAGATGGCCGCCCCGACCACCAGGATTTCCGCCCCGTCCTGGATCAGGCTTTCCGCGTTGTCGGGGTTAATCCCCCCGTCCACCTCGATAGGGATGGAGAGTTTCTGACCGCTGATCCAGTTCTTCAGCTGGCGGATCTTCTGGTGAGTGGAATCCACGAAGCGTTGTCCTCCGAATCCCGGGTTCACCGACATCACCAGGATATAATCGAGCTCCTTCAGGATGTCGTTGAGGAGATGGATCGGGGTGGCCGGGTTGAGGGCGATTCCCGCCTGGCGCCCCAAATCCTTGATCAAGGTGACGTCGCGGTGAAGATGGGTGGACGCCTCGACGTGAATGGAAATCCAGTCGGCGCCGGCTTCGTGGAAAAGGGGGATGAAGAAACCGGGATTATCAACCATCAGGTGGACATCGACCGGCAGACGGGTCCTCTTCTTGAGGGAAGCGACGGCCTGCGGGCCCAAGGTTAGGTTGGGGACGAAATGACCGTCCATGACGTCGAGATGGATCCAGTCGGCCCCGGTCTCCTCGAGCATCTGGACGGCTTCCCCGATCCGGGAAAAGTCGGCGGACAAGATCGAGGGCGCGAGTCGGATCATCGGCTGACCTCCACTGAGATTAGGCTTCGCGTAGCGATCCCGTAGCCTTGGGGGGGGAACTGCTTGATGATGATACCTGAGTCAAGGCCGGGATAGTAGGAATACCGGATATCGGCCACCTTGAAACCCAGCTCCTGGAGCCGAGCGATGGTCGGACCGGACTTCCTCCCGATGAGGTCGGGCATCAGGTACCTCGGCTCGACGGCGCCCTGGCTCACCAGAAAGTTGATCGGAGTGGCGCGCTTGATTTTCCGTTCCCCGGGCGCGGGCTCCTGGGCGATAATGCGACCGGCGGCATACCGTGGCGTATGGATCTGGGCGATCAGTCCCCTCTGCAACCCGCCTTCGCCAAGGAGCTGGCCGGCGGCTTCCATGCTCCGGCCGACGAGCGCCGGGATTTCGACCATCTCACTTCCGCCGCTCAGGGCGACCCGGACAAATCGGTTGACCCGGATCTTGGAACCTGCCGGCGGATCCTGGGAGATGATCTTTCCCCGTTCGAAGCGATCACTGAATTCCAGGCCCTTTTCCTGGAGAGACAGTTTCTTCCGGGCAAGTTCACGCCCCGCCTCGGCCACCGTCTTCCCAGAAACGTCGGGCACAGAGACGATTTCTCCTCTCAGGATGATCCGCGAGGAGAGGACCGCGCTGGAGAGGAAGACGATCAGGAGACCCAGCAGGAGCTGGCTGTAGGCGAGAAGCTTTCGCGCCGGCATATCAGAGACACCACGCTGTACGGTCACTCGACTTTGTGATTTTCTGAATCAAGATACCATATAATAATAACGATGTAAACACGACGGGAGTTTCGCGGAGGCTCGGGGCAGTGGCATCGAAACCGCGCCCGTTTTCCCCGGCGCGGAAAACGGGCTCGATTCGTCGTTCGCTCTTCTCTCCCTGCGGTCGAGAAACCGTGCCCGCTCGCTCCTCATACGGGTTTCTCATGCCACTGCCCCTCGCCTTGGTTACCTTTTTCGTGATTCAACCGCTCCTCATTCGGCTGCATATTAGCTGATTCGATGCGCTTCGTTGTGTGTGGTCGCCTGATTAACTATAATGAGGCGCAGGTGTTTGTAACCGAGAGGAGAAACAGAGAATGAGCGAGATTTCCGATTTCCGGAGCGATACGGTCACCCGTCCCACCGAGAGCATGCGGCGAGCCATGGCCGAGGCGGTCGTCGGCGACGATGTCCTCGGCGACGACCCGACGGTTGAGGAGCTCGAAGCGCTGGCCGCCGACATCATGGGCAAGGAAGCGGCCCTCTTTGTCCCGTCGGGGACGATGGGGAATTCGATCGCCGCTAAGGTCTGGACGCGCGAGCTCGAGGAGGTGATCGTCGAAGCCCGGTCGCATATCTACAACATGGAATCCACCCACCTGACCTTCATCTCTCGAGTGACCCCGCGTCCGCTCGCTTCGCGGCGCGGGGCCATGGACCCGGACGAGGTCGAAGCCAATCTCAAGAAGCCGTCCGTCCATATCCCGCGGACCTCCCTGATCTGTGTCGAGAACAGCCATAATAACTGGAGCGGGGCCGTCGTTCCGCTCGAAAACCTGAGGAATCTCCGGGCTGTCGCCGAGAGGCATCAGCTCAGAATCCACCTAGACGGAGCGCGGATATTCAACGCCGGCGCTGCCTCCGGCGTCCCGGTGAAGGACTACGCGGCCCTCGCCGATTCGGTGATGTTCTGTCTTTCCAAGGGGCTCTCGGCTCCGGTGGGATCGATGTTAGCCGGTCCGGGCGATTTCATCGATCAGGCGCGCCGGGTCCGCAAAGCGCTCGGCGGCGGGATGCGCCAGGCGGGTGTGCTGGCCGCGCCCGGGATCATCGCCCTGACCGAGATGATCGGCCGGCTCGTCGAAGACCATGCCCGGGCCAAGAAGCTGGCTACGGCCATCAGCCGGCTGCCCGGCGTCAAGCTGGATCCCAATGAAATCGAGACCAACATCATCATTTTCGGATTTTCGTATCCGCGTCTTTCCGTCCCCGAATTCCTGGCCGAACTCAGAAAACGCCGCGTCCTCGCCCTGGCCACGACCGGAGGAGTCCGCTTCGTCACCCATAAGGACATCGACGACGAGGATGTCGAGCGGGCGATGGCCGCCTTTAAAGAGATCTTAGGCTAGCGATTCGACGACGAGCTGGGCCAGGTCCTTGACCTTGATATCGGCCTTGTCCTTGTCCTTGAGTCCGTCCTTGAGCATATTGAGGCAAAAGGGACAGGATGTCGCCGTCACCTCGGCCCCGGCGGCGATGACCTCGTCGGTCCGCAGGTGGTTGATGCGCTGACCGAGCTTCTCTTCTGTCCACATCAGCCCCCCACCGGCGCCGCAGCAGAAGCTGTGTTGACGATTGTTCTTGAGCTCTCGGAACGCCTCCGGGGCCAGCGCGGCGATGATCTGCCGGGGCTCGGCGACGATCCCGTTGTGGCGTCCGAAATAGCAGGAGTCGTGGTAGGTCAGCCGGAGAGCTCCCTTCGGCCGGAGGGGCAGGCGGCCGTCCTTCAACAATTGCTGGATCAAAATGAGATGCGGGATGACCTCGATCTCGGCCAGCCGGGCCTGGTCCTTTTCCGGGACGCCGGAGAGGAGGCCCCGGAGCTTGGGGTATTCGTTCTTGAAGATGTTGTACCCGTGGGGACAGAAGGTGATGATTTTTCTCACCTGATACCGGTTGAAGAGGCCGATATTCTCCGCGGCCAGGGTCTGGAAGAGATACTCCTGGCCCAGCCGGCGGGCCGAATCGCCGCAGCATTTTTCTTCCGTCCCCAAGATGGCGAAATCGAAGCCGGCCTTTTTCAGGATCGTCACCATCGCCTTGGCGATCTCGGTGCCTTCTTCATCGAACGATCCGGCGCAGCCCACCCAGAGGAGGTATTCGGCCGACCCGCGCTCCGCCATCACCGGCACGTCCAGACCGGCGGCCCAGTCCGCGCGCTTGGCGAACCCGATCCCCCAAGGATTGGAGTTGGACTCCAGGTTGCGGAAAAAGGCGTTGAGCTCCTGAGGGAACCGGCTCTGCATCAGGACCTCACTCTGCCGGACCCCGACGATCTTCCGGATGTGCTCGATCTCGACCGGGCAGACGTGTTGGCAGGCGCCGCAGGTCGTGCACGTCCAGATCTCTCCTTCGCCGTGGACGTCGGGGAACAGCGAGGGGAGATCGTCGCGCTTTGCCGGGACCAGGTTTCGCCTCTGGCCGAGAAGGTGCTTCTCCAGGTTGAAGATGAGCATCTTCGGCGAGAGCGGCTTGCCGCTGGCGAAGGCCGGACAGGCGTCCTGGCAGCGGCCGCATTCCATGCAGGCGAAGGCGTCAAGAAAATCCTTCCAGGTGAGGTCGGTGGCTTTCTCCGTGCCGAAGACCTCCGCTTTCTCGATGTCGATGGGCCTAAGCTCGCGGCTCGAGCCCGGAGCCCGGAAGTAGACGTTCACCGGCCCGGTGAACATGTGGAAGTATTTGGAGTGGGGGACGTAAGCGATGAACCCGAAGACCACCAGGATATGGAGCCACCAGGAGATCTTGAAATGAGCGGCCAACGTTCCCGGCACCCGTCCGGTGAGACCCGCGGACAGGAATTTTCCGAGGAATGACAGCCGGACGCTCTCCGGGTGGGACGCGATGGCGAAAGCTTCGAAATAGAGGTAACTGAGGGTCACGATGATCAAGAAAATGTAGATCAGGCCGGAGTCGAAGGGTGTGGTCTGGTAGGCCTTCGGCCGGAGGAGAAAACGCCGGATCGCAAAAAAGCCGACGCCGACCAGAACGAGGATGGCGAATACGTCCACGATGAGCGAGAAAAAGAGGCCGAAGCCGGTGTCGCCGAAAAGATAGAATTTATCGAAATATCCTTCCAGCGTATGGTTGACGGTCATGGTGTCGAAGGTTAGGGCGCCGTAGAAGATAAAGACATGCATGAAGCCGGTGAAGACGCGCTCGTTCTTGAGGGTGCATTTCTGAAGGAAGACCTTGGCCAGCGTATCTCCCAGCCGGCGGAAAAGGCCGTCCCCTCGCTCTTCCGGCCTTCCCCGGCGGAGAATCTGGAGCCTCAGATAAACAGGATAAACGAAGGCCCCGATCGTAAGCAGGATGATCACTGAGAACACGACTTTTTCCCAAGGTGAAAGCATGCTCCCTCCTGTTAAAAAGGAATGGCGATCCCCCAGACCAACCTAGAGAATGTTTGCTTGTTCCCCAGCGGGCTCCTCCGCGCGTCCGTCCAGATACCCCCTCCGATCGTGGCCTCGAGCCAATCGTCCAGGCGAAAACGCAGGATGAGGTCGGCCAGCCCCGTCTCGACCCGGCCGAAGACCGCGCTGGACTGTCCGAGGACCTGGAGGCTCAAGCTGCCGGTCTTACCGAATGAGACCCCGACCCGGAGGCCGTATTCCTGCGCGAGCTTTTCGCCCGAGAGGTCGAGATAGGCCTTTTGATTGGTGTTGTGGAAGAACCGCAGGAAGGGTTCGACGAGGAAGGATTCCCGGACCCAGGCCAGATGGAGCCCAATATAATTCCGGTTGGTGTAGTAGGGTTTGCCGTTCAAGTAGCTCGTGTGGTCCGAGTCGTGGTCCGAGTCGTGGCCGATATCCAGGGCCAAGGCGCCGGCCAGGCGCTGCCGGAGCGAAAAATGCCAGTCGAACTTGGTCCTCTCGCCGTCCTTGTCATGAGTGACGAGCTGGGCGTGAAAAGCCGTGCCCGAGGTGATGAAGAAATAGTCGTGAAACCCGAAGTTCCAGCGGTCCTCTTCACCGCTGAGGTCATTGTAGCTGGGATAGCTCGAGGGATAGAGGAGCTGCCCGAACAGCTCCCCGTGCATTGTGATCCTCTTTTGGGCGAGCAGATTGTCCTTGGAATCATACCGGCGGTAGATGAAGAGCTCGTGGCCGGGAAGGACGGACGGCAGGAAGAGAAGCCCGGCAAGTCCCCAGAATAACGCCGTCCCGATCGGTCTTCTGTTTTTATTAGAACTCATACCGTATTCCCAAACGAACGAGGCGCGGCGACTGGACCTCGGTGGCGCAGCGGAGCGTGAAATCCGGCCCTGTCCATTCGTTCTCTTCAGTCGCCAGTGCCCAGTTGAAGATGTTGTAGATATCGAGGAAGACCCGGCCGCGGGCTTCTCCCAGGGCGATGACCTTCTCGAGACGAAGGTCCACGGTCATATTGAATTCATAGCGGGCCACCCCGCGGGAAAAGGCCTGGACATAGAAGGGTCCCTGGTTGAGCCCGGTGACAATGATCTTGCGGCTGAAGGGCTGGCCGTCGTAGTACTTCACCAGCCCGGACAGCCGGAAGCCGTAAAGAATCGGGACGCT
>Ga0307380_10009868_pt1 | contig 12080 bp, 8 predicted proteins | sample UN3MG_FD_202239 | JGI IMG/M metagenome (GOLD analysis project Ga0307380, IMG submission 202239) | Soil microbial communities from Risofladan, Vaasa, Finland - UN-3 | ecosystem: Environmental > Terrestrial > Soil > Coastal area > Acid sulfate soil | place: Finland: Risofladan, Vaasa | collected... | reverse complement strand
GGAGCAAATCCCAAAAAACTCGCCCCAGTTCGGATTGGAGTCTGAAATTCGACTCCATGAAGTCGGAATCGCTAGTAATCGCGTATCAGCTACGACGCGGTGAATGTGTTCCTGAGCCTTGTACACACCGCCCGTCAAGTGATGGAAGCTGGTAGTACCCGAAGTCCGTTTAGCGAACCTGCAAAGGAAGCGGCGGCCGACGGTAAGACCGGTAACTGGCACTAAGTCGTAACAAGGTAGCCGTAGGGGAACCTGCGGCTGGATCACCTCCTTTCTAGGGATTACTTAGACCGCCCTCGGGCAACCGGCGGCGGAATAAGTCAGCGCATTTTCGACCGGCCCCATTGGGCCGGGGCGTGGCGGGGCAACCCGCCACCCGGTAAAGTCCACTGTTTGCCTTATCCCGCCCGGCGTGGCCCGCCCACGCCGGGCGCTCTCTTGCGCGGCTTGCACCATTCGTGGGCTTGCCGTCGCCAGGGAATCACAGTGGGCTCCAGGAATCCGAAATCGAGCATCGTCAGCGCGGCGGCGCTATTCGCTGCCGCGGCGTGGAGTCTCCCAGGTTGCCATAGGCAACTGCCAGAGCCGTCACCGCGGGTACTGCGTGTGGTTACGTGGAATATCCACGGCTGCTTCACAGGCATCGATCCGATTGTGGACGAACTGCGTCGTCTCGACGCAGACGTCATCTGCCTCCAGGAAGCGGAAGCGGATACGACCCACACCGGCGGGGCGGACCAAGCTGCATCCATCGCACGGCGACTCGGCATGCGCCACTTCTCGGCAGGTTCGCCCTTGCCTGACGGCGGCCAGCAGTGCATGGCGATTCTCTGCCGACAGAACCTGCGAGAACCAGCAGTCCTCGACGCCGCCACGGGGCGTGTCTACGGCGTGACGACGGTCATCCCCTGGCAAGGCCGCTCACTCCGGCTCGTTTCCGTGCACCTGACCAGCAGCTATCGTCCCGATCCCAAACACGTACTCAAGACGAGCCGCGCGCGGTCCAAGGAAGCCACTGATCTAGCCAAACGCCTGCAGCAATGGTCGGGTCAATGCATCGTCGCGGGTGATTTCAACTCAACGCCGGGAATGCCGGCCTACGATCGTGTCGCCAAGCACCTAGCCGGATCGCCGACAACCCAGCCCACTTATCCAACTGACAACCCCCTATTGCCGATCGACCACATTCTCTGTTCAAAGGGCCTGCAGGTTGATGGACTGAGCCTCGGTGCTACACATGCCTCCGACCACCTGCCGGTCTTAGCAAAGATCACGCTCTTAAGCGAAGATTCCGAGCCGTGAGTTCGCCCAGACCTGGACGCAGCCATCTCGCGACCGGACAGTGTCGTGGGGGTGAGCCGCCCACGCCGGGCTGGCGGATGGCCGGGTCTGGCGCAGCGCAGCCAGGCCGCGCCGTTGCATCGTTGGTGCCCCACGGCCTGACCTCGTGAGACCTTGCCACCCTTCTGCAAGGCGTGGCGAGATTCTTCGGTCGCTTCGCTCCCTCAGAATGACACCGTGGGCGACCGAATGGTCCGGTGCCCCTAGACGGATCCGCGTCGGGCTTATGGAATAGGAATCGCCGTCGCACGTATGCGTCAGCGGCCCGGCGCGGTAGTCGCCGGGGCGCTTGTGAGTACGACGATGACCTTGAGCGAACCAAACGCCGGGCACTATCGCGAGGTCCAGCGCGTCACACAGCTTTGGATCTGGATCATCGTGCTGGTGCCGACCGCGATCGCCTGGTGGGCGTTCGTGCAACAGGTTCTGTTGTCCAAGCCGTTCGGCATCAACCCGGCCCCGGACGTCGCGGTTGGGATCATCTGGGTCGTCTTCGGCCTGGCGTTCCCCCTGTTGATCCTCGCGGTCAATCTGCGAACCGAGGTGCGGGGCGACGTTGTCCGGCTGCGCTTCCTCCCTCTCTGGTCTCGGGCCATCGCGGTCAGCGACGTCCGGGAATGCCAGGCGCGGACCTATAGGCCGATCGGCGAATACTGGGGCTGGGGCATCCGCTGGACCCCCGGCCACGGCTGGTGCTACACGATCAAGGGTAACCGTGGCGTCCAGCTCACCCTCGCCGACGGCAAACGCCTGCTGATCGGCTCGAACCGGCCGGAACAACTGGCCGAGGCGATCAACTCCCGGCGCGCTCACAATCCGAATTAGACGGGCACCCGGTCGTTCCCACCCAGTGGTCGTCCTCAGAAGCCGAACGCGAGTGCGAACATCCTCAGCATCGCCACATGGCTACAAGACGGGCAAAGGGCTATGCTGTTGCGCACAGCGTCGATGTCGCACAGTGGGAGGACAGAATCATGCGAAGCTCGCGTCTGGCTCTGCTGAGACTCCTGCCGTTACCACCCGTTTTCATGGGTCTCTGGTGCGCCGCTTTCGTTGCCCCTCGCGCGCAAGCCGACGAGCCGGTGATTGGAATCACGGTCCAACCCGTGGAAGCGAAGGCGCCTTCCGGGCGGATCGGAGCGGCCGCCGCCTACGACTCCAAACAGGCCCGCGTGATCATCTTCGGCGGCGCGGACCCGAAGGCGAAGGTTAGCCATCCAACATTGATGACGTTCGATCCGAAGGCCAATACGTGGTCATCCATCGAGGTGGAGCAGGCCGGGCCGCGGGCAGTTGCGCACCCGTCCATGGTCTACGATCCGAAACGGCATGCCCTCTTTGTCTTCGGGGGCTGGGCGCGTGGGGCCGAACAGCCCTCGGCCGAGCTTTGGGTTCTGCACCTCGGCAAGGGGGACCCGCCGAGCTGGAAGGTTCTCTCCGACGGCCACAACGGACCATCGGCCCGAAACGGCGCCTGCATGGTCCTCGACGCCAAGCGGGATCGCCTCTTGCTTCACGGTGGGGACGGCGGACCGCATCCCACTTACGGTTACACGCCGCTCGACGACTTGTGGGCGTACCACCTGGCCGACGGGCGGTGGGCACAGTTGCGTCCTGCCGGGGACGCCCCCGAGCCGCGCTGGAACCATGCCGCCGCTCTCGATTCAGACAACGCCATGATCTACGTGTTCGGCGGGGCCGGTTATGTCGGCGACCGTGAGGTGCTCGATCGGGGCGTCTACGCCTTGGACATGCAGAAGCTGAGCTGGACGAAGCTGACGGGCAGTGCGGATGCCCCACCCGTGGTCCTGGGAGCGACGCTGACCTACGATCCGGACGCGAACGTGCTGCTCGTCGTGGGGGGCCTGGTAGTAGACACGCCGGGCCAACCAGGGTCACGTAGCGTGTGGTGTTTCGACTTGGCGACCAGGAGCTGGACCGAACATGCGCGGCTGCTCCCTACGACACGGCGCGACCATGTGGCGGTGTACGATCCCTCCAAGAGGCAGCACGTAATCTACGGCGGGCATACCGCGCTAGCACAGAACTACTACATGGTTGGGGAAATGTTGCGCGACGCGCTAATCATCAAAGTCAAGCGCTCGACGTCTCCGGCCAAGCCCGGGGACCGCGACTAGCAAAGGGCTTCACCCCTCGCGCAAAAAGGGGTCGGCTGGTTGATGGGGCGCCCGGTTCCCCTGCGCGACACAGGACCGTTACCGACGCGTAAGCGCGATAGTCGCCGGTTAATGCACCTTGATGCTCTGCAGCGTGCCGCCGAGCTGTTGGTGGACGTAGAGGCTGTTGCGGACGATGATCTTCCCGCGCCAGGCCCTGATTGTCTCCCTGCCGCCGTTGGCAACCCACGAATCGGGCTCGACAGTCTGGACGATCACCTCCACGAACGTCTCCAGATCCTGCTCGGGATCGCCCTCCGGCTCGCTTTCTGACGCCTCGGCGATCCCTCCCGAGCTACCTTGGCCGCTTGGCTCGAGTGCCCGCGCGGGATTGACGCGTACCGGGTTTTGGAAGCGTGGGACGCGTGCGAGCAGGTCGTGCACGTCGTAGACCCGCACGATCAGCTCTTCGTTCAGGTCGCTCCGGGTGGAGATGATGAGCAGGTTCTCCATCGTGCCGTAGGCCAGCTTGACGTCGGGTCCGCTTGCCTCGCCCAGGATCATCCAGAGCACCTGCGACAGACGCAGGTTGCGGGCTTTCATGCTAATGGGCTTGTCGCGCTCGACGCCGGCGTCTTGGAGCACCTGCCAACGCACCCAGATGTTGACCTTCGTGAAATCGGCGAGCCACTCCATGACCTGTTCGAAGGGCACCTCCTCAAGTAGGACTTCCGGCACGGACGAATCAAGGATTTCCTGCACGGACGGCGGTTTCGGCTGGTTCGCGCTCGGCTGGGACCGCTCCCCCTTTTCGGCTTGCCCCATCGCCGCCGACGCTAACACTGCGGCCGCTGCGAGGCCGACTAACAGCTTTCTCATGGCTGGCACTCCTGGGTATGGCATCCCCCGGCCGCCGGAGGGCTCCGCCACCCCCCGCGCACGCCGGTTCCACTATTGGTAGTGACACGCGTTGTGGCACTGCCGAGCACGGGCGGGGGCACGCGCCACCCGCAGCTACTCCAGCACCAGTGTTGCGATCAGGGGTTGCTTGATGCGTTCGCCCTTGCGGAAGCGGCCGGCGCGGAAGGTTTTGCCGGGTTCGGGGCGGACGGTTTGGTTGGGGTCGGTGATCTTCCGGCCGTCGTAGGCGAAGGCGCCGCCGCCGACCATGCGGCGGGCTTCGCCTTTGCTGATCTCGCGGTCGTGGGCCAGCCAGGCCAGCTTCCAGACCGGGATGACGCCGTCGGTGATCTCCTCGGCCGGGACCACCACGTCGATGGTCTCGAGCGCCCGGTCGCGGCCGAAGTGTTCGTGCCACCACTTGGCCGCGGCGTCCATTTCCCCCAGGCTGTGGTACCGCTCGCCGATGTGGCGGGCCAGCCGGTCCTTGGCCTTCATGGGGTGCTCGGCAATCGCGGCGCGCCACTCGGCTTCCGGCAACGTGGTCAGCAGTGTGAACCATTCGGGCAGCAGATCATCCGGAATGCTCATGGTCTTGCCGAACATATCGCGCGGCCGGTCGGTGACGCCGATGTAGTTGTCCAGACTCTTGGACATTTTCTTCTCGCCGTCCAGTCCGCGCAGCATGGGCAGGATCATGACGACCTGGGGCTCCTGGCCGGCATCTACCTGGAGCTCGCGGCCGACGAGGTTGTTGTAGGTCTGGTCGGTGCCGCCCAGCTCGACGTCCGCCTCGATGTTGACCGAGTCCCAGCCCTGCACCAGCGGGTAGAGCAGCTCATGGACACTGATCGGGATCTCCCCCTCATACCGCTTGCGGAAATCGTCGCGCTTGAGCATCTGCCCGACGGTCATCTTCCCGGCCAGCCGCAGCACAGCGGCAAAGTCCATCGGGTCGAGCCACTCGGAGTTGTGGCGGACCTCGAGCTTATCGGCGGACATGTCGAGGATGCGGCCGGCCTGATCGAGGTAGGTCTGCGCGTTCTGCTCGATCTCCTCTTTGGTCAGCACGGGGCGGGTCTTGCTGCGGCCGGTGGGGTCGCCGATGCGGGCGGTGAAATCGCCGATGATCAGGACGGCCTTGTGCCCCAGGTCCTGAAAGCGGCGCAACTCGCGCAAGACGATCGAGTGGCCCAGGTGAATGTCCGGGGCGGTGGGGTCCATCCCGAGCTTGACGCGCAATGGCCGACCGTCTTTGGCCGCCCGTTCGAGCTTGTGTTGCAACTCGACATCGGTGTAGACGCGCTCGCAGGGATCCAGCAGTTGTTGCAAACCCAAATCGCTCATAGGCGAGCATGATAGGATCGGCCGCCGCGGCTTTCCAGCCGGCGGCGCAGGCGAGATTAACAACCAGGGCCGGTGAACGCGGCAGACCCTGTCATTCTGAGGGAGCGCAGCACCGTGTCATTCTGAGGGAGCGCAGCACCGTGTCATTCTGAGGGAGCACAGCACCGTGTCATTCTGAGGGAGCGCGGCGACTGAAGAATCTGGCCACACGCTGCGGGGGCGTCCCGGACTCGACAAGAGACCCTTCGCTCCGTTCAGGGTGACTACGAGTAACCCGGGCTAGGGCGTCTCACGCGGCTGCTGTGTCCCGTCTTCACCCACGCGCAGCGTCCCGGTCGCCAAGCGGAAGTCGAGCAGGGCTGCCCAGCGCGAGGTCTTGGCGAGGTTCAGCCGATTGCGGGCGGCCGTCCAGTCATCTTCCGCTCTGAATAGGTCTTGGGCTCTGATGTCGCCCTCGTAGAACTGGAGCCGGGCGTACTCCCGGCGCAGGTCGCTCACTTGCAGGTTGCGGTGCTGGATCTCCAGCGACGTCTCCTCCAGGCCGATGCGATTGACGGCGCTGCGGACGTCCGAACGAATCCGCTCGAGTTGATCCTCGTACGCGCGCCGTGCCCGCCGCACGTCAATGAGCGAGGCCCGATAGCGGTTGCGCTCGCGTGTGCGTTCCAGTGGCAAAGAAAGAATCAACTCGGAACGCCAGTTTGCCCGGGCGACCTCGAAGGCCCCTAGTTTATAGTGCTCCGGATCGGTGTCGAAGCTGAGCGTCGAGTTCCAGTCGAGGTCGGGCAGCAGCCCGTTCCGCGCCACGGCCACGCCGCGTTTGGCGTCGTCAATCTGGTCACGCCTGTTGAGCAAGTCCAAGCGATACTGAATGGCTGCCTGGGTGGTCCGCTCTTCGTCCCCCATAGCCGGCGAACTCTGCAACAAGGGATAGCGCCCGGCCTCCACCTGCTGCTCGATCGTGTCGATGTCCTCAAGATCGTCCAGGCCCATCGGCTCGGAAACCGGCATGCCGATCAGCAGCTTGAACGTGTCTGTCTGGGATCGAAACGCTTCACGACGATCCTCCAGCGTGTTCTCCCCCGAGAGCATTTGCTGCTCCGCCTCACGGGTATCGAGCATGGTGCCAGTGCCAGCCTCTTCCAAGGCCCGGGCTCGTTCGAAGTCCTCCCGGAAGCGATCCAGACTTTGCGCGCTGTCGATCACGTTCTGCTTGGCCCGCAGCAAGTCGAAGTAGGTTTGGGCGACCTGCACGAGTTGTCGGCGGCGAAAGCGCTCGAAGTCACGCACGGCGTAGGTCAGGTCGCGTTCGAGCTGGACGAGGTCTTCGCGGGCCACGTGTCCGGCGCTGCGCAAGAACGGCACGTTAAGCCCCAACTGGATCTGGCTGCCTTCGGAAGCGGTGATGTTGTTCTCCACGTCCCGGATCAGCGTGCTGATCATCGCGGCCGTGAATTCGCCGCCGTACGGCAGCCGCTGCGAGACCGACAGGTCGGCCACGAAGCGCATCGCTTGATCGAAGTTGGTGATCTCGCCGTAATTGCCATACACCGTCCGCAGATCGGCGGCGAAGATCGGCGTCCAGAGGTGCCGCTCCAGCGTCAGCGCCAGAGTGACCAGGTAGAGATCTTCCTTGGCAGTCTGGTACTCACGTCGGTGCTGCTGGGCGTAGGCCAACGCGTCCGTGAGCGTGAAAACCTTGTCGCGATAGCGCGGGAGTTCCAGCTCGCCCTCGGGCCCTATCGCAGTCGGGGCGGTACTCGGCGCCGTGGCCGGGGCAGTACTCGGCATCGTGCTGGGGGCGGTGCTCGGCATGGTGGCCGGGGCTGCACTCGGCATCGTGGCGGGAGCGGTGCTCGGCATTGTGGCCGGCCGTGATTCGCTCTTGGGAAGCGGTTCGAAACCTTCCGGCACCTCGGTGGTGATGGGGCTGGGGGTGTAGGCATATGCTTGGCGGCCCGGCGTCGGCAGCGGCTCATCCGCATCGCCCAACGGAACCGGCCGGGAGTAGTTGAGCACCTCGGCCTGTCGGGCGGCGATTGCCGCCGCAACCTCGCGATCCGTGGCGTGCCCGAGCTGTCGGCATCCCAGCAAAGCCGACAAGCACGCGGCCAGGCCGACACAGACTGCCACGCCTGGTGGGGGCAGCGTCCGGCGGCGTACGTTGCCGATCGGGCGGGCCGCCCCGGCGCCGCTCGCCGGGTGGTCCTTCTCCAACCGCGGACGGAGCACACACCTGACAAGCACGGCCTGCACATCTGGAAAAACGCCCGTACGCCTCATCTTGCGCCAATCCTGCCTGGGGCCAATGGGACTTCCCCTTGGCACCCTTCCGTGGGTGCCGCCGCGCATCTTGCACTTCCCGATTGTCGGCATGATATGCGAGGACGCAGCCCGTGACCAAGCTCACGCGGAACTGAAGGCGGCGGGGCCGCTCCCGGCGTCCGATCTCGCGGAGCGGGCACGCGGTCGTATAATGAAGTTGCACTGTACGGTTTTGCTCGGAAGTTGCCGATGCGCCTGGTACGAATTTCGCTGACGACGAAGTACCGCATCCTGTTCGGGTTGGCGGTGGCCCTGATCATTGGGGCGGCCCTCTACGTTCCGTGGAAGCTCATGGCGGGACTGGTGCTCGAACAGTCCTTCCTCGAAGCCCAGCGTGTCGCCGACGATCACTTCCGGCTGGTGCTGGCTGAGCCGGGGTCGGCGGCGGGCACCAGCGGCGGCGTCCACGCCAGGCAATTCAGCCTCCTGCCCGAACGTCTGCACCATCAACCCCGGTTCCTTCGGCTGAACTTCGACCCGAACGACCCCGCCTCGGCGTTGAACGAAGCCAACGTGGATCCCTTCGTATACAAAACGGTGGAGGGTGAGGAGGCGCAATACTTCGCGTACGCTCACCCCGTCCGCATCACCCAGAGTTGCCTGAACTGCCACGATGAGGGCAAAACGGCCCGCCCCTACCGCGAAAACGAGCTGGCCGGCATCATCACCGTCAGCCTGCCGACCGAATACACCGACCAGCAACTGATGCTGAACCGTTGGCTGATCATCGCCGCCGGGGCGTTGGCCGGCATCCTGGCCATCCTGGTCTTCCACGTCATCTCACACAAGTTCATTCTCTCGCCGATCCACGATCTGCGCAGCATGGCCCTGCGCGTCGCCGACGGAGACCTGGGCGTCCGCTCCACGGTCCAGACCGGCGACGAGTTCGAGCAGCTTTCCGACAACCTCAACACGATGCTCGATCGGCTGCGCGCTTCGCAAGAGGAGCTGACGAAAGCCAACCGGCTGCTGGACGTGAAGCTGGGCGAGATGGCCGAGACCAACGTTGCCCTGTACGAGGCAAACCGCGTCAAAAGCGAGTTCCTGGCCAACGTCTCGCATGAGCTCCGCACGCCCTTGACCAGCATCATCGGTTTCGCCGAGCTGTTGCGCGAGGGGCCGCACGGCGCGGGCGACGGGCGCGCGGCGCGCTACGCGGAGAACATTCTCATCTCCGGCCGGATCCTGCTGGAAATCATCGACGACCTGCTCGATCTGGCCAAGATCGAAGCCGGCAAGGTCGAGTTGCAGCTCGAGCCCGTGCGGGTGGAGGAGCTCTGTTCCACCTTGCTCGATTTCACCCGGCCGGTGGCGGATAAAAAGAGTATTCACGTAGAGTTTCAGGCCGATGAAGCGTTCCCGATCCTGATCACCGACCGCGGGCGACTCCGCCAGGTCCTTTTCAACCTCCTGTCCAACGCGATCAAGTTCACCCCGGAACACGGGCAGGTGCGTCTGCTCGCCCGCCGGCTCGACCAGGGGCAGGTCCGCCTGGCGGTCAGCGACACCGGCCCCGGGATCGCTCCCGAAAACCAGCAGATCATCTTCGACAAGTTCCGCCAGACCGACCAGTCGGCCACGCGCGAGCATCACGGGACCGGGCTGGGGCTGGCGATTGCCAGAGATCTGACCCATCTGCTGGGCGGCGAGATCGGCGTGGACAGCCAACCCGGCCAGGGAGCCACCTTCTGGGTGCAACTGCCGACGGCCGCACCCGAACCACGCGAGCGCCCGCCCGTATCGCTTATCTGAGGCCGCCGGTGACGCTGTTCTCGGACGTGGCTCGCCAAGCGGAGCCCGATTCGCTACGCTAAGGCCGCGGAACAACCGCGGCGTTCGAACAAACTTCGAAGGGCCCGTGCACGGTTCCCGATGGATGAATAAGACAGGCTCGGCTTCCGGAGGTCCCAGAATCCGCGCGGACGGGCGGACGGTGACCCGCAACGGGTGGTCCATCCGTCTGCGGTGACCGGCCCGGCGAGCGGCGACAACCCTGGAACACACATGATTCGTGTCGAGGAGCTTTCCAAGGTCTTCCCTAACCCCGACGGGACGCTCAAGCGGGCCGTGGATCGCGTTAGCTTCGAGGTCGTCCCCGGTGAGATCTACGGGCTCTTGGGCCCCAACGGCGCGGGCAAGACCACCACACTGCGCATGATCAGCGGGCTGATGCGCCCGACGGAGGGACGCGTCTGGATCGACGGGGCCGATGTGACCGACCACCCGGAACTGGTCAAACGCCGCATCGGCTACCTCACGGCCAACACCGGCTTGTATGCCCGCCTCACGCCGCCCGAGTTCCTCGATTATTTCGCAACACTCTACGGCCTTTCGCGTGAAGCAGGTCGTCGGCGGATCGACGAGCTGGTGGAATGGCTGGGGATGGGCGATTTTCTGAAGCTCCGCTGCGGGGCCCTGTCCATGGGCCAGAAGCAGCGCACCAATATCGCGCGGGCGCTGATCGCCGACCCGCCCATCCTGATCATGGACGAGCCCACCCTCGGGCTGGACGTGCTCAGCAACCGGCTGATCCTCAGCATGATTCGCACGCAAGCCGACGCCGGAAAAGCGATCTTGCTCTCGACGCATGCGCTGGACGAGATCGAGACCATGTGTCGGCGCATCGGGTTGATCCACAACGGGAAGATGATCGCCGAGGGCCGCCTGGATGATCTCAAGCAGGAGACCGGTTGTCAGCGGCTGAGCGAGGTGTTCCTGCACCTGGTGGGAGCGGATGAGTCGCTACTCGCGGATTAGCACGATCTGGCGCAAGGAGCTGGTCGATATCCTCCGCGATCGGCGGACGCTGATCGCGATGGTGCTGGTGCCGATCGTGCTTTATCCCGCGCTGATGCTCGGGTCGGTGCAAGCCTTCGAGCTGCAGTTCAGCCTTCTGCGTCAGGAGTGTTACGACGTCGCGGTGCAATCGGGCGAGGCCAAGCGCTGGCTGCGGCGGCTGATCGACGAAGACCCGGCGCGGCAGGAACTCGCCGAGGGGATGACCGCCGAGCAGCGCGTCGATTGGGCCCAGTCGCCCGAGCCGCCCGCACCCGAGACACAACCCGACGTGCCGCGCGAGCGTGGTGACCAGACGGAGAGCGTGCGCTCCGGCGTCCGCCAGAAACCGCCGCCGTACGAGATCTACATTGTTCCCGACGTTCGGCAGATGGTGACCGACGGGGTGGTTCACATAGGCGTGCTGGTTGAAGGCCCTCTGCCGCCGATCGGCATGGGAGGTTCCACGCTTGTCGCCCTTGTGTTCGACGAGAGCGAGACGCGCAGCAACATCGCGGCAGTCGGACTCCAGGGGATCTTCGAGCGGGCCAACACAAAGATCGTCGAGTCACGGCTGGCCAAGCTGGGACGTGATGCGAGCTTCATCCATCCGCTAGCCGTCTACGAGCAGAACGTCGCTTCACCGGAGAAAATGGCCGGCTCCATCCTGGGGCAAATCGTCCCGCTGATCCTGGTCATGATGACGATTACCGGCGCGATCTACCCGGCGATCGACCTGACCGCCGGCGAGCGCGAGCGCGGCACCCTCGAAACCTTGATGGTCGCCCCGGTGCCCACGACCGACCTGATCGCCGGCAAATTCATCGTCGTCACCCTCATCGGGCTGCTCAGCGCGGTGCTCAACCTGCTTGCGGTAGGTGGCACGATCTACCTGGGCGGGCTGGGCGATCTGCTCACGCGCGGCGGCGATTTCGTCTTCCCGCTCGAGGCACTGCCGTGCATCCTGCTGCTGCTGATTCCGTTGGCGGTCATGTTCAGCGCGATGCTGTTGGCGGTATGCAGCTTCGCCCGCAGCTTCAAGGAAGCCCAAAACTACATCATGCCGGTCATAATCGCGGCGTTGATCCCGGCCGTGGTGGGGGTGCTGCCGGGGACGCGCCTGGAGGGTCCGCTGCTGGTCATGCCGGTGGCCAACATCGTCATCCTGACGCGCGAGTTGTTCCTCGGGCACATCAACCCCGGTGCGATCGTCTGGGTCACGCTGACCACCACCATCTACGCGGGCGCCGCGGTGGCGGTGGCGGCCAAACTCTT
>Ga0307380_10009867_pt1 | contig 12080 bp, 16 predicted proteins | sample UN3MG_FD_202239 | JGI IMG/M metagenome (GOLD analysis project Ga0307380, IMG submission 202239) | Soil microbial communities from Risofladan, Vaasa, Finland - UN-3 | ecosystem: Environmental > Terrestrial > Soil > Coastal area > Acid sulfate soil | place: Finland: Risofladan, Vaasa | collected... | reverse complement strand
AGCGTTCGCCACGAACGGCAGTATCATTAAAAGTAAAAATCTAAACATGGATGATTGTGTTGCTATAGTCGCGAGGTAACTGGTAATGACCTAGATCATCAAACCCCTGATCTATTAGTAATATTCCATCGCGATCCCAATCGCCTCCCCATGTAATCGGCAGTCCCATGTCTTTAGCTATGGCCATGCCCACACCGTACAATGCTACGAACCTGTACAGGTCGTTCCAGTCTATTGGGTAGGGTGCAAGATCAAGTGCATGGCCGTATCCATCCGCTTGAATCAAGTGGTAGGAGTTCATGGTCTGACTTGCCTTTATACTTACCATGTGCGCCTGCTCGGATATAGTACGCACCCCATAAGTGACCGAGCAATCCATGTACTCCACCACTTGATACGCCCACACAACCATTGAAGGATGGACGCCCTGTAATCGTACACGCGATTTCAAGCCGAACGCGGGCATTGCTATTGTTGATCACTTGTCCACATTTTCAGGGTGCGCATCACCTGCCCCTGCAAAGCTTCAACACGCGACAAGCGGCGTTCCATGTTCTGCCTGTAAGTTGCGCATTCCTTTCTCTCTGCTTCGTCATAGTTCTGTAACGAAATGATCATGCGTCGAAGTTCGCGTCCTTCATTACCTGTGAATGGATCAAACCGTGCAGTGGTAGATAATTGAATGGCCTGATTGATGCCGGTGCTGCCTGCGATTGCCATCAATACCGCCGCGATTATTTTCTTGTTATCATCCACATCCAATCGCTCCGTCATCTGTTGTTAATTTAAACCGGCGTATTCTCAATTACTTTCTGTGCCAGCGACTCCGTGTCGGCACTGATTTCATTAACCAACGCTTGATATTCTTCCGGCGTTGCGGAATTGTTGATTAGTTCCTGAATGCGCAGGGCAAGTCCGTCAATCAATACAACAACACTCTGTCCAACTTCAACGTTTGCTGCAACCGCGTCTTTCAGTTCTTGCAATGTAGCCATGATTTCTCTCCTTAGTTGACGTAATAGCCGGATAACTTCTTCGTTACCGGCATTGTGTAAATACAGATTCATGTTGATTGGCATTGTTACGTTGCAGGATACTGCTCGCCAACCGTGAGGGCGCCGCCGCCGCCCAACGCTACTCCATTTATGCGGCAATTATTTAACTTCACAACCGGTGTACCCGTCCATGTTTGCGAAGCTGCAATGTACGGTGTGCCCGCTGTCGATGTAACAACGATGTCACAGTTATCAATGTAGGCGTTTGAATTACCGGCAGCAGAGTATGATCCGCACACAGCCACAATGACTGATGTAGCATTAGCCCCTGATATTTTGATGTCAACACCTTTCAATCGGTAAGTGTTATTTTGATTCATGTCACAGATAAATGCGAAAACAGACTGATCGCTGGTGTCCATTGTTATTTTTCCACCGGTGACAACTTGATCACTCTGTCCAAAAAACAAACGAACGCCTAGTCCTGTTCCGTATACACCGCCAACAAACGATGCAGTCCTCCCGATAAGATGACAGTCGTTATAATAAACAGCGCCGCTTTTTGCATTTACAGCAAGTCCATCCTGCGATGATTGTAACCTGCATCTGTTGAATGTTGCATTGCCGCACTCAAGACCGCCGCTAATATCAACATCGGGTGTTTCCAAAATTACATCATTGAATTTAATATTGGTTATTCCAACGGCGCTGGCACTGAATGCTAAAGTATATTTGCCTAGAATATGCCCGCCGTAGACATTAAACTGTCCAGAATCCGGTGGAGCAAAAATCATGGAAGGTGTCGGTCGTCCAGTGAACAGTGCACCGGGCAATAAAACAATGTTCACATATGCAACAGGGAAGGCGGTAAACTGCAACGACTGCGAATTGTAGGTTCCCGGGTGCACAACAATAGTTACCGGATTTATTTTGCCGAGATAACATGTCGCCGCCGACAAGTTTGCGCCTTGATAAGGGCAATCCAGCCATAGATCGGTATTAAATGGCGCGTGCGCGATGTTGTACCAGTGAACGTTATTCGCAGACCATACATAATTGCTCGCCACTTGATCAGTCCACATGGAATCGCCACTATTCACGATCACCTTGCTTTCGCCGGTGTTAATAGTGCAGGTAAATACACCCGCATCAGCAGTAGGAACAACCGGTGTCACCCATGTTCTAGTAGACAGTGAATTAACAATGCTCTGAAGTGTTTGCCCCGGCGACATATTGATCGTATTCGATCCGGTCAACGGCACCCCTAACATCAGGTGTTCTTTGATGTGATTTGCAAGGCTCATAAATTACCTCAAATATATGTCAGTGAGGCTACCGTTGAAAGATCAGTGAATACATTGTCGAATTCACCATTGCCGTCCGCCCATTGGATGCGACTGTTTGCAACGGTGAGCCGACTTACACGCCATGCTGCTGCAGTCAATGCAACACCGGGCCGTGCTTCGCCGAAATACTTGTATGTGCCGTTGTCGTATATTGGGCCTAAGGCCAGAGCGCCGTCTGCTACATGCGCGCTGCCATACACTACTATCTGTCCTGTAAGTGGATTGTCCTGCGGCATATCATCACCCCTGTTTTACAGTCGATGCATGTTCAATCGAATCGGCAAGTTCAGTCAAATCATAGCTGGCAATCGCGAACTTGAAATTATTGAATCTGTTGTGCAGTGCCGTCCATTCTGCATCCTCAAGTAATAATTCGCCGTTGGCCACCTGCAACTTGTCCAGCACCTTGACCAATACACGCATTTCGCCAATTGTGATACCTTGCTCGCCGTGGTTTTCACACACCGTCGTCAAAAGTTCCTTGTCGTTAAACTTCTCCCGTTCTTTCAATTCTATTTTGCGCATATTATGTTCCTATTAAGCCATGTCCGGCGGTTGCATGTAAATCGTCAATCAAAGCTTTGACCCGTTCTGCCAATTGCGACAGAGTAACCGACCCCGTTGCGAACGTGGTACGAGTCGGAGTGCCAGTCGCTAGACCCCATCCTGTTTTTCGCGTACCGATAACCTTTGTGCCGTTCAAACTTATACTCGGCGTAGTTGTAAGATTAAACGCGATCCTGTTTGTCAGCGTATTTAAAAACACGAAGCTATTGGCCGCATATGTTGCCGATTGATCGTACAGGGTGCGAATTGTTGCGCTGGAGTTCCACGACATTGCGTTATTGTCATTAATACGCAATGCCGATGAGGAATACGTGCCGCTCAAAACTATCCCGTAAGGACTTGTCCCGGACAGAACAATATCGGCAATATTACAACTCGCTACTCCAGTTGAATGTATTAGATAGTCGCAACCAGCACACAGGAAGCGTATGGCGGTACCTGCACCATTCGGGCCGGTTGCATCTTTCATAGAATTGGCGAGAAAATCTATACCTATTTTCCATCCGCCCTTCTGATTTGCGGTAGAATTAGCGCCTCCCTGCACTACCAATGCTCTGCTGTTAGGGTGATCCTGTGGCGTCAGTCCTGAATAAGCTAACGGGGAAGTAGAAACTCCGGCCGAATTGTTCGTTATTTGCAAACCAAACGCGTATGTGCCTGCCGTGTTCCTGTATGTCGCAAGATCAACAGACATACCCAATTCCAAGGCGCTTGCACCTCTCACACTTACATGTACGCCACTGTTAACCAATGAAGTTGTCTTCGTTTCAGTGAGAACGTGCAACCCGCACGTTGGGTCTGTACTTGCGGAACTTTCATTGAGTGTTGTTATATGTATGCCGTTGGCGATTTGCTGACCTAGACTTTTAGCAAGTATCCTTATGCCGTCTCTTTCTTCAAGGGGATCATAGGGTGTCGTCGCCGCCGTTTGGACAGAGACCAGTATTGCTTGTGTCACCGCATGTTCGGCAGGAGTTAAGCTGTCTGTCCACCCTTTGTTGAACCATAGAAACGGCCCGACAGGCGTGTGCGCTCCATACACATAGTCCCGTGGGCCGGGCAGGTAGAACACGCCGCTGGTTCCCATCTGTGCTTGACACGCGTTGAACGCAACCGAATCATCCGTTGGCGAACCTAGCGCCCCGTAATCTAACGGGCTGTGTATCTCATCAAGCTTGCCGGAAACAGTGCGCGATGTGCCGCCACCGGCAGGCGTATAGACAATCGCCGATGTTGAGGCGATCACTCGAATTTCATTTGCGTAGGCTAAACTAGCGGTCGCAGGTGTCGGCATATCATTCTGCTCCTAGATATTCATTAACCATCACTTGCAAATTTTCCGATAACTGATCAATCAGTTCTTGGGAAATAATCAATTCGCCATCGCGGTATATAAACAACGCATGACCGATTGGTGACTGCATCACTTGCACATGTTGTTCATGCGTCAATAGAATCGAACCCATCGGCTTCGCAGCAACATCGCCGTCAACAAGATCGATGATCCTGCCATTCTTATCTGTTGTAATAAAAACCTTCATCATTATCCTGTCTGGTACAAGTAGTTGTTGCCCCACGAAATCGGCGCAGCTTCCATCAGTGCAAAAGATGTGACTTGATTGTATGCGAGCGCCGTCATTAGATCGTTGGTGCTGTTGTAAGCGTTGACTGATGTACTGCAGTTCGCATACAGCTGGCACAGATCACCAGCTGAAAACGCTAAATTCTCATTAATCCACGCTTCGGCAAACCCGCCACCTCCAATGGTATGGTTAGCTCCCAACGCTACTCCGTTCTTCCATATCTGCAAGGATAATCCGCCCCCGCTTGTCCTCGCATAGTGTGTACGTACGGTATATGTTCCATCGCGCGGGACTTTTATCTCGCCGTACTTCAACCACGCTCCTCCCGTTGCAATGACACAAGGCGCCTTGAGCATCTGCAGCGCGGTTATAAAACTGCCCGGCGTCGCTTGTGCCAACTTGACGTTAGTCACCGAATGATCGGATAAGCTACCGGCACCACTCGCTAAAACCCACACTGAGCCGTTATATATAACGATGTACGGAACACCCGCGACCAGATCACTTGCGATCAGATTTGCCAGAACAAAGTTTTCGACCTTCCGAATAGTCACTACACCTCTGCCGCCAACGTTCAATGTACTGCTGGCTGTATTCGTTATGTGCGGGGTGAACTTATACTCGTGACCGGCGACATACGGCTGTGGTGCCCAGTGTGTGTCGAACGTCAAAGTATATGCATTGACCACTCCGCCGGTTGTTGCATATGAAAATGTATTTTTCTGTATGTCGTGATAGTTCGGAAGCGGGTAACCGCCTGATGTTGAGCCGTTGCCAATGATCAGGCGGGTATTGGTTGTGTCCATACCAAGTTCGCCCTGAACCGGCACCGCCGCTTTTAAATTCGTTTGCGTATCCCGCCTGATTTTAACTTCTTCACTTGCCATAATTACACCCAAGTTCCCCAGTCATCTGTTGTTGAAGGTGCGGATGTCCAGTTACCCCATTCCTGGAAAGCACTTGGTGCACTTGTCCAGTCCCCCCAATCTTGAAAAGTTGTCGCTCCGATTGTCGTGTGTATAGTAACGCCGGTCACAGTAACCCAACCCGAGTAAGCAAGATAATTGAATGATCGCACCCTGAAGTCATAAGTTTCCGTTGCATCAAGCATGTTGATTACTGTCTGTGTAAGCGAGCCAGACACAAACCACGACGGCAACCAATCAGGAGAACTGTTCTCTTTATACTGCACCTGAATTAATCCGCCATTGACAACGAAGAAATCAGGAGGTTGTGTCCACTGCAAAAGAACAGTATACGTTTCATCAGACCCGCTACCGGTGAGAACATTTTGGCTTGTTGCACTGAGTCCAGTCGGTGCCTGCACCATATTGAAATTCGGCAGGTTGGTTTCTGCGGACGCATGTGCTGCGGATTCATCCGCCGTTGACCAAGCATAGACAGCACTGTCCGTTTCGCGCAGTGTCATTTGCACCGCCAGTGACATATCATTTTCGTTGGAAAAATTCCAGTCTATCACTTCAAAAACCTTATTGACCCAACCCAAACGATCAATTGAAAGATAAACATTATCTGCCGGTATGACACCCAATGCTTTTAATTTAAAAGTTCCTGTCACCGTAATCTGTCGGCGCGTCTTATTCAATTCAAGCAACGCGAGCCGTTGCGCCATACTCGGACTTGTCGTCATTGGCAAATCATATTCATGCCATATCGTTTCGCCGCCATCTTCAATTGTGTACGCTGTTGAAGTAACAACAGGATAATCAGCAGGCTGCCATTCATTTACCGGATTAACGTATGTTCCCTTTACATGATTGAACAAAACAGATCGCGGTACTTTTGTTTGAACCTTGAGCGAACCCGCAAGATCACCTTCATCAAAACTGTATATAGGAATTTTATATGCTCCTGCGTACACGTACCACATGCCCATCATTGTTACTGTTGGCGCACCAGCAGATGACGCTAGTTGCTGAATAATGGTACCCGGATCATCCGCTGAATCGATGACACCATTACAACGGTAGCGCGCTTCAGTTGTGCCATCTGCCAAGGGAACAAGTTGATTGCATATTTGGGCGAACGAATTCCATGTGGGCAGATGTATTTTTTCTTTGGGTATGTGCAAGCCATAACGAGTATCCATCAAATAGTCTGCAAGACAGGCAACAGAATTCGGCGACCAGTATCTTTCTCCGGATATTGGATTAAGGATTTTTTTACCGAGTATGACTGCCGTAATATTTGGAATGCCGTTGGGGAAAACATCTGGATAATAAGCCAGCCGGATGTAGGCGTATGCAATACCGCGCAATCTATGATCGACTGTCCACTGCGGCGAGTCCGCCATTAAATACGGGTCTGCTTCTTGTGAGTCAGACCCGTTGTGAACGAAAATGCGCGCCGTAGGATACGTGGTGCCCATATATTGTGCAGGCCCAGTAATAAAGCCCGTGGTTCTGTTCCACGTAATTGGCGTATCTTCAAAATATATTTCCTTAAACCATGAAACCTCGTGTCCTGCGAACGCAATAACAAGATGCAACGCAGAATTGTCATGTGTCGTGTCTACATAAACAATGGTCCCGCCGACTCGCGCTTCACCATATATAATTTTTCTACTGGCGAGCGGTTCAATAACTGTTACAGTTCTATCCTGCAGTGTGGTTGCCGGTGCCTTCGGCTTGAATAGTTTACGGCTCGCCGCACTCAAGACTGCTGCAATGGCAAGCTTTACAATCCATTTCGGTACAACTTCGGTTAAGAATCCAATAACAAGGATTGCAGGGTTGCCCATTAGTCAACCTTCCACGCTGCAACTATTTCTTTTGGGTCTATGTACACAACGCCTTGCTTTGATATGAACGCCGTTAGTCTGCCCAAACATATGCCAACGCACTGCACACCATCAACGACTGCGATCACCACATCACCTTCACCCGGTATGTGGCGAGGCTGGAATCGTGCGCGCGACAACACCTTACGCGTCGCGCCGACCAGATCGCCGCCAAACTCTGTCATGTAGCGCAACACTTGACCGCGATTTTTCATGTGCTTCAATTTCTCACGTTCGATCCACCAATAATCCATGCCGGTCATGACCGTAACCGCACCTGTTGCAAAGTGCAAACACGAATGAGTGTTCCAGCTAAATTCTTTTTCGTCCCACTCCTGCAGATAATCGTGTAGACGTTCCCGCCAGTCCTCGCGCTTCAACCCCGCCCCCACTTGATTTCCTTGTTCTGGATAACAGTGACGAATTCCAAACCGAGATCACCCGGAAATTCTATTTGCTGATCTTCATGGGTGTATCGTCTAATTCGTGGACGCGTGAGACTAGCCAGAAAACTCTCACACGTTAAAGCGATAGTATGATTGTTTGGATCATCGTCTATAATAAATGTATCCATTCGGTATTCAAAAGGCCCGATTGGATCGGCAAGTAGTTCCCCGACAGTTCCTGCAGGATCAATTATCGCGCCGTCAGCCGGATCAGTTATCGTGCCGTCAGCCGGATCAGTAATTTCAAACGCCGATGCGCTGTAATCCATGAATCCCATCCACAATATCGCCGAGCGTCCTTGCACATCCTCTGTAAGTGCCGCAGACATTAAATGCGAGATGTCTGCGCCTGAAATTTGAAATTGCAAACCCGTTGCTTGTGTTTCTTGTGTTTCATTTATGCCGGTGAACTTTATTACATCACCACTTCCGTTCCATGTTTCTCCGTTCCAATCTAACAAACCAATTCCAGTCCAGAAACGCAATGTTCCAGACAAGAACTGAAACTCTATTAAAAACACGGGCGACAGTTCTGATGAATCCACCATCGACTGAACTGCCGTGGTAAGACCGCGCGTCATAAGGCCTCCACACAGGAGAATTGAATAACGTAGAATGGATTAGTTACTTCATAGGCTGATTCATCGGACGTCATGCGCCACAACCCAACCGTGTTACGTATAATTATAGAGGCATTGTTTGCAGGGCTGACGCGAATGCGCGGCCATATGTCAATCGTTGCATTCCCTCCGCCATCGCTGTTGACATCAGCCAGCACGCGATGCAGTTCTGTACCGAACTGTACATAATCGCCAGCTTTCAATATGCCAGTGATACCACTTGTCCAGCCGTCCGTAATCAGTATCTGTCCGGTCTGGCTGGCCCCGTTCACTAACGGCGTGCCCGTTGCAACGCCACGCGGAATGCGCCCGCTAGGATCGCCGTAATAGAATGTTCCGTATCTGCCGTGTAACGAAAGTAAAAATGCAATCCACGGTTCTACCTGCTCACGCTTCATCGGCGGTAATCGCACATCCATATTCCATATCTGCGCTTGATGCTGATACACCTGCTGCTGTCCAGTGTACGGACTGGCGGATATGCCTGTTACAGCGGACGGACGTATTGCTACCGTCTGCGGCGCGGGATTGTTTGGTGGCGTAAGCGGATAACTAATCGTCATGCGAACTCCGGCAATCCACCGCGCACCTTGAGCGCGCGCATATGTGCGATTGATTCATGCACTGCCCTACGCACCGCACGTTCCGTCGCCATCGGATCAGTGCTGTTCCGCGCATCGATATTCAGAGTCACACCACCGCCGGACAGACTTACGCGGTCATTCGGAATAACCGCAGACCCGGCGGGCGGCATTATGATTTCAGGTCCTTCTTCACCTACCAGTATCGGCCCGCCAGGAGTAAATTGTGTTCCAGATGCAAACCCGAATATCTTTTTTATTCCTCCACTGACGAGATCGCCTAACGGTTCTGTTACAGTTTTCCTTGCTATGATTGCAATGATGTCTTTCAATATTCCTTTCAGCACTTCACTGAATTTTTCTCCATCCGTAATGGCTTTCTCAAATGCGCTGGAAAAAGTAAGCCCCATTTCTTCTGCAAACTCATTTATCTTTTTAAGTTCTTTTCCGGTATCTTGAGAAGTTTTTCCATACGCATCCAGTACTTCTTGTGCATTAAAGACGGCTTCCGAATAGGTGTCCCAACTTATCTTTCCTTTATCCAACAAATCATTCAAATCAACTATGGTCTGACCAAATAGATCGGCGGGATTACGAACCTGTTCATATAAAGAGGCAATACGTTTTAGACGTTCTTCTTCTTTCTTTGTTACTTCTTTTTCTTCTGTAGATTTAGAAGCTTCTTCCAATGCATCCTGTGCCTTGAAGACTGCTTCTGCATAGATGTCCCAACTTATCTTTCCCTGCTCAAGTAGCTTATTGAGATTTACGATTGTAACGCCGAACGCATCAGCCGGATTGCGTACTTGTTCGTATAGCGCCGTCAGTTCGCGCATATTCGCGGCCTGCTCTTTTGCCGCCGCCTTTTCTGCCGCTTTACGCGCATTGTCCGATTGATCCGCGCCTACAGGATCAAATTTGAATTTTATAGCAGATGCAGCATTCTCCGCTTCACGAACAGTGATGGCCGATATACGGGAATATAGTTGCTTGATGTCTGATTCAGCCTCGTCTATCTTTCCCTGTATTTCAGCAGGGTCGAGATTGAATGCATCATAGATGTAGTCTACAAGCGCGTTGCTTCCTTCTGCCGAAGTAGACCGAGCAAGTTGCTTTTCCAAATCCGCAATATATTGCAGCTTGTCAGCCAGTCGTGTTTCCGCACCCTGACGCGATAAGTTTTCGATCTGTCCAAATGTCGCAGTCGCCCACCGCGCAAGCTCAATAAATCCATTAGCCGCTTCTGTCAGCAGGGGTGCCAGCGAAACCAGCGCGCTGGTCAATTGCACTTTTAATACATTGGATAATTTAGTCAGTGCAACGTCTGCATCATGCGCACTGGCTATAATATCCGCATCCAATACTGCGCCGATGTCGCGCGCTTGTTGCGCATAGTTTGCCAGACCGGCAGTCCCCTGCGCGATAAGTTGCGCCATCTTGGGACCAAGCGTCTCACCGAACAGCTTTGACGCCAGTGCTGCACGCTGCATCGGGTTTTCTACCTGACTGATCTTGTTGACCAGTTCATTAAATACATCCCCGGTATCCCTGACGTTACCTTTAGAATCACGCAGGTTGATAGATAGTTGTCTTAATGCAGTAGCCGCCGGGCCTTTGCCGGTATTTGCGAATTCCCCCAGACGCGTATTTAGATACGTCATTGATGTGGCGATGTCGCCAGATTCAAGCCCCAACTCATTACCGGCGAACTGTAGTTCCTGCAGCTTGTCTGTCGTTATCCCGGCTGCATCTGCAGTGTCTTTGAGAGCAGCCGCCATATCAATCGACGACCGCAACGCGCGTGAGGAAAATATTGCAGCTAGACCTACACCGGCAGCACCCAATACCAGGCCAATGCCTTTACCGATTTTCTTTATGCCATCCTCGAATTTCTGCAGGGATTGATTTGTTCTGACCATCTCCTGTTTCAATGCAGATGAATCGGCGTTAAGCCTTACAAGCAGATCAGCAAGTACCGTCATTTCTTGGCCGCCTTTTCTATCTCTGTGCGTAGAAATTTAATCAAGTTTTTTTCCATTAGTCCACGATCAGTTATGAAGGTAGACACAAACCATTTCTTTTCTTTTATCACATACGGCTTTATCTTAACTTCACGACGAACGCCACGACCTCTGCGATACTGGCCGGTGTTATATCTTCTAGAGGTAACTGTCCAAGGGCCACGATCAATAAAATTGATTCCGTAGTACGCGTCATACTTGGCACCCAACGCAACTCCTGCGATGCCAGTACGTTTGTCTATAAACGATTTGCGTATGATGTTTTTACGCAAGTATCCTCCTGAAACTAATTTCCGCTCATATGTCCTATGTGGGAAAAGTCCACGTGGAGCCTTGCTTACCATTTTATTCATAGTGTCATGAGTGGCACTATATAGCGCATTACGAAGGGCTTTTTTTGCAAGTGACTTTTCAATTTCTTTCAACTTGCGGTCGAGTGTTCTACCGCCTATAAGTTGTATTTTTAAATTGAAACCTGACATATCATTTCGCCCTAAGGACTTCGTTGACATGTTGTCCATGTTTGCGTATTGCCATCAATTCTTTGATGAACATTTCAACATCAACGACGCCGTACACTTCAACTAGAATCGGTATTGCCGCCCAATCTATTACGCCTCCCATGGCATTCCAGGCCAGCACGGAAACACTTAGATTTTGATCGTCCGACTTGAACCCGCTAGTTTCCTGCTCAAGTCGGTTGGTCAGTTTTTTGTTGCGGCCTCCGTACGTTCAACATATTCATTGAACACTTGTATTACTCGCAATCCAATAGGAGCCCACCATTCCCCCTTCTCCTGAAGCCATGATGACCAAGTGTCACGGTCGAAGGGTATTTCTTCTGCTGCTCCACCTTCTATTATGTCGCACTCATGCACACCCTTCCAATCCACTACGCATTCATCCGCCAATTTATAAGGTGTGCCGCCTTCTTCCTTGTAACGTACCATCTCATACACGGTCGGGCGTAGAATAATGAAAGTGTACCCGCCAATCTCAAAGGGAGATTGGCGGGCTTTCTTCATGCGATTGGATAGCGCGCTCATCAGGTTGCGTAGTCCATCACATCCTTGATCGGCGTGAAGCTAACGGTAGCTTTCGCTGCATCATTCTGTTGCAGG
>Ga0307380_10009866_pt1 | contig 12081 bp, 14 predicted proteins | sample UN3MG_FD_202239 | JGI IMG/M metagenome (GOLD analysis project Ga0307380, IMG submission 202239) | Soil microbial communities from Risofladan, Vaasa, Finland - UN-3 | ecosystem: Environmental > Terrestrial > Soil > Coastal area > Acid sulfate soil | place: Finland: Risofladan, Vaasa | collected... | reverse complement strand
CTGGGCCCCTTTTGGCCTCCCAGACAGGCCCCGTAGGCGCCCGCGGAAAAACCTTAGGCGGCATCGTCATCCGGTCCGAGCGGCTGGCGCTCCTCGTTGGGCGGCGCGATGCCGATGCGATTCCGGCCTTCGGCCCGCGCCTGGCGCAGCGCCGCGTCGGCCTCCCGGTGCATCCTGGCGAAATCGGCGGCATCCCCGTCGCACGCCGTGATGCCGACCGACACGCTGAACGGGGGCCCGATCAGGGACATCCCCTCCCCACTCAGAATGGAGAGCACCTTCTCCGCGATCTTCTCGGCCCCTGCCTCATCGCAGTCCGGCGCGTAGATCATGAACTCGTCGCCGAGCCGGCTGCACTGATCGCCTGGGCGCAAGCTCCGACGGATGGCTTCGGACGTGCGCGCGATCACTGCATCGCCGGCGACATGGCCGCGCGCCGGTTGTAAAACCCGGTCAGGCTGTCCTGTATGGAGATGTCGTGAAGCTGCTTGATGCGGCGGCGCATGCTCGCGTGATAACGCGCCACGAAATAGCCGATAAGCAGAGCAAGCAGCAGCGCGCCGGCAAGCGAGGCGATCGCGATGGCGCGAAAGCGTGCCTCGCCAGCCAGGGAATAACCCATGTCGAAGTCGACGCCGACGAAGCCACTATTCCGTCCGTGACTGTCATAGATAGGCACGTGCGCGGTGAGAAAGGTTCCGTAGTCGTCCTCCTCGAAATCAGGGCTGATGTACTCCTTGCCGGCGGCAAGATCCCTCAGCCACTGGCCGTCGTCGTCATCTTCGAGTTCGAACTTCTCCATGTACGCCGACGGCCGCAGCTCATGCTTTGTGCGCAACTTCGGCGACGTGGCCGTGTCGAGAACGAAATAGGGGACGCCGCGGCGATCGACCATCGTATACACGTAGAAGATGTCGGGATCCGCGAAGTGGAACTTCACCAACGGCGCTAACGCTTGCTCGTAAAGCGCGTCTGTGTAGTTTGACGGGTCCAGCAATTTCCGGTGGAGGTCGCCGTCGACCGCGATGGCGGCAATGCGCCCGACCTCGCCCACATGCTTGCGTAGCTCCTCCAGCCTTGCCCGCGTGGACAGATACTGAGGTATCGCCACGATCGAGATGAGGATGACAGCCGAGATCAAGGTCGCGAGACCGAAAACGAGCGGATCGACGCGCTGACCCGAGGCGCTGCGCTGTGACTGGTCTTTCCGCACGGGATGCTTACGCCTTCCAGTCTTTGAACAAGACCGACTGAAGCCACGCTAGAGCGCCAGCCTTAGCCAAACGTTACGCCAACCCGTTCTAAATCCTCAAAAATTGCGCCACACACGAGCGCGCCAACTGACCACAACAGCCTGCGCGGCACCCTCACGGCTCACCGTCAGGCCGCCTTGGCGCCGGAATGGGCCAGAACCTGGTCCGCCGCCTTGCCGACCAGCTCCGCCAGATGGTCCGGCTTAGCGTGGAAGGTGCCGACGCCGGCCGTGGCCGATCTGAGCTCCACGATCAGAGTCTGTATCTCGGCCTCGGGGATATTGGCCTGAACCACGTCCCAGCCCGGCCAGCCCGGCCGCGCATCGAAGCCCAGAATCTGCCCGCGATGGGAGGCGACAATGGAGTTAATGCGCGCCCTGGCATCCGACGGCACGGCGATCTCGACCGCCATGATCGGCTCCAGCAGCACCGGCTGGCATTGTGGCATGCCCTCGGTCATGGCGATACGCCCGGCCTGGCGGAAGGCCATGTCGGACGAGTCCACCGAGTGATACGACCCGTCGATCAGGCACACGGCGACGTCCACCACGGGGAAGCCGAGCGGCCCCGCATGCAGATAGTCGCGCACGCCGATCTCGACGCTGGGGATGTAGTTCTTCGGCACCACGCCGCCGGTGATCTTGTCGGAGAAGGCAAAGCCCTCCCCGCGCGGCAGGGGCCCGATGGTCACCACCACATCGCCGAACTGCCCGTGGCCGCCCGACTGCTTCTTGTGGCGTCCGCGCACCTCGGTCGATTTGCGGATGGTTTCCTTGTAAGGGATGTGCCGCGGATGGGTGGACGCGCCGATGCCGTATCTGTTGGTCAAACGCTCCAGCGCCACGCGCAAATGCATCTCGCCCTGCCCCCACAGCACCATCTCGCCCATGTCCTGGTTATGGGTGATGGAGAGCGACGGGTCCTCCTCGATGATCTTGGCCAGCGCGGCCGTGAGCTTCACGTCGTCCTTCTTCTCCTTGGCCTCCATGGCGAGGCCGTAGACCGGATCGGCAATCTCCCCGGGCTCGATGCCCCCGCTCGCGCCCTTCTCCGTCGACAGCGTCTCGCCGGTTTTGACACCTTCGAGCCGGCCGAAGGCCACCGTGTCGCCGGGCGACGCCGCGTCGCGCTTCACCGGCTCGTGGCCCAACAGGCTGAACACCCCGACGATGCGCTCCTCGGTGTCGCCGGCATGGACGGTATCGCCGTCGAAGAATTTTCCGGCGAGCACGCGAGAGAGAGACAGCTTGCCGCCATGCGCCGTGTGGAACGTCTTCATCACGAAGGCGCATGAAGCCGCATCCTCGACGCCGAGCCGTCCCACCGTGGCGCCGACGAACGGCGCCTCGTGGCGCAGCGCCTTCAACAGCCGCAAGATGCCGTTGCCGTTCTCCGCCGAGCCGAGCAGCACCGGACAGATCAGCCCTTCGCGCAGCTCCTTCGAGAGATCATCGAACACGACGTCCTGCGGCGGCGGCACGTCCTCCAGCAATTGCTCCATCAGCGCGTCGTCATAGTCGGCGAGCTTCTCCAGCATGGAGAAGCGGGCTTCCTGCTCGCGCTCGGCAAGCGCCTTCGGCATGTCGATCACTTCGCTCGTCGCGTGCTCGCGATAGACATGTGCGCGCTCGAGCGCCAGATCGATGAAGCCAGTGACGATGCCGCTCTCCCAGATCGGCACCTGACGCAGCACGAGCGGCACCGTCGACGCCGGCTGCAGCATCGGTACGATGTCGCGCACGCGCGTTTCCGCCTTGTCGATCTTGTTGAGGAACAGAAAATGCGGAATGCCGCGATCCTCGAGCTGTTTGAGGATGAGCTGTAGCGCCGGCACCTTCTTCTCGTCGGGCTCGCACACCACCACCGCGGCATCGCAAGCCGCCAGCACATTGGCGGCGTCCGCTTGAAACTCGATGGAACCGGGGCAGTCGAGGAAGGTGAAGCTGTCGCCCAGAAATTCGACCGTGGCCGCGTTGAGCTCAACGCTCATGCCGTGATGGCGGGCCTCGTCGGAGGCATCGCCGACCGTATTCTTGGCGGCGGTGGCGCCCTGCCGGTTGATAACGCCGGTCCGCGCCAAGATGGATTCTAAGAGTGTCGTCTTACCGCTGAGATAGGGGCCAACCAGTGCGATGCAGCGGGCGCTGCGGGCTGGCTGGCCCTGCGCTTGGCCCATACTTTCCTCCCTCGGCTGAACGCCGCGCGGAGACTGGCCTTTTCGGCCCTTATCCTCTACGCGAGCCTCGATGAGACCATCGTGTCAAGGGAAGCGTCCTCTGGCAAGAGCCACGATTCGGGACCAGCGCGGCTGGCTGTTCTGATCCACGCGGAGTTCAGCTATGGTGCGCCCGTCTCTCTAGAAGGGGGTTCCATGCGTCTAGCTCTTGCTTTTGTGGTGACGGCTTTCCTCGCGCTATGTCCCGTGACGTTCGGGGCCAGCGCCGTGTCGGCTCTCGTGCCGGCCGCGCCGTCGGACATGTCCAACCCGTCCCTGCTGCGGGACGCCAAAATCGTCTGTGGCGATTTTGGTGAGGGATACACGTGCCGGAGGGAATCCGGCTCCATACGGCGGGGCAAAAATATCAAGGTTCCTGGAGCATCGTCCGGCGGGTCCTCTGAAGCGCAAATCGAAAACAGCGACCCGGACGCGTTACCGCCGGCCTCGGGCGGCACCGCCTATCCGGCGCAATCCGCGCCGCCCGCCACCTGCCCCAGCAACACCGAAATGCTGGCCGGGCATTGCATCCCCTACACGCAGACCTGCAATCGTGGCCTGGCCGCCAATGCCAACCCGCAAGCCTGCCGGGGCGCTGAGGAGAAGCAGGTGTGCAGTTTCCGTCCGGACGGGCTGAAGGATTGCTGCTGCCGTACCTACAGCAAGTTCTAGGCTTGCCCGTCCTTGGCATGCGGCCCCAATGGCTGGCCGTATGAGAATTCGATGATGTAGCCGGTCGGGTCCTTGACGCCGCAGAGATAGCCGGTCGGCGGCGCGTAATCGCGCGGCGGCCAATGCAGCAGACCATCCGCCTTCGCCTTGGCGGCAATGGCATCGATGTCTTCGCGCGACGCCACGCCGAAGCCGTAATGGGTCATGTCGTCCGCGTCTTGATAGCGCGGCACGCCGCCGCCCAGCAGCACGAGCACGAAGCGCTGCTCCGCGCCGGGGCTCGCCAGCCACACCACGCGCTTGTCGCCCTCGCCATGCTCCTTGACGATCGTCATCCCGCAATAGCGCGCATAGAAGGCAATGGACCGGTCGAGATCCGCCACATGCATCGCAACATGAGTGAAGGCGGGTGTCACGGCTCGCCCCATGCCGCCCGCACGGCGTCGAGCACGAGGCCGAATTTCGCGAACACCCAATAATGCCCGGCGCCCTCAATGACCTCGAGCCGGCAATGGGGCAGCGCGCCAGCCAAGCGATAGGCGGCGTCGGCCGGCACGATCGTACCGTCGCTGCCTTGCCATATGAGCGCCGGGACATCGAACTCGGCGAGATCGAGATTCCACGGGGCGCAATAGAGCCGCAAGTCCTGGAGCGGGCCCTCGACGCCGGTCCTCAAGGCCTCCCGGATCGTCGCCTGAAGATTGGCTTTGACCTCGGGACGCGCAAGCACGTCGCAGTCCGTCGCCGTCACGCGCTGGGTCAGGAGCTGGTACGCGACGCCCGGCGCCCAATCGACCAGCATCCGCAGGCCCGCGAAGAAGGCGCCCGCCGCGTGATGCGACGGCGCCATGCGGGCGAAGAGAAAATGGTGCAGCTGCGACATGCGGATATGCTCGCCGCAATCGGCGATGGGGCCGACGGGCCCGATCAGCGCCAGCTGCAACACCCGGTCCTTAAGCAATGCCGCGGCGGCCACCGCATGCGGCTCGCCGCCCGACACCCCGACCAGGGCAAAGCGCTCCAGCCCGAGCGCGTCGGCGATTGCCTTCACGTCCCCGGCGGTCTCGGCCAAAGTGTCAACATGGTGTGCATCGGACAGCCCGTAGCCGGGGCGCTCCGGCGCGATCAGCCGCAAGCCCCGCGCCCGCGCGCCTGCGTCCGTCAGTGCAAACATGAACCGCGAACCCGGGGTGCCGTGGAGCGCGATTACCGGCAAGCCGTCGGGATCGCCAAATTCGGCGTAGCCGACGTGCCGGCCGGACGCGAGACGGTGCACGCGCGACAGGCGATCGCCTGTGTCCGGTCTGTCCGCTGTGACGATGGTATCCATGGTTCCCGAGGGGCCGGAGGGCCACCCCCGAGGCCCTGAAAGTCCTAGTCGCAGCCGATCATGATGTCGCTGGGATTGATGATCAGCGCCACGGTCTTGCCCTCGTAAAGCTTGAGCGTCTCGAGCGAGGCAATGGTGACGCTGGCCTCGACCATGGTGTCGTCGGCAATCTGCACATAGACAATGGCGGTCACGGCCCCTTTGCGGATCTCCATGATCTTGCCTTCGATCTGGTTGCCCGTGCTGAGCTTGCTGAATTTCATGCTCTCGCCCTCTGCTTTATCCATGCTGATTATAGACAACCCTAGCTGAGACTGGCGCAAAAGCGCTGGATGCGGCGGCACGCCTCTTCCAGCGCCTCTATGCCGGTGGCGTAGGAGATTCGGAAGAACGGCGACAGGCCGAAGGCCGCGCCATGCACCACGGCGACACCTTCCTCGGCCAGGAGCGCCACGGCGAAATCCTCGTCGTTGCCGATGACCTGGCCCTTCGGCGTCGTCTTGCCGATGCAGCCCTCGCAGGACGGGTAGACGTAGAATGCGCCTTCCGGGGTCGGACAGCTAATGCCGTTCGCCTGGTTCAGCATCGACACCACCACGTCGCGCCGCTCCTGGAATGACTTCACCCAGTCCTTCAAGAAATCCTGCGGACCGCGCAGGGCCTCGACCGCCGCCCACTGGCTGATGGAGCACGGGTTGGACGTCGACTGCGATTGCAGCTTGCCGATGGCCTTGATGAGTTCCGCCGGACCGCCCGCATAGCCGATGCGCCAGCCGGTCATCGAATAGGCCTTGGACACGCCGTTCAGCGTCAGCGTGCGGTCTTTGAGTTTCGGCTCCACTTGCGCCGGCGTGCTGAAGGCGAAGCCGTCATAGACGAGATGCTCGTAGATATCATCGGACAGCACCCAAACGCGCTCGTGGCGGAGCAGCACGTCGGTCAGTGCCTTGATCTCGCCGCGCGTATAGGCCGAGCCCGTCGGGTTCGATGGCGAGTTGAAGATGAACCATTTGGTCTTGGGCGTGATCGCCTTCTCAAGCGCGTCCGGCGTGAGCTTGAAGCCGTCCTCGAGCTTGGTCTCGATGATGACCGGCTCCGCGCCGGCCAGCAGCACGATGTCCGGGTAGCTCACCCAATAGGGCGACGGGATGATCACCTCGTCGCCGGGATCGAGCGTGGCCAGCAGGGCATTGTACAGCACGTGCTTACCGCCGCTGCCCACGGTGATCTCGGCGGGCTTGTAGTCCAGGCCGTTCTCGCGCGCGAACTTCTCGGCAATCGCCTGCTTGAGCTCGGGGATGCCATCGACCGCGGTGTATTTGGTCTCGCCGCGCGTGATGGCGTCGATGCCCGCCTGCTTGATGTTGTCAGGCGTGTCGAAATCAGGCTCGCCGGCGCCGAGGCCGATCACATCGAAGCCGGCGGCCTTCATCTCACGCGCTTTATTCGTGATGGCCATTGTCGGAGAAGGCTTGACCCGTTCAAGCGTGCGGGAGACCAGTCCCATGAAGAACTCCTGGAAGAATGTCTAAGGGCTGCGGGAAAAATGCGACGCAACCCTAAGCGGGCGCGCTTAGGCTCGCAAGTGCAATGCACAATAAGCCCGTGCAAAAAGATGCAGCGCGGAGCATGGCCCCGCGCTGCATCTTAATCTTAAGCAGAAGGTCGGAAGCGAGGCTACGCGGCTTCCTTGTTGAGCTGGCCTTCGGCGAGCTTGCTGAGCAGCTGGTCGGCCGCATATTCCTGGTCCAGCGTCTCCTGGAGAAGCTTCGCGGCGTCGTTCATGCCGAGCTGCTTGGCCCAGGCGATCAGCGTGCCGTAGCGGGTGATCTCGTAGTGCTCCACCGCTTGGGCATCGGCGATCATCGCCGCATCGCGGACATCCGGATCCTTGGAATCCTTGATGCCTTCCTCGCAGGATACCCTCGATGGCCGGGCAGGTCTCGCCCTTGGCCTTCTCGCCGACGATCTCGAACACCTGCTCCAGGCGTTTCACCTGGCCCTCGGTTTCCTTCAGATGGTCGTCGAAGGCCTCCCGCAGCTTGGCCGAATCGCACTTCTTCGACATTTTGGGCAGCGCCTTCAGCACCTGCTTCTCGGCGTAATAGATGTCCTTGAGATGGTGAAGGAACAGATCGTCCAGGGTTTTCATATCGGACATGGTTTGGCTCTCCTTGGGATACGGGGGTAAGCGGGGGTATGGGCTGCCCCAGCGGGGCGTCCCGGTATTCGTTTTGTTGTCCAGTTAACGCGGAGGCTAACGCCGGGCACCGTCTGCGGTTTCCTTCGCGGATTTCCCGATTCGCGCCACATATGTGGCAGCCGGACAGGGGCCCAGAACACATTGCGGTTAAGCCTCCGCCCCATTGCCGTGGTCGATTAACGCTCGTGACGCCTCGAGGGATCGTCGATGACCATGCGAAGCCAAGCGCCGAGACTCCCTAAGGCATTGACATATATAGCTCTTTTAGCACTGATCGCGACCGTCTTGCTCGCCTTTCCGCCCCTGATGCCACGAGCCGAGCCCTCGGCCGCGGCGGCATTCGCCGCGCGCATGGCATACGAGGCAGATGGCGAACTTGTTACCGGGACGAACTTGCCCCTGAACCTTCCAGTTGGCCGGGTCTATGATAGACTCACGGCTCAAGTCCTTGGCACTGAGCCATCGACCCGAAACGGCAAGACAGGACAAATCGCAATGTTCGTCCTTCTATTCACCTTCCTAAGCGCGGTGACGCTGGTTTTTTGGCGTCACCACCGCCGCGACTATGCCTCCCCGCGGCGGATCGGGAGGAGGATCTGATGCCGAAACGGGGGTCGGTGCAGTTCCTCCTCCTTTTCCTTCGCCCGCGCGCGACGCTCGGGTGGGCTCTGGGAGTTGCTGCCGTCATTGGTCTTGTCGCCGGCGCGGTGCAGCTGCAACAGGCCGTGCCTTTGCTTGACAAGGGCGGTCTCGTGCAGACGCTTCGCGAAGGCGCTTGGGAGAAAGCGCTTGCCGGTCAATCGACGCCGGCGCGCTGGCCCTGGGAGGACATGTCGGTGAACATGTCGCTCGCGCCGGGTGCGAAGGTGCCGCGGCTCGGCCTCAGCGCGGCCATGCTCAACCAGACGGACAAGGCGCCGCAGCCGGAAGCGTCACAACCGTATCGCGGCGCCCATGACCAGGCCGGCAAGACGGCGGAAGGCGCCGGCGACGTAGCCCTCAGCGACGTGGCGATCGGCGACAGCATCACCTTCACCGCGGCCGACGGCGCGACTTGCGTGTACCGGGTCAGCGGACGCCGCGTGGTGGATCCGCATCTCGCCGATGGCGGGTTGGGGGGCATCGATGGCGCAGTCTCGCTCTTCGAGTGCGATCCGCTGGAGAGCCTGATCAGGCAGGCGACGCAAGGTGCGCTCACGCAAAGCGATCCGCCGGTCGCCCCGACTGCGGACGACCAGCAGAAACTCTAAGACTTCGATCCTGAAGATCGGCCTAGCGGCTATCGCCGTGATGGCGCCGGCCGCTGCCTATTGCGCGCGCGGCACCACCGTCTCGGCAGGCGGCGGCCCCTCAGCCGGTGCCGGTGCGGCTTGCGCCGGCGGGGCTTGCGGCACGACCGCCGGCTGAGCGGTCGGACGGCGGTCCTCCTCCACCCGGGCCTTCAGCTTTTCGAGCCCGCGAGCGTATTCCGCGCCGACAAAGCCGTCGAGCATCAGCGCCTTCCAGCGCTTGAGCGGGCTCGAACCCGTCGCGTAGCCGAAGGTCCACGTAACCTTGCTGCCGGAGCCTGCCGGGGCGAGGTCGAAGCCGCTCGTGCCTTCGAGACCGTTGAGATCCGCCGTGAGGTCCACGCTGCGCGACTGCTCGGCCGCGACAATCTCAAGGCTACCGGTGCCAACCGACGGCTCGTCGCTTTCCCATACGAATTTCGCGCCGACCCCCTCTTGGGGTCCCGAATAGGTCACCTTCATATTCGGGTCGCGGGCCGCCCATGGCGACCAGTCCGAGAACCGACGAAGATTATTGAGATAGGGGAAGATCGCGTATTCCGGTGCATTGATCACCACCGATCGCGCCACCGTCACATGCGCCGGGAGCCCTAACGCCACCGCCGCGAAAATAATAACGAGCACCCCGAGCCCGAGGATAAGCCGCATCATTGTCGCCATCACAACCCCTCCATTATCCTCGGCTCAAACCCCCGCGAACCGCGCTTTCCGTCACGTTTCGGCCACCCAAACGCGCTCGCTTTTTCACAAAAAACGATTACAGTCCGCTCGTCAACAAGAGGGAGGGCTGAAGATGAGTCTGTCACCGCCGACAACTGTCGTCTTCGTAATTTCGATCATTCTGGCGCTATTGGCCATCATCGGCAACTACGTCGCGATTCCGTTCATCACCGAGCACGGTTTTTGGGTCGCTATCGTTGCCTATATCATCCTGGCATGCGGCAATATCTTTAGAGGTTTCTAGCCTCGCGTGACCTCCGGCGGGGGCGCCCTCCGGAGGTCAACCCGCGACCCCGGCCACGACAAACGCTCAGGTCTGACCGTAGAAGACGAGCGCCGCGCCCAGCGCGATCAGCAAAAACCCCCACCCTGCATCCAGCTCAGCGGCTTGTTGCGCCCCGCCTATGCCGAGGCGTCCGGGGCGAAGCCGCGGGCTGTGATGCAAAAAAAGGAAGGGCCGGCGCTTTCGAGCCGGCCCTCTGTATCGATCTAGTCGGCGTGCCGATCTAGTCGTCGTCGTCCCTTGCCCATGACGGCCGGTAAGGCAGCGGGGTCGGACTCGGACTTGGATTTGAGCTCGGCATCGATGGCCGCGGCGAGCCGAAACCGGGCGAACCGCCCATCGGACTGGCCGGACGCGGAGGCATACCGCCCATGCCGCCCGACGGCGAAGCCATCGGCCGGGGTGCGGGCGGCGCCATTGGCGGGGCCGGTCTCACCGGCGCCGCAGCCATAGGCTTTGGCGCGGGCGCGGCTGGCTTGGCCACGACGGCAGGCTTTGGCTTCGCCACTGCCGGCTTGCGCTTGGCTGCCGGCTTAGGTTTTGCCGCGGCTGACTTGGCTGCCGATTTGCGGGCCGGCGCTTTTCGCGCAGACTTCTTCGCCGCCGGCTTCCGTGCCGTCTTACGGGCAGACTTCCGCGCTGCAGGACGCCTGGCGGTTGATTTCCGCGCAGTGGTCTTCCGCGCCGTCTTGCGGGCGGTCTTCCGTGCTGCCGGACGCCTGGCGGTGGTCTTCCGCGCAGTGGTCTTCCGCGCCGTCTTGCGGGCGGTCTTCCGTGCTGCCGGACGCCTGGCGGTGGTCTTCCGCGCCGTCTTCCGGGCGGTTGTCTTGCGCGCTGTCTTGCGAGCCGTCTTCCGCGCTGCCGGACGCCTGGCGGTTGTCTTCCGCGCCGTCTTCCGAGCGGTGGTCTTGCGCGCTGTCTTGCGAGCCGTCTTCCGCGCTGCCGGACGCTTGGCGGTTGTCTTCCGCGCCGTCTTCCGAGCGGTGGTCTTGCGCGCTGTCTTGCGAGCCGTCTTCCGCGCTGCCGGACGCTTGGCGGTTGTCTTCTGCGCCGTCTTCCGAGCGGTGGTCTTGCGCGCAGCCTTCCGCGCCGTCGTCTTGCGCGCGGGGCTCTTGCGAACTGTCTTCTTACTCGTCGTGCGTTTCTTCCCAGTTGTTCTCGTCGCCATAGCTTTGCTCCGATTCTGTTTTGATGACGCCATCTACCCGTTCAACAGGACGCGTACATCGAATCACGCTTCACTTGGTCCAGGCTTGCCGTCCCACATGGCAAGTCAATTATTTTTTTTGAGTATAAGCTGATCGCAGCAGAAAATGGCAATTTGGCGGGCACTCTTTGCGGAACTTCAACAACCAGTTCTTTCCAATCGAACCACGATGTGTCGGAATTTGTGCATCCGCTGCACAAAAACGAATCGCTCCGTTAAATACAAATGCGCGCACAAAGCCTCTCAAGGAGGCGTCGCGGCACGTACCGGAGCGCTCGAACAAGCGTTGATGAAGAGACAAATCGCGGATGGGGGCGGCCGAGTCGGCCCTTAGCGATGGTCGTCGGTGACCGCCGCCAAGATATCCTCGGTCTTCATGCGGCGCCGAAAGTCAGGGTCGACAAAGCGCGCCTTGACGTGGCCGTCGCGGCCAACGATGAGGGTCGCCGGAATAGGCAAGAGCCAACCGCCGTTCCCCTGAAACTGCTCCAGATCGATGCCGAACTGCCGGTACATATCCTTGATTTTGTCGCCGACCCAGAACACGAGGCCGAGCGAGAAGGCGTACATGAGGTCGACGTCGGTCAGAACGGCGAATGGCAAGCCGCGCTTGGCTTGCAGGTCGCGCGCATGGTGGCCGAGCTCTGGCGTGATCGACACGACGTCGGCGCCGGAGGCGGCGATATACGGGTAAGCCCGTGCCAAGGCGTGGAGCTCAAGGCCGCAGTAATCGCACCAAGGCCCCCGGTTGAAGCTGATCACCAGCGGGCCCCGCGCCAAATAGGACTGAAGACTGACCAACTGACCCTCGCTGTCGGTCAGCATGAAATCCGGCAGCTTGTGGCCCACGGCGGGCACGAGCGTGCCGGCCCCGTTCTTACTTAAGCGCACGACCAGGTCGTCGTAAAC
>Ga0307380_10009865_pt1 | contig 12083 bp, 9 predicted proteins | sample UN3MG_FD_202239 | JGI IMG/M metagenome (GOLD analysis project Ga0307380, IMG submission 202239) | Soil microbial communities from Risofladan, Vaasa, Finland - UN-3 | ecosystem: Environmental > Terrestrial > Soil > Coastal area > Acid sulfate soil | place: Finland: Risofladan, Vaasa | collected... | reverse complement strand
GTCCACGTGCCCCTGAAGATGTCTCCGAACGGGCACCGGTCGTTCTACACCAGTGACGAGAACTCCCCGGCGGTGCAGCTCTTCTACAAGCTGGGACTGGTGAGGGAAGCCGGGCTGGGCGACGCCAGGGTCCAGCTCATCGGGGCACGGGACGTGATCGACACGATGATGAAGACCTACTACGGGGGCGAGCCGGCGTTCCTCCTGTGCAGGAAGCAGGACTGCGAGTTCTGCCGGAAGGGACGTGAGGACTGCGAGCGGGAACTTCCGCGCATCCGGAAGACCATCGAGCGGCTGGCCGCCGACGGGTGGTGCAGGATCGATTGAGGGTCCGGTGACGGAGGTCGCCGGACCGCGGGGGAGACGTCATGGATGTCCTGACCGAGACACGGGATGCGCTGAAGCAGGTGTGTCGCGAGGAAAACGTGGATCTCGCTTCACCGGTCACGGTGCGGCGTCTGTCGCCGGATGAGGCCATCGGGGGGAAGGCCGGGAAGGATTTCGTGCTGTGCCGGGGAAAGGAAGTGGTGATCGAGGCGAGGCTGGGTGCGGCACGCGGACAGGCATTCACGGACCAGCCTTCGGAGTGGACCGGCACGCTCGGTGAGGTGTTCACGATGTCACTCGACGAGGTCAGGAACCGCGCGATCGTGGTCGCCGTGCTCAACGCCCTCGCCGGAAAGCTCGGACTCGCAAGTCACGTCATCCACTGCCGGCAGGAGGACCCCGTCCGCTGCGGACCGGAACTCACGGCCGAACTCAGACGTCGCTTCCCCAAGGTGAAGAGGATCCTCCTCGTCGGACTCCAGCCCGCAATCCTCGCGGCGCTTGCGGAAGAGCTGGGCACCGGAGGCGTGCGCGTCGTGGACCTCGACCCGGACAACATCGGTCAGGTCAAGGCGGGCGTCAGGGTGGGGAACGGTGCGGCCGACATGTCCGACGACGTCCGGTGGTGCGAGCTGATGCTGGTGACCGGATCGAGCGTCGTCAACAACACGCTTGACGAGCTCCTGGCACTGTCACAGGACGCCTCGAAGCCGCTCGTCTTTTTCGGCAACACCATCGCGGCGGTCGCGGCGGTGGCCGACCTCGAACGCATCTGTCCCTTCGGAGGTCACGGAGGGATGCTGGTTCACTGAAGCCGGGCACGTGTCAGGTCTGCACGGAAAGGAGTGTGATGTACCAACCGCAGAAGAGGAAAAAGTCAAGTCAGACCCCGTTCGTCATGATGATAGGCGGTGCGGCACTGTTCTTCATCATCGTGTTCGCCTGGGTGAAGGGAAGACCCGCGAAGCAGGAAGCGTCGGCGCCCGCCCCGCCGCCCACAACGAACGTCAACCTGGCCGAGTACCAGAAGAAAGAGATGTACCGGTCACTGTCCGACCTGAAGGGCATGCTGCGCGACGCCGGGGGCAGTCCGGCCCGGAGCTACAAGGTCCTCGCGGACCGCTACGGCGTCTCGGAGGCGGTGGTCCGCCAGGTGGAGGCCGAAGGTCGTCAGAAGGGCTGGCCCGCTTCGGGCCCCTGACGGCGGCGGGGGCGCGTCACCGGGCGTTTTTCAGCCACACGGGGCCGGGCGCGGGACGGGCTTTTGGCAGAAAATCCTGTCGCCGGGCGTTAACGTCTTTCGGAGAAACGGGTTGGGTCGTGCCCGAGGGCCGAAATCCGCAAAAAAAGACTTGACAGGAGACCCAAAAACAGGATACATTTAAACATTCTGGGAGACCACGGAGGCGGGCCTTGCCGCACGTGATGCCCGCCTTTGGCTTGACATGGGAGATTCACACGGATGGCGGAGGTTATCCTCGAGAACATCACGAAGATCTTCCCGCCCAAGGTCGTGGCGGTGAAGCAGTTCAACCTTCAGGTGGCCGACCAGGAGTTCCTGGTGCTGGTGGGTCCGTCGGGGTGTGGCAAGTCGACCACGCTGCGGATGATCGCGGGTCTGGAGGAGATCACGGAGGGTACGATTCGCATCGGGGAGCGTGTGGTGAACGACGTTCCGCCGAAGGACCGGGACATCGCGATGGTGTTCCAGAATTACGCCCTCTACCCGCACATGACGGTTTACAAGAACCTGGCGTTCGGTCTGAAGCTGCGGAAGTTTCCTCGCAAGGAAATCGACGAGCGGGTGCGTGAGGCGGCCCACATTCTGGGCATCATGGAGCTGTTGGACCGCAAGCCGAAGGCACTGTCGGGGGGACAGCGACAGCGGGTCGCGGTGGGACGTGCCATCGTCAGACAGCCGAAGGCGTTCCTCTTTGACGAGCCCCTGTCGAACCTGGACGCCAAGCTGCGTGTGGAGATGCGGGCCGAGCTGAACAAGCTCCACAACCGCATCGCCACCACCATGATCTACGTGACCCACGACCAGGTGGAGGCGATGACCCTGGGGGACCGCATCGTCGTGATGAACGAGGGGGAGATCCAGCAGGTGGGTCCGCCCCTGGAGATCTACAACAACCCGAAAAACCGTTTCGTGGCCGGGTTCATCGGGACACCCCCGATGAACTTCCTTGACGGTCGACTGGTGGCTCACAACGGTGGGGTGGCGTTCGAAGAGGGCACGGCGACGATCCCGATCTCGGCACGGTTCGTGGACCGACTGAGAGGCTACGTGGACCGTGAGGTCGTCTTCGGGATCCGTCCGGAGGACGTGAGCGACCGTCCCCCGGTCGGGGAAGCCGTGGCGACCTTCCAGCTGGCCACCACCGTGGAGGTGGTGGAGCCGCTGGGTGACGAGATGATCCTGTATCTCAAGACACCGGCACACGAATTTCTGGGCAAGGTTAGCTCTCACGGGGGCATCTCGGACGGACAGGCCCTCGAAGTCAGTCTGAACGTGGACAAAGTGCACGTCTTCGACGCGGAAACTGGTGAGAACCTATGTCTGGATAGTGACAGTTAATCAGTCCGACCGCCGGTTTCTCGTCGACAGAGTGGGCTTGTTCCCACTCTTTTATTTACCGGTCGTGAACCGGGCGGCTTCTGGAATGAGTTGTTCCTGAGACGGGGGTTCGATACATGAACGGTGAGATGTTGAGACTGGTGGACGCCATTCACCGCGACAAGAACATCGACCGGGAGGTGCTGCTGGAGGGCATCGAGCAGGCCCTGGCCAGTGCCGCCCGGAAGGTCTACGGGTCCGAAGAGATCACCGTGACCATCGACCGTGAGAGTGGGGATATCTCGGCACTCGACGGGGATGTCCCCATCAACCCCGTGTCACTGGGACGGATCGCGGCACAAACCGCCAAGCAGGTGATGATCCAGAAGATCCGTGAAGCCGAGCGGGACGTCATCTTCGAGGAATACGAGGGTCGCAAGGGACAGCTCGTCACCGGGACGGTCCAGCGGTTCGAGGGGGGCAGTCTGATCGTCAACCTGGGGAAGACCGAGGGGATTCTCCCGCGCGGCGAGCAGATTCCGGGTGAGGTGTATCAGCCGGGCGACCGGATCCGGGTGCTGGTGCTGGACGTCCGGAAGGTGGGGCCCCGGGTCAAGATCATCCTCAGCCGCACCCATCCCGACCTCATCCGGAGGCTCTTCGAGCTGGAGGTCCCCGAGGTCAGTGAGAAGATCATCCAGATCAAAGAGCTGGCCCGTGAGGCCGGTCAGCGCACGAAGGTCGCAGTCGCATCCGGAACATCGTGGACGAACTCAACGGCGAGAAGATCGATATCGTCCGGTGGAACGAGTCCGTCGAGGTGCTCATCATGGCCTCACTCAAGCCGGCCGAGATCTCCAGCATCGACCTCGACCCCGAGAACAGACGCGCACGCGTCATCGTTCCCGAGGACCAGCTGTCACTGGCCATCGGGAAGAGGGGGCAGAATGTCCGTCTTGCCGGCAAGCTCTGCGACTGGGAACTCGATATCGTCAGTGAAGCGGAAGCGGCCGTGCTGCCCACGGTCGAGGGACTCCAGGTCGATCTCTCCGAGGTGCCGGGCATCGGTGAGCACACCGCGAAGGCACTCATGGCCGCCGGACTCCTGACGCTCCGTGACATCTTCGACGCCGGGGAGAAGGGACTGACGGCGATTGAGGGCATCGGACCGGCCAAGGCCAACGAGGTCCTCACCTATGCCTCCGAACTCTACGAGCAGCTGGCCTCCGAGGCCATGGCCAGGGCACGTGCCGGGGCAAAGCAGGAATCCCCGCCCACGCCACGGGAGATCCTTGAGAGCATGCTCCCCGACAGCACCGGGGAAGCGGACGAGCAGGAACCGGAAGCGGACGAGCAGGAACCGGACGCGGCCTCGGCCGAGACCGACCTCGACGAAGCCGAGACCGGTGACGAACCTGGTGAGGATGGGTCTGCGGGCGGGGATGGACCCGCCGACGAGGTGGAAGAGGAACCGACTCCTGGTGAGGAACCGACGGAGGACGAGACCGAGGACACCCCACGGCAGCCTGAGACGGAGGAGACTTCGGACGACGAGGAGTCCACGGCTTGAATCCGTGACATCTCTTGGGGTGAACCGGTCAGTCCCGACACCTCGGGACTTCAGGGTACAAGGGGAGGGAGCAACCTTTGGGCATTCGCATACACGAGTTGGCCAAGGAACTTGACCTGAAAAGCAAAGAACTGGTCGAAGCGGCCAAGTCCCTGGGCTTCGACGTCAAATCCCACATGAGCGTGCTTGGCAAGAGGCAGGTCACGAAGCTGACCGAGGCCGTCTCCGGGACCACGCCGGTTGTCAAGAAGAAGCCGAAGCCGAAAGCAAAGAAGGCCGTGAAGAAGGGGGTCAAGGGCCCCGCCGCCAAGCCCAAGGCACAGAAGGCCGTGAAGAAAGCGGCAAAGAAGCCGGTGAAGAAAGCCGTTGCCAAGCCCAAGGCGGAGAAAGCCGCAAGGAAGCCGGCAAAGAAGAAGACCGTCCCCCCGGAAGCCGTGGAGAAGCCGACCGAAGCCGAACCGGAAGTGGTGGTCAAGGAAGTGCCGCCCGAGGAGCTGCCGGTTTCGCTGAGACCCCTCACCATCCGGGAGAAAAAGAAGCCCAGACCGGGGGCGAAGATCATCTATCGTCCCGGGGACGAGGGGACGCCTTCCATCAAGCCGAAGGACAAGAAGAAGCGTCCGACGCCCCAGCCGCTGGCACGCATCCGTCTCGAGCCGGAGGACGGGGAACGGCAGGCACGGATTCGCCGGGAAGGACGTCGTGACCGGGAGGACCGCAGCTGGGTTGCCGGTGAGGACCGGGTGACCGAAGTGCGCGTGCGTCCAAGACTTCCCATCCGACGACGTGTCAAGCCGATCCCGGTCCGACAGAAGCCGAAGATCGCCCCTAAGCCCACACAGGCCGACCTCGTCAGTCCCGTCAGCATCAAGGACTTCTCGGCCGCACTCGGCATCAAGGCCAGTGTCATCATTGGAAAGCTGATGGGCATGGGCATCATGGCGAACATCAACCAGACCCTCGATGACAATGCCGTCGGACTCCTGGCCGAGGAACTCGGTGTCACGGTGACACTCAAGCAGCCGAAGGACGCCGCCGAGGACCTGCTCGCACACCGCAAGATTGAGGACACGCCCGAAGACATGAGGTCCCGGGCACCCGTGGTCACGTTCCTCGGACACGTGGACCACGGGAAGACCTCACTCCTGGATGCCATCCGCAAGGCGAACGTGGTGGCGAGCGAGTCGGGGGGCATCACACAGCACATCGGTGCCTACAAGGTGACGACGGCCGAAGGGAAGAGTGTGGTGTTCCTGGACACCCCCGGTCACGAGGCGTTCACCGAGATGCGGGCCCGTGGGGCCAATGTCACCGATGTCGCCGTCCTCGTCGTGGCCGCGGATGACGGTGTCATGCCACAGACCGAAGAGGCCGTCAACCATGCCAAGGAGGCCGGTGTCCCGATCGTCGTGGCACTCAACAAGATGGACCTCCCACAGGCCAATGCCGACCGGGTCCGACAGCAGCTCAACGGACTTGAGCTTGTCTGGGACCGGTGGGGCGGAACCACCGTGATGGTGGAATGCTCCGCCGTCACCGCACAGGGACTGGTCGAACTGGTGGAGATGCTGAGTCTGGAAGCGGAGCTTCTGGAACTGAAGGCGAACCCGAAGCGACCGGCGGAGGGGGTGGTCATCGAAGCACGGAGCAGTGAGGGTCGCGGGGTCACCGCGACACTGCTGGTCCGGAACGGAACGCTTCACATCGGTGACGTGGTGCTGTGCGGGAGGGCCTACGGTCGTGTGCGGGCGATGTACGACGACACGGGGACGGAAGTCCATGAGGCCGGTCCCGCCACACCGGTGAGCGTGACGGGACTCTCGGTGGTTCCCGAAGCGGGGGACAGGATGTACGTGGTGGACGACCTGGCCCAGGCGAAGGAGGTGGCCGACGTGCGGGACCGTCGGATGCGTCAGGAGTCCCTGGCTCCCAGACGCGGCATCAAGCTCGAGGAGTTCTTCGAGTACATGAGTCAGGCCGAGTTGAGTGAACTCCGGGTGATCCTCAAGGCCGACGTCAAGGGGTCAGTCGAGGTGCTGCGCAAGACCGTTCAGGACGTGGCGACCGACGAGGTTCGGGTGAGGGTGCTGCATGCGGCGGTCGGCGGCGTCAACGAGAGCGACGTGCTCCTGGCACACGCGAGTCAGGCCATCATCATCGGGTTCCACGTGGCCCCGGAGGAGAAGGCACGTCTCCTCGCGGAGGACAAGGGCGTGGACATCCGTCTCTACCAGGTCATCTACCAGGTCGGCGACGAGGTGAAAAAGGCCGTGGAAGGACTCCTGGCACCCGAGAAGAGGGAGGTCATCGACGGACACGTCGAGGTGCGTGAGACGTTCAAGGTGTCACGTCTCGGGACCGTGGCCGGGTGCTACGTGACCGACGGCGTGGTGAACCGATCCAGCCGTCTGCGGGTCATCCGCGACGGCGCGGTGATCTACGACGGTCGCATCCAGACGCTGAGACGGTTCAAGGATGACGTCCGTGAGGTGCGCGCCGGCTTCGAGTGCGGCGTCAAGCTCGGCGACTATGACGACGTCAAGGTCGGAGACCAGTTCGAGACCTATCACATCGAAGAGATCGCCCGGAAGCTCTAACGACAGTCGCAACTCGAAACTCGCAAGTCGTTTCTTCTTGCGACTTTCGACTTTCGCGTTTCAAGTTTCGAGTGCCTTTCATGGTCGTCGGGACGCTGAACATCAGACTGGTGCTGCGCGGGGCACACTCCCTCAAGGACAAGCGGCGGGTGATCAAGGGACTCAAGGAGCGTCTGAGGAACAAGTTCAACGTTTCCGTCGCCGAGGTGGACCACCAGGACGAGTGGCAGCGGGCGACCCTGGGGGTCGCCATGACGGGGACGGACGGTCGATACGTCAATTCGGTGCTTTCGAAACTCGTCGACCACCTCCGCAACGTTCACGGTGCGGAACTGGTGGACTACGAGTTGGAGATGTTCTAGTGGCGTCAAGACGTGTGGAGCGGGTCTCCCGACTCTTGAAACAGGCCATCAGCTCGGTGCTCATCAGTGAGCTGAGTGACCCGCGGATGGGGTTCGTCACGGTGGTGAAGGTTGAGCCCTCACGGGACCTCAAGTCCGCGAAGGTCTACGTCTCGGTGCTGGGGGAGGAGGTCGTGTGCACCCGCACCATGCGGGCCATCAAACACGCCGCCGGGTTCATCCGACGGACGGTCGGACGACAGGTGACACTCAAGAACATCCCGCTCCTGGAGTTCGTTCGGGACGATTCCGTCAAGCGGTCGGTCCGCATCAGTCGGCTCATCGCGGACGTCGTCAGTGACGAGCCGGACCGAGAGGAGTCGAAAGACCCGTGAAGACCAGTGAGAGGAAAGCACGGTCGAGGCTCTTGAGACGCGTGCTGGCGATTCTCGAGACGGACCTGGGTCGTCGTCGTCGTCGCCGTCGGCCCGACCCCCTGGAGACGCTGCTTCATGCGGTGCTGGCCGGGGACGGCAACGACCTCCTGGCGGCGAAGATCCTCGAGAAGCTGCGTGGGGGTCTGGTGGACTGGAACGAGTTCCGTGTCACCACCCCGCGCGGCATCGAAGAGTTCATCAGTCCACTGCCGGAGGCCGCCGAGAAGGCCCTGACCGTCAAACGGATCCTTCAGAAGCTCTTCCGTGAGCGTCACAGTCTGACCCTGAACCATTTCAGACGGTACGGTCAGACACGTCTCTGGGAGGAGTTGGCGGGCTTCGGCGGACTCACCGACGCGGTGAAGGCACGCGTGCTCTTGAAGGCGTTCGACGTCAACGTGCTGCCCGTGACCGCCGACATCGAGCGGGTGACGAAGCGCGTCGGACTCATCGAGAGTTACCTGACGAGGGACAAGGTGGGTGAGGCCATCACGGAGATCCTTCCCCCGAAGCGCGTCTACTCGTTCTACCACCTGATGAGTGAGCACGCCGAACTCGTGTGCACGGTCCGCAATTACGAGTGTGCCAAGTGTGTCCTCGTGGAGGTCTGTGCACGGGGCAGCAGTCCGAAGGACAAGCAGGGAGAGGAAAAGTGAAGGTGCTGAAGCTCGGACTTCCCAAGGGGAGTCTGCAGGACGCCACGTTCGACCTGTTCAACCGTGCCGGGTTCGACATCCGTGTCGGGACACGGTCGTACTTCCCCACGAGCTCGGATTCGGAACTGGAGTGTATCCTCTTCCGGGCCCAGGAGATCAGTCGCTACGTCGACGAAGGCGTGCTCGACGCCGGACTGACCGGACAGGACTGGATCACCGAGAACCAGAGTGACGTGCACGAGGCGGCCGAGCTGGTCTACAGCAAGGCCACCGCACGTCCCGCCCGCTGGGTGCTGGCCGTCCTCGAGGAGAGTCCCGTTCGGACGGTCCAGGACCTCCAGGGCAAGCTCATCGCCACGGAGCTGGTGACCTGCACCAGGAAGTGGCTGTCCGCGAAGGGGGTCGACGCCCGGGTGGAGTTCTCCTGGGGGGCGACCGAGGTCAAGGCGCGTCTCGTCGACGCCATTGTCGACGTGACCGAAACCGGCGGCAGTCTCCAGGCGGCCAACCTCCGCATCGTCGAAGAGGTGATGACGAGCACCCCGAAGTTCATCGCCAACCGTGACGCCTGGAAGGACGAATGGAAGCGACGGAAAATCGAGAACCTCGTGCTGCTCCTCGAAGGAGCGATCCGTGCACAGGACAAGGTCGGCATCAAGCTCAACGTCCCGAAGGACAAGCTCGACGCCGTCCTCGCCAAGCTGCCCGCCCTCAAGAAACCCACCGTCAGTCCACTGGCGGGTGACGACTGGTGTGCGGTGGAGGTCATCGTGGACGAAGCGTTCGTCCGACAGGTCATTCCGGAACTCAAACGGGCCGGGGCCCAGGGGATCATCGAGTACCCCCTCAACAAGGTCATTCCGTGAGTGCCCGGTGTCTTACTCGACGGGAAAGAGTCGTGCGGATGAAATTGACGGCAGGTGCACTGGTCGTGGTGCTGGTCCTGGCGGCGGGCTGTCGGTCGGAGCCCGCTCCGACGGGGGCCGCCTCACGCGATGGTACCATCACGGTTCCCGTGCAGATGCTCACCGACGAGCGCCCGGACGTCCGGTCCCAGGCCTACGCCAGTTTCGCGGCCGCGGTGCTCCTGCACGCCCGGAGCGACCGACTCATCACCGAGGCCCAGGAACCGTTCCTCGGACCCGATCCTCCCTCCGCCCTGAAGCGCACACGTCTTCACCAGGAGGCCCAGCAGCTTTGGAAGCAGGCGGTCGAGCATTACCAGAAGACACTCCTGCATGACCCCAAGTCGGTGGATGTCTGTGAGCGACTGGCCCGCGGTTACTTCGACCGTGGCGACACCCAGTCGGGCATCGAGTGGCTGAACCGTGGCGTGGCCATCGACGAAGGCGATTTCCTGCTGCTCTACCGTCTGGGGGTGCACTGTGAGCAGGCCCGACGGATCCCGGACGCCATTCACGCCTACGCCCGTGCGGAAAAGGCACGGGACGACCCCGAAAAGCGGAGACTCCTGCCCCTCGTTATCCTGAAGCTCGGCAGTCTCTACGAGGGTCGGAACCGATTCGACGAGGCGGCCGACGCCTACGTCCGCTTCATCGAACTGAAGTCGGAAGCGGACCACGTTTACGGGGACAACTCGGCACTCATCGAACTGCTGAAGAACCGGGCCCCCGTCTATCGCAAGCTGGGTGAGGTCTACGGCAAACAGAACCAGTACGCCAAGGCCGCCGAGGCGTTCAAGATCGCCTACCGGCTTCAGCCCTCCGTCTCACGGTCCCTGTTGAGTCTCGCCCAGACGTACCTGGCGGCCGCCGACCACGACAAGGCGATCGAAACCTGCAAGAAATACATCGAGCGGGAGCCCTCCCGACTTGACGGCATGACCCTCCTGGTCGAGATCTACAGGAAGATGGGTCAGCCGGAGAAGGCCGCGGCCGCGGCGGAGGAGTTCCTCAAGGAGAAGCCGCTTCTCTACCAGCTGCACTATCTGTTGGGGACCCTCCACGAGGAAAAGGGCGACGTGGACAAGGCCATTGCGTCCTACGAGCGGATCGTGAGGGAAGGGAAGCTCTTCCTGCCGGCGTACCTCCGCCTGTGCGCCCTTGAGGCGAAGCGCAGCCGCTACGACAAGGTGCTCGCCGTCCTCTCGACCGGACTTTCCTCCGGCATCGAGGAGGAAGCCTTCTACGCCGAGCTGGACCGTCGCATCGACGAGGCCACAAAGGTCCCCGGCACGGAGACGGGCTTCCGTCTCGCCGTCAAGCAGGAAAACCAGGACTTCGCCTTCTACTACGTCCTCGGACGACTCCAGCAGCAGACGAAGCGGAACACGGAAGCCGTCAAGTCCTACCAGGAAGTCCTCAAACAGAAGCCCGACTTCCTGCACTGCTACATCCGTCTGGCGTCGGTCTACATCGTTGAGGACAAGGCGGGAGAGGCGGTGAAGGTGCTGAAGACGGCGGGGGAGCGGGACCCGGGCAACCTGCTCGTCTGGCGGTTCCTGGCCGACGCACAGCAGGCGGCGGGAGACCTGCCGGGCGCCGTGGATTCGATGAAGCGCGTGGTCTATCTCGACCCGTCAAACACGGTGAACACGCTGCTCCTGGTCGGACTGATGACGAGGGCCGGTCAGGCCGACGAGGCGGAGCGGTTCCTTGAAAGCAGTCTCGACAAGCACCCCGAGGATGCCGAACGGTGGACCTACATCCTCGCGAGTTTCTACATCGACGGCAACCGGAAACTGGACCGTGCCGTGGAACTGCTGACCGGGGCGCTCGAAGACTACCCCGACAGTCCGATGCTGACGGCGAGTCTGGGGTATGCCCATCTGAAGCGTCGCGACGACGCAAAGGCCGTCGATGTCCTTCGACGGGCGGTCCAACTCGATCCCGAGAACCTCATGACCCGCACGTACCTTGTCCTCGCGCTCGAGCGGGACGGCAAGCTTGACGAGGCCGAGAAGGAACTCCGTGAGACCCTCGGACGAAACCCCGACAACCACGGACTCCGCATCGAGCTGGGGCGACTGCTCGTCCGCTCCGGGACCCGTGCGACCGAAGGGATCGAACTCATCAAGACGGTGATCGCCGCCGAGCCCGACGAGCCCTCGCACAAACTCTCACTCGGCAATGCCTACCTCCACCTCAAGCGCTATTCGGAAGCCGTCACGGTTTTCACGCAGCTCCTGGCCAAGGACCCGGACCTCGCCCTGGCACGATACCAGCTTGCGATGGCCTACGACGAGATGAACCTGTTCGCGGCCGCCGAGGGCGAACTCCGGAAGGTGCTCAAGGACGACCCGGACGACGGTCCGGCCGCCAACGCACTCGGATACCTGTACGCCGAGCGGTCCGTCAACCTCGAGGAGGCCCGCAGACTCGTCGAACTGGCACTCAAGCAGGAGCCCGAGAACGGGGCATACCTCGACAGCATGGGCTGGGTCTTCTACAGGAAGGGCGACCTCAAGACGGCACTCGAATACCTCAAGAAAGCCATCGAGCGGGAGCCCGACGCCGTCATCGCCGATCACCTGGGGGACGTGCACTTCAGGCTCGGACAGACGACTGAGGCCCTCAAGCGATATGAGGAAGCCGTGAAGCTTGACAGGAAGAAAGAGACCAAGGCCGCCGGGAAG
>Ga0307380_10009864_pt1 | contig 12083 bp, 9 predicted proteins | sample UN3MG_FD_202239 | JGI IMG/M metagenome (GOLD analysis project Ga0307380, IMG submission 202239) | Soil microbial communities from Risofladan, Vaasa, Finland - UN-3 | ecosystem: Environmental > Terrestrial > Soil > Coastal area > Acid sulfate soil | place: Finland: Risofladan, Vaasa | collected... | reverse complement strand
GGCGATGGTGAAATCGGTCTCGAGCGGGATATCGGCCACGCTCACCCGGAGATGCACCTTGTCCCCGATCTCAAAGCCCCCACGTTCAAAGGCCCGGTCGGATAGAATGACCGCGTCCTCCCGCTGGGCGAGCACGTTCATCAGCTCGCCCAGCGAGGCCTGGCCAAAGTCCGACCGGAAAAAGAGGACACGCGGCAGGTCAAGGCGATCGACGCCCAGGAATTCGCCGCGCAGTGAGCGCCGGTTGGGCAGAGAGATCGTCGCCGGGTACATCCCCACCCGTGCCGCATCACGCACGCCCGGGATCTCCATGTAGCTGCTTACCGGCAGCACCCAGGCGCCCTCGCTCGGCATGGTGCCGGACTCGGCATCGTCAGGGTTGATCGTCTGCTTGATCAGCACGTCTGAGCCCACCGCATAGTACACCTGGTCGATCAGCCATTTGTCCAAGCTGGCTGCCATAGAAGCCATGAACGCACCCAGGCTCAAGGAGGTAACCACCAGCAGCAGGGCACTCGTGTACTGGCTGCTCTGCCGCGCCAGCTGGCGGAAGGCCAGGTAGAGCGTTGGCTGCCGGCCCAGCGAGCTGAGCCAGTCGCCAATCCGCATCAGGAGCGGGAAGAGGCGCACCAGCAACAGCGATGCCGCCAACGTAAAGAGCGCAGGCACCAAAAAGAGCAGCGGGTCTTGGCCCGTCCGCGTGGTGCCCTCCTCCATCAGGGCCTCAGGAACAAGCGTCCCCTTCTTCGAGAGCTGATCGTAGGCATACCAGACCGGGACCAGCAGCAGAAAGTCGAGGTAAAAGCGCTGCCAGAAGGGCTTGCTCGGCGCGCGTGCACGCTCGCGCTCGTGCTCGACCACGCTGGTGCGCGATGCACGGTAGATGGGCCACAACCGGGCCATCAGCGTGGCCCCGATAGCGGCGATCACCAGCGGAATGTTAAAGGCTGTGGGCGAGACTGGAAGCACCTCTCGCCAGACAAACGACATGAAGCTCTGCGTGTATCCCATCAACTGGGCCAGGCGGATGCCAGCCAGAATGCCGGGCGGGCCGCCGATACCGATCAGGAAGGCAGACTCGACCACGCCGATGGCCAGCAGTTGTCCGCTGCGCATGCCACGGCTGACCATTACCGCGGTCTCTCGCTGCTGCCAACGGATGGTGATCGTCGAGATCAAGGTGAGGAAGTAGAGCAAGAACCCCATCAGCGGCACGCTGAACACAAAGAGCAGGACGGTCAAGTTAGACTCGCGGCTGATCGCGGTACTCAAGGCCTCCATCGGCGAGCTGTCGATGTGGACGTCGGGCAGGAACTTGCTGATGATCTTCATGCCCGCGTCCAGGCCATCGGCATACTCTTGCATCTTCTCCGGCACCAGCCTACTGTCGTCCATGATCAGGTACCACGAGACGAACCCAAGCTGCGCGTCAAACAGCGGCTCGGCGAGCCGCTCGTAGTCGTCCTCACGCACAAGCAGCACGCGGCGCAAGCTCATATCCGGATCCTGGAACCAGAACCGCTCCGTTGGATCCTTCGAGACCCACGCGCCCGCAATGCGCACCAGGACTGTGGTCCCACGCCGGAGATCCCGGACTTCGAATACCTCCCCGGCATGGATGCCCATCTGGTCGACGACCGTCTTGTGCATCCACACGTCCAGCGTACCGTCCGAAGGAGGAGTCTCCTCCATCGATTCGCCCTCCAGGATGCTGATGTGCGAACCGACATCCGGCAGCACGGCAAGGTTGGTCTCCCCGAGGAACGTGTTCGGCTCCCCATAGGGAGTCTCTTTGTCGATAGTCCGCAAGATCAGGCCGGTGGTTTCGATGTGCCGCCGGTTGGTGAGCACCGACAGGCCCACCTCGGTCACCAGCGTCTGCTCGATCAAGTTGGCCAGCTCTTCCGTTTGCGTTAGCGGCAGCTGGTAGCGAGCCGAAGGCAGCACATAGACACGCATCGAAAAGAGTGGACGCTTGGTCTTGGCGCTGATCTCCTGCAGCTCTTCGTTAAGCATGACAAAGCTCACCGATTGCGAGAAAATCGGGATGCTTGTCACCAGTCCGACGGCTAGGATCACGCCCGCGATGGACAACAAGGTCAGCAACGGGCGGTTCCACAGCCGTCTCAAGGCAACAAAGACCATCTGTAGCTCCTACACTGTCAAAACGACAGCCTCCTCCCAACGGAGCAGGCGTCTTTCCACTGAAGCACCTGATCTTACATCAGTAGACTATCGTTGTCAAGCTTGGCGTGCTTGGACAAACGGCGTAGGATATGATAGAATGGATGGCAACGCGTGCCTTCTCGACGTCGGCACCAGGCCATAGCACCCGGTCGGCGCTACTCGCGCTCGTTGCTACTTTGTCGTTGGCGGGGTTCTGGCAGGCTAAGCGGCAATGGCCAGGCGACGAGCAGGCCGAGCCCCGTGACTACAAAGAGAAGCTGGTAGTTATTCCCGCTCCACTGCAAGATCAGCCCGCCCAGGGCGGCAAACAGCGAGGTGATGCCGTTCAGCGTGTTGGTCAGCCCAACGTAGGTGGGCCGCTCGGACGCCGGCGCCCACTCCAGGACATAGGTCATCCATCCTGGCATCATGCTGCTCATCAGGGCGCTGAGACAGAAAAAGACCAGCCCGTAGCCCCACGCCAGCGCGGTGGGCTCGGTGATCAGGATGGGAAGCAGCAGCGCCAGTATAGGGACCAGCAGGGCCAGCGTCAGGCTGATCAGGATGACGCGTTTGCTTCCATAGTGTTCGTTCAACCAGCTAAAAGTCAAGGCTGCCAGGATGCTACCCAGGACGCCGATCGATGTATAGCGACCCGCGACCTGGCTGGGTAGGCCGAGCGACTCGAGCGCGTAGGGCATATAGAATGGAATGGAAAGCGAGCTGAGCCCGCTGAGTTGGCGGGTGAGGATCAGGCGGCGAAACACAGGATCCTGCTTGAACACGTTCCACAGCCGCGGCAGGTACTCTCGCCAGCTGGGCATCTTGCCTGCGGTGGAGCGGCTCTCCTCCACAAGGCACGAAATGGAGAAGAGCGAGAACACCAGCATCACGAAACCGATCAGGAACAACAAGGCATAGTTGTTCGGGAACGCTGGCCCGCGGTCACTCAACAACCACTCCACGGCAAAACCAGCCAAGAACCCGAGCGAGCCCGATATGACCTGCCCGGTTCCGACCAATCGCCCACGTCGCCGTGGGGGGATCACGTTGCTCATCACATCAAACCAGGCCACGCTGCCCAGCCCATCGGCGACCCAGAAGCCAACGACGACGACCAGGACGGCAAGCATGATCAGCCAGGTCGGCGCAGCGCCTGTCGTCCAGAGCAGCACGGCCAGTACCAGCAGCAGCGAACGGCCGGCTGCAGCAGGCCAGATGATGTATGGTTTCTTGCGGGGCTTGTCCGCCAAGTAGCGCGCAGCAAGCAGTTGTGGGAGCAGCCAGCTCGCGCTCTGTAGCGAGGAGATGAGGCCGATAAAGGCAGAGGACGTGCCGAGGATGGTGAGAAAGCTCGGCATCACCGTGTTGACGCTGACAAAGGCCATGCCGAGCCCAAAGAAGCCAAAGTCGAGCGCAAAGGACCAAAAGTTCCGTCGATAGTGTTCCGGCAGGGCAGCTTCTTCCAATGCGACGCCTCCGCGCCCGGGGGGTCGCTGGGATGAGGCTCGACACCGGGCAGTATGATCGCAGTCGACAATCATAGCAAAGGATGCAGGACAAGTCAAACCTCTCGCCAGACGGTCCGATTGCCCCGGGCGGTGCGCCGCTCTTGCTGGCGGATGCCATGTTGGGACGGTTGGCGCGCTGGTTGCGGCTGATCGGATATGACACGACCTATGCGCGCGACTGGTCAGATCACCGGATCGCTGCCCGGGCACGGGCGGAGGGCCGCATCGTCTTGACCCGCGACCGCGAGTTGGTACGTCGGCGCGGCATTTGCTGCCTATTGATCGAGCGTCAGGATCTGGAGGGCCAACTCGAGGAGCTATGGCTGGCGCTGGGACCGCCGCCAGCAGATATGAAGCCTCGCTGTCCCACCTGCAATGGGGCGCTGCGCTCGCTCGCGGACGACGAGGCACGACGGCGGGTGCCACCGTACGTGTACCGCACCCACGAGCGGTTTCGATACTGTGCCCAATGTGACCAGGTATACTGGCGGGGCAGCCATTGGGAGGACGTACAAAGGACGATCGAGCGACTGTCCTGAGTATCATGCCACCGGGGGGGCAGGGACAATGAAGATAGGCATCATCGCGGGGAAGCGCCCGCACGTGGATCTGCGCGTCGATCCGCCAGCGGCGCTGTGGAGAGCGCGGGCCGAGCAGGATCTGCTGCTCGCACGGTGGGGACTCTTGGCAGCGGCAACCCTTGTTCTACTGCTGCTCCCCAAGAGCGTCGCGCGTCCCCACCTGGGATGGGTCGCCGTCGGCACCGGCATGGCGGCAAACGCGGTCCTGACCTACCTGGCCGGCCATCGCTCCTTTCCAGTATCTGCCAGTGTGGCCATCCACCTGCTGTTCAGCGCTTTGCTCTTGCTGTATGCAGCGGCGCTGCCGGGAGGCATCGCGCGCCACCTGCCGCTCTACAGCGCGACGCTGGTCGCCGCCACGATCCGCTTTGGCAGGTGGGGGGCGATTGCGAGCCTCCTGGCCGGCCTCGTCATCGCTGCGGTTTTGTACCTTGGCGGTGCGCTTGGCCAGGCTGGACCTGCACTGGGCACTACCGTCGCCGCCTTGCTGGCAGACGGTGCGCTGCTGGGCTACCTGGCCTATCTAGCAGGTGAGGAGCACCTCAAGCACAAGGCACATCACGCACAGCTCCAGAAGCGTGTCTCAGAGATCACGATCCTGCACGAGGTCAGCAGTGCAGCACACGACCTCAGATCGGAAGATGCGCTGCAGGATATCGTCGACATCGTGACCGGTTTCATGCGTTTTCGACGCGCGGCGCTCTTCCTGACCGATGTCGTGGGTGAGAGCGTGCCTCGCGCGTATCACAGCCATCGACGCACGAACCGTGGTGTGGGCGCCAGAGCGCTCTCGATGGCACCGTCCCTCTTTGAGGCGGTGCTCCAGCACCACGGGCCAATCGTGATCGACGGCTCGCAGGGCCGGCCGGACATGGCGCATGCGCCTGCCTTACAGATCGCGGTCCCGCTTCACGGCGACAGCGGACCGATCGGCGTGCTTTTCGCCGACAACGATGATCGGCGCGCAACCTCACGGTCGGACATGGGCATGCTGGCCAATCTGGCCAAGTCAGCGGTGGTAGCGATCGAGAACGCCAGCCTCCACCGGCGGGTGGCGCGCATGGCGAACCACGACGGCGTCACTGGCCTCTACAACCACCGCTTTTTCCAGGAGCGGCTGCGCGAACTGCTGCGCGAGGCACACGAGCAACAGCCAGTCTCGCTACTGATGATCGAGGTCGACCAGTTCAAGCACTATAACGACAGCTTTGGGCACCGGCAGGGAGACACGGCTCTCTACAGCCTCTCGCGCGCCCTCGAGCAGAGCGCGGGGCCATTCACCGGGATAGTGGCCCGCTACGGGGGAGATGAGTTCGTCGTCATCCTCCCGCACGTTGGCTCTCAGGAAGCCCTGCCGGTCGCAGAAGAGATCCGCGACGAGACGCATAGGGTCGTATCCGATCTGCTTGCCGCGCAGCAGCTGCCTACATTCCTGCTGAGCATCGGCGTGGCAACTTTCCCCGACGATGCCTGCACCGCAGAAGAGTTGATCGAAGCAGCGGATCGGGCCATGTACGCAGTCAAACACAATGGAGGAAACGGCATACACGTTTGCTCTTGGTCACGGGTGACCACATAGGAACACAAGGAGGCGAAACTGGACTCACAGGAACTAGCACGGACCATCGTGGACATGCTGGAGGACCGCAAGGCAGAAGACATCGTCCTCCTCGACGTGCGCGAGATCACCATCTTGGCCGACTATTTTGTCATCTGCTCCGGCACCAGCGAGCGGCAGATCAGGGCGCTCTCGGGTGACGTGTCGCGGCAACTGAAATCAGAGGCCGGCCCCCCGCTTAGCGTAGAGGGTGAAGCCGGTGGAGGATGGGTGTTGGTCGACTATGGCGACGTTATCATCCACATCTTTGCGCCCGAGACGCGCAAGTTCTACGACCTAGAAGGCTTCTGGCAAGAGGCCAAGACCATCGTGCGCATCCAATAGACGACCCAGCACCGTGCATGCAATCGATCTTGTGTCGCTGCCGGTGCTCCCCAGGGAGACATACGCAGTGAAGAGACTGCTTCTTCTGATGGCCCTAGCCATGGGCCTTCTTGCCTGCAGGCCTGAGCCTCTCGAGTCCCCAACAGTCCGCCTGGAATCGCCGACGGACGGCCTGCGGGTCGCACAAGGCGAGCGCCTACTCGTGCAGTCGGTGGCACAGGGGAACCAGCTGGCCAAGACCGAGCTGTGGGTAGACGGCCGGCTCTACGAGGTGAGCCGCCCCGACCACGGAGGGCAGGAGTTTGCTGCGATCCAGATCTGGCAGGCCGCAGCGCTCGGCCCACACACGCTCACCGTCAAGGCATTCAACAGGCAGGGCCAGGTGAGCGAAGCAGCACAGGTCGAGGTCGAAGTGGTGCCCCGCACGTCCCTGCCCACCCCCACGCCACAGCTCATCCCGACTGTCGTCGAGGAGGCATGCGAGCCGTCGGCGCGCTTTGTCGAAGACGTCACCGTGCCCGACGACTCGCTGTACAACTCGGGCGTCAAGTTTGCCAAGGTCTGGCGTTTGCGCAACGACGGCGAATGCACCTGGCCCGCAGGCACGCGCTGGGTCTTTATCGGCGGCGATTCGCTGGGCGCCCAGTCCCCGGTCGAAGTAGAGCTGGCTGAACCGGACCGGATCATCGATGTCAGCGTGGATATGGTTGCTCCGGCTGCGCCGGGTACCTACAAGAGCTACTGGCGCCTACAGGCACCCGATGGCGAGTTCTTTGGCGACCAGGCGTACGTGCGGATTACTGTCCCCTAGCATCCGCATCTCGAACGCGCCCTGACGAGCTCCGGCGCAGTATGCTGTGCCGGAGCCTTGCTAGGGCCCTCACATCGGCTCCTTTGCATAAGGTTGACCGTCATGGACAGCAATAGTATAATGAAAGTACGTGTCATGGGGATACATACCAAACCATCCCGGCGGGGGAGAGCAAGAGCGAAATGGCATTAAAGGGTAACCTGCGCGATTTTGGTGCGACGCAACTCCTGAACCTCGTCCACCTGGCGCATAAGACTGGATCGCTGCAGCTGCAGCACAACTCCAGATCTTCAGAGCTCTTTTTCCAGCATGGCAAGCTGATTCACGCGATTATGACAGGAGATGATGGGCTACTGACCAGCATGCTGCTAAGGAGTGGCAAGCTCTCTGCGGCACAGGCAAGGGCGCTGGAGGAACGCGCACGCGACTACGACGACAAGCGCCTGGCGCTGGTCTTGATCCGCAATGGCTATGTCACCAAAGAGGATGTCGTGCAGAGCGCGACCAGGTACATCCTCGACATCGTGTACCGCCTCTTTACGTGGACCGAAGGGCAGTTCCTGTTCGAGCCGGACAAGCAGCCAGACACGGGGCGCTTGACCATCCCCATCGAGCTCAGCAATGTGATTATGGAAGGCAGCCGACGCGTGCAAGAGTGGGAGCGGCTGCGTGACGAACTGCCCGACCTCAATATGGCGCTCAAGTTCACGGACCGACCGGACGCCAAGCTCAAGAACATAAACTTGACCACCCAAGAATGGAAGATCATCTCGTACGTCAAGCCGACGAACTCGATCAAGCAGATTGCCAGAGCAAACTCGATGAGTGACTTTCAGATCCGCAAGATTGTGTACGGCATGCTGCAGGCAGGACTCGTCGAACTCGTGCGTCCGCCAGGCCTGGCGGTTGCCGCCCCCGGAGTACAACAGGCACCTGAGCGAGTGCCAGGAAGCCGGGCACCCGCGGTCAAGCGCGGCATCATCCACAGGCTGATCGAGCGGATCAAGAGACTGTAGACGGGAGTCAAGATGCAGACCGTGAAGATGGTTGTCACCGGGCCATTCAACGCCGGCAAGACACAGTTCATCCGCTCTATCAGCGAGATCGACGTGGTCTCAACCGAGCGCAGGATCTCTACCGAGGCAGAGCGCGTCAAAGACGAGACCACCGTGGCGATGGACTTTGGCCGGATCACGGTCGACCAGGATCTGATTCTCTACCTATTCGGCACGCCTGGACAGAAGCGCTTTGACTTTATGTGGGAGATCCTGTCTGAGGGCATGCTGGGCTTTGTGGTCATGATCGACAGCGCGCGCCCAGAGACCTTCCGAGAAGCACGCCGCATCCTGGAGGTCTTTCGTGGGTATGCGCCGACGCCATACGTCGTTGCTGCCAACAAGCAGGACTCGGTAGACGCCTGGACGCCAGCGGACTTGCGCATCGCGCTCAGAGTGCCCGACGACGTCAAGGTGCTGCCGTGCGTGGCGATGGACAAAGAGTCGGTCAAGAACGTGCTGCTCGAACTGCTCTACGCTATCCTGGAGGAGATAGATGCCGCGGAGATGCAGGAGGCACAAGCGTAACCCGTGTGACCGAAGCACGCTCACTACGGCTCCAGTTGTCCGCTTACGCTCGCCGTCGGAGGCCTTGAGTTGAGCTCCATCGTCACGACAGAAGGCATCGTCCACTATGAGATGGACGGGCGCGGCCAGCCCGTTGTCCTATTACACGGATGGATCAACTCGTGGGCTGTGTGGCGCGAGACGATGATTTATCTTGCGGAACAGCGGCCGTTCAGGGTCTATGCGCTTGACTTTTGGGGATTTGGCGAATCGGCCAAGGAGAAAACGCCACCCTTCAAGATCCGTTCCTACGTCTCTATGGTGGCGCAGTTCCTGGAGAGCATGGGCATCCAGGGCGCACCGGTGATCGGTCACTCGATGGGTGGCACGGTGGCGCTGAGCCTCGCGCTCGAGCATCCGGAACGGGTCCACAAAGTGGGCATCGTCGGTTCACCGATCCAAGGCACCTCACTAAATACCTTGCTCAAGATGGGGTCCGTGCCCTGGGTCGCCAATACCCTCTTCCGGATCCCATCCATGCTTCGTTTCGTGGTCTGGCTCGTGCTGGCGGGAGACTCGAGGCGCGTCCAGCACATGATCTTCCGCGACGTATCTCGGGTCAGTGCTGAGTCGTTCTTTCGTAGCATCGGTGACCTATGGCATACGGATCTGACCCCGCACGTCGGCGAGATCCGGGTCCCAACGCTGGGGGTTTTTGGCTTGCAGGACAATATCGTCAACTCTAACCAGGCTGAGATCCTGGCAACCGGCGTGCCACAGTCACAGATCGAGATGATGCCCAACTCGCGGCACTTTCCGATGCTGGACGAGCCAGAGCCATTCCGCGAGACGCTTCTGGCGTTTCTGTCCAATAGCCGCAGCGAAGCGCGGTAAGGAAGACGTCTCGCCATCTCGAACTTGCCCGGGCCCACCGGCGTCCCTACATTGCGCCGCGGAGCCGACTGCAGACAGATAGGAGCTGTGTTTAGAGCAAGCCGATGAAAAGAGTGAGCATCCGCGACGATCGACGCGTCTATCCGTTCAATGAGCCGGCGCGCGAGCTGCGCGTGCTGAACAAGCCGCTCAAGCTCCACCAGCGTGACGTGCTGGTCAAGCACTGCGACTCGGTGATCGAGTACAACGCTTTCACCGAGATCCCAACAGATGACCGGTCGGAGATGCTCGTCTACGAGGACAACCTGTTCTTCGATCAGCCCTTCATCGACGCCTTCATCGGCGAGGCGAGGAGACAAAAGCGGGCCTGCCAGGTTGCCTTTAGCCAGCACGATCCTGCGATCACAAAGCACACCCTGTCCTTGCAGGAGGGGATTCGGCGCCAGGGCGACGTGTACGTGGCCAACCTGTGGTATTTCCCGCAAGGCATCGAGCGGGATCCTGTGCCGCTCGTCATCGACACGCAGGCCGTGGAGATGGGCAACTACCACGTGCCCACCTACATGGCCAACGACAAGGGCGAGATCGTCTACAGCATTCCGTTGCGCGCGTTTCTTTCGATCGAGCATTGGTACCATATACTCGTCGCCAACACGCCATTTGGCATCTGGGCCATCGGCGCGCGGTTTGAGGCCCGGCTGCCCAGCCCCTGGTTCCGCCTCCGCCTGTTGTGGCGGGCGATGATCGAGCGCAGGCAGGTCTTGTCGACCTCGCGCCTGGTGGTCGTGGGCCAGAATACGAACATCAACCCGACGGCACGCATCCAGGGACCGACGTTCATCGGCGACAACTGCTACATCGGCCCGGGGGTCGTGATCCAGAACAGCGTGATCGGCAACAATGTGAACCTACAGCAGGGCGCGCAAGTGATGCTCAGCGTGATCAGCGACAACTGCTTTCTCCCATTCCGTGCGGCGGTCTTTATGTCGACGCTGATGGAGCGCTGCATCGTCGCGCAAAACGCGTGCTTGCAGCTGTGCGTGTTGGGACGGGGGACGTTTGTCGGTGCGGGAACGACCTTCACCGACTTTAACCTGATCCCCAAACCGATCCTGACCATGCGGGATGGGAGGCTGGAGCCTACCGGCTCTACGGTGTTGGGCGGATGCGCGGGACACAACTGCCGCATCGGCGCGGGCCTGGTCGTCTATCCTGGACGCGTCATCGAGTCCGATACGGTCCTGGCTCGTTCCAGCACACGCGACGTGATCATCAAGAACGTATCCTACGAACAGAGCGATCACCACGGTTGGCGGGATCGTGCGTTGCACAAGCCCCTATACCGGCCCAGCCAGGAGACTGTCAAGCCAACCCGGATCTGAACGACACAGAAACGAGCCGTAACACAGCAGTCATTTCGCAATGACTCGGCAAAGGAGATCATCATGAGCAAAGGGCGGATACTGGTTGTAGAAGATGATTTCGATATCTCAAATCTGTTGCGGATCTACTTTGACTCACAGGGCTACGAGGTCATCGTCGCTGCCAAGGGGAATGAGGCGCTGGACATGTGTCGGCGAAGCCAGCCCAACGTCATCATCCTCGACATCCAGCTTCCGGATATTGACGGCTATGAGGTCTGCCGGCGCCTGCGCGACAACCTTCGCACCAGCCACATCCCGATCCTCTTTTTGACGCAACGCGACGAGCGGAGTGACAAGATCGCCGGGCTGGAGCTGGGTGCCGACGACTATATCACCAAGCCGTTCGATATCGAGGAGCTCAAGCTGCGCGTGCAGAACGCGATCAAGCGTGCACAGTGGGAGAACCTGACCAACCCGACGACAGGCCTGCCCAGCGGCAAGCTGATCGAAGAGCAACTGCGGAGGCTGATGCGCCGTCAGGAGTGGGCCATCCTGTACGTGGGCATCAACTACATCGAGGGCTTTAACGAGGCGTACGGGTTCGTCGCAGGCGACGACGTCTTTCGTTTCGCCTCCATGGTGCTTAACGATGGCGTCGAAGAAGAGGGGACGCCGGACGACTTTATCGGACACGTGGGTGCAGATGACTTTTTGATCATCACGGACAAGGAACACGCCGACGAGATCAAAGAGTACGTGACCAAGCGCTTCAAGAACGAGGTCGGCACCTTTTACTCCTTCCGCGATCGCGAGCGCGGCTATGTCCCGATCGAGGATGATCAAGGCAACAAGAAGCAGATCCCGCTGATGACCCTGGCAGTGGGCGTCGTCACTTCAGACACAGCGCGCTTTGCCGATATCCGCGAGATCACCGAGATCGCAGCCGCAGAGCGACGCAAGTACCTAGAGGACTCGCTGGTCTAAGCCGAGACGCTGTCGCGCCACGACAGGCAGGCGAAAGTGAAGCCACAGACCGAGTCGCTCCAACCACATCCTAGACCGCGATCCGCGTGGATCGGATGGGCAGCGATAGCCAGCATGCTGGTCGTACTCGTTGCCCTCTACCTCGTGGCGCGCACGCCAGATGAGACTTGGCCTTGGGTGGCGGTGCTGGCCCTGGGCTATCTCGTTCCCGTCTCCTTATCGACCCTGTACTGGGGCTCAAGAGGCGGACTCGTCTCCTCCCTGCTGG
>Ga0307380_10009862_pt1 | contig 12084 bp, 5 predicted proteins | sample UN3MG_FD_202239 | JGI IMG/M metagenome (GOLD analysis project Ga0307380, IMG submission 202239) | Soil microbial communities from Risofladan, Vaasa, Finland - UN-3 | ecosystem: Environmental > Terrestrial > Soil > Coastal area > Acid sulfate soil | place: Finland: Risofladan, Vaasa | collected... | reverse complement strand
CCTTGACAGATTTGTTAGGCACCGGAAAGCCAACTGCAAAAGGGCAATGGTGTAGTCCAGAAAGAGTGGGTACAGCTTCGACCCACTTAGGCCTGCCCGGGTCCTGGATGAGCTGATTCTTCCGTTGGCGTATGGGGCCGGTTATGCAAATCGACCGGTTTTTCGGACCGGCGCAGCCGCATGTTGACAATCTCCACAAGAAAGGCGAATACCATGGCAAAATAAGCATAGTTCTTCAGTTGGCTTTCCTCGACCACTTCCGGGTTCCAACCCTCGATAACCAACAAGACACCGATGAGGATAAGAAAGGCCAGGGCAAGGATCTTCATCGTTGGATGTTTATCGACGAAGCGGGCGATGGAGCCGGAAAATACCAGCATGACGCCAGCGGCTATCAGGATGGCGACGATCATGATCGGCAGCTGTCCAGAAATGCCTACGGCGGTGACGACTGAATCCAGGGAGAAGACAACATCGATAATGATGATTTGGACAATAACGGCCGCCACTGTAGTTGCATGAGCCACCGTTTTCTTCTCTCTATCATCGAGAGCCTCCAGCTTCTCGTGGATTTCATGAGTGCTCTTGGCTATCAGGAAGATCCCACCGGCTAGGAGAATCAGATCCTTTCCAGAGATCCCGTGACCCACGATCTCGAACAGGGGTTTGGTCAATCCGATCACCCAGCTAATAGCCAGAAGCAGGAGGATGCGGCTGAAAACCGCCAGGCCAATTCCCATCTGGCGGGTCCGTTCCTGGCGCTCTGGCGGCAGCTTACCGGTTAGTATGGCTATGAAGATAACGTTGTCTATTCCCAGGACGATCTCCAGGGCCACCAAGGTTACTAAGGCAATGAGACTTGATGCGGTGAATAATTCCATATTTAGATCTATCTCCTAGAAATGTTATCTCGTCGACCCTTCACAAATATTTTGGTGACACCAGTAAGCTGGTGACACTTGTATTCTAGTGAGAAAGCTAGTGACCGTCACCTAAAGAGGTGACGGTCACTTGGATGTAAGTTAGAATGCGAACCTGAATTTTTGACCACTTTGGCAATTGACATCTGAGGTAGAACAGTAAATGGACCAACGCCACCCGCTAACACGACTTTGGGGATATGCCGGGCCGCACCGCCGGCAGGTAGTATTGGCATCGACCTACTCCGTATTGAATAAGGTCTTCGATTTAGCCCCACCCATCCTCATCGGTATGGCCATCGACGTCGTCGTTTCTCAGGAAGACTCTTTTCTGGCTCAATTGGGCATCACCAGTGTTGTCGCTCAATTATGGATCTTAGCCATTCTTTCTTTGATTGTGTGGGGACTGGAGTCGGTCTTCGAGTATGCATACCAGGTTCTGTGGCGCAATCTAGCCCAAACGTTGCAGCACGAGCTTCGGGTCGAGGCCTATTCGAATGTACAGGGATTGGAGCTGGCTTACTTTGAAGATCGGAGCACGGGGGGGCTCATTTCCATCCTCAACGACGATATCAACCAACTGGAGCGTTTTCTAGATATCGGCGCCAATGACATCATCCAAGTCGTGACAACCGTCGTTGTTATCGGGGGGATGTTCTTTATTCTCGCGCCAGAAGTGGCATGGATGGCATTCCTGCCGATGCCCTTCATCCTTTGGGGTTCCATCCGATTTCAGAAAAGAATAGCTCCTCTCTATATGGCAGTTCGAGAACGAGTAAGCATTCTCAACGGCCAGCTTTCCAACAACCTTGGCGGTATCGCGACCATCAAGAGCTTTACGGCCGAAGAGCACGAACGAGGGCGAATATCCGGGTTGAGCGACGACTACCGGGAGAGCAACCGTGACGCCATCTCCCTTAGCTCAGCCTTTGTGCCCCTCATACGCATGGTCATCGTCCTGGGCTTTATCGCCACCCTGGTCTTCGGCGGGGTTTTAGTTGTGCGCGGGGACTTGAGCGTGGGCGCTTACAGCATCTTGGTCTTCATGACTCAGAGACTTCTTTGGCCTCTCACCCGTCTTGGACAGACCATTGATCTTTACCAGAGAGCGATGGCTTCTACGGCGCGGGTCTTAGATTTGCTCGATACCGAATCCACAATCAAGGACGGAACCCTTCAACTGCCCTTTGGTCAGATAAAGGGTGAGGTCTCATTCGAAGATGTCAGTTTCGAATATAGTGGACACAACATGCCCGTCATTCACCATTTGTCATTGCAGGTACCAGCCGGTGAAACGGTTGCCCTCGTCGGGGCCACTGGATCAGGAAAAACCACCCTGGTTAAACTGCTGCTGCGATTTTACGATATCCAGAAAGGCTTCATCCGCCTTGACGGGCAGGATGTCCGTGATTTGCGCCTCACGGATCTTCGAAGGGCCATCGGTTTCGTTAGCCAGGACGTATTCTTGTTTCACGGCACGGTGCGAGAGAATATCGCCTATGGAACTTTTGAGGCGACACCGGACGAGATTGTGGAGGCGGCAAAGATTGCCGAGGCCCATGAATTCATCACCGAGCTTCCCCAGGGGTACGATACCGTTGTTGGGGAACGGGGACAGAAGTTGTCAGGGGGCCAGCGCCAGCGCTTGTCTATCGCCAGGGCCGTTTTGAAGGATCCGCCGGTGCTGGTCCTGGATGAGGCGACCTCTTCGGTAGATAACGAAACTGAGGCGGCGATCCAGCGGTCTATGGAGCGGATTATCATCGGCAGGACCACGATCATGATCGCCCATCGTTTGTCAACTGTTCGCAATGCGGACCGCATCTTCGTGCTCGAGCGGGGCATCTTGAGGGAGCACGGCCGGCATGAAGAACTGGTAGCGGATAACGGCATCTATGCCAATCTATGGCGTGTGCAGACTGGCGAGCGCGTTGCGGTGACGGGTTAGCGTGTATAATTAATCAAATGGTGTGATTCCTGGAGGAGTCTAATGAACCGTACCCGTGCAGTCTTTACGACAATCATCATCGCCACCCTGCTGATTATTTTCGTGGCCTTTATTCTTCAATTCTTCGGCGACGACGAGAGCACTGATTCTGCAGAGCCAACACCCCTGCCTGAGGGAACGATCTTACTCTCCATCGCCTCATCCAATACGAAACAAAATTGGCTCAACCAAGTGGTGGAAAGTTTCAACGAAGCGGGTCATCAGACAGCAAACGATATGGCCATTGTGGCGGAAGTTGAACATGTCACCTCCGGGGGATCGATGAACGCCATCCTGGATGGGGAACTGAAGCCGGTAGTGTGGAGCCCAGGGGATCCTTCTTGGGTGGAGCAGATCAATACCACTTGGCAGCAGCGTAACAACAGGTCGATCAACAGCGAAGAGTGCCAGCCCACTGTATATGCGCCTCTTGGTTTCGCCATGTGGAGACCGATGGCCGAAGCTTTGGGGTGGCCCGATGAGCCGATCGGTTGGGATACGATCGTCGAATTAGCCGCGGATCCTGCCGGATGGGCCAGCTATGGCCGTCCAGAGTGGGGTCAATTCCGCTTTGGGCACACGCACCCAGGCTATGCCAACTCGGGTTTGCTTTCCATGACCGCCTTCGTTCATGGCGTCGTCGATAGTGAGGGACAATTGGCTCCAGCCCAGGTGTACGAGGCGGAGGAGGCCATGAGGGCGCTCGAGCACAGCACCTCGAAATATGGACGGCAGGCGCCAGCCCTACTTGAACTAATGGCCAGTCAAGGGCCGAGCTTCTTGCATGCGGCGGCAGTGCCCGAAGCAGATACGGTGCGGTTTAATGTGGAGCGGTCGGATGAGCTGGCCTTTCCATTGGCTTTTATCTTTCCTTCTGCCGGCACGATCTGGGCCAACCACCCCTACTGCATCCTGGATAACGCTGACTGGGTGTCTGATGATCAAGCCGAGGCGGCGGTAATTTTCCAGAAGTACTTAGCAGATAGAGAGCGACAAGAGCTTGCGGTAGATAATTACCTGCGCCCTCTGGATTCCTCGATTGCCCTTCATGCGCCGATGAGCCTGGAGAACGGCACCGATCCCGGTGTTACTACTGACCAAATCCCGGCCCTGCCAAGCCCGGATGCCGATGTAAGCGCGGCGGTGATCGACCTATTCGGGATCACAAAGCGAAAAGCGACGGTCATCGTCGCCCTGGATATATCGGGCAGCATGGAGGGGGCAAAAATTCAATCGGCGACGGCCGCGACGGCTGAGTTTCTGGATCGCCTCGATCCGGATGACGAGGTTGCCCTGCTCACCTTCGACGATGACGTCGTATCGTTGTCTGACCCACAACCTGTGCGCGATGTGGTCGAAGGACTGTCCAGCAGGGTGTTGAGCCTGATAGCGGATGGTAATACGGCCCTGTTCGCGGCCGTGTGCCGGGCGACAGAAGTCGCGACTGAGCTCAAGGAAGAGGACCAGGCGGCTGGAGAATCACGGCTATATGGCGTTGTGCTTCTGTCCGATGGAGAAGATACGGTAGGAGAGCCAACGGAAAACCAGATGTTCGTTACCTGTCTGCCAACCAACGCCGAGGTCGATGGGGTTAAGATATTTCCAATCGCCTTTGGTGATGACGCGGCCGAGGAGGTGTTGGCCCGGATCGCCGATGTAACCGGAGGCCGGATGTATAAGGCCGATCCGGCGTCGCTCAGCAACGTTTATCTCTCCATTTCGGCCGAACAGTAGACATCGTTTCCTTCCCCACCATGGGCATCCCTCTGTGTACGGCCCTGCACGCGTGTCTGATTATACGCTGAATTGGGCTGCCCTGCGCTGATTCGGGTCTTGTGGTTCAAGTCCAATCGCGCCCACTATTTTTGTCATACCCGCGCAGGCGGGTATCCACTATTCCTAGATCCTCTTTCCATCGATGATGAACAGCCTTCGGCTGTGTTCCAATCCGGAGATGTTCTGAGCGGCGTAGAAGACTGCGCGGGAGAGCCTATCCAAGATACTCCTCGGGGAATACGGCCGCTACGCTCATATCGGTGGCATACTGAGCGCCTGATTCACCATCTACACCAATTATGGCCGTCCAAGTATTGGCCAGCAGCTTGCCCTGGTACCAGATACCACCGCCAGAGTCGCCCCAATCCAAATACTTTCCTCCCTCGAGTTTAAGTCTGATGACGTCTCTGGACCCTTTTTGATCAGCCCCCGCGATTGTGGCCTCTGCTTTCGCGACATTTCCTTGCAGATCCCTAAAGGCTACCTGAACCGGAGTGCCAAAGCCGAGACTTAGTCTTTCGTCCAGGTAATCATACGAGTCATATAACTCCGCCGTCTCTGGATTGTCACCCCTCATCCAGGAAGATGCGTCAAGAACCATCGTACCGCCATCCTGAAATAAAATGTGCTTTCTAAACTCCTCTATGTCAACTTCCAGGAGCTGGACGCCAGCGGAATCGCCTAAGCGTACAAGTCCACTTTTCTGGTCAAGCAAGCTCCAGTGATCGTGCGTCACTATTAGCGTCCCTCCCATCTGGTTCACAATTGTACCTAACCCATCAGCAACAATATCGCGCCCTGTTATGACCATTGGCCGGTACTCGTCGTTAGGGATAGGAAGCGGTTCATCCACAGCTTCAGTCGACTGTACTATCTCAGGTACGACCATGGAGATGGTTATCGTATTCTCCAAGATCATCTCCTCGCTGGTCGATCCCGTCGATCCCCTGGTTATGGGGATCAAGATCAAAATTAGTGCTGATATTCCGAAACCGTAGATTCTGACCATGTTATGCCTCCGAATGTGGTAAACTTAGACCTACGGTAGGCATAGGACGCGCACAGAACGTCCGGAATGCGATCGGAAAACGCACAGAGACAGGAAGGAGAGAAGGTTGGCCCACTTCGCGATAAGATTGTTTGGCTCGTTTACTGCGAGCCAAGGAGACCTGCCGCTGACCGGCTTCGAATCGGATAAGGCGCGGGGTCTGCTGGCCTATCTCGCTGCTGAATCCGACAGGCCGCACAGACGAGAGATGCTTGCGACTTTACTCTGGCCCGAAATGCCAGAGCAAAGCGCCAGGACTAATCTGCGCCGTACCTTGGCGAATCTGCGAAAGGTTTTGGGCGACCAGGAAGCCGATCCCCCTTATCTGCTGATATCCAGACAGGAAATCCAATTCAACGAGGGAAGCGACGCCTGGGTCGATGTGTCCGCCTTTCGGCAACAGTTGGCTGAGAGACATGATCCAGCTATCAGCAGCGCCCAACTCCAAGAAGCCATCACCCTTGTCCGCGGGCCATTTTTGGAAGGATTCACGGTCAAGGACAGTCTGTCCTTCGAGGAGTGGGCTCTCTTATCGCGAGAACAGCTGAACCTGCAAACCCTGGACGTTCTCCAGCAGCTTGCAGATGACTATGAAGGACAGGGAGCCTTTGATAAAGGTTTAGAATTCGCCAGAAAGCAGTTGGAGATCGAGCCTTGGAGGGAAGAAGGGCACCGTCAGGTCATGCGTCTTTTGGCTCTGAGCAACAGGAGAGCAGCCGCCCTCAACCAATATGAAAGCTGCAGACAGATATTGGCCGACGAGCTCGGAGTGGATCCTGAGCCAGAAACCGAGCAGCTTTACATGCAGATACAAGCCGGCGAACTCGTCGCCACAGCGATGTCGAAGCCATCACGAGCGATCCGGGGCTATGAAGTTCGCGAGCGCATTGGGGCAGGTTATTATGGTATTGTTTACCGCGCGTATCAGCCAAAAGTTGCTCGTGATGTAGCGATTAAGGTCATCCAACCCCATTTTGCGAACAAACCCGGGTTCATCCGGCGCTTCGAAAGTGAAGCCCAGCTAGTAGCCAGGTTGGAGCATCCGCATATCGTCCCTCTCTATGATTATTGGCGTGAACCAAACGGTGCCTATCTGGTCATGCGCTGGCTGCGTGGCGGAAACTTGGAAACAGCCATCGCCCGAGGTCCGTGGAAGACAGAGCCTGCCGCCGCCCTGATCGATCAAGTGGCCTCTGCCCTCGCCGTTGCACACAAGCAAGGGGTCGTTCACAGGGATATCAAGCCGGCAAACATCTTGCTCGACGAAGAGGGGAACGCTTACTTGACCGACTTTGGTATAGCCAAGGAGTGGCTGCCTGTGTCCGGTCCAGAGATGACAGATGACGAGGAGTGGATCGGTGGATCGTCTGCTTACGTTTCACCGGAGCAGGAGGCACAACAAGTTGTCGGTCCGGCGAGCGATATATACAGCTTAGGTGTCGTAATATACGTGCTGTTGACAGGGAATCGCCCAAGTAGTGATACCCGTTCCACCTCGGAGATTTCCAGGTATGAAGACGGTAGCCTTATGACTGTTCGAACAGCAAGGCCTGATTTGTCACCAGCGATTGATACGGTTATCCGGCGAGCGACGGCCGCGGATCCGAAACAGCGTTTCCCACACGCCGTTGCGCTAGCTGCTGCATTTCGCCAGGCGGTGACAGGTGAAGCCCTAGAGACTGAGGAGCAGAAGGCTAGAGGCGTCGACTCTTTTTCTGCTGGAGTTGAACAAGGGCTACGTAATCCTTACAAGGGACTACGGCCTTTTGAGGAGGCTGACTCGTCCGACTTTTTCGGCCGGGAGGATCTGGTTAGGCGTCTGCTGGAACAATTGGGAGAGACTGCCTCGATTTCTGATACAGATAGCTGGTCAGGAGATCGGTTTCTGGCCGTTATTGGTCCTTCAGGTTCCGGCAAATCATCTGTTGTGAAAGCAGGTCTTGTACCAGAGTTGCGACGCGGCGCGCTGCCAGGATCGAATAAGTGGTATTTCGTAGAGATGTTGCCAGGTGCACACCCTATGGAAGAGCTGGAGATCGGCCTGCTTCGTATCGCCATCAGACAGCCATCGGGATTGATGGGACATTTAAAACGGGATAAACGCGGACTGCTGCGAGCCTCCCGACTGGTGATGCCGGATGAACACAGCCAGCTCCTCCTGGTCATAGATCAGTTCGAAGAGATTTTTACCTTGGTCGAGAGCAGGGAAGAAGCGGATCATTTCATGGGTAATTTGTTCACGGCTGCAACTGACCCTCGAAGCAACGTTCGGATCATCATCACACTGCGGGCTGATTATTACGACCGGCCGCTAGCGCACCCGGAGTTCAGCAAATTACTTCGGGATAAGACGGTGGTCGTCATTCCTCTGACAGCGGATGAGTTGTCTCGAGCTGTGAGTGAACCTGCCACTAAGGAGGGAATCCAAATCGAGGACGGCCTTGTGCCTACCATTGTGGCCGACGTGGCCAACCAGCCCGGCAGCCTGCCCCTGATGCAATACGCCCTAACCGAGTTGTTCGAGCACCGCCAGGGAAACCAGATGACGCGGGAAGCCTACCAGGAGATTAGCGGGGTGTTGGGCGCTCTCAGCCGGCGGGCTGAGGAGTTATACGGCAGATTGAACGAAGATGAACGAGAGGCGGCCCGCCAGCTGTTCCTGCGCCTGGTCACCCTGGGCGAAGGGGCGAAGGATACCAGGCGGCGGGTGTTGCGCTCGGAGCTGCTTGCGATTGCAAACGGACAGCAGCCAACAGTCAACGGGCAACCGTCAACGGGCAACGGGCAACAATTGACCATTAACAATTCACCATTAACCATTGTTATTGACTCCTTCGGCGCTGCCCGCTTGCTAACCTTCGACCATGACCCGGTCACGCGCGGTGGGACGGTTGAAGTAGCTCACGAGGCTTTGTTGCGGGAGTGGGTGAGATTGCGTTCCTGGCTGGACGAGAGCCGGGACGATATTCGCCGGCAACGATTGCTGGCCATCGCGGCGGCTCAGTGGTTTGGTGCCGGAGAGGATGCCAGCTACTTGCTGCGGGGCAACCGGTTGACGGAATTCGTCGCCTGGGCTGAAACGGCTACCAGTAGAGCTGACGCTGTTGCCTTAACCGGGCAGGAACATCATTTTCTCGATGCCAGTTTTGCCGCTCATGAGCAGCAGCGGGCTGAGGAGCAGGTCCGGCAGCAGCGCGAACTAGAAACTGCCCGGAAACTGGCCGAAACGGAGAGTAAGCGGGCTGAGGAGCAGGCCAATTCGGCGCGAATCTTACGACGGAGAGCGACTTTCCTGGCTGGAGCGTTGGTTGTTGCGGCACTGTTGGCCATTGCCGCCTTATTCTTTGCCCGGCAGTCCAACGAGAACGCTATCGTAGCCCAAGATAACGCCGTTCTGGCAACAACTCGCGAGGCTCAAGCTCAGGCAGAGACCCTTCAACGGGCAACGGCTCAGGCCCAGGCCGAAACTGAAAGGTTACGAGCCGATGGGCAACGAGATGCAGCCCTGGCAGCCGAGGCGGAGGCCCAAGCAGAAGCTGATCTTCGGGCCAAGGCCGAAGCTGAAGCAATCCTTGAGCGAGAAACGGCCGAACAACAAACCCGTCTGGCCACCTCCCGTGAACTATCCCTGGCAGCTCTGACCAATCTCGAATCTGATCCTGAATTGAGTATCCTACTGGCCCTTCAAGCCTTGGACACAAGCCACACCAAGGACGCTGAGGAGGCCCTCCACCAGGGATTGCAGACCTCCCGTGTATTAATGACACTTTCAGAGCATACTGACAGAGTTTATGGCTCCATCTACAGTCCAGATGGTTCCAATTTAGCCACAGCAAGTGATGATGGCACAGTAAAGGTGTGGGAGGCGGCATCGGGCCAGCTACTGCACACGATGCCTTATGCAGGGATTTATCTTTGGGGAGCAACCCTTACGTTTAATGAGTCAGGGGATGAGCTGGCGCTGGTTGCTGCTGGTGATAATTATGAGAGCGCAATTCTGCACAAGTGGGATATTGTCTCAGGTGAGTTGATAAGCCAAAAAGAACTACCAATCGGCTTTGAAATCTGGGGCATGGCCTTAAGCCCAGACTGGAAAAGTGTGGTTGCAGGCGGTGAAAACGGCGCTGCTGAATTATGGGATGTTGAGGCAGCCGAGAAGATATTTAGCTATTCCTATCATGAAGATACTGTGTCAGGAATTGCCTTTAACCCTGACGGATCACGCCTGGCAATTACAAGCGAGGATGGTCAAGTAACGATCTTGGATATCGAGGCCTCTCTAGCAGCTGGCGAGGGTCAGCCGGTTGCCACTTTTGAAACAGCAAACGAGACGCTTCTGGTCAATGCCCGCTTCAGCAACGATAGCACCCGCCTGGTCTTGGGATTTACGGATAGTGATTTAGAGTTGTGGAATCTGGACGATACCAGCCAACCTTTATTCATCCTAAAGGGCCATACAAGTTGGACCACTGATTTCGCCTTCCATCCAGATGACACCTATCTGGCAACGGGTGGCGGAGATAGCACTGTAAAAGTGTGGGATTTAGGAACGGGCGAAGAGCTATTCACGTTGTCTGGCCACAAAGGATTCGTTCAAAGCCTCAATTTCAGCCCTGATGGTAGTCGCCTGCTTACGTCCGGTAACGACGGCACTTCCCGTATCTGGAACGTAATGCCCCAAGCCGGTGGCGAATTGTCTACCTTTGGGCTCACACCTCCAGCTATGGATCTAGAACTCAGCCCAAATGAGGGTAAATTTGCCCTGGGTAATAGCGACGGTCCGGCAACCGTTTGGGATGCTGCAACTGGAAAGCAGCTGTTCAGCCTACAAGGGGAACCGGATACAAGCGTCTATCGGGTGGCATTCAGCCCGGATGGCTCGCGCATCGCCACGGTGGGTGAGGATGGTGTTGTTCGTGTTTGGGATGTTGAAACAGGCGACATTATACTAGCCTTTACAGGGCATACCGGGGGAGAATCAGGTGGTTTTTTTACAGGTGCATTAGACGTTTCCTATAGTCCCGATGGCAGGCGCCTGGCCACGGCCGGGGCCGACGGTTTAGCAAAAGTGTGGGACTCTGAATCGGGAGAGGAATTGTTGGTGTTGGCAGGGCATACTGCCGGTCTTCATAGTCTGGCCTACAGCCCGGATGGTCGTTACATCGCTACCTCCAGCGACTCGCCAGATACCACCGTGAAAGTCTGGGACGCACAAACCGGAACAGAAGTCTATTCTTTTGGTCCCAATCCCGGACGCGCCTGGGGTCTTGCTTTTAGTCCGGATAGTAATCAACTGGGTGCCGGCGGTCAGGGAGGGTACATAAAAGTTTGGGATCTGATCACGGGTCTGGAAGCGAGTAATATGATCGGCCAGGCTTCTACTGTTAGCACCGTGGGTTTTACACCGGATGGACAACAGCTGATATCCGGCGGTGGTGATTCAGTCAGTATTTGGGATATAGCGACCGGCACAGAATTGTTAAATATTGCACCTAACTCTAGCTCTGAATTTGCGTTAACCCAGGATGGGCGGCAGCTTTACACAGCATCTCAGAGACCCGCAGTGCGAGTCTACGCCGTGTCATTGGAAGATGTAAGAGCTCTAGCCGAGTCACGGGTCACTCGGCAGTTGACCAACGCCGAGTGCCTACAGTATTTGCATCTTGACGAATGCCCTCCGGCGTCTAGCCAATAATATCAATCGAACCACTGGAAAAGCATCAAGCAGCAAATGAAGCTAGGTCACAAAGTCTTCCACGAGTAGAGTGGTATAAATGGCTCGACCACCGTAATTGGGGTAGCCAGTACTCTGGCCCCACATCCGGAGAGCGGCTCAGAAGACTGTGCGGCAAAGAAGACTTGGCTTGTGGATCGAGTCCAGCCGTGTCGCAAGTGCACTGTGTATAGTATGCAGTGATGTCCCCTATTCTCCTTGCGTGGTTGGCTTCTCAATCTGACTCATTGATACTACCTCCGCAGAGACCCCAATGCTGGTTCTAATCCCAATTCCAGAAATGCCGTTGGATGAATTTGTTATCATGCCCAGCCACGTTCATTCATCGTTTTTCAGTCCAGTCCGATTTCTGGGGTGGACTCTGGGCAGACCCCAAGGCGATCTCCGCTCGGCAGGTCTGCCCCCACATTACAACCTCGTGCGAAATAATGGTTCAGATCGTTCACGACCGCCGCTCCCGGGCAAGCTAGAAGAAAGATCATTCGTATCTAGGTATTCCACGGTTTCGAAGTTAATTGTGTGTAGGGGCAGACCTTGTGTCTGCCCCTATAGAATGGCCACGTATGAATCAGTGATTCAAAAATGTCACGGCCACTAAATACAGGCATGGTATCTGCAA
>Ga0307380_10009859_pt1 | contig 12087 bp, 9 predicted proteins | sample UN3MG_FD_202239 | JGI IMG/M metagenome (GOLD analysis project Ga0307380, IMG submission 202239) | Soil microbial communities from Risofladan, Vaasa, Finland - UN-3 | ecosystem: Environmental > Terrestrial > Soil > Coastal area > Acid sulfate soil | place: Finland: Risofladan, Vaasa | collected... | reverse complement strand
CGGCGGGCCTATCGTAATATTTGGCACAAAGTGACCGTCCATAACGTCAAGGTGGACCATTTTCACACCCGCCGACTCAATTTCAGCTATTTCATCGGCCAACCTGGCAAAATCGGCACTTAGTATCGATGGGACTACTTCAATTGTACCTGCTTTGGGTAGCTGCATATCTATTGACTTTTTACCATTATTGCTTATTTTTTCACGACAGCTTTCGCAGATTATATTATTTGTTTTCGCCATCTGCAATCTAATAGCAAAATAAAATCCATAGTTTATTTCGCAGACAAACAAAATGGACTTTACTCTCCCACACTTTTTCCATATAATGCATCCTTGAATGACTCAGGAAAATAGAGACGGTTATCCATTCACCAACCGGCTTTTTTAAGGATATGAAGAAGTGAGTAGTAAAGCAAGAACCTCAGAACAAAGTTGTGGTATGGGTCCTCTGGAGGAGAGCTTGAAAAAGCTCAAGCCGATACTTAGTCGCAAATTCAAAGTCAAACGTTTTGGGATTTTCGGTTCACACGTTAGGGGACAGGCTCGCAGGTCCAGCGATGTCGATGTTTTGGTGGAATTTTCAGGGGCCATAGACTTGCTGGATTTTGTAGCGTTGGAAAGATATCTGGCAAATCAAACGGGGGCCAGAATCGATCTGGTTTCCATAAAAGCGTTAAGAGCGGAATTTAGAGACGCGGTATTGAATGAGGTTATTTATATATGAAACGAGACTACCGTGTTTATTTGAGAGACATTCTTCAAGCTTTCCGTAATGCACGGGAATTTGTTGAAAGCGTTTCTTATGAAGAGTTTGTAGCTGACAAAAAGAGCGTAAGTGCCGTTGTAAGAGAGCTGGAAGTCGCAGGTGAGGCAACCAAGCAACTGCCTGGTACAGTGAGGAGAAAATATCCGCAGATTCCCTGGTCGGATATGGCAGGTATGCGGGATAAACTGATACACTTTTATTTCGGTATTGATATGGAAATAATCTGGGAAACCGTCAAAGTGCGTATCCCCAAGCTTGAGCCACTGATAGAAGGTGTCCTCGGCGATATGAAACAACCGTAACTCAGTATAGCAGAGCAGCCAATCCATCGCTATACGTTTTCCCTTGCATGACAATTTTTTTGGGGGATTCGTCAGCTTTCCCTACTCCAACACTTAGTGATTGCCCCGCCCAGGAGTTACTTACTCCCTCGGCTATGAGACCTAACGTTGGACATATCCCATACGAAGGTATTGCCGGATTGATATCAAATTCGAGGATAAAGAACATACCTCAGACTTCTTGAAATACCGGTACGAACTATGAACTCTATTTCTCGTCGAGGATTTCAAGGCACAGAAACTTCTTGCCTTCCAAAAATTCAAGCGATGCCCCGCCGCCGGTGGAAATATGACTTATTCTATCCTCCATACCCAGCTTTTTGACGGCACTTGCGCTGTCACCGCCTCCGATTACACTGCGGGCACCTTTGTTTGTGGCGTCGGCTACAGCCAAAGCAATCGCCTTTGTCCCTTCGTCGAAAGGCGGCTGCTCGAAAACACCCATCGGGCCGTTCCAGACTATTGTCTTTGCCCCGTCAATCTTCTCTGAAAACAGCTTTCTTGTCTCAGGCCCGATGTCAACACCCTCCCAGCCGGCATCGATATTACCACTGACTATTTTATTTTCAACGCCTGCTTTGATTTCAGGGGCAATCACCGTATCTACCGGCAGGACCATTTCACAGCCGGCTTCCTTGGCCTGCTCAAGTAACTCTGTCGCTTTATCAAGAAAATCATCCTCACACAGACTCTTGCCGATTAGCTTGCCCTCGGCCTTGAAAAACGTATATGCCATTGCACCGCCTATCAGCAAAATATCAACCTTATTGAAAAGATTCTCAATCACGCCTATCTTGTCCGATACTTTTGCCCCGCCAAGAATCGCCACGAAGGGTTTCTCAGGATTACTGACCGTCTTACCGAGAAACTTCAACTCCTTTTCTATCAGAAAACCGATGACCCTGTCTTTGCCTTCCATAACCGCCGGCACAGTGTACATTGAAGCGTTGTCCCTGTGGGCGGTGCCGAAAGCATCATCTACATAAACATCAGCCATATCGGCAAGTTCCTTTGCAAAATTGTCTTTGGCCTGGCGAAGCTGGGCGTCTTGCTTTGCCGCCTTATCTTTTATGGTCTCTTCCTTGTGGAAGCGAAGGTTCTCAAGCAGCATACATTCACCGCTCTTAAGTGACTCGGCCTTGGCCTTTGTCTCGGCGCCGATACAGTCTTGAGCGAAAATAACTTCCTTACCCAGCAATTCTGATAGTCTGCCGGCCACCGGGGCCAAAGACATCTTCTCATTTCTTTCGCCGCCCGGCCTGCCAAGATGACTCATCAAAATCAAGGCCCCACCCTCGCCGAGTATATGCTTTATCGTGGGCAGCGCCTTGACGATGCGGTCGTCGCTGGTAATATTGCAGTCATCGTCGAGCGGCACGTTAAAGTCGCACCGCATCAGAACACGCCTGCCGCCAACATCAATATCCGCAACGGTTTTCTTAGCCATCTCTTAATTTACTCCAACAAAATTCTTTTTACGATTAAATATTTTCTGCGTCTTTTCGCAGCTGGTATTCTTTGTGCAGGCTGTTTTCAAAGTGCAGCTATTTTTTTCATAATATCAACGGTGCGCATCGAATAAGCCCACTCATTGTCATACCAGCTCAACACCTTGACCATCCTTCCGTTTACCATTGTGCACAGCGAATCAAAAATGCTCGAAGCGGGGTTCATTATGATGTCACTGCTGACTATCGGCTCATCACAGTATTCCAGGATGCCCTTCATCGGCCCATCAGCCGCCGCTTTCATCGCTGCGTTGACATTATCGGCGGTAACGTCTTTCTTTGACTCGAACACCAAATCAACGAGACTGCCGCAGAGAACCGGCACTCTGATAGCCATACCCGCAAGCTTGCCGTCAAGCTCAGGAATGACTTTACCTATTGCTTTTGCCGCGCCGGTGGTTGTGGGGATAATGTTCGCCGCACCGGCTCGACCGCGACGAAGGTCCTTGTGGGTCTTATCGATTATTTGCTGGTCACCGGTATAAGCGTGTATGGTCGTCATAAACCCTCGTTCAATCCCGATTGCATCGTTAAGAGCCTTTGCCAATGGCGCAAGGCAGTTGGTCGTGCAGCTTGCGTTCGAGATACATTTGTCATCCTTGGTCAGTGTCTCATCGTTAACACCCATAACAATTGTTGCGTCAATATCGTCTTTTGCCGGGACGCTGAGAACCACTTTTTCGGCGCCGGCCTTGAGATGGTCTGCGTAACCGCCTTGGGCGGATTCAGCGGTGCGGTAGATGCCCGTCGATTCCAATACTATCTCCACTCCCATATCTTTCCAGGGCAGCTCCGTCAGTTTACTGATGGCCAAAGCCTTGACAACTTTACCGTTAATCAGAAGTTCGTCATCTCTGGCCTCTACCGGAACGCCCCATTTGCCCATCACAGTGTCGTATTTTAGCTGATGTGCCCTGCACGCAGCATCCGCCCGGCTGTTGACCGCCACCAGTTCCAAACCGGTATCTTCTTCCATAATAATTCTCGCAACAGCCCTGCCGATTCGGCCGAAACCGTTAATCGCAACCTTCGTCGCCATTGTAAGTCTCCTTTCACAATCCCGTAAATAATGGTTTTGATGACATTATTGTTAAAATACTACAGCACTTTATTTATAACTGGAGCACCTGTCAAGCCTTTATTACGCTCAATCCGGCCAATTGCCCCAAAAGCCCGCTTCCAGCGGGGAAAAATACTTGATAATTTTCTTGATTCCACGGGCTTTGTTCGATATAATAGTCCTCCAGCAAAAACTATGGGAAAGATGGGAGAGTTTTTCTCGAAAGGAATCTGCTTTAATATAGGCTATCCCACCTGTCCCGGCATATTTCATATATCGTTTTTATTTCACATCCTTGATTCGGAGGCGGCTTGTGAGAAATAACAATTCAACTTTAATACTGTTTATTGTACGTTCGTAATAATAAAATGAAGGAGGAATATTATGGAAAACCGAAAAGTTATCTCAAATACTGTAATCTGGTATCTCCTGGCTGGACTTCTGATGGCCTTGTTGGTACCGCAGCCGGCTCCGGCAGACTATCTGAAAATGTCTCCTACCCCGGATGTCGATAAGAGAAGGCACCTGCACGGGGCAATGAATTCCTGCTGGATGGCTGCTGCCGCCAATATGCTCGCAGGTGCCGGCTATGGCCACGGCAGCGACCCAAACGAACGCTCCGATGATATTTACAAGGAGATGTGCATACATTTCGACCCGAATCTGTGCAATTGGGCTGACACCGCCATGAACTGGTGGCTCTTCGATGCAAACAATGTCTGGCAGGGTTCAAATCCTTACACCAATGTAAATGTCTATGGCCGTTCAGCCCAAAGACGCCCCTGGGCCAACGTAAATCTACCCAAAATCATCGGCAATCACGTCAGAGACTGTAATATGGTCAGACTAAGCATTCGCAAACCAACCTGTGACACCAATATCGGTACGGGGGGACACGCCATCACTTTCTGGGGTGATGACGGCGAGTCCAACGAGCTTACCGGCAACCCCAACGAGGTCAAAGTCTCGGATTCCGACTACTGGAACTGGATGGAGGACGTCCAGACATACGACTACGACGACTACAACAACCCCAACCCAGGCGATACCGATGACTGCAATGAGGGCGTCGGCTGGTACATCGACTACAGTCTAAAATCCCACTGGTACATCGACGATATCGTTGTGCTCTCTCCGGTCGATAACAACACACCGCAGGTACGAACCCTTGTCGGCTCACTTAGCGTACAGTACAACGGTGCTGACCCCTGCGCCACAAAACTCTACTACACAATCGCTACGGATAACAACAGTATTCTAAGTTACCGTACCGACATTGATTGGGACACAGATACTGAGCCTGACGTTACCGAAGGTGCCAATGAGATAGATTTCTACTGGGACCTCTCCGACGACCCCGTGCCCCAGGGCACAACGGTAAAGATTACCGCTGAGATTGTCGTACCATACGACCCGAATGGCAGCTCCGTATCCATCAGAGGCGTGCGCTGGAGTCTCGGCGGCTTCGAGGCCGTCCCCGGTGCGCTCTGGCATGGCCGACACCGGGAACTGGCCGGCGGCGCAGGCCTTTACAATGCTCCAAATATGTGCGGTGGTTATCTGGTCTGTGCCTTCAATATCTACGCCGACAATATGGGAGGTGTCCTGCTGGGCGAATATCGCTTCCAGCTCAGATATGACTTCTATCAGGACCCCGAAGACCATAATTGTATTATGGTGCCTTTACCGGACATCGCTGCACCTCCACCCCCGCCCCCGTATATGGGTATGTTCCGCTGCGGCCACAGTTACGGCCTGCTGCTCGATGATGAGTTGTGGAATTTCAATGATTGGAAAACTACTGACCTTATGTACCCGACGTTTCCACCTCTGCAGCCCTGGCTGTTTGACCTGCACTGGGATGGTCAACTGCCGTATCCGAAGGGACAGGATTATAAAAGGGAAAAGGAAGCAGACAAATGTGGCGACCCGGGAACGAATTATCTACCCGGCGATGTTAACAAAGACTGTGTTATTGACTACAAAGACGTTGCCGAACTTGCTTATTACTGGCTTATCTGCACGGACCCGAACGACCCTAATTGTATGTGGTAACGCTTTATTAATAGTTTTGCTGCCGGTTTAACAGCCGCTTTGAATCTGTACATTAAAACCCCCGGCCGGGCCGGGGGTTTTTTATTCCACTCAAAAAAGCCACTTGAAAAATATTTTTTGCAAATTTGTGCAACATAATTGTTCCCCGCGTAATTAAATTAACGAGAGTGGTTCCCGTTATGGCGAAAATCGCGACACGTCATCACCCCCCTTATTAACAACCGGTTGTTCCCGATTCTCTATCATTCAAAGATTGAAATCTTTGGTTCTTAAAGGTAATTCCTTATCCAGTGAAAAATCTTTTATGAGAGGAAATAGTTCCAGCCATTTCTTTTGATAATAATTTGCCTGCACTTCTTGATATCTTTTCTCGATGTGTTCGTTTTGGGTGTAAAATTCCTTTTCCGTAATTAATTTGGAATCATATTTCAAAAAGAGCGTCTCCCTTTCATTGATGAACTTATTATCAATTTCTGTAGACTCTATCTTTATCATTTTCGCCCAATATCTAAAATCCAAAGTTGCCCCGCCAATAACATTCTCCTCCGTATCTTTGTAGGTGATTCTCACCGCTTTCAGATTAGGCAGCCTATCAAAGACACAACAACGAAGCCCATCCTGTAGAGCACTGAAGGTATTAAATATCAGTTCGGTCATACACCTAACGGGTGTTTCAACATACGAAATTTGCAAGTTCTTATCATAGTTTTTGTACTCGCCAAAGAAGAATTCGGACCAATCATTACAAAGCGATTTGTAAAGGCCGTCTTCATCGAGGTATTTTGGGTTGGCACCGCTTACCCTACGACCGCACTCCCAATATGAGTTATAAAATTGTGATTCAGCGTAGTACCCCGCGTTTTGACAGACCTCTGCAACATCGATATTCCAAAAGACTTGCATTTTTAGCCCGGCCGACTTATTGCCAATCCTCTCTTGCCGTTGTTCTAAAAAGTAATCCCCTAAGACTTCAACCTCTGTCGCTGTCATCGGTTCCGTATAAACTGTCACCCATGAGTGGTCTATGCCTTTATCTTCGTCACGCAGAATTGACTTTACTTTTCCCAGCCCGGAATCCAAAACAGCACGCCGTTCTGCCGGAGTTAAAGATTTGACCGGCTTAAAAATATAGTCTTCTGGGCTTTTATTGATTTGTGTATTGGTGGATGCTTTGAAAACCTCGTTATCAGTTGTAGATACGCCCAATCTGTTTTTAGAATACGGCTGATAAGTCGCTTTTCTCTCGGAATTCTTAACTTTCCGATAGTAGCCAATTATGCCTATTAAGGTAAAGACGCCTAAAAGCGCGAAGATGGCAACAATTTTCCACTTTGCTTTTGGGAAACAGCTACGATTTTCATTTTTACTATCGAGCACAAAAATCTGTTTGCACTTAGGGCATTTAATTTTTTTGCCTTTATATTCGTTGGGAGTTTTAAATATGACGTTACAATGTGGACATTTTGTTTCCATATCAAATCCCATTATAAAGACGCTATGACCCAATGTGCCAATAGCCACAGCTCAGCCACGCGCGGCTAACGAGGCTGGCCTACTATTGTTTTCTACTAACGCAGTTATGTCAAGCAAGTTTGCTTACAGCACCGCCATTGGGTATTGCTCGGCCTTTTGCACGCCCCGCTAAATACTATTCACTGCCGTAAGGCATACTGTGCATAACGACTATTCACTATCTGTTATCTGCAGTATAAGAATCTTCTGCGTCTTTTCTGTAACCTTTGCCTGCTCACATATTCGAATCGGCCAAACCCAGATTATCTTCTCGCCATCTCCAACAACGAGCACCTTTTTGCGAATCCTCTGCGGCACGCGCTGAGCGGTCAGGAACTTACCGATTTTTGTTTCCTCCGCCAGCCCCAGCGGAACGAACCTGTCACCTGCCCGGCGGCAGCGCACCGACAAAGGCAATTTAACCTTGGCCAAATCGAACCACTCGACAAAACTGGTTTTGCCCGCCTTGTATCTGCCTGCACCCGTCCCGGCCTCGAAAATTCCCGCCTCGACCAGGAATCTGCCGAACCTCGTCTGCCCCGGGACGTTGACTTTTATACTTTCGCTTATTCTCTCATCGGCCTGAGTTTTCTCAGCACCGCCGAAAACCAGCTTTCTATATTCCCGCCAGACTAAATACCCACCCGGCAGCTCAATCTTCCTGCCGCTGACGTTCTCCTGAGCCATTTCCAGTATTCTTTTGAAATGTTCATATGTCAAATCCCTCTCGCCGCTGCCGAGCACTATCAGACTTCGCCTGAGGGCTTCAACCTTTACAGGTTCCGCCAATTTTGAAAATTCTCCCAAATCCAGCGTCACTTTACTTGCCCCGCAGGCAGCCAACTTGCCCCAGAGTTCATCTACAAAACCGCCGATAAATTTTTGGAGTCCGCGAGCCGATTCAGCTAATTCGGATAATTCCTCCACAACAGAACCGCTGAACTCTTTTTGCAATTGCGGCAGCAGCCGATGCCGAATATAGTTTCGCCGGTACCTGCAGTCGGCGTTTGTCTTATCTTGGCGCCACTCAATGCTTTGCTCCTTGAGATACTCGATGATTTCATCCCGGCTGACACAGAGCAAAGGCCTTATGAAAAAAACATCATCATCAAATTTTCGTATCGGCCAAATCCCTCCAAGCCCGCGAAACCCCGTCCCGCGTGCCAGTCGCTGCAGTATGGTTTCAGCGTTGTCATTTTTTTGATGGGCGGTAGCAATGTACTCGCAGTCCTTTTCCCTTGCAATATCCAGCAGAGTTTCCATTCGCAATTTGCGCCCCGCCGTCTCAATCGACAGCTTATTTCTGCGGGCAAACCTCGGCGTATTCACCCGCTTTGTCGTTATGGCCAGATTCAGTTCACACGCCTGCAAAGCAGCAAATTTTTCATCCGAATCAGCCTCGTCCCCTCTTATCTGATGATTTATATGAACACAGAGCAGCTCGGCATCCAGCAGCCCTTCGGCCTTTAGTGCCCACATAGTATATAAAAGCGCGGTCGAATCGGCGCCGCCGGAAACCGCCAGCAGAATTTTACTCGCCGACTCAAATAAACCGTTCGCTTTTACAAAGCCGGCTATCTTTTGCTCAAACTCAGTCAGCATTTCCACTAATAAAAACACAACAAAGCCAATATGTATTTTCTGTGAAATAAAAAAGGCCTGACACCCAGCCAGGCCCAATACTCTACCGCAAAAAAACTTATCTCAAGCCCTTCAAAACCACTTGGAACATTACTTGCTCTTGCTAAGCTCTGCAATCCGCTCTTCTGCAAATTCTCGGTAATTCTCTCTCAGCCCTTCTTGTTCAACGGCCTGACGATAAAGCTCCAGAGCTTCTGCTCTGCGGTGCAGATGCCTGTCCAGAATATACGCCGCCTTATACTTGGCCGGATGATATGTCTCGGGGTCCCACTGATAGGCCCGCTGATAGTACAGAGCTGCTATTGAGTAGTCCTTGAAGTGTTGATAAATCCCGGCGGCCCGGTAAGCCGCATCATCAATCTTGTCACTGGATGGATGTTTGCTTATCAGCTGGTTATATTTATCCAGGGCCAGACGAAGCATATTATCATTTTTGATAAGGATTAACTCTTTAGCTTTCCTTTCGAGCAGCCACGCTTCATAGTACAAATCGTCAGCTTCGGGAATCCGCATACTCGCCTTCAAATCCGCCCCTGCCAAACTGGCCTCGATGAGATAGTTGTATTTCGGCATCTGTTCAAGGGCCTGCAGCTCCTTTTCCGCCCATAAAAGTTTCATATTGTTCCCCGTCTTCTTGTAATGTTTCACTAACAATGTAAGAAGCTGCTCATACGCCTGCCGGTTGTCCGAAACCTGCTCAACGATATCCGTCTCAGCAGCATCAGGAGCTTTAACTCCGGCAGATACCATACGTGCCTTCGTGTCTTCCACCATCAGTTGACTTTTGCCGCTGTCGATACCACCGCAGCCGACCAGCACTACCACCAAAACCGTTATCAATGCGCTCAACATTATCTTTGCCATAATAGTCTCCTTTCAATCCTTTGCCCCAACCTTGCAAATAAAAATAATTCTAAAATTCCACCAAAAAACCAAAATCACTTCACATCTGTATCCTGTATGCCGCCGACCAAAAGCGCTTTAACATCGCCTCTGACGCTGCGGCCTGTTCATTTGCCAATTATCAACTAAAACCGCCGCCCGTCAAGAACAAACATCTTAAAAAATATTCAGCTCAGGGCCTGTTCCAAATCCGCTATAAGCTCATCTTTCTCTTCGATACCCGCCGACAGGCGGATTGTCCTGGGCTTGACCCCGAACCGCAGCCTGTCTTCTTCCTTCCAATAGGTCATCGTTGAGGAAAAAGGCAGTCCCACCAGCGTCTCGGTACAGCCCAGACTTATGGCGTGATGAATGAATTTGAGCTTTTCAATAAACTTCTGCGTATCTTCCAGCCCCCCCTCCAGCTCAAAGGCCAGCATCCCGCCGAAGCCTTTTTCCATCTGCCCGCACGCAATCTTATGTCCCGGGTCGCTTTCCAGACCGGGATAATACACCTTCTCAACCCGCGGATGCTTCTCAAGAAACTCGGCAATCGCCAAAGCATTCTCCGACATCTTTGGTATCCGGACATCGAAAGTTTTCAGGCCGCGCTCCAGAAATGACGCCGAATACGGGTCCAGCAAAGTCCCTATCGCCTGCCGCGTGTACCATAAATCTTCGTATTGCTGTTTCGTTTTGCAGAAGATGGCGCCGGCCATAAGGTCGTTGTGCCCGCCCATCGCCTTGGTCGCAGAGTGCATTATCAAATCCGCCCCAAGCTCAAATGGATGCTGATGATAGGGTGTGGCGTACGTATTGTCAACTATCACCATAGCGCCGACACGGTCGGCCTGCTCACGAAGATAACGAATATCAACGACCTTGCTCAGGGGATTGCTCGGTGTCTCGCACGCAATCATTCTCGTCTTTTCACTAATATTCTCTTCAACCTGCTCCGGATGGTCTATCTCCAGCCAGATAACTTCAACACCAAGTCTCTCAAGAATCAACGAAATTTTATAATTACCGCCGTAAATCTCGTTAAATATCAACAGTTGCTCACCGGCATGCAGGTACGTAAGATAAATCATCGTCAAAGCCGCACACCCCGAAGTACAAAGCATACAATCTTCAGCATCCTCCATCGGGGCGGTTTGCTTCTCCACCATACGAACGGTCGGATTGTCGTCACGGTCGTAAGTATAGCCCAAAACCTCGCCGCTGCGAACCCTGTTCAACACCTCGAAAGAAACATATTCATAGTTGACCGACCCGACTATCGGGAAAAGCATCGGCCGGTTGCCGTAAGGCGTAATACTCTCAAAGACCCTGTCCTTTTTATAACTTGCCATTTCAAATTAACCCTCAACAAAAGAATAAAACCAAAGCCGACATATTAACAGACGTCCCTACCTCCTGCCATAACTTTTTATAAAACATCCCTGCCCTGTGGCTGTAAAAAGTGAGGGAAATCCATACAACCGTTCTACAACCAAAAACCCAAATAGCTCATAAAACCACAAAATTTGCAAATCCATAAGGTTCTTAATATCAAAGACTTAAAAAATTTGCAGAAAATGGTGAACGTTTTGAACATACGTTCGCCACTGCAAAGGCTAACAGTATTATATATCCGTTGAACGCTTGTAAAGGCCTGTGGTAATTAAAAGGTGTTTAGGGTAGAACAGATATATTGCATAAAACGCTTCTCTGCCCAAAGCAAATTTGATAAAATTATCGATTAGAGCTTTTTTAAAAAAATTAAAGGAGGTCCTAAGATGAGGAAAAATATTAAACTCATTCTAATCACGGTTTTTCTTTTTTTGTTTGTATCAAATTCATTTGGTCAGCAAAGAGAGGCTCAGCCTGTTGAACTCAGGAAAATATCCGATAGGCTCTTTGAAGTTTTAGGCGGACGTGGAGCACAAGGAGGAGTATACATCGGTGACAATGGGGTTCTTGTAATCGATGCGAAAATGGATAAAAAATCGGTAGACCAGGTAATTGATGAGATTAGGCGGATTACCGACAAGCCTGTAAAGTATCTTGTAAATACCCATAGTGATGGTGACCATATAATGGGAAATCGATATTTTCCAGAAACGGTAACTTTTATAGCTCACGAAAACTGCCGACAGGAGTTTTTCCACCCAAAGAGAGATTCAACTCCATCAGAGTGGAATAAGCCTGAATTAGCACCGTTTGTCCCTTCAATAACATTCCGTGACAAGATGGATGTTTACCTTGGTTCGAAGAAGGTAGAGTTATGGTCTTTTGGCGTTGGTCATACAACCGGAGACACTGTAGTTTATTTTCCAG
>Ga0307380_10009854_pt1 | contig 12091 bp, 7 predicted proteins | sample UN3MG_FD_202239 | JGI IMG/M metagenome (GOLD analysis project Ga0307380, IMG submission 202239) | Soil microbial communities from Risofladan, Vaasa, Finland - UN-3 | ecosystem: Environmental > Terrestrial > Soil > Coastal area > Acid sulfate soil | place: Finland: Risofladan, Vaasa | collected... | reverse complement strand
GATTTAGCGGCTGATCTATATTAAACGATATTTGCGCAAGGGTTGACCGTGATATGCCTTTTGTTTCAATAGTTTCTGTGTGCTGGAAATTGGGCCTCATTACTTCTTGAACTTTGCCGTTTTTTAGAGTGCATTTCAATCTGTATTCGTAATCATGCGAATTTGCAGTCGCCCAAAAAGAAGTTGCCATCTCGGGTGAACTCTTTTCCGGCTGAGGTGGCTGGATGACAATTTCATCGCCGCTGCCGATTAAATACGATCTCGGATTTTGTATATTCGAGTTGACTCCTCTTGCCCTAAGCCATTGTCCCCGGGCAACACCGATTTCGACCGGGCCTTTTATAAATCCGTCTTTGTGGTACGCTTGCTCGGGATCGTGGTATCTTACATAGCATAAGGCAGTGCCATCCGAGGCCGCTCGTGTTGAAAGGCCGGTTCCTTCGTATATTCTTATATGCAATGATAAATCCTCGCTTCCGGTGGCTTTTGCCAGAAAAATGTACTGCGTAGGAATAGATGCAAAAGGCGGCACTCTTTTACTTGCCAGATATGACGGCTCCGGCATATTCGTACCATCAGGCCGCCACCATTGACAGCCATTCGTATCCGGGCCTGTGCAAAGACCGACAAGCTGGACCGTCACGCCGTCGGGTAGTGTCGCGGAAAAGGAGCGATTTGTTTCGGCAGACAACTGCTCTTTGGGCTTGGTCGCAAAACCGCTGAATTGCGCCCAGGCCAGGTGACGGCTCTGGAGCTTGAAATGGCTCACATCACTCGTGGCTAATCCCATAATGGTCTGGTAATATCTCATCCTTTGACCTTTTTCAAAATTACCTATGAACGTATCCTCCGGTTGCATGGGATGTTCCTTGCCACTCTTATCAACGGCAATCAGCCGAATGCCAATATTGCGATTTAAATTATACCACATAGCGACATGAACTTGCAGATTTGGACCACTGAACATCTCCTCGACTTTTTCAATCGTATAGTCAAAACCTTCATGTTCGATCTTTTGTCCCTGACGTAGTGTTGCTACATCCTGCCAATTTCCATAACCACGAGCGAAGGAAGCTACAGGAGTATCGTTTTGCTTGAGGCTACCCCATCCATAATTGCTATAATATTTCACTTCGGGCGCCGCGATCTTGCCTTCGGTGTACTTCGGTCTTTCATAAACGACCGCCAGTTCATCTCCGGCAACATCACGGTCATGCCATTGTGGGAGGCCTGAAATTGCATGACCATCCGGATCCCAAAATCTGAAAGGATTATCCTTGGGCCTGAAAACGGCAACGAGTCTGACTTCCCGACCATCAGGAAATGTGTGTGTCCACCTTTCAGAGCTTTTCGCCGGTGCAAGCAGATTCTCATTGCGTCTCAAGCCCTCTTCAGCAAGCTTCAAAATGCCGCTTTGCCCCATTTGAATCCAGTCTTGTGCAATAAGGATGGAATTCATGTGCGGCACAATATTTGAAGGTACTTTTACTGCCTGCCACACAACAAGATAAGACGCCTTGTCCTGCTCATTTTCTTTAAGACTGCCGAGAAAGACTATGGCATTACCGGAATTGATGTCACCTTTGAAGGAGATATTACCGGCTATTCTTGGCCCTGAGTTAAGAAAGCAATTAACCGAAGCGTACTGAAGCTCAATATTCGCTTCCTCTTTGCTTATACGGAATTTGTATTGTCCGCCCCCGCCGCTTCCGTATCCAACATAGAGGGGATGTTTCAAATTAGCCGTATCCGCCCAGCCATCCGACCGGACATGTTTTGGACTTTGCTCGATCCATTTCAATTCTTTAGCAAGATGAATAACATTGTTCTTTTCCAGACCTTGCTTTATCGTTTCGGTTAAATTATCGCCGTCACAAGTGAAACAGTGATATGGGGAATTCTCGGTTTTAACAGGCTTTGAGATTGAAAGAATATTTTGAGTAAGTGCCGGCTCAAGAACGGCCATCCAGCGAACGAGCATTATCTCTGTGTCTGAATCGTTTGCTGCCGGACTATTATTAGCACTATTTGCCATAGGAAGCAAAACCGCCGCTATGACGAAAATCACCATAAGGCCAAGGATTCCAAGCTTCGTACTTTCGGGTATGGGTCGATTTAACATGTGTCTAATCCTCCTGCGTAAAGCTTTTTTTGATTCAACTACACCGATAAGACGCAAACTCAGACTCGTTTTGAAAAACGCCATCTCAGCAATATCGATGAGAGTATTGCTGTAATCTTTAGCTCCGGCCCCAAGTGCTACGAGGACCATCTCATCGACCGCCTGCTCGCGAATCCTGCGCACCACTGTGTTAGCGAGCCAGACAAACGGATTGTAGAAATATGCGATTTGCAAAAAAGTCTGTACGCAGTTGATCCATAAATCGCCCCGTTTGATATGGGCCAGCTCGTGAATTAAAACCGCTCTTAGCTTGTCGGTTGATAATCTTTCGAGAAGACCGGCCGGCATTAAGATAACCGGCCTGAAAAACCCGCAGACGGCAGGGCTGGAAACGTTGTTTGACAGACGTAATTCGATAGGACGACGAATACCAACCTGCTCTCGGCATTGATTTAACATCTGGGTGAATCGATTCTCCACCGGCCTACTTTGAACGATCAGCCGACTGACGTACAGTATCCGCTGAATCAGCAGAAGCGAAAAAACCAGCACTCCCACAAGCCATAGGACAAAGACGCCGGCTTGCCAGGTAAGGGCGTTTAGATGTGAAGCGACGAGTGTAGTTGGACTGATTGGCCCGGAAGTTATTTGAGACGGCTGAATCTGTGGGGCTTCAATGGGTAAAGGGGTGTCCTCAAGTACGTGTGGTCCGACGGGTTTGTTCTGGGGCGCGGTTGATCCCTGTTCCAAAACGGGCTGTGCGGCGGACAAAATCTCCCCGCGCCAATAGCCGATACCCGTCGGCAGGCTCAGCGAGGGCGGCAGGATAAGCTTGACGAAGACCAACATCCATATCCAATATCTAAAAGTCGCTCTTACACGCTTTCGTATCAGAGAATCAATAATAAGCAGTAAAACGATCAACACGCCGGACTGGACAAACATGTTCCCGGCATAGTCACAGAATGCGCTGCCCAGACTGTTCAGGGCGGTTAAAAAATTATTGATGAGAGGATTCATTTCTCGCCTTTTCCTTTCTTCCGCCTTCTATATTCTGCCTTTCAACAAGCATTCGTAATTGTGACGCTTCCTCTTTTGAAAGACCCTCATGCTCGATCAGGAATTGCATCATCGGCGTCAAGGCCCCGTCAAAGGCTCGCTTGAGCATCCTGCGGAACTCTCCCCGCCTGGCGTCAACTTCACTCACACAGGATTTGAAGAGTTGTAGATTTCGGATTTTCTCGATTTGAAGAAAACCTTTCTCGACCATCCGGTCCATCGTCGTTTTAACCGTACTGTAGGCCCGGATTCTCCCTTCGGCCAGCGTCTCCTGGACCGTGCCCGCCGCACAAGGCTCTTTTTCCCAGACGACCTTCATGATCTCCCATTCGGCTTCAGTAAGCTCAACGGCATTATTTTCTGGATTTAATCTGGTGTTTTTTCTCGTCTTTGGCATCTCTTTGACTCCTTATTCTATCTCCATAGAATATATTCGACATCTGTCGTATCTGTCAATAAAAAAATTCGTTTATTCCTGAAAATATTTTGCACATCACCGCTAAATGGTCGATTTTGACACGAGAATAAGGATTTGCTTCGCAAAGTTTTTTTGGAATAGATTTCTCCGCTCTCCCTAAGGGACGCCTTGTGGTGCGAGATGCTGCGCATCTCTCCGGTCGAAATGACATTTGCGTATTGTCGGCGGCGCAACAGAGGTCGGAGTGACAGTTGTACGTTGTCATTCCGAGCGGAAATGGCCTTTAGCCCTGAGCAGAGTCGAAGGGGAAGCGCAGCCGAGGAATCTGTAAAAAAAGTCTATCGCGTAGCGATATCAAATTTATCGTATAGGAATTTATATTTGATTGAACTGGTAGGGTGTGCACGGCACACCATTTCGTGTCGAGGGCACGAACGTCCTCGGATCGCGGGCAAGATGCCCGCGACACGGTGCAATGCGACTAAAAAGTCCCGCCGAAGGCGGTTAATTTAATTAGGCTGCCAGACGCTTGAATTTCGCTCTTGATGCAATAAGACCTAAAATAAATCCTATAAGACAGATTATTAAGCCTATTCCAAAACGATCACCTACACGCACCAGAATACTAATGACCAATACAATCCCAATAATAGTTAAGAAAATCTGCAGCATAGAAATCTTATACAGGTAATTCTTTGGCGTCACAAAAACAGGTATAACCGATAGAAGCGCTATGATGAAAACTGTCCATCCAAGAGCCCCTGCATGATAACCGGCTTGAAATGCGGAACCGCTTTGCCCGAACATGCTTATAACCTGGGGCAGGCGAATACGCGCCCACGGCAGAAAAAAACCAAGAATAACCATGGATACCGCAACCAGCATAACAATATCAACGCGACTGAATTTTTCTTCGCCTCTTAAAGCACTCGATCTACCTAATGAATCAAGAAGCTCTTTGCTTTCATCCAAACTTATCTTGCCGTTTTCAACCATTTCCATTATTCGTTTTCTCTCGATAGAATCTGTATTCTCTTCAGAACACATCCACTTTATCAGCTTCCAAAAACCGAAACCAATCAAAGGAACAGAGATTACAATGATTAATGAAAAACTAATGCTCATAATATATCTCCTTATTTTCTGGTTTTTAAAATAAATGCGGCGTCTTTGGCGCTCATCTCGCCTCGCTCTATCGAGTCGAGGATTTCTTTTCTGGTTAGGGGTTTTTCCTGGCTTGTCGCCGTGGCATCCAACATCGTGTTGATACTGTCGAGCATTTTGTTGATTGTCGGGTAAGAAATCCCAAGTTCCTTTTCCACGGCTTTGATGTTGCCCCTGTGCCTCAAGAATACGGCGATAAATTTTTGATACTCAGCCGGCAGCGTGGACATCCCCTCTGCTTTGAACGAGCCATTGATTTCGGTGCCGCAGCCGGTGCACCTTATTTGTGTAACCTCAATTTCTCCGCCACAGAGCGGACAACCGGAAGGTAGATTCAGTTTTTGAACTTTATTGCTCATAGTACCTCAAATATCAATTACAATAATAATTGTACTAAATAATATTAATCAGCCAATTAATATATTTAATTTTACGTAAAAATGTGAAGATTTTTTGACATGGTAGATTATGTGGTCTATTTCGCACGCTGAAATTGCAGAAAACGCGGATTTAGAGCCGGAAAGCCGCTTTTGTGGCACTAACACGAATAGACTACTTTATCAATTTGGCGATTTGTCTGAATTCAGGATGTTCTGTGGTTTTAAGCAGCTCAAAAAGTACCGTCTCAGTGCAACTGATTTTTGCTCCTTCGGCTGAGAGGCGATTTAGTGCTATTTGTTTGTTCTCCAGTGCCCTCGAAGAGACTGCGTCCGCTATTACTTCGACGTGGAAATCCTGCCGGAGCAAATCAACGGCTGTTTGATAGATGCAGACGTGCGTTTCGATGCCGCACAGTAGAATTTGATTTCGTGCCAGTTTTTTGAGTTTTTTGTTGAATTGTTCTTCGCCGCAGCAACTGAAAGCGGACTTGTTGATCGGCTCAATATCGGCAAGGTACTGTGCTATCTCAGGAACTGTCGGCCCCAGGGCATCGGGACATTGCTGGCACCATAGGATTGGAATCTCAAGGATTTTAGCGGCCCGGGCGAGGATTTGAATGTTCTTAAATAAAGCTTCCCTGCCGTGCATCAACTGCGCCAGCTTGCCCTGGACGTCAACGACCGTCAGACAGCACTGTTGTATATCAAGCATCCCTACCAATCTAATATTATCGTCAGATGAACTGTTTGCTTCTCTTGTGCCTGATCCGCCGGTTTTTTAACTGCCTTTTGGTTACTGGTCAAGACCGGCTTTAATATCCGCCATTGCTGAGTCAGACTCGAGTCTCCGGCTTCGATGGCGACTCGAATTTCCTTGTCCGGCAAACTCTCGGCCATATTGTTCAAAACGGCGAAATCCTTTGCCAGCTCGATACGTCGTTCGGAACTTTCCTGGCCGGCAATCTCCGCTATTTGTTTGGTCGTCACAGCGTTAACTACCGTCCGAGTGCCGAAGGTTTCCGTATTAACGAATAACGTTGCAGAATCGAGCTCGGTCCATATATTATCGAGATCGGCTAAAAGTGAGTTTAAGCCTTTCCTGGTGCAATCGAGCGAATAAATACGTCGAGACTGCCGGCGTTCCGGATTGATGGAAGCGGACAGGCCGTTATTGTCGTCGATCGCACTTTTAATGAAAGCATCGACGGCATTCAGTGCGCTTGTTTTCAGTTCAAGCCTGCCGCTGAATCCCGATGCGGCGACCATGCGGGCTGCGGGTCTGATCGACTCGGCGGTTCGATCCTCTACGGCTACGGATCCTTCCGGAGTATTCTGGAGTGGTAAAACCTTGTGAATTACTACTGACAAGACGGCTGCCAGAGTGATCATGGCAGCGGCAGCTAAAACTTTGCGAAGAAGCACATATTTCTTTCCGGCCAGTTCTTCATAAGCGGGTTGCTTCTCGCTCGACACTGAACCGCCGGCCAGCGATGCTTTGACGCCCTCCAAAACACTCGCCGGTGCTTCGGCATAAGGCATGGAACCGACCAATATCTGGCATTTCTGGAGTTGTCGCAGGCGTTGTGCTATTTTCGCATCTTGATCGATGAGGCGTTCAACTTCAGCCTGCCGCTCGATCGTTAACTCATCATCAATGTAACTATTGAGCAATTCGTCAATACGCTCATTAGAATCGCTTGTATCCATATCAGGATTTTCTTTCATCGCAAAATGGCCTCCAAAATATCCCTCATCTTGCTTCTGGCTCGACTCAATCTACTCCTTACGGTTCCCAACTCGATATCCAGAACTTCTGCAATTCGGGCATAACTCATCCCTTCAATGTCCCGTAAAACAATTACGGCTCTATGTGCTTCGTCCAATCCCATCAGGGTTCTGGCCGCTATCCCGTACAACTCCTTGTTCTGTACTTCGGTCGCAGGATCAGGCGAACTGTCATCGCTAAGAAAATCTTTCAATACCTGTTTAACCTGGCTGTCGTCTTGTTGTTCCTGCTCGGCATCGAGCGATCTGAACGCCAGCCTGGAGTTCCTTTGGCAATAATTCAAAGTCAGGTTAACGGCTATTCTGAATGTCCAGGTATAAAAGCCGCTTCTGCCTTCGAACTTATTCAGATTCTCTATTACTTTGACAAACGTTTCCTGTGTTAGTTCCGCAGCATCGTCGGGATCTGCGCATATTTTCAGGATAACGTTGTAAATGCGATTCTGATACTTGAGCACAAGCTGCTCCATAGACGCAGAATCGCCCTTTCGGTACTGCTCAATCAGTACGGCATCGTTAGTTCTAACATGCATATTAGAAACCTGCCGGCTGCGGATGTCCGGATTTGCCGCTTCCGTCACAGTTTTTCTCCTCTATTAGACCAGTATAAACACAAAAAGTTCCTATAGAAAGCACAGCAATAATGAAGCTATACCCCGACACATAATCGCAGATTCGCTCTTTTCGGTCAATCTAATTCCAGCGGAGGATGAATTTCATGGCCAGTCAGGCAGAGCTTCGCCGGACTACGGCATAAAAATATGGAATGTAAACGGGGCCTATGCCAATCGATAAGGCATAGGCCCCGAACTATGAACTAACGCAAATCTTACTCAGTCACCGGCGGCGATGTTACTTGCCCGCGAGTTGTAGAATCTCGGCCTCCGACAAGACAATGTCGTATATCCGGACTTCATCCAGCGTACCGTTGAAGGGATTGCCGCCGTTTTCTGCGGCCGCACCGATCTCCATGGGGGCTTCCGTGTCATTGCCAAACGAGAAACTACCTTCACCGACTACCACACCGTCGACATAGACTTTCGCCGTCGTCCCGTCGAACGTGACGGCCACATGGGTCCATAGGCCGACCTCAAGTATCTGACCGGTAGCGATTCCGCTGCCTTCTCGGTGGAACCCGATGTCCCAGGTGTCCCTCTCCAGCTCGAAATACCACATCATAATCTCGCGGTCCCAGTCACCGGCTTGTCGCTTGCCAATAAGGCCTTGCCAGGATCCGCTGGGGCCGTCCCACTTAACCCACAGAGCGATGGAGAGCTGGTCAGTCGCCGCTGAAGGATTGAAGGTACCCAGATCTACGTACTGGTGGCCATCATCCGCCCCATCGAAAAGCGCGGCCTGACCGAAACCGGCCGGACCGTCCACGTAAGCGACGGGGAAGTTCGGATCGCCCGTCAGGGTGCCATGGTGGCCGTTGCCGGAGCTGTCCTCGACGTTGTTGTCGAATGCATGGTAGGCCACCAGTCCAATCGGCTCGAAGCCGATACGGATGTCGTCGATGTAAAATTTCCCGTTGGCCCCGGGCTGGCCAGCTACATTTTGGACACCAATGAGCAGTTTAGTGACAGCCGTCATGTTTACATTGGAATTAGCAAGTTCGCTGAACGAGATTACCCATTCCTTCCATTCCTCCACAGTGAAAATTGTTGAATCCGTGTTCGTCACTTTGGCGGAATTTCCGGCATTATCTTCGACTATCACGTACAACTCGCCGGCTATGTTCTGTGGAGCGCCGTGAGTATAAAGTTTCAAAGCGTTGAAGCTATTGATCGTCCAGTCCTGCGGCTCGGCCCAGTCACGTTGGGCCTCGGATATCAGCGCAGCGCCGGTGTTGTTGAAATAAACCGGCATAGATTTGCCGCCGGTATGGACAATGGTTTCTTCACAAAAAGAAGGCGTTGTGTCGTCACCCACCCCTGAACCTGTACCATTACCGGCAAAGTAAGGCTCGGTGTCCGGCGTTCCATAGCCAAGGCCATCATGCCATGAATGCCAAATCCGATTTTCACCGATATTATAATCTTCGAAATCATCCACGACGATGAAATTGCCCGTAGTGAAGTTCCATACAAGGCCCTTCCACGGGCTGTCCGGATTGGCTTCATTGACTTCATCAACCCGCCAGAAGTATTGGGTCTTGAATTCCATGCCGTTCGGGTCAAAGCTGTTCGCATCGAGTGCGGCGAACACCACGTCCGGGTCGCTGTCCATATCGGCATTGTTCACTTTGGCCCGATTAGTACCAAAATACACATGATGAGATGTGGCAAACGTTCCCGTCGTCCAGCTCAGCGTTGAGTCTATGGGTACATCTATAGCTCCACTGGCCGGCTGAGGATCAACGCCCACTCCTCCACCGAACAGCTTCATGTTGTCGAGGTAGAAGAGCACGCCGCCTGTATAGGCCGGATCGTAATTACTGACGAAAATAAAGCTGGCCCAGGTGATGTCGGCAAAGTCCATTTGATCCAGATAGTCCCCGTAGTTCCAAACGACAGTCGCGGTCTGATCGCCATCGCCGGGTACCCAATTGCCGTTGTAGCCAAAATCTTGCCAGAGGTTCCAGTTGGCGCCGCCTATATTGATCGCCATGTGGAATGCACCCCAGTTGGGCGCCGTATCGGTGGGCCAGTCCGCCACCAGCCGCGTTATGTCGACGGATATCTTCTGGTTGTACGCGAATGCATCAATCAGACCTCGTTCCACAAGGTCGAGCGTGAACAATTCCTGCCAATTACTGTTCTGGTGCCAAACGTCGAGACTGTAATTATCCAAAGTCACGCCGTTGTGGTCGTTAAATAGAGGCTCGGCGCCTCCACCTACTACCCAGCCGTCCATGTCCTGTTCCCAGTTGCCTATGACCACGTCGGTGCTCTTGTCGGCTACTGGGGGCGCAGCTTCATAGGTCAGTTGAATGTTGTCGATGTAAAACTTGACCACCGAGGCACCGTCCACGTTCGAGATCAGCAAGAACTCAAACCACCCGATATTGTCGTCCGCTCCGGCGATCTTGCCCCTCGCTGCATCAGGAACCACCCACGTAATCGTATGGGGCTGTCCGTCGCGTGCGAGGTCCTGCAAGCCGAGGTCGATCCAGCCGACGTTGTTATTGGCGCCGTTGCCGTCGTCGCCCTGGGCGTTGAGGACCATCCCGACCTGCATCCACGTCGTAGTCATGTCAGCCTCAAACGCTGTCACATCGGCCGTGATCTTCACGCCCTTGGTTGCCAGTACTGCGAGATGGGGCTTCGCGTTCACCTTGGTAAGTTGTTGCCATCCGCCGGGACCCTCGACCAGCATTGCCTGGGTGCTGCCGCCGGTAGCGCCGGTTGTGCCCACAGAGACTGTGCCAGCCGTCCAGGTATCTGAGTACCAGCCCTGAAGACCGCTTTCGAAATCGCCCACCACAACGCTGGAGGTCGGAGCCTCAGGAGCCTCATAGGTCAGTTGAATGTTGTCGATGTAAAATTTAGTTACCGAAGCCGCATCCAGGTTCGTGACCAGCGCCAGCTCGAACCACCCGATGTTATCGTCCACTCCGGCAATTGCTGAGATTAGTGATTCAGGAAGCTCCCATGTAAAAGTTTGTGTCTGCCCATCGATTGTGACGTCCCGTGAGCCGATCGATTGCCAGCCGATGTTGTTGTTTGCACCGGCATCATCATTGTTCTGTCCATTTATGACCAACTCGACCTGCATCCATGTCGTGGTCATATCGGCCTCGAAGGCGGTTACATCCGCCGTGATCGTCGCGCCCGGATTTGCCAGTGTTGCCCGATGAGACTTGAGGTCCAGCAGGGCGTTTATATGCCAGCCTCCGGGGCCATCGACCAGCATCGCCTGCGTGCCAAGTGTCGCGCCCGTTGGGCTCTGCGACAAGGTGGCGTCAGCCGGTGCCCAGGCGTCCAGGCCTCCCTCAAAATCGCCTAACACCGCGCGGCGTAATTTGTGGAGATCGTGCCCAGCACAATAATTAAAGAAATCAAATACATAATTTTTTTACACATAATAGTGCTCCTTAAATAAGAGAGTTGAAATAGAAACGACCGATAACATGTCTTGGTATGGCTATATTCTAACCCGCGTCTGCTTAGTACAATTCCTCGCGGTTTCTCATTACCTCCTTCCTTCAAAATCGAGATATAAATCGCTCATTCACATATAATAAGGTCGGGCAGAAAGCATAAGCTTCCCGCCTACAACGCTTTAGCTGGTCCATGATGTTCACAGCTAAGCTCACGAAAACGATCTATCTATCATTATATATACCAAATCGGCTGTGTTGCTGTCAAATAAAAAATGATAATTACAGAAGAAATGTAGAGTCAGATATGTATCTCTGCCGGGCTAAGGCACAAAAATATGGAATGCAAACGGGGCCTATGCCAATTAATTCAGCATAGGCCCCATTCTAAGTCTGGTTTTAGTCACCTTCGATCCGGAATCCGCTTGTTCACCAGGAAATCCGATCGACAGAATTTCCGGATATCACGGAGCGTCAATGACCAACAGGATGTTGTCGACGTAAAACTTGGTCACAGAGGCGCCGTCCAGGTTCGAGACCAGCACCAGCTCGAACCAACTGATGTTGCCGTCCACTCCGGAAATCGCCGTCGTCAGCGCTTCAGGAAGCACCCATGTAAGCGTCTGGGGCTGCCCGTTGCGTGTGACGTCGTGCGAACCGAGCGATTGCCAGCCGATATTGTTGTTGGCGCCGTTGTCATCGTTGTTCTGCCCGTTGATGACCATCTCGACATTCATCCATGTCGTGGTCATATCGGCATCGAAGGCAGTCACATCTGCCGTAATCGTAGCTCCGGGCTGTCCCAGCGCTACACGATGGGGCTTGAGGTCCAGCTTGGCGTTCTGGTGCCAGTCGCCGGGACCATCGACCTGCAGCGCTTGCGTGTTGAGCGTCGCTCCTGTCGTGCTGAACGAGAGCGTAGCGTCCGCTGCCCACCAACCGTCCAGGCCGCCTTCGAAATCGCCCAGTACAACTGCTTCCGTGGGTGGTGGCGGGTCGCCTTCGTAAAACTTCACGTCATCTACCCAGAATTCAGCCGCAGCAAAACCTATGTGGAATGTAATAGTCCCCGGGCTCGTGTCCACAGCAAAAACAGGAGTTGTTACGCTGTATTCCGCCCA
>Ga0307380_10009853_pt1 | contig 12092 bp, 15 predicted proteins | sample UN3MG_FD_202239 | JGI IMG/M metagenome (GOLD analysis project Ga0307380, IMG submission 202239) | Soil microbial communities from Risofladan, Vaasa, Finland - UN-3 | ecosystem: Environmental > Terrestrial > Soil > Coastal area > Acid sulfate soil | place: Finland: Risofladan, Vaasa | collected... | reverse complement strand
TTAGATACATAGCTGCTTTGTATTTTGTGAAAATAAGCTATTTGAAATTATATAAAATCCTATGCTCAACTCAGATATATTAAAATAAGCCTTGAGACTGTAAAATTAAACCTTGAGGGTTCTAGCATGAGCGCGGAGATGCCCATAGGATTAACAGTCGCCGAGAAACTATTCGGGTTGATACTCATCATCATAGGCGCAATCGTCGCATACTCCTCCATTAATCCCCCAGCAGGCGACATAAGCCACTTCTCAGGCATCTTCGTAGCCATCGGCTTAGTAATCGCAGCGATAGGAATCTTTATTTTCATAGCCAAAACCGAATAAACCGCAAGCATCCACGAGCATATTAGGCTCCTAATAACAGCGGATTGTTGAAAACAGTACTTTTTCAGGAAACACCAGAAACCAAAAGGAAACAATTCCACTTTTCTGTTTGCTAAAACCGCTAGACGGGGATTTTAGCTTGTCGTTGCCGATGTTTAGCGCGTAGCTTTGGCTGTATCTGCTTAGGGGGAGAGCTTGGTTTGGGACCACAGTAAAGCAGTGAGCCAGCGGCTATGCAGTATATGAGGACGAGTTTGTAGACTAGTGGGGTAAGTTTGGTGATGAAGAACGGGGGAAACCAAACATGAAAATGAGCGAGTCTACGATAATACCAATTGCCACAACATAATGAACCGTTCCTATGGAGCAGACAACATCCTCCCCCCTCAAGTTGCCCACCTACTACTTTTTAGGTGCGTAGAAAATGCTCGATCGAAAAGCAAACTCTCCCCCATGACATTATTGGTTATAACTATCAAATATAACTTATGGAACAATCCTCTAATTCCAGAAGCCCATCACAAACCAGAAAAACAAATTTTTTAAAACCCACCAAAACCCAATAGTAAACTCTTTTATAGACTCGCCAAAATAACAATGAATGGTGAGTTGACCTTGCTTGCCTACATTCTAATCACAGTAAAGTCGGGTTCAGAAAGGGAGTTCTTAAAACAAATCTCCGAATTCAAAGAAGTTGAAGAAGCAAACCTCGTCATCGGAGAAAACGACATCGTCATAAAAATAAACACCAAAGACATAACTCAACTGGACAAATTCTTAACAGAAAAACTCAGAGTCCTACCAGACGTCTTCCTCACAACAACCATGATAATAACCGAACAATTCAAACCAAAAAAAGCATAACATTACATTTCATCTAATTTTTGTCTCAAATCACTGCCCTCAGAAGATGCACATATCCCACTTCTATAACCGCAGCCACAAAGAAAATCAAGTAAATCGCCACGAGAGATTTCATGGCCATCCTCCTTTTCAGCGTCTTTTCTATGGTCTGGAATATTCCATACCCCTCGATTATAGCATTCGGAGTGCTCACAAGAATAACAAGAACCAAAGTGTTCAAGACAACCTGACCATAAACTAGCATGCTCGCCCTGAGAATGCTCAACAAAATAATCATTAACGTGAAAACAAACGCAAATATACGCGGATTATTGAGAATCACATATTCTATCTCCTTCTTAGGCATGAAGTTTAAGACAAGCCCAACATAGAACGTCATCCCGAGCAGAATAAGCGAGACAACCAAAACATTATGAACAAAAACAAACAAAACAGCCAATGGCGGATTCAAAAAAACGTCCCCTACACTTCCAAAAAAAGACGTGTTCTCTACGTAAGCAAAAACCAGTAACAAAAGAAAAACTAAACCAAGAATAACCGTCTTTTTCTTCTGGTTCAATGCTTCAACTCCTCGCCACAGCTAAAAAGAAGAGATTAAGAGAAAAAAGGCAGCCACCTGAAAATCAGTGTCGAATTCCCAAGAAGCATATCCAAAATAACCAGAATAACCACTGCAACAATCACCGACGTTAATCCCACAGCAATAGAACCTAACAATCCCGTTTCATAGTAATGTCTAACCAGAAGTAACCAAGCGATTAAGGAGAGAACAATCGCGATCTCTAGGCTAAACACAGAAATGCAAACAATCAAAACAAGTGTTCCCAGAACAGAAATCGCAAAGGCATCCTTGAAGCTGGCTCTACTTCTTCCAACCACAAGAGCGCCTGCTAAATAAAAGACAACAGACAGGACAGCAAAGATTATGGCAAAAGAAATTATGGAAAAAAGCAGCTCGGTCAATCCAGACGACTCAAACAACGTTCCCGCCATTAGAGCGGCAATAGAAGCAGCCAACACAAGGCGTCACCAAGATATTCTACGAATACCCTTGGCTTCCAAATAAAGGATTTGTTAGCCTCTTACTTGTTTTCTATCGCACTAAAACAACATCAAAAGGATAATCCAACACCAAACTTGAACATAAAAGACGTCTTTCTGTTCTCGGAGAAGGGTAACTCTTTAAAGGAAGGTGATTCCAGAAATAGAATTCCAGTTAAGAGGATGTTGATTTTATGAAATTTCAAAGCCCTGCTATCATAGGAGTTGGCAGGACAAAGTTTGGAGAACATTACGAAAGAGATCCAGAATCTCTAATAGAGGAAGCTGGACTTCAGGCGCTGGATTCTGCGGGCATAACACGAAAAGATTTGGATGCCTGCTACCTTTCAGATTATTTCCTTCAAGTCACAAACAAAATCGGATTAGAAGAAGGCTTCTTTTCTGAACTTCTGGAGCTTCATGTTCCCATGGAAAAAACAAGGTCCTTCAGCTCCGCACTTCTCAACGCCTGCCACGCAGTTCAATCAGGAAAATACAACATCGTTCTGGTGGGCGGGATGGAGAAAATGACTGACCGATGGGACAAAATCAGAGACGACCTCATGCTCCTAGAGGACCCATGGAGCTACTACGCAGGATGCACACCCGAAGCAAATCACGAACTTCTTCTCAAAGGCTACATCAAAAAATACGGAATCTCAGGAGAGCAACTCGAAAAACTATACATGGCTCTCGCCCAGATAGCCGTCAAAAACCACAAAAACGCCATGGAAAACCCCCACGCCCAATACAAGAGCGCCATAACAGTAGACACCGTATTGAAGGCACGGACCACATCCTGCAAGTCCTTGGGACTCTTCGACTTTGCCCCCATCTCTGACGGAGCAGCAGCCCTGATTCTGGCAAGCCCAGAGGTCGCCACAAAAAGTTCAAAAATTCCTGTTCAAGTCTTAGCCTCCTCCTCAGCCACCGACTACATAACATTCCCCTCACGAGAAGACAGAACCGGATTCATAGCCAGCACTTTAGCTATGCAGAACGCTCTCAAGCAAGCTAAAGTTGAATTGGCTGACATTCAGATAGCTGAACTCTATGATCAATCAACACTATTGGAGATGCTGTCCCTAGAAGACCTAGGCTTCTCCAGGAGAGGAAAAGCGTGGCTCGACATCTACAACAGCTGCAAAGACTATCGCGGTTACTACGAAATCGATGGCAGAAAACTCTTCGTAAACTTGAACGGAGGTCTCAAGGCTGACGGAAATCCCATGGGCGCCACCGGAGGAGCACAAATCTTTGAGGTTGTTAAACAGTTAAGGGGAGAAGCAGGTAGCCGACAAGTGGAAATAAACGGAGACGCGCCTAGGCTAGGTTGTGTTTCAGAGCTGGAAGGTTTCGGCACAAAAGCATACATGCACATTTTGGGGAGGAATTAAGATGAGCAGCGAACCTATCGAAAAGAGAGTCTCCTACATAGGGGACAGACTACGAGGTAGCCAGTGTAGTCTCTGCGGAAAAGAATACTTCAGAGGCAAAAATTACTGTGGCAACTGCGGAAGAAAGAGCTTCGGAAAAATGAAGGATATAGATTTCTTCTATGATCAAGGCAAACTGGAAGTCTCCACAATCGTTAGCCAACCCACTAACAGGTTCGTCAAGATGGGCTCATACGTTTACGGACTTGTTTCGTTCCATAATGGAAACACTAGGGTTCCGGGAAGACTAACTGATGTCCTGATTGAAGACGGGAAAACCGACCTCTGCTGTTTTGATGGAAAAAACGTTGTCCCAAGGTTCAGAAGAAGATACGCCGTAGGAGAAAGCGACATCATCCCCACAATCTCCCTTGCTTTCACCCTTGCTGACGGCTACTACCCCCACCAAAAACACGAAATCCAGAAACCCAAAAAAGAGTATGAAACACCCGGAATCGTTGGATACGGAGTTTACACATCAAAATTCCGAATCAAAGAAGGAAACATGGAACGGTCTGTACCCTTCATCGACGAAGACGCTGTCACCGCAGCAGTAGAAGCTGGAAAAATGGCTCTAATTCACTCCGGAGTAGCCCAATCCCTCATCGGTAAGGTTTACGTTGGCTCAGAATCAAATCCATACGCTGTTAACCCCATCGCCTCCAAAGTAGCCCAAGTTCTGAAGCTGGGCAAAGAAGAAAAAGCTGACGGCGTCCAAAGCGTGGACGCCATCGACACCGAGTTTGCATGCAAAGCAGCAACAAGCATGTTCAAGGACGCTGCAGCTCTAGTTTATTATCCAAAAACCAACACAGACTACGCCATGGTCATAGGAGCAGACAACTCGCAAGCTGCCCCCAGAAACGAACTTGGAGGAGAACTGGATCTTTTTGTGGGTTTTGGCGGCTCCGCCTTCATATTCGGCATGAAAGATGTTATAGCTGAAATGGAAGGATGGTACTCCTGCACCTCAGATACGCCAGACTTCTGGAGAAGAGACATGCAAGCTTACCCCAGACATGGAGGGAGATTCACTGGCGAACCTGCTTACTTCAAACATGTCCTAAAAGCTTGTAGGACACTCATGGAGCAACTGAATCTCCAAGTGGATGATGTAGATTATTTTGTTCCTCATCAGCCAAACATTGGTTTTCCAGTCAAAGTTGCAAAGCAATTGGGATTCAAGGAAGAACAATATATGCCGAGCCTAAAAGTGTCCAAGTTCGGAAACGCGTATTCTGGTTCTTCCACTATTGGTTTGGCTGCTGTTCTAGATGTTGCTAAACCGGATGAACGGGCGGTCCTTGTCAGTTACGGCTCTGGAGCTGGAAGTGATGCCTACTCATTCATGACGACCAGTCAGATATTGGAGAAGAGGCAGCGGCAGAAGTTTACGGTTCGTCATCAGATTGAAAATGAGAACTTGGAATATGTGGATTATAATACGTATAGGCGGCTTAAGCAAGGACTCTGAAATTATGAAGTCGCTCAGTTGAGGCTTTTGTGAAAATGTGAGCTGTATTTTTGTTCGTCGGTTACAAGAGAATGTTTATTAAATCTTAATACATAAGAAGTGTGTATGGTCAACCGTGAGGAATAAACATGCACCCAAAGAAAAACTTGGATTCTCACTACACATTCTGCCTTCATAACACTTTCAAAGCGAAACTTCCTAAACAACTCTACAGACCCGTCTTCCATCATAACAGCATAGAAAGAAAACTAGGTGTACATTAATGATTGCAAAGAGAGGAATAATTGTATGGCTATCGGCATTCGTAACTTTTCTATCAATCATGAATTCTTTCGCCATGGCCGTCCTATTGATAAACGAGGGAGCAGGTTCCATCGTAAGACCCTACCTCCTAGGCAGGATAGCCGGCGCCCTCAGCGTAGAGACCTACTTATGGATATCCGTAACTACAACCTTCATCTTTCTGGGACTCACATGCATAATCATATACAGAAAACAACCCCCTGATCCTGAAATCGTCAAAATGTTCCTGAAAGTAGGGGGAAACTTGGCTGCCCTCAGAAAGACCCAAGAGGCATCAACAACTGAGATGGCTGACCAGATGGAATATAACCGAAAGGTGGATCAGAAATTTTTCAGCAAAGTTAGCTCAGACCTCGAAGAAGATAAAAAAGAGACGTTAGCCCTTCTGGCAAACCAAGGAAAAGCTGTCAAAAAGGTTGGTTCAGACTTGATTTCTGTGATAGAGACAAAGGCTAGTGAAACTGGAGAAAAGATGTCTGTTGATCTGAAAAAACAAGAAGCTGTTATGCTTGGAGTCAAGCGTTTGAGCGAAGAGGGTGCTACAGCTTTGAAGAGTCAGCGGGCGGATCTGGAGGAGGTTAAACTTAGGCTCGAAAGAATCGAGGGAAACATGGTTCCGAATCAAGCTAAGCTGAAGAGCCTCGACAATCCTGAGGACATAAAAGGAATCGGTCCAGCTTTGGGAAAAGAGTTGAGAAGCCTTGGAATAACCTCTGTTGGCGAATTCCTCACAACCGATCCTGTGGTCATCGGAGAAAAGACGAGGGTTTCACAAGAGATGGCAGAGAATCTGCAGGCAACAGCTCAGCTTATGATGATTCCGGGAGTAAAATCAAGTGACGCCGAATTACTTATAGAAGCGGGAATAAAATCGCGAAAGGAACTGGCAGACCATGAGCTGATTCAGCTTAGCAGAAAAGTAGGAGCAATCGCCAAAATCTATGTTGATCAAGGCAAAATTTCCAAGGACGAATACCCAACAATCGAAGAGATAGCCTCTTGGATAAGAATGGCAAGGTAACTGTTGTTCGCTGCTCCATGTTACGTCACCCGAATTTCTCACACAACTCCACCTTTTTTGGAATCAAGTTTAGCTTTTGCAACTACAATTGTGCCCAAAAAAGTAAGAGTCAAAGCCAAAAAATCAAGGTAAGTAAGATAATCCATAATTGCTAACGTGTAACCACAGATTATCAGTGGAACAAAATAGCTGAGCTTTAGAATTTTTGTAATTTTTTCGTTGACGAGCGGAACCATTCCCGTCTTCTTTCTGAAGTCAGAAATGAAAACGACAAAGACTCCCATAGTTATGAACTGAACGAGTTTGAAGATTGTGACCCACAATATTGTAGCTACCTAATGGGTTGATTTTACGTACGATATTCACGAGGGTATATAATTCGATCGAAAATGCTCTACTACTTCTTCAGTGAAAAAACAAGCCTTACCCGAAATAAACAAAGGCAAAACGTTGTATTTTTGTCTGAAACCAAGTTTATGCAAAGAAACTTTTAGCAAAACTGTTGTTATAGCTGCCAGAGGAATAGTTAAATAAGTGCCCTAAGACTATATGCTCGTCGTTCAAAAAATGATACGAAGACTTATCTTAGATGTCTTGAAACCCCACAAGCCAAGCGTTGTTGAACTCTCAGAAGCTCTTAGCCACCTAGAAGGCGTGGAAGGCGTAAACATAATTATCAACGAGATAGACCAGAAAGTCGAAAACGCAAAAGTTATCGTTGCTGGAACCTCGATAAGTTTTGATGATATCCAGAAGAAATTAGAGGAATTTGGGGCTACTATACACTCCATCGACGAGGTTGCGGCTGGAAAAATGATAGTTGAAGAAGTCAAAACTCCTCAAGACAGCTCCGCCAGAATGTAAAATAGGCTATAAGACCGCACAAAATTTTTGGTCAACAGAGAAAATCAACGAAGAGTTTTGCCTCAAATCTGCTATATGGCACCTAACAGCAGTACAATCGCTACTGTTGCTAAGCCCGCCACTAATGTTTGGATTCCGTAAAGTAATGCGTTTTCTTTGGCTATTTTTCCTAGATAAATACCTAGCATGAACAAAGTGACCAGCGTTACTACGAGTGAGGTCATGTAGGCGTTTTCAACCGCTATTAAACCATGTAACGTAAGAAAGAAAGGCGACAGCGAAACAAGCGCAGTTAAAATTGGTGCCCCCCCATCAACAATGGCTGCGTAGAACGAAACAAAAGAGGTGGCGTCGGTTATCACGGAATCATTAAGTTTTGTCATCATTGCGTTTTCGAGGTTCTTGAGGTCTCTTTTTCTTTCAGCCCTTTCAGTCATGTATGCTCCTGACAAACCGGAAATTCCCATTGCTAAGCAGGCGCCTAAACCAGCGGTTACAATTATCTCTGGCTGCGTAACATGTACAACCCATGCGCCTACAATTATTCCCAGCATAGTCATGGAACCGTCAAACCCGTCTTTCACGAAGTATCTTCTTGCTATCGGCCCCATCCCAGTGATTTGGATGTACAATCGAAGTCGCTTAATCAGAGCCCTCAAACGATTAATCAAAATTAATCACAACAAAAAAGTTCTGCGAACCCTTCGCCAGTAATGCAAAAACGTGTTGCACTTGATAAAGCCATTAACTGACCAGTCTTCCCTTATGATTTACCTTGTTTGCACGGTATTAATGAACCTTTTCCTAAAATATATTTCATAATTAAGTCTGGTTAAGGAAGCCCAACTGCATACCACGCCTTTTTTTGCTCAATCTAAACACAAACTTCCGGGTTGTCACACTCTGCCTAGCAATTAAGCAAATTGACGTCAACAGTTATTAGGGGGTTAGGAAAACTCTTTATCTGATCAGAAAACGCAGACAAATAGGCATTAATTGTTGTGGAGAATGCTATAACGTTGGTTGTTCGGGAAGTATTTGAGGTTCTGTATTCTCCAGTTAAAGCTTTTAAAAAAATCATTGAAAAACCAGACTTCAAAGGAGTCCTCCTGGTCTTAGCACTCGTAATATCTTCCATGCTAGTCACACAATATGTCGGCGCGACGAAGTATTTATATGAAAATAGAGCACCCGAAAACGATGACTGGACCGAGGCACTGACAAATCAACACAGCTGGCTCTCCAACGGGTTGCCTTCATTAGACAATACCGATTATCAGCTGGGAAACACAAACGGTAACCACAGCATCACCTCTTCTGTCCTAACCGAAACAAGCATCTGGCTCAAGTTAACCGACATAGATGCCGTCGAGGTTTCGGAGGAGACGGGTTACAAGGAACTTTTCTTTTGGATAAAATGGATTAACGAGGATGGAGCATCTCCAAGCTCAGCAACAGTGAAGTTGTTCTCAGGAAGCGAAAACAGTTACTTTGAATCGGACATAACCGCTCTTTTGGCGTCAAGCGGAGAATGGACAAACGTAACCCTCAAAGTTGGTCCAGAGCAGGGTTGGATTTCCAGCAATTCTCCGGATTGGCATAGCATAACAGGAATAGAGTTTAGGCTGGATTGGTCCTCCTCGGCTGACCTGACAATGAAAATTGATGGCTTATTTTTCAGAAACTTCCTTACCACTATTGAGATGGGGAGGTTTGGTGACGGAATACTTTATGGTGTACTCCAAGTTGGTATGAATTGGATTTTGTGGGCGGGAATTCTGATGATAGTTGCCAAACTTTTCCAAGAAGAACTGGGACACTGGAACATGGTTTTCATCGTTATCGGTTATGTTTTCATGGCAACAGTTGTTACCAACATAGCAAGCGCGGTGGCGGTGTCAACTCTTCCAACCTTGACCTCGCTCTTGGATGCTACAGCTACCTACTACTATGCCCTGAACAGTGAGTTGTGGCTTTCTAGCATAGGTTACCAGCTTTTGGTACCTATCTTTTTGATAGGAGAAGTGTGGATAACTGCCCTCAGTGCCACTGCAATACGTCTCCTGAAAGAGACAACTTGGAGCAAGGCTATAACAATCTCGGCAATCGCCTTCGCCATACGATTCCTCCTGAGATTTTTTATCGGTTAACGAAAATCACGATGTTCCGCCTGCTTTTCGTACCCGGAACAATGAAAACTAAACGGTTTTTAGCCCCGATGATAACCTAAGCTCTACACTATCGCCTGAATGTTAGGCGGTAAAGCTTATATTCGACATTAATCCTCCTTCATTTCGCCAACAAAACGGAATAAGCGTAAAGTCGTTAAATGACAGGCTGGTTCATTTTTGGCGGCATTGAACAAAACGAGAGGAATAAAGATTTGAAAATTAATGAATTGAGAGACGGAATGCGAAAAGTGGACGTTGAAGCAGATGTGATCGAGAAATCAGACGTCCGCGAGGTTCGTTCACGATACACTAACGAAACCTACAGAGTAGCCGACGCCACAATAGAAGACGAAACAGGCAAAATAACACTGACTCTCTGGAATGAGCAGACTGAACAAGTTAATGTTGGCGATCGAATCAAAATCGAGAATGGATACATCAAATCTTTTAGAGATGTGCTTCAGCTTAACTCAGGAAAATATGGATCATTAACGGTCCTGTAGACCATTTTTTCTATCTTGAAATTGGTGAATCAGATGCCATACGAACGAAGAGGATTTGATCAAGACATTCCCAAACCCGTTGAAATCGGAAAGGATTACGACATAGAAATTCAAGAAACAAGCCGCCGAGGAGAAGGAATAACCAGAATCGAAGGACTAGTTATCTTCGTTCCCAACACTAAAATCGGCGACAAACTGCGAATCAAAATAACTAATATCAGTAGACGATTCGCAGAAGCAGAAGTAGTTGGAGCAGCGGAAGAAAAAAGCGAAACAGAGTAACCATAAAATCTCTGTTTCCAACAAGCCTCGAATCCTCTTTCTTTACAGTTTTCTCAAGTCCATAAGTTACCATGTGATATGGTTCATCTCTGGTGTTTGTCAGAGAATAAAAATGGTTTTTGGTCAGTTGTTTTTTCAGAGAATCGTGTGTTGAGAGTTAATGTTAATATTAAAGAGGAAATATTAACAGAGAACGTGTAACATGTAGACGCCGTTTAGCCCGGTGGTGTAGTGGACAATCATGGCGGGCTTTGGACCCGCCGACGGGAGTTCGAATCTCCCCCGGGCTACCATACTTCTCTATTTGGTATCCATATCCCCTTTTTTTAGTCTGAGACTTCGGTTCTGGTTAGAGAACAAAAAGGAAAAAACAATGAGAAGCTGTTCCAACAACAAATCCAAACAAATGTAGAACATGTGAATATAGAGAAGAATGTAAACAGTCAAGGTTTCACAGAATTTTATAATTCTATTTCCTAACATCGGGGGGAATCTGATAAAATCGGTCTAATATTGACGTTTTTGTTATTGGTTTAATTTCATTTTCGGGAATTATCATATGAATTAAATTCATCACGTTTTCAATTTGCTCTCCCTATCCAATTTCATTTCAGAATTTCTTTTGATAAAACAAACATTTATAACACGAGAATCAAAGTTGTTTTTAATGGTGATGTTATATGTCTAGTGCTACAGCAGATTTTGGTGAAACAATCATAAAACTGATTGATAAGCTTGCAGGAAAAGGATCCGATATAAAGCTCAGCTTTCAAGACCTAACATGTGAGGTGGGCATGCTTAAAGCGAAACTAAATGGTTCCATCGTTTTGGATATTCAATACGTTTCGGAAAAGAAGTGATTTTTTTTCTCAAATGGTGGAACATTGCAAATATTTACGTTGTTGAGCAATGTTCTTAAATCAGGAGAAATTCAACTATTCACTGACGATGTAAAAGTTCTCGAGCTTGAAGCTAAAAACCAAAGAATTGATCTTAACATAGTTGATAACAAATTCCTGAAAGATGTATTGCAAGATAGTGTGGGTGCTAAATCTTTCTTGAAAAAACTTGCATATCTCAAGAATATCGCTGAAGAACTAAAGAATGAAAATGTGACGATAACAGTTTCTTACAAAGGCATCGTTGTGCTTACCTTAGGTTCCGATGCAAAACCAAATCTTTCTCGGTTAATAACTGGAACAAAAGAAATTGAAATCAACAACCTACGTAAATTGATACAAATGGGTCTCTAAGATACGCGCTAGGGTGTGTCCTTCACTTGCAATATTTGTTTTAAAACGAGTTCTTTGTTTCACATTTCGTTTGCGCGCGCGAATTTAAAAAGTAACATTTTAACATGAAAATACAAGGATAATGTTACCTTATAGGAGCGCGCTGGCTTGTCCCTAAAATGGTTAAAAATGGTTATAAGTCCGTTTCTGCTTATTTAAACTCATAATGGACTTCTTTGACGAACGCATTTTGGCTGCGCTTAAAGACGGCAAACCCAAAGGTTTCACCACGCTTCTTGGCAAAGTGGGTTTCAGCCATAACACTCTGCAGCAACATCTCGACCGGTTAGTAACTAGAGGCCTGATTACGAGGGAGAAAATGGCTTCAAACAGCCTGGGAAGACCCAAATTCATCTACCATGTTTCGTCCAGGACAGTAAAGCAGGTTGCCGCTGCCATCCAAGACCCACATGTCGAGCTTGTCGCCATCCCGTTCAGTCGCTTGAGGCACATTTGCCGATTTGAGAAGGGAGGCTACTGTAAAGAAGCAAGAAAGAGCTGCGGACCTCAAAAC
>Ga0307380_10009852_pt1 | contig 12092 bp, 5 predicted proteins | sample UN3MG_FD_202239 | JGI IMG/M metagenome (GOLD analysis project Ga0307380, IMG submission 202239) | Soil microbial communities from Risofladan, Vaasa, Finland - UN-3 | ecosystem: Environmental > Terrestrial > Soil > Coastal area > Acid sulfate soil | place: Finland: Risofladan, Vaasa | collected... | reverse complement strand
TATCATTGGCTCCAACAATCCGTTATGGTTCCATACCCACATCTGATGCAGTTTATATACTCTGTCGAACTCATACTGGATCCAGGCCGGTCCCGTTGCACCCAGGGCGGTGGTCCACATGGCTGTAAGCTCATCGGAGTGCAGGTCATCGGCTAATCCGGAGCCGTTCACGGTATTCTCAGGCCCTTGACCTGTGTCGGCGCTGGAGGCGGTGACCGTTATTGTCTGGCCGGCAACGGGATAACCAACAGGTTCGGTCGTGAAGCTCCAGGTAGTTCCTTTAAAGATAGTGGAGTCGGGCGGAGCATTCACTTCATCGATGCGCCAGTAATAAGTCTGGCCGAAATCGAGACGGCCGGGGGGATCATACGTTGTATCTGTTTGATTCTGACTGCCCAGTACGCCGCGCGGATCGCTTCTGCCGGCGTCGTTGACATCGTCGAAAAGCGTACCCAGGTAAACATCATGGGTATTAGCATGCTCTCCCGGGGTCCAGCTAAGGACCACATCCCGGGGCACGTCCGCTTCCGAATCAGGCGGATTCGGATTACTCGCAATCGGAGCAATTGTGGTTCCACTGACGACGTCGCTGAACGTTGTGCCGATGCGGATTTCGTCGAGCTCGAAACGGCCGCCTGCGTACGAGAGCGTATCGAACTGGGACTGGCCCAGGTTGGCGCTGTTCGAGACGGCGCCCGAGTCAAACGCGGCCTCAGTTGGCGCCGGAGCACCGGCGCTGACATCGAATGAATATACCTTCACTGTGTCATTGCCGGCGTCCGACCAGGTGATCTTGAATACGAGCAGTTGCGGCGTGTAGAAGTCAACGGTGCCGGCGCTGGCGTGGATCTCGTACGATGCGTTGCCGTCTTCATCATCCCAGTAGTGGGCGCCGATCAGGCCGTTCCGGTTATCTTGATAGTAAGCACCGCCGCCGATGGCCTGACCTGCAGCGGTGTCCCCGCGGTCTTCCTGCAACTCACCGGCACCGATGGCCAGGAGAGGCCAGTAGCCCCAAGGACTGTCCGTCTGGGCGCTTACACAACTCATCCACGTGGTGGAGCCGTCAACGAACGTGTCCGTTACGGAACTGGCCAGCGTGATATGGCCAAACACGTGGCCGTTCCCACCAATCGAGATGAAATGTCCTTTTTGTGGGATGTTCGCGGCGGCGCCATCCCATTTGACGTCCGGTACCGGATCATTGGCGCCCCCGGGGCCATCCACGCCGCCGTCGCTCTCGACCACGAGCTGGTCGCGGTCGGCGTTGTTGTCGGTGGCAATCCATGACCCGATCATGCCCATGCCGTCGGGAGGGGTCTGGCCATCTACCTTCTGGCCTACAGTATAGTCAAACGGTTCATAGAGCAAGAGACGGCCCTGGACAACGGTGCTGCCCAGAAGTAATATCGCCAGCGATACATCAATGATAATGTTCTTCTTTAGCATGATAGTTCTCCTCCAAAAAGGTTCAAGATTAACACAACCCATAGTCCTTCTGCTTTCACCGCGTTTTTTCTGTTTATGCAGGCGTTCCGCGGCGCCCAGCACTCAGCACGATTCGGCTGAGTCAAGTATAGGATTTTTCCACGGCAAAATCAAGACTACTGTGCTCTGTTGGCCTCATTCATCAGAATTCATCCACACTGTCATGGCACCCTTGTCTCTGTTTGCCCAGGCGTAATACGGTACGGCGGTTAGCGCAACGGGTGCGGAGCGTGCGAAGCAGCCTGCCCAACCAGCCCTCGCAAAGCCATCAGGATCTTTCGCAAAACCCTTGACTGAATCGACTATGAGCGTTGAAATAGGATCGAATATTCCGCTATCATAGCGGCCGCGGCACCCAGGGGTACCTTATGTCAAGGCAAATGGAAAATTTCGATTCACACTACGCGGATCAACCAGAACATACAAACGCCAGGATTCCCTTTTGATTGGAGGGTCATTGTCGTCATGCATATATCGCAGCTCATGTCGATACTGATGTTTGCCACCATCTTGCTGTTCGCGGTGGCTCCGGCCGGTGGGCAGTCTGACCTGGAGGACGGTTTTGCCAATCCGCCCTCGTACACCCGGCCCGCAGCCTATTGGGTATGGGTCAACGGCCTGACCAACCAGCAGCAGGTCACTTACGAGCTCGAACAGATGAAGGCCAAAGGGCTCAGCGGAGTTTACATATTCGACGTCGGCGCCCAGGACCCCGAAGAAATTGTCCCAAAGGGGCCGGCCTTCATGGGCCCCGAATCGCTCAGGGCCATCGGCCACGCCGTCAAAGAGGCGACACGCCTGGGATTAGAGGTCGGCCTGGTCACATCGAGCAGTTGGAATTGTGGCGGTCCCTGGGTCAGGCCCGAGCACGCCAGCATGGGGCTCTACCAATCCCAAACCACCGTCAAGGGGCCGGCTGAATTCTCACAGGTGCTTCCGTTTCCGCCGGTCCCCAAACAGGCTCCCAAAGGCACAGACGGCAAGCCGGCTTACTGCAAAGACGTCGCGCTCCTTGCCATGCCGGAGGTTGAGCCCGGCATCCTCACGCATACGGGCGCCATTATCAACCTGACCGACCGTCTCGATGAGCAGGGTCGTCTCGCCTGGAGCGTTCCGGCGGGCACGTGGGTAATCTCCCGATTCGTCTGTGCAAATACGGGGGCCAAACTGAAGCTGCCCAGCCCGGCATCCGACGGCTTTGCCATCGACCATTTTAATGCCGAGGCCACGAAAACGCATTTCGACTATTTCATGGAGCGATTGCACAATGAGCTTGGGGCCTTCGAGAACACCTCTCTGAAACAAACATACGTGTGCAGCTATGAACTGAGCGGCTCGACCTGGACGCCGGACTTCTTGCGGGAGTTCCAGAAGCGGCGAGGCTACGATATGACCTCGTATCTGCCGGTTTTGTTCGGCTCGACCGTCGGCAGCGGCGAGGTTACGGAGCGTTTTCACTACGACTATCGAAAAACTTTAGGCGAGTTGCTGGTCGATGCCTTCTACAGGACAGCCCGACAGATATCAAATCAGCACGGCCTGCTGCTCTGTGCCGAAGCAGGCGGACCCGGCCCGCCTCTGCATCAGGTCCCCGTCGATGCGCTGAAGGCCCTCGGCACGCTGGACATCCCGCGCGGCGAATTCTGGAAAGAGCATAACGTCTGGGTGGTCAAAGAGACCGCCTGCGCCTCGCACATCTACGGCAAGAAAATCGTCGATATGGAAAGCTTCACGAGCTGGCGTCACTGGCAGGACGGGCCGTTCGAGCTCAAGCCGATTGCGGACCGCGCGTTGTGCGACGGAACGAACCACTTCACCTTCCACACCTCGGCGCACAATCCGCCCGACGCGGGCCTGCCCGGTTGGGTCTATCACGCCGGAACGCACATTAGCCCGGCTTCGGTATGGTGGCCCAAGGCCAAGCCCTTCATCGACTACTTGTCGCGCTGTTGCTATATGCTGCAACAGGGCCTTTTTGTCGGCGACGTCTGCTATTACTATGGCGACCAGGGATTCAATTTCGTGCCGCCCAAGCACGTGGATCCGTCTCTGGGATATGGCTATGATTATGATGTCACTAACGCCGAGGTGATCCTGACCCGCATGAGCGTTGAGGGCGGCAGGCTCGTCTTGCCCGACGGGATGAGCTACGAGCTGCTGGTCCTTCCGGACCGCGAGGATATGGACCTGGAAGTGCTGAAGAGACTGGAAGAGCTGATCAAGGCCGGAGCGGCTGTCGTCGGACGCAAGCCGACGAAATCCAATGGACTGACAGAGTATCCACAGCGCGATGAAAAGGTCAGACAGCTTGCGGATACGCTATGGGGTCCGTGTGACGGCCAGATAACAAAGGAGCATCGCTATGGAAAAGGGACGATTGTCTGGGGGCGCAGTTTGCGAGAGATTCTGCAAGGCAGAGGCATTGGGCCGGACTTTAGCTTCACAAGTCACGGGGGCGGCGCCGGTCTGGACTATATCCACCGGCGCACAGGCGACGTGGACATCTACTTCGTCAGCAACATGAGTGCAAGCTGGGAAGATGTTGACTGCACCTTTCGCGTGTTCGGCAAGACGCCGGAACTATGGCACCCTGAAAACGGCCGGACACGGGAGCAAGTCGTTTACAGCTCGGTGGAAGGCGGTACCAGGATTCCCTTGCGGCTGCCGCCCGCCGGGAGCGTATTCGTCGTATTCCGCGGGAAGGCAAAAAAGAACCACATCGCCTCTGTCATCAGGGACGAGGGACGAGGGACAGAAGACGTAGAAATCCTGCCCGGCGAGCGCAATGACATTGAGCTGCGTGTTTGGGAGAACGGGACCTACGTTCTCAAGACGGCCCAGGGCAGGCAAGTACGCGCTGAGATTGACACCATCCCGGCCGCGCAGGGAATCGCGGGCCCCTGGGAGGTGCGATTCTCGCCGGGTTGGGGCGCGCCGGCATCCAGGGTCTTTCCCAACCTGATCTCCTGGACACAAGACTCAGAGGATGGGGTAAGGTATTTCTCGGGCATCGCCGCGTACCACAAGGGGTTCGAGCTTTCTGCGAGGCAATTAGAAGCCGGCAGAGAAGTCTTCCTGGACCTCGGTCGCGTCCGCTTTGTCGCCGACGTCTATCTCAACGGGACGAACCTCGGTATCCTCTGGAAGCCGCCTTTCTGCGTGGATATCACCCACGCAGCCAGGCCCGGCAAAAACAAACTCGTCATTGAGGTCGCCAACACGTGGTCGAATCGCCTGACCGGCGACGCCCATTCGCCGAAGGACCAGAGATACTGCCGAACGAACATCACCAAATCCCTCACGTGGGAAGTTCCCTGGAAAGATACGCCCCTTCTTGAATCGGGGTTGCTCGGTCCCGTGCGCCTTGTCAGTGCAAGGAGAGTGCGTGTCGAGTTGTCGGAATGAACTGTGTTGGAGAAGCATCTATGAAATTGAAACGTCACAAAGGCAACCCTATTCTCTCTCCGAATCCCGCCAACGAATGGGAGAGCCTGGCCGTCTTCAATCCCGGCGCCTGGTACGACCAGGACAAGAAGCAGGTTCTGCTGTTGTATCGAGCCGCTGAGGCGCACCCGGAGTACAAATGTTACTTCGGACTGGCAACGAGCCCTGACGGTTTGCATTTCGAGCGCGTCAGTGACCGGCCTGCTGCTCACGAAGGACTTCAGAAGCTATGTCCGTGCCGGGCGATTAACCGATCCGATGCTGGACGACCGGGACGTGATACTGTTTCCCGATAAAATCGGCGGCAAATATGTGATGATGCATCGGCCCCTGGAATGGGTCGGAGAAAAGTACGGCACGGAGTTTCCGGCCATCTGGATTTCCATGGCCGATGACCTCCTGGGGTTCAGACAGAGCACGCTCCTTGCGACCGCCAGGTTTGACTGGGAATGCGGCAAGATCCGCATCAACACGCCGCCCATCAAAACCCGTCATGGCTGGCTGACCATTTACCACGCCGCCGGTTCCGACAAGCACTATCGCCTCGGCGCCCTGCTACTGGACCTCAAGGATCCAACGAAAGTCCTGGACCGCACGAGCGACTGGATCATGCAGCCTGAGCGAGACTATGAAATTGAAGGATATTATCGAGGCTGTGTTTTTCCCTGTGGCAAGGTGGTCATCGACGGGACCCTGTTCGTCTATTACGGCGCTGCCGACAAATATGTCGCGGTAGTGACGTGTGCTCTCGATGAGCCTCTGCGGCTACTGCTGGTTATGACCCGCTCTTACGATTACGGCAAATACCACGCCTCTCTGGACGGCGTAAAGCTCGGCGGTGTCATGGACCTTTACAGCGAGGATGCTTCGAGCCACGAATACCACCTATTGGATTTCTGGCCCGACCCTGGCACGTACAAGCTGCGACTGGAATGTGTGGGCAAGAACCCCACCTCCGGCGGCTACTACCTCGGCATCGAATCCGTCCGCCTGCGCCAGCGCCACCCCCGCGTCACCCAATACCACCACGACGCCGAAAAAGACTGGCGCAAGAATCCCTTCTCTACCGATAATCTCCAGGATTGCCACCTTTATTTTGACAATTTTCTTGACAAATTCGAGTAGATTGCTCATAATGTCCGTCGAAAGCGGTATTTCTTTCCGCAGGACCGTTCAAGGGAAATCTGTCTGAAAGCGAGTTCGGATGTTGTCAATCAACTTCAATTTAGCATCTTACATAGGCTTGAGTGTCGGTTCCATTGCCCTCAAACTGGACGCGGACCGGTGCGACCGCCAAGTGAACTGGCGGGGACTGTTGGACAACAACTCGAATATCGCGTTATAGCAATCAATAAATCAGGCGAAGGTTCGCCGAGCAATACGGTGATGGTGGTTTTGTAATGCGTTTTATATAGACTGTATAATCATTGTTGAGCGCAAGAGAAAGAATACATGAACATCAAAGCCAAAGGATCGATTTCAGATAAGACCGTTGAAGAAAACAAATATGCGACCGCCATTCGCGAAAGACAAGAATACGAAAAGGCGGTTCTAAACTCGTCCTCAAACAAGAATATAGTCGTTGCTGGACCGGGAACGGGCAAGACATATCTATTTGAGAGTATTCTGAAAGGGAAAAGCGACACCCTCACGCTCACCTTTGTAAACGCTCTTGTTGAAGATCTATCACTGGCATTCTGTGGGCTTTCTGACGTGAAGACTTTACACGGTTTTGCTCTGGGTATAATGAATGAGGCCACACAGGAAGACATCGATGTCTTCCCCAAGCTTAGCAAAGTGATTAAGGAGGACGCGAGGATCCTTCTGGATGAGGGCATTGATTTCGACCAATTATTCCAAAACAAAGTTGACGAGGGAAAATACATAGAGTTCTACAGAAAGCGCAAGGACTATTATGGGCGCTACGGGTTTTCGGATATCGTGTTCGCAGCGGTTAGGTGGTTAGAAGAACATAGAGATAAGATACCGAAGTTCAATCAGGTGTTGGTGGATGAATTTCAGGATTTCAATACACTAGAGGTGACGCTCATCGATCTGCTTGCCGAGAAGAGTCCAATTCTCCTAACGGGAGACGACGACCAAGCCTTGTATGAGTTCAAAAGTGCGAGTCCCGAGCATATTCGTCAAAGATATAACGAAAAAACTTCTGGCTACGCTAAGTTTTGTTTGCCCTATTGTTCGAGATGCACACGGGTGATCGTTGAGGCGACCAATGACATAATCGCTAATGCAACACAAGATGGTTATCTCGGCGGCAGAATTAACAAACCTTTTCGGTACTTTGATGATAAAGATAAAGACAGGGTTAGCGAAAAAAATCCGCAGCTTATCTACAGTCAGTTGTATGCAGGTCAAATTCCTTGGTTTATTCAGAAGCAAATAGAAGAGATAGCCAAAAAAGAGAGACGCAAATTCACAGTCCTGATCATTTGTCCAACAAATATACAATGTAGGGATGTAGTCGATGCCCTGAAGAATAAGGGCTTTAAAAGCGTCCAGGTCATAGAGAAAAAGGACACGAAAGAAACTACCCTGTTGGATGGATTAAAGCTCCTGCTTAAAGAAAAGGATTGCAATCTGGGCTGGCGCATAGTTGCAAAGAAACTCCTCAAAGCTACAGACTTTGATACTCTTCTGAAAGAGACTGACAAAGATGACGCAAAAAGGTTTTCGGAACTCATTAAAGCAGACGAGAAGAAAGAGGTAAACAAAATGCTCACGACTCTCCGAGCAGTGAGAGACAAAAAGCAAATGGAAGACAAAACCGAAGATGAAGACGAAACCAAAGATGAAAATGAAACTGAACAGGAAAACAAAACTGAAGACAAAGATAAAACCGGCATTGCTGAACTTTTGAAGAAAGTAGGCGTTGATGCCTATGGGATAGCAAGGGACTATCTGAAGGACGAAATCAAGCCTTATGACCCAAAGGCACGTAAACAATCTTTCTGTAAGCCGGAAGTTAGGAAGATTCCTATTACGACAACAACCATTGAGCGTTCGAAGGGACTGGATGCCGATTATGTGTTTATCACATACTTTGATGATCGGTATTTCATAAAAGACGAGGATAAGAGTAAAGTATCTGATCAGGACATCTGCAAGTTTATTGTCGCTCTCACACGAACAAAAAAGAAGGTGTTCTTGATTTCCTCGGACACTAATAAAAAGCCCATCTTTTTGAAGTGGATTGACGATACGCGTATCTTGGCCGTGTAGGCGACGGATAAACCCGAGCCTGATCCGGAGCGTTCCGGTGAATTCTAAGCGGTAAAAGGCCGAAAAGCGTGTATCGGGGCTAAAAATGGGCATTGAGAGATTTACTCCATGGTGTTGTAAACGGGCAAAAAGGCTGGTAAGTCGTTTCCTTCGACTACGCTCAGGACAAGTATTTTAAGGGAGTTAGGCGAGAAAATGAGATTTTCAGGCAAAGAAGCAGCGTTTTAAATGGATAGGAAACCGAAGTTCCGCATCTTATGCGGATCAATCTAAATTATTGTTCCTTTAAGAAAGGATCAACTTGGATGCAAACACGTCCGGCTTTATCGCAGAACTAATCCTCGGTCTTGTCTTTGGCCTTATTCTCTCATGGTCGGTCGGTATTCTCCCCGCAATCATCTACCGCTACGCCATCTTCAAGAGGCCGATTGACAAGAAGAAAGTATTCTGGCGCCTCGTGCCTGTCCTGGTTGTACTGATGTTCGCCTTCAAGTTGACAATGGCTGGACTCACCGGCACACAGCCCAACGCGAATCCTATTCCGTGGGTCATCATCTACTACATCGGCAAGTGGGTCATGACCCGACAATCCAAACGGAAGGCAGAATCGAATCAGCCGACACAACTGGGGCAATCCCTGCCGCCACTCCCTACGGTGCTTGCCACTCCGGTGGCACAAACGCTGCAACAGGGGTCGTCAATCGCACCATCACGAAAACGTGGCATTCACGGCGGACTGCTCGCCTTTCTCATTGCCTTGGGACTTCTTGTCGTTGGTCTTCCCTTGGGACTTTATCTCGCGGGCAGAGGCGTTATGAACTACGCGAAGCAGAGCATGGAGAATTCCCCGCTTTGCGTAGCCGTTGCCGTCGGCAAACTCGATCAGGTGGATTTGCTGCTATCTCAAGGAGAGAACCCCAACCAGAAGGGGCTGATGGGGCACTCTCCTCTCATCATGGCCACCGATCACGGTCACGAGATCATTGCCGAGCATCTCCTGAAAGCGGGGGCTGCCCCGAATCAGAAGGATAACCTACAGTGGGCACCGTTGCACCATGCGGTAAAGACGGATCATGCCAGACTGGACATGATTGCGCTCCTCGTTCGTTATGGGGCCGACGTGAACATCACGGACGGTCATCTTCGAACGCCGCTCCATCGAGCAGCCCAGTTTGGCCACGTCGAGGCAGTGCGGCTTCTCATCCGTCTTGGCGCAAATCCAGAGGCGAAGGATGAGAACGGGTGGACACCCCTTGACCGCGGCGCTGCACACCCGGCAGTGCGTCAGGAACTGGGAAGACAATAGGAAAGCGAACAACCCCATGCACCCGACCGTTAAACGAGACGGTTGAGATCAAACATTAGGCGGTAGAGGTGGCGATAGAGAAATATGAAAAGACAGCCCTGCAATGGCTCAAAAAGCAGACATCAAACGATTGCTAACAATGTGAAAGAAAAAAGAAAGTGATTTTCCCGCTACATTGCGGGCAGAAAAAGGAATGTAACTTTTTATTGAAAGGATTTTTAGAATCATAGAGCGGAAGAAGCGTTCTCAGAAGGCGCCGAATTAATGCGCCCATTTGCAAGCCAGTTTCCCGGAAGCCCGTTCTCGAAACTTCTGAAAGACCTCACCAGGGACTTGGAACATGCTCACAAGGCGGGCCGTTAGGCAAAGAGGTCGGCTTCGCCGCTGGAGTGGACGAGGATGGTGGTTGGCATGTCGGTCAGAAGCTCGCTGACGCGGCGATACAACTGCGCGGCGGATTCATCTTCCGATGGGTGCAGGCCTAAGAAGACCACGTCGGCCTTGGCCGAATGGCTGCGAAAGACTTCGGAGAAGGGCTCGGCCGATACAATCACACGCGGCTCGGCGCGGATGCGGGCGGCTTCGACGAGTTTGCGAACCGCCTGACGCGACGACTCGCGCCCTGCGGCATCTTTAATCACACGCAGGATTCGAATCCGGCTGTCGCGCCACTCCCAGTTCTGCGCCAGCAAATGCGCCAGTGTCGCCATGAGCGAGCCGTTCTCCTGGCCCCGCCACCAGATGTCGATTCGCCGCTGACGGCGTTCTTCCGCAGGCAGTCCTTTGTCCACCACGATGACCACGCTCTTACCCAGCCCGGCGATGCTCCAGACGTGACGGATCATCACGTCGGCGCGCTGCTCGCTGCGGGGCCAGCCGAACAAGACCGTGTTGGGCTTGAGCGGACCGATTGAATGCGCCTGCGCCAGTGTACGAATGCCCTCATCGACGTCCTCGGCGAAAACGACTTCCGGAAAGACGGCCAGGGCGTTGTCCTGCAGGAACGTTTCCATGGCCGACCGCAGACTCTCGACGCGTGCGGCGAAGGTTTGCAGGTCGCCCGAGAAGACCTGTGCCGCCGTGACCAGGCCGCGCCCGCCTTCCATCCAGACGGCATATTTGATCAGCGTCATGTGCGTCTGCGTGTTGCCGGCCATGACCAGGAACGTGGGCCGCCAGTTCTTGGCGTGCGGCGTCATCCGGCGAAGTTTCTGCAGCGTGCGGACCGCCAGGGCGTACTGAAAACCTCGCCGGGCATCCCCGAAAGCCGAGCGAAAAACCCGCCGGCTCAGGAACGCGTAGATTCCGGCAATAATCAGCGCCGCCACCGAGGCCACGATCGCGTCAATGAGAATCATCACCCCCAGGCACATCGCAAACCCGAGCAGAGACGTGGTCCAGTGATAGAACCGGAAGCGCGGGCGAAACGACGGATTGGCCCCGAACGATTCGACAAAGGCAGCGAGGTTGATCATCCCGTACGTGCACAGAAAGAACATGGTGACAATCGCGGCGATCAGGTCGAACGCCGCCATCGAATCGCCGCCGCTGGCCAGCAGGATGACTCCAAACGTCAGAACCAGCGTCAGTGCAAGTCCTAATCGCGGCTCGTCCTTGGCTTTCGAGCCCCGGCCGAACACGCCGAGAATCGGAAAAATCCGGTCCCGTGCGAGGGCCTGGAGGACCCGCGGCGCGCCGAGGTAGGACCCGACCGCGCTCGATATGGTCGCGGCAAAGACGCCGCCTACGACGAGGAACCCCGTTCCCAGCAACGCACTGTCCACCAGCATCTCAAAGGGCCGCTCCAGCAGGTCCGTGCGCGGCTGTGAGCCGCCGCACAGAATCATCTGGAGCAAATATATGAGAAAGCCGACCGCGATGGCCGCCATCGTGCCGCGCACCAGTGAGCGGGGGGGGTCTTTCAAATCGCCCGACATATTGACGCCGGCCAGAATACCCGTCACCGCGGGAAAGTAGATCGCAAAGACCACCCAGAATCCGATGGTCGGCTTGCTATAGGATGGGCCAAGGTTCGCTTGGAACATCGCGGGATCAAAGCGAACCAGCGCGCCGCCCAGGAAGGATGCGATGGCCAGAGCCAGCAAGGTCATGACGATGTACTGCGCTCGAATCGCCGCCCCCGAACTGATCAGGTTGATGACAAACAGAACGGTCGCGGCCCCCAGGGCGATAGCGAGAAACCAGGGAGCCAGGATCGAGAATCGCAAGACCACGGAATTGGTGAAGGCCAGGATGTAGAAGGGCACCGAGAGGGCCTGAGCCAGGAACAGAGCCAGGCCGATGGCGCCGCCGAACTGCGGGCCTAATGCACGCGAAATCAGGAAATAGGCCCCGCCGCCGGCGACCGGCGTATTCGTGGCAATCGCGCTCATGGAAACGGCGGTCAAGAGGCTGATGACCTCAGCGGCACACAGAATAAGTATCGCGTTGAGAATGCCCGCCTCACCCACCACGTACCCGGCCCGGAGGAACATAATCGCGCCGAGGACGGTCAGTATTGAGGGCGTGAACACCCCGGCGAACGTGCTGAACTGGTTTCCTTTCTGGCCCATGAGTGCAAATGATATCACTGGTTTCCTTCAATTCCCACAGC
>Ga0307380_10009851_pt1 | contig 12092 bp, 13 predicted proteins | sample UN3MG_FD_202239 | JGI IMG/M metagenome (GOLD analysis project Ga0307380, IMG submission 202239) | Soil microbial communities from Risofladan, Vaasa, Finland - UN-3 | ecosystem: Environmental > Terrestrial > Soil > Coastal area > Acid sulfate soil | place: Finland: Risofladan, Vaasa | collected... | reverse complement strand
GAGGTATAAATTCTGTGGTCGGGGACACGCCCCTTGCCAAATAAGGTGAGTGGTGGTGTGGGCCTCCCATTGTTTGTCCCTCGCCAGATAAGGTGGGAGGCGTGGAGGGTCTCCGCTTTGATTGTCTCGACCCTACTTCAGGCGACAAAAGTTTCTTGATAAAATAGAACGATTGTTCTACTATAGCTTGTGCTGTCAGGGGGCAGCGGAAATATGCAGGATGGATTGAATGGCTTATTACCCGAGGAATTTCCCTATGGAGATGATGGCTGTGAACTGTGGGCGCATTGCCTTGATTGTCCTTTTCCTACCTGCATTAAGGAAGAGCCCTGGGGAGTGGAGAAGTTTACCAAGTTACAAAGGGCCAGGAGGATGGCTGAGCTTAAACAGGAAGGCAAGGGCAGTAAAGAGATTGGCAGAATATTTGGTGTGAGCACCAGGACGGTGCAGAGGTGGCTTAAAGCCTGGAGGGAGGCGAGGGGATGCTCACCCTCACCTTAATCCTCTCCCGTCAAGGGAGAGGAGACTATGTACAAAGCAGTTCTCTCTCCCCTGGTGGGAGAGAGTTAGAGTGAGGGGGAACAGGAGGAATAAGGAATGAGTGATCCTTCACTTAGTTCAAGGACAAGCTTTAACCCGGGCCAACTAGCCCGCAGGGATAACGACAGGCTGGCAGCCTATAAGTCAAACCTCGATTTCTACCAGGGCAGCCAGTGGGAGACGAGCAGCAGGAACAGGCAGCTGGTATTTAACTATGCCAGGGTAGCCATCGATAAGGTCACCAGCTATTTAATGCAGGGTCTTACGTTCGCCTGCTACTCCTCACCCCATCCCTCTCCAGTAAATGGAGAGGGATGGGGTGAGGCGCAGGCCAAGGCTAGAGTTAACGCCGCCGAGCAGCTCTTACTAGCCGTTTACCAGCAGAACAATCTCCAGCAGCTAGATTGGGAGACGGAGATTGACGCCGCCGTCCTGGGCGATGCCTGCTATAAGGCCATCTGGGATGCAGAGGAGAGACGCATCAGGGTAACAGCTCCCGATATCTCCGGTATCTTCGCCTGGTGGCTGGGAGATGATATGTCAAGAGTGTGGCGGGTGGTTTCCCGATACGAGCTCACCGCCGATGAGATAGGCATGCTGTATAACATAACTATCCCTAAGAACAAGGCCTATATCACCGAGTTGTGGACGGATAAGCAGTTCGAGCTCTATCTTGACAACGACAAGATCCAGTCCAAGCCTAATCCCTATGGATTTATTCCCTTTGTCATATTTCCTAATCTCCGTGAGCCCAAGAAGTTCTGGGGCACATCTGATATGCCGTCCATTATCCAGCCGCAGCGGGAGCTAAACCGAGCGCTGTCTCAGCTATCACGCATACTGGAATTGTCAGGCAATCCCATAGCTGTATTGGAGAATATCGAGTCCTCAGAGGATATCAAGGTCCAGCCAGGGGCAGTTTGGACATTGCCCGAGGACGCCAAGGCTTACCTGCTAGATTTGCTCCAGGGAGGCGGTATCAGGCTTCATATCGATTATATAGACGTCATTTACCGCTGTTTGCACGATATTTCCGAGACGCCCAGGGCAGCCTATGGCGGCACCGAGAGGGATCTGTCAGGGGCAGCCTTGAGCATTGAGATGGGGGCATTGATCCAGAAGGTAACCCGCAAAAGGACCATAAGGACAAATGCCTATCACCAGAGAAATCAGCTTATATTGAAGCTGGCAGGGAAATATATGGCGAATGACTTCGAGGGCATCACCCACCGTGTAGTGTGGGGTCCCATCTTGCCAACCGATACTTCAAGGCAGGCACAGGACGAGCAGTTATTAGTCCAGGCGGGAGTTCACAGCCGCAGAACGGCCATGGACGAGATGGGAATCCAGGACCCCGATGGAGAGTTCACCAGGTGGCTTGATGAGAGGCAGAAGATCCTGGAAATGAATAGGGAGTTCCGGGCGCGCCCCTCGCCAGATAAGGTGATGGGTTAGGGAGGGACTCCTTTGTTAAGGGCAATTAAGGGAAGCCCACCCATCCCCTCCCATTATTTGTCAAGGTGGATGCGGAGCGAGAGAGAGAGCGATTGCCGCTGAGATGGAAGTGCCCGAATAGATAACTCTAAAAGGAGATACTTATGGACGAAGAAGAAAAGAAGGGTATGGAAAATAATGTCATTGCGAGCGAAGCGAAGCAACCTGACGGAGCTTCAACCGAGGAGGATATCGAGGCTATCAAGGCCCGTGAGCCTTCAGTCCTGAGCGAAGCGAAGGATCTCATGGCGGAAAAGGACAACCGCATCGCTGCGCTCGAGGGACAGCTCACCGGTTTGACCGAGCAGCTCGAGGGTAAAACCAGAGAGATGGAGGAGGCAGCTGCTAAGCTGGCTAATGTCTCAGGTTCGCTGGACACTGCGGTGGCCAAATACCTGGGTGTGGCTAAAGCCCTTAATCCCAGCGTCCCGGGGGACATCATCGGCGGAGGGACCATCGAGGAGATTGATGCCTCAGTGGAGAAGGGAACGGGCATTGTGGGGGCTGTCAGGATGGCTATGGAGGCCGAGGCAGCCGCGGGGAAAGTCCCCGCAGGAGCTCCAGTAAGAGGCGGCATCGGCACTGAGGGCATGTCCCCCAGGGAGAAGATCGCCGCAGGAATTAAACCAAAATAAATTTTAAAAGGAGAAACACAAGGATAAATCCTAATATCAAAATACGAAACCCTAAACAATACCAAAGCACCAATGACCAAAATTCAAAACAAAATTAGAGTTTAGAGTTTAGGATTTAGGATTTCTCCGAAGGAGAAAATTATGGCATTAACTTTAGTCGAAGCAGAAAAATTGTCTAATGATGTCCTATTGCAGGGCGTCATCGAGACCATCATCAAGGACAGCCCTATACTCCAGGAGCTGCCCTTCATTCAAATCGTGGGCAATGGCCTGTCCTATACCCAGGAGAAGGCTTTGCCTACTGTGGACTTCTATGATGTCGGGGATACCTGGGTAGAATCCACCCCCACATTCGAGAAGCTCACCGCTACGCTCAAGATCATGGGCGGCGATGCCGATGTGGACAATTTCCTCAAGTCCACTCGCTCCAATGTCCAGGACCTCGAGGCAGCCGTTATCGAGCAGAAAGCCAAGGCGCTCAGGCATGAGTTCGAGAAGGAGTTCCTCTATGGGAACGCCACCACCAGCCCCAAGCAGTTCGACGGCATCGTCAAGCTCATCGATACCGGCACGGCATCGGGCCAGCTAATCGCTGCCGGAGCGACGGGAGCCACGCTTACCTTGAGCATGATTGACCAGCTCATAGATGCCGTAAAGGGCGGCAAGCCCGATATGCTTCTGATGAGCCGCCGCAGCAGACGGAAGATCCAGGCGTTAGCCCGAGCAGCCGGCTCAAACCTTGAGGTCGGCCAGGGTAAGCTGGGTGAGTTCGTCCAGCTCTATAATGGCATACCGATCGCCATCAATGACTGGATACTCGACACCCACACCGTGGCGGGCAGCGTGGAGACGCTCTATACCGGAGCTGCTAATTCCACTATCTATGCTCTGCAGTTCGGTGAGGGAGCCCTCTGTGGTATCTCCAGCCCCGAGATGCTCCAGGTGGAGCGCATCGGCTCATTGGAGACCAAGGACGCCAGCCGGACCAGGGTAAAGTGGTATGTGGCTCTGGCTCTATTCGCCTCGGTTAAGGCAGCTGCTTTAATCGGAGTCCAGGACTAAACATAAGGAGAAATTTAGGATTTCTCCGAAGGAGTGAAATATGGCTTTTGTAGATAAAGGAACCAGTCGGAAGATATTGGAAGGTATGCTTCCGATGAAAATCACGCTCGCAGGCGCAATCGTCGCTGGCGACCCCATAATGTATAGCACAGGTTGGAAAAAGGCCCTCAACACCGCAGGGGCACCCGCAGTGCTTATCGCAGGAGAGGACGGCGCCATCGGTGACGTCATCACCGCCTATGTCATGGCTATCGTCGAGTGCGCCCATACCGCAGCCAATGTGCCAACTATGGGAGAGCAGATTGCCGTTGCCGATACCGGCATTTATGCTCCAGACGGCACCGGCCTTCAGGATATCGGCTATGTCGTGGGCATAGACGCCGACGAATTGCATAGCCAGATCCTGGTTTGTGGCATGATCATCGAGCTTGACCTGGCAGGAACATAATAACCTGCTTGCCAGCCCGACCCACTGGCGTCCCTTGCCAAATAAGGGGAATGGTGGGGTGGGCCTCCTCTTACACTTAGTGGGGCGGATGAGGGCCTCCTTTCTCGATATAGGGAGAGGGAAGACAGGACGGGATAGAGACCGCCCCTTCCCTCTCCCCCAGGAAAGGATCTCCTCTCCCTTGAAGGGGAGAGGATTAAGGTGAGGGTGAAATAAGCGTTGTTTAGGATTTAGAAATTCGAATTTAGGATTTCTCCGAAGGAGGAAATATGGCAACAACAATAGCAACAATAAGAGCCCGCATAAGAAAGGACTTGAAGGATGAGGATTCTATCCGCTGGACGGATGATGAGATTGACAGGCATATCCAGCACGCCGTCCTCGATATCTCCCAGGCGGTCCCACTGGAAGGTAAGGATGAGGCGCTAGTAATTACTACCCCAACCTCCCGTGAGATTGATATTTCGGGCGTGGCAGGGCTTATCTATGTCGAGGCGGTGGAGTATCCCGCTGCCGAGTATCCCAAGCGCTACCGGGATTATAAGGTGTGGGCCAATACTCTGGAATTGCTCATTGAGGAGACGCCAACGGCCGCTGAGTCCGTCTATCTCTATTATGGCAAGGTGCACACCGTTGACGCTACGGCTTCGAGTTTGCCAGGGCACCTGGAAGACCTGTGCGCTGTGGGAGCGGGAGCTTACGCTGCTTTAGAATGGGCGGCTTATGCCATCAACCAGGTGAATGTCGGCGGTGAGCCAACTCCCAGGGAATATCTGACATGGGCGCAGGGACGGTTGGACTTCTATCATAAGGAGCTCAACCGCTATGGCAGGCAGTCCCGCCTTAAGATCAGGCAGCTATATGCCGAGCCAAGATAGAGCTGGTGAACAATGCTTCAGTTGGGAACATTAAAGGGTTTCAACAGCACCGACTACCGGGCTGAGGTGCAGCTCGCAGGCTCAATGGCTGCTTACCTGGATAATATCCCTGTGGCCCGCAATATCACCTCAGCCCAGATGACCGTCGGGCGTCATGTTATCCTGGCCATTCCCCGGGGCAACCCTAGGGATGCCTGTGTCATCGCCGTGTGGGATGGAGCAGCAGGTGGAGGTGGCTCTGGTGGCGGCGGTGCAAGCACTTTCCTTGATTTAACTGATACCCCAGCAAGTTATGTAGGACAAGCTAGTAAGTTTACTAGAGTAAAAGCCGATGAATCCGCTTTAGAATTCCACGACCATGCCGCCCTGACCACAGGTGTGCACGGCGTTGGTGCACTCCACGCTGCTGGCTTTCATTCTGCTGGACAGGCAGTAAGCAAGATTATCTGGAAGGATGCCTCAGAGAGAGCACTTGAGATTCTCAACTCAACTACCCCTGTAGCTTGGACGGTTTTAGACTTAACAGCATATACTAGCGCCAATGCTAAGTTTGCTATTTTAAACTTGGTGATGCACTGTCCCATTACGGGAACAGCTGGCTGGAGTACCTTCCACGTCCGTAAAAATGGCACAACTCCAGACAACGATTGGTCAACTGCCATAAGTTATAATTTGGACAATGACAGCCAGCATCGGTTTTGTGCGATTATTGGGCTGGATGCGGGCCAAGCTGTCGAATATAAAATCGCTATAGCTACAGGTGCTACGGTAAGCTGCACACTTGATGTTATGGGGTACATAGAGTAAATGAGTATGGATGAGCTATGAGAAGTTTTACCAAGTGTTTAGGGTTGACAGGAGATGAGCTCCACGCCTTCGTAATAGGCGAGGGAAATAGGAGGAAACAGTGAGCAAGGTAAAACAGGCAGTGGAAAAGGAAATCACCAGGGAGGGTTTACCCAGGGAAGCGTTCGCCATCGTCGGGGACCCCGAGGACCCTGAGACCTGGAAATTGCCGCATCATACCAAAGCCATCTTCAGGGCGCTCCAGGGCCGCATCGATATCGAGAAGACGGTGGACTGGGACCGCATGCCCGCAGCGGTGGCCGCCTTAAGCCGCGGCGGATACCGCGGGGAGCGGGTGAAGGCTGAGGCAGGGGAAATCATTAAGGCAGCGCGGCACCTGGCAGGACATTACCGAAAAGCGGGCAAGAGCGTCCCGGATACCCTGGGGGCTCTCATTTAGCAGGCCAATGTGATGGATATGTGGCATAAAGAATTTTACCCCCCTAAAAACGCAAATAACAGCATGTTTGTATTCGGCGAGCAGCCCTCCTGTAGAGGAAGACTGAATGGGGATAAATCCTAAGCACGAAATGCGAAATCCTAAACAAATTCAAATGACGGAAATCCAAAATTCCAAACTCTTTTGAGCATTTGGATTTTGAATTTTGAGATTGTTTAGAGTTTAGATATTAGGATTTGGGATTTAACGTTATGAACATTGGAGAGACGTTCAGAGCTGCTACCCGGCCGATTGTAACCGTTATCTTCGCCGCTACCATTGCCCAGGTCGTTACCGAGGGTTCGAATCCCCCTCAGTGGTTTCTTGGCCTGGCAATCCCGGTAATTCTGTGGTGGTTTGGTGAGAGAACTGTTAGCCATATCAAGGAGAAGGTTTCCTCTCTTGTAAGGAAAGGGAAATTCACTACATGAGAGGATTGAGGTGAGGGTGAAATTTCATCGCTACTATTATCGCATTATCGGCTTTGTCCTGGATGAGCTGATTCATGGTCCTCTCACTCTAACCCCATCAAATCACGAGTTCTGGGGCTTGGTTATGGTCATAGCAGGCAGCTTCTTTATTTCCAAAAAGCCACATGGGAAAGATTAAAAATGAGAACATTATCGGCCGCTCTAACCGCCGAGCAGAAAAAACTCACCGCCCGCCCCTATGTCGAGGCTAAGGTCTATGACTTCGAGCAGGGACTTCAGCGGCTTAACTGGACACGCCTTTATACCGGCGGGGAGTCAGACAACCACCACGGCATCGCCTTCGACGGCCAGGGCTCGATGCACCGTATCAGGTTTAATGGGACTAATACCCTCTATCGCCAGAAGATCACCAATCCTGGCCCGGGCTCGGATTATACTTCCTGGGTTCAGGTCAGCGCTAATGCCCATGGTCCCTGTGCTATCGCTGCCTGTGGCGCTAAGGTCTATATCTTCTACCGCAAGGACGATAACACCATCAGGAAGTATTACAGCCACAACTATGGGGTGGATTGGACGGACGCTGAGCTCTCTAACTATCAGAACGCCACCTCCATGGCAGCCGCCTGGTGGGGCACAGGCAATATCGTGGTGTGCTTTATAGCTAACGGTATCATCGCCAGCGGAGAGCTCAATGCCATCGTCCTGGATACTTCCACCCAGGGAAAGACGGAATATACCGATAGCGAGCCTGGTAATCACCCGCTATTAGGAGTCTATGGCATCGGAGCCACATTTGGCATAGCACCCGAGAAGATGTGCGTCATCTTCGCCGCCAGGCAGCAAGCATCGCCTTATAACCTCTATGCCCTGTATCGCACTGAGCTCGATAGCGATTATAACTGGCTTGCCTGGGATCATTTCATCACCGCTCCGGATGGAGAGGACATCAACTATCAGTATCCCGATATCCATCTGCCGGCATCGCCCCAGGCGTATGAGTGGTTTCAGATGACTGCCGTGGAGGTGTTTGCTGGCACAACCGCCTATAACCGCCCCCTCCGCTTTCAGGCCGTCAGGGCGTCGGAGTTTTCCGAAATGGCGTTCACCGAGCCCAAGCCGTTTCTTAACATCTCATCAACTTATGGCTTGAGGCTTCAGAGCACGGCAGACCATTGGTGGCTTTCCAGGCCAGACGGCGTGTGGCGAGCCCCCCGCGCAGCAGGCACAGCCCTGGACCTCACCGCCGATATCGTCGAGCTGCGCCAGCGAATTTCCTCTCCCTCGACGGGAGAGGGTCAGGGTGAGGGTGCTCTTACTATTACCCTTGATAATCACTCAGGCAAGTATGCTAACCCAGGTGAGGGCGATATCGCCAAGCTGAAAAAGCGAAGCGAGGTGTTTCTTAAGCTCGGGTATAAGATGCCCGCAGGCGATGAAGCCTCACCTGCAGGTGTTTACTGGATAGATTCCTGGGAATACCGTTCAGCCTATCCTAAACAGTCAACATTCGTTCTCCATTGCATTGACGGCGGCGGATTGGCCGGTAAGTGGCTGTCACGAGCTCAGCTCAGGTGGAACGATACCGCCGTCGCACCCAAGACGGTGTGGGAGGTCATCAAGGCCCTGCTATGCCGCTGGGGTATCTGCCTGGTAAATGCCGCAGATAGAAGCACCGCTATCACCAGCCTTCAGCCAGAGGTAATCGTCAACCCAGGCCAGGCAGGGGACGCACCGGTGCGCGGTCTATTAGCTATGGTGTCAGATTTGCTTAATTATCAGAAGTGGCATTCAGATATCGGTTATATCATCGCTACCACCAGGGAGCCCAAGATAACGGATTCGTCGTCCTATGAGTATAAGAACGCCGCAGGCTATCATCACATCCTTGAAGGTATATACCACCAGGGTATTCCTGTTTCCCAGGCTAGAGCTAAAGGCAGGGATGCTGCCGATGCCTCTGTAATCGCCTCCGCCTTCGATTGGGATTTGCTTGGGTTGTCTATCGACAACTTCCAGCCTGATTATGACCCCAACCTCCAGACAGCCACCCGCACTCAGGAGAGAGCCGACGCCATCCTGCGTAAATCGTCATTGCGAGCAGAGAGCGGCAATCTCGTAGTCCCTGTCAACTGTGGCCAGGAGCTATACGACGTCATCACCGTCACGGACGAGCGCTGCGGCATAGCGGCGGAGCTCTATCGGGTGCTGGCCATCGAGGTCGATTATAGCCCCAGGCAGGCCCGCTACGCCCAGCGCCTAACCCTCGCCGCCAGGTGAAAACAATTACTTCGTAAACAGCTATGAGTTGTTTTCCGAAAAAGTCGTTGTTTCCGAAACCGCCCCATCCTTATGGTATAGCTTAAATGAAACTCCAGCCGCATTACTTTTGCCCGAATGGCGTTAAAGGTCGAAGGCATAAAGGCGTCCCACGCATCAGGAAGGGAGACGTTAAAGTGTGCTATGTCCGTATCAAGCGGCGTTGGGTGCGAGTCGGAACGATTTGCCTCAACTGCCGCCAGTTCATCGCCGAAATCTAACAGCCTCCGGGAATAACCTAAACTAACTAAGGAGTGTCCAACCTAACTAGGAACAAGGGGGAGTCAAATAGTAAGGATACGTAAGAGCGACACTTAAATGTAGTTACTTTTCCCCAAAGATAGCGGGGATTAGGTCGTCTTCACTCGAATGAGATTCGCTTTCTCCGCTGTGATAATGTCTTAGTCTTCCAGATCGACCAGGGTGGCGTAATTTGCGTAGGGCTTTAGCTTCTATCTGGCGTATTCTTTCCCCGGTCAGGTTGAATTCTTGTCCTACTTCTTTATATGTTCGAGCTTTTCCATCTTTAAGCCCAAATCTAAGCTGCAGCACTCTCCTCTCGCGTGGTAGTAGTTCATCAAGGACTTCATCTATTTTTTGTATTATTTCCTCGCGCGAGCTTAGTGCGGGAGCTGGACTCAAATGAACATAGACACCTATCTCTTTCTGCGAGAACCTGAATCTTCCATGTTTTAATACTTTAAAAAGTGTCTCAGAGTTAGCAAACTTGCTTAGTTCTTCGTCTGCTTTAGTTTGTTTTTTCCTCTCAGCAGGTTTGAGGTTAGCCAATTCCTTCAGTTTGTCTATTAAAGTTATTATACTTGCCTCGCTTTTCCCGCTTTGCACTTCTTCGCGAAAAGCGGGGCTAACTTCGTTCAACATCAGCCATTCAGCCAAATTTTGCTTGTCTTTCAATTCGCCCAAACCTATATTGACTAGTAGTGCCCATTGAAGTTCTATGTAGTTAACAAAGGTCTTGATCCTTCGAGGGTTGGTGGGAACGCCACTAGCAATCAATTCCAGTTGGTCCCTAGTAAATGGCTCTAGTCCTGGTAAGTTTCTAATAAAGGCCTTAATATCATCTGATCTTGGAGGTGGTAAGGTAAAATGAATTTGGACTATTTTATCAAGATATTCTTCAGCGCTCATTTCTTTAATACCATGCGTGTCATAATGAGCCTGTATCGCTGAGGTTATCATTTTGGGATCAGTCCCAATTAAAAAGATACAACCAGGCCTATCCATAAAGAGCTTAATTGCTTCCAAGAGTCCGATTACTTTCGATGGCAGGCAACGGTCAAGATCATCAATGAATATGACCAGAGCACCACCTGTTTCCCTTTTAGTGAAGTCAGCAATGATCTCATCAAAGAAATTTTGAAACTCGTCGTAAAAGGCGACATTTTGAGCAAAACGAGACTCTTCAATATTGAGATTGACTCGACCATAACTCAGTAGTTGTGTCATGGTGGATAACATAGCTTTAGACCACTTATATTTCCGTTTGAAGTCTGAGGCTTTTTCCTTTATTTTTTTGAGTAAATCAGAATCCTTGCGCAGTTCTCTCCCAATTGCATCTATTAAAGATACCCATAATTCCTCCTCCTTAGAGTATTTCCACGCATTGAACCATACGGTTTTACATGGTCTGAAGGTATTAGGATCTTCCTCATGCATAAAGGAAGGTATTTGATTATTCTCTTTAATATTCCGTTTTTCTTCTACTTTTGTTTTGACAATTTGCATTAATGAAGTTTTACCACTCCCCCAGTTACCATAAACACCAATAACCAATGGCGTCTTATTGTCTTTGGATAAAATTATCGTTGCTAGGGTATTCGCATAGGCTTTGAATTGGAATTGTGCCTGGTTGATGTCAATACAGGGCATATCGCCAAGTATATGCGGCGTTATAATTTTTTCCATAGCATTGTTATTCTCTGCCGGTCTCTTCTTTAAACTAGCTTTGGGTATCTGTCTTTCATATAATATAATTATTATATTCCCTATATTTATCATTTAAAAGTTGTTTTCATACTACAAGGTCAACCCTGGAAGCAATTGAAGTGCTGAGTCCCCCCCTGCCCTCGGCGTCACGCTGCGCTTTCTCGCTCGGCTTACCCTCGCCGCCAGGTGAGCACTCATGGTTTTATAGCATGATAAATGGAACTGAATGCTTTTTTATAGACTCGGGCTTTTTTGAGCGTGTTACAAGTGTCTTATAGTGACAGACGCCGAGCAGGCTATTCCTTGCTGATAGTGACCAAACCCTTCTTTATGGCTATCACTACCGCGTGAGTGCGAGCATTGGCGTTGAGCTTGCGGAGAATAGAGGTTATATGATTTTTAACGGTCTGCTCGCTGACAGTGAGCACCTCAGCAATCTGTTTGTTCAGGTAACCTCTAGCCACATAATTGAGAATCTCTGTTTCTCTGGGCGTGAGTGGTGAGATGAGGTTGGCGGTCTCTCTTTCCCTGGATAGTTCCTGGAACTGGTTTAATATTTGTTCAGCCACCTTCGGTCGGGCAGTCAGGCTTTCATTTATAGGATGCTCACCGCTGGTGCAGCGTTTGATAATTTGCGCTAGTTCGTCGGCATTCACATCTTTGCTTAGGTAGGCTGCGGCCTGGGCTTTAATTGCCTGGAAAAGCTGCTCATCCGCTGGCTGGGGAGTGAGGATGATAATGGCCACACTGGGCAGGCGCCGCTTTATGGTGCGACAAAGCTCTAAGCCATTGGCAGGAGCAGAGTTAGCCCCTAAAAGTACCACATCGGGAGGTGAACTCTCAATCTTGGTGAGCGCGCTTTCGTCAGCGTCAGCTTCCCCTGAAATCTCCAAATCTGGCATGCCGGCCAGTGACGCACGCACACCCCGGCGGAATAAAGGTTGCTGGTCAATTATAAATACCTTAGCCAATCTAACCTCTTCGCTGTACCTATGACAAGACATTAGGTACTACTACTTTAGTGTAACATATATGGCAGAGAATGCAAATTCCTGT
>Ga0307380_10009850_pt1 | contig 12093 bp, 13 predicted proteins | sample UN3MG_FD_202239 | JGI IMG/M metagenome (GOLD analysis project Ga0307380, IMG submission 202239) | Soil microbial communities from Risofladan, Vaasa, Finland - UN-3 | ecosystem: Environmental > Terrestrial > Soil > Coastal area > Acid sulfate soil | place: Finland: Risofladan, Vaasa | collected... | reverse complement strand
GGATATCTGTCCCTTGCATAAACATGAATATCTGGTTGGGAATCTGCCGGCAAATAAATATCTAAAAGATAGTGGCGTTAAATTGGTTAATGAATTTGCCACATTGGATGATAAGAAGAAGAGCTATCAAGTAAAGATTGAAGAGATCGATGAAGAGCTGGAAGAGATAAAAGAAGCTGTTATAAAATATGCCGGAAATATAGGGGTAGAAGTGGTGATAGGGAGTGACCATAAGTTAAAGATTAGTTCAAGTGAAAAAATCAATGTGCCGGGCAAAGGGAGCAAGGAGAGAGAATCTTTGATAGAGCTGTTAAGCCGATTAAATAGATTGGAAGAAGTATCAGCCTTTGATGTCGATGAATTGAAAAAGGTAATCAAAGAGGAAAAATGGGATTCGACTATATAACCCCCTATGAAAAGTTAGAAAAAGTTACCGAATTATTGAGCTAGTACAACTGTCCCGGAGGTAAACGAAATCATTTATAAGGCCATGCCGGATGTAGTAAGGAATGGCAGGACTTTAAAATATAAATAAATTATGGGTATCATTAATGATATAAAAATAGCTGAATATTTTTCTTTGTATGAATTTGAGTGTCCCTGTTGCAGGCGGGTTATGTTATCTCCGGATCTTTTGGCCAGACTGAATCATTTAAGAAGGGCTATAAATAGGCCAATATATCAATTCCGGTTACCGGTGTAAAGAAGAAAATCATAAGGTCGGGGGAGCTCCCGGCTCTTATCATCTCCTGGGCATGGCGGTAGACATTCACGTAAAAGATTATTTACTTTCTGATCTTCTCCTTTATGCTCAAGAAATGGGGTTTAAGGGTATTGGATTTTATGAAAAGAAAGATTTCTTACATCTCGATATGAGGCCTGGATCGAAACACTTTTGGAAAGGAAAATAATTAATTGGATATTGAATACGTACTAAAGTTAATAGCAAATAACGGCTTTCCCCTGGTGCTTTCTGTATATTTAGTATGGAAATTAGAGTTTTTTATTAATGAAATCATCAAAAATCAAAAGGAATTTTCCCATAATGTTACTGCTGAAATCAAAGAAATCAAGCAGGCAATCAATGAATTACGGCTTGATTTTGCAAAAAATCAATGAAACCATTGATATATAAGGGCTTTAGTATTTTTGAAAAAAGCTTCTAAAACTGCGTATATAAGGCGAATTTAAAAAATACGATGAAATCATACCAGCCAACTTAAAATAAGCGCTTAAAACACGCTTAAATTGAAGATATTTTTTCGTGGTTCCTTAAATGCCCCTTTATTAATCTTCTTTTCATTAATTATCTCTCTTTCTCTCCTGAATTCTCTCCTTTACCATATTTGAATTTATAGTTTATATATTATATAATATAAATTATAATCAAAATGAAAATTTACATCAGGAAAAGATATTAGATACAAAACTTTTTTATGTAAACTTTTCAAGAAAGGAGATTAAGACGAACAGAAAGTTATTGAAATCTAAGGCAATTTCATTTAGGCATCGGAATATAACGGATGAAGTATTATTAGCTTTGCAGAATAAGATTATAAGAAGAGAATTGAAACCCAATCAGAGAATATATGTGGATGAATTAAGCAAGGAATTTAACATTAGCCAAACTCCTATAAGGGAGGCTTTATACAAGTTAGAGGGAATGAATTTAGTAGAGATAAAGCCTCGAAAAGGCATATATATAGCCAATTTCTCCAAACAGGATGTTTTGGACATTTTAGAGATAAGAATGGCTTTGGAAAACTTAGCCCTACAGAGGATTTCAGATATATCTGAAGATCTAATAGAAAAAATGAAGGATAACCTACGTCTTTTTAGAGAAACTATCAAAACAGAGGATTTCGTTGCCAACAACGAAATAGACAAAGCATTTCATCTTCTCGTCATGGAGGCATCAGGAAGTAAGCAGCTTATCCGAACCTACAAAGATCTGCATTCACACATAAGTATAGAAAGCTTCTTATATAAAGAGGAGAGAAAAGCTTTAGCGGAGTTATCTACAACGGACAAAGAACATTGGAGAATTGTTCAGGCTTTTGTGAAAAAGGATAAAAAGGAAATCAGAGGAGCCATCAATGCCCATTTCAACAATGTAAAACGAAGAATAACGAAAAGTCTAGGAGATAAAAAGGATAATTAAATGAAGATAAAAATATTTGAGACAAAGCAAAGAATAGGTAAAGCCGCTGCTAAGGAAGCAGTAAGAATATTGACGAACGCAATAAAGGAAAAGGGTGAGGCAGTTTTTATAGCAGCTACTGGAGCATCTCAATTTGAGTTTCTGGAAAATCTCACGAGTATGCCTTCTATTGATTGGTCAAAGATAACCATGTTCCACTTAGATGAATATATAGGTATTCAAGAGACTCATCCGGCAAGTTTTAGAAAGTACTTGAAGGAGAAGTTAATTGACAAGGTACATCCGGGAAGTGTCTATTTAATTAAGGGGGGTATCGAAGACCCGGAGTTAGAATGTGAGCGCTTAGGTAAAATCATTGGACAGAAGGAAGTGGATGTTGCCTTTGTCGGCATCGGCGAAAACGGACATCTGGCCTTCAATGACCCTCCGGCGAATTTTAACACTGAAAGGCCGTATCTAGTTGTTGAACTTGACGAGTCCTGTAAAAGACAGCAGCTCAGTGAGGGATGGTTTAAAAGCCTCGATGAAGTACCTCGCAGGGCAATTTCGATGTCCATTAAGCAAATTATGAAATCTAAGAATATAATCTGTACTGTTCCAGATAGTCGTAAAGCACAGGCTGTCAAGGATTGTCTTGAGGACGACATATCTCCATATCGTCCTGCATCCATATTAAGAAAGCATAGAAATGCGTTTTTATTCTTGGACAAGGATTCAGCTAAGTTGCTCAAAAAAAATGAGGGGGAGTTTTAGAATAATTATAAAATTTAACAAAATGTTTAATGAACAAACAATGATTTATATAAAAAGATAAACTTATGCTTAAATTTAAACAGGAAAAAAATAATTAAGTATATAATTAAAAAAAAGAAGGAAGAAGGTCTATAAATCCTTGAGGGTATAGAATTGGTTTAACTATAAGTATTCAATGATATTATGGAAATTGATAAAATAAAGATATTCTTAAATTTGATAAGTATTTTATTGCTTGATAGAAATTATTGAAGGGTAATTAAAATATAAAGAAGGAAGTGGTAAACAATGAAATTTCTATGTTGTTGGTTATATGCTATTGACAAATACGGATTTCCACCTTCATTATCAGATACGTTTAAAGCTTTAAATGAAATGAAAGAACTTGGCTTTAAATACGGAGAATTGGAAGGTGTATCAGGTAATAATCTTAACCTTATCTATAATAATCGGAATAATATAAAAAAGCATATCAATGAAATTGGTATAGAAATTACAAATTTTGTTCCTGTTATTCCCGAATTAAGAGAATTTGATAATTCTAAACGTAAATACGGCCGTGATATGTTCGAGAAGGGATTAGAGGTTGCCATTACCCTCGTTACTGAATTTATTCAACTCGATAGTTTCCCGCCACTTATGAGTTGTCTTGAGGGTATCCAGTATGATAGTAATAATGTAACAAATTATGGGGCTCAATGGCGTTATCGTTTAACACCTGAATTTGATTGGAATCAACAGTGGGAAGTATTGGTTGAGAACATCAAGTGGGCTGCACAGAAGGCTAAAAAAGCAGGATTAAAGTTAATTATTGAGCCTAGAGTAGGAGAGATAATTAGTAATACTGATTCAATGCTTCGTTTAATAGATGCTGTTGATGAACCTAATTTAGGAGCCATTTTAGACACTGGTCATCAATATGCACAGAAAGAGATATTACCGTTGAGTATTTTGAAATTAAATGATCGTTTGATGTACTTACATTTATCAGATAATGACGGAACTAAAAATGATCATTTCGTTCCTGGCCAGGGTACAATTGATTGGATAGGTGTATTTGAAGCATTAAAAAGAATTAATTTTAAAGGTTATGCTGGATTAGATATTGCAAAAGTTAATGGAAATTTAGGCAAAGCTTATATTAGAGCCAGAGACATATTTAATAATTTTGCTAACCAGGCTGGTTTTAAATAGATATTTATAAGAGAAGGGGGTGAAGCTTATATCCAATAAAAATTATTAATATTATGATTTATAAACATAAATAATTTAAATTTAGTATAAAGACCATTATAATGCACTACATAATACACTGCAGACGATATTTATTATATTTGAAATGCTATATCAAATATGAAAAACAATTAAAACTCTTTTATGAATAAATCATAATATTAGATCGTATAATTAGGAGGAAATGTCAAAGAAAATTAATAAAAGAGGAGGATAATTTTTTAATGTTTAAAAAATATATGATAATTTTATTAGTTATTGGATTATTAGGAATAAGTATGACTGCATTGGCTGTTGAAAAAAAAGAACTTAAGATTACTGCTGAAGCTTGGTACTTTAATAAATATCCATTAGAAAAAGCTGCTGAACTTTTTATTAAAGATCATCCTGAGGTTACTTTTATATGGTCAAAAGCAGGAGATTTTGAAGTTGCACCCTTAATGTTAGCTTGGAGTCGGGATAATTATATAGCTGACATTGCTATTGTAGCTACTCCATCAGAAGCAGTATCTTTTCAAGCAAAGGGCTTACTTGTTGATTTTGAAGATGTCCTAAAAGGTGAATATGCCAAAGATAAATGGCTGAAGGGTTTTTTGGATGATTGTACTATTGACGGTAAAGTTTATGCCATACCTACCGATGCCGAAATAATGACTTTAGTTGCTAGGAAAGATTATGCTACCGAAGCAGGTTTAACCGATGAAAACGGTAATATTATTCCACCTAGAACCCTCAATGATTTCTACAATTATTTGAAAAAGTTAACAATTAAAGATGAATCAGGGAAGACTGTACGTTATGGTATGGATGTTAACTGGTCAAATGAGTATATGATTTATACTTACTTCTCAGGCATACAGGCTTTAAGAGGTACAATTTATGATGAAGATAATAACCTTGATTTTAGTAGTAAAGAAGCTTTAGAATTATTAAGCTTTTGGCAGCGTGGCGTAAAAGAAGGTTTGATCAGTACAAGTTCCTTGGTAGATCATAGCGGTCCACGGAATAGTATGAAATCAGGTTTGGCGGCAGTTATGTGGGAAGATCATGCTAGAGTAATTGAGATTGGAACGGTTGTTGGACAGGATAAATTACAGATTGTGCCTATACCTGATGCATTAACAAATGGAACTGTAAGTTATTGTATGAGTTTAATGATCCCAAAAACTGCACAAAACGAGGAACTTGCAAAAGCGTTTGTATTAGAACAATTAAACGCTGACTGGTTTGCTCATTACTTGATGGATAATTGGGGGAAATTACTTGGGATGAAACGACAAGTTGAAAGTCGCACAGATATACCTATCTGGAAAACTGTTTCTGAAATATTAGAGAAGACTGTGAGCTTACCCCATATGGTTGACCATGCACGGTTAGTAGATATCGTGACAACTGAAATTCAAAACATGCTGAAGCTGGAACAGACTCCTGAAGAAACACTGGCTGGCATCCGTCAAAAAAGTTCCAAACTTAATTTAATTAATTAAGTGTTATAAATTATTAATAGTATTGGGGTAGTTTTTATATTAACTACCCCAATACTATTTACAACAGGAATTTAAATATGAGCAAGAAAATATCTACCCTTACTAGTTGGCTATTTATAACACCATCTTTACTTATAATAGGGACTTTTCTTTTATATCCACTAGTAAGTTCAATCTATCTGAGTTTTACTAATTATAATTTTGTTTATTCAAATAAACCTGAATTTACTGGATTTGAAAATTTTAAAAATCTTTTTTCAGATTCATATTTTATAATAGCTCTAAGAAATACATTTTATTATACATTAGTTTTTTTTCCATTGATAATATTATTTTCTTTTTTATTAGCCTTACTACTTAATTCAAAAACAAAGGGAACAGGATTTTTCCAATCTACTATATTGTTGCCGATTGTTGTTCCTTTATCTTTGGCAGGTGTCATGTTTACTTGGATACTTGCTAAAGATTTTGGAATTTTGAATTACCTGCTGGATAATATACTAAAATTACCTCAATTAACACACTTTTGGCTTGCTGAAAAGGAAACAGCTTTAAATTCTTTAGTAGCTGTGGGCCTTTGGAAATATGTTGGCTTTTGTGTAATACTTTTTTTATCTGGTTTAAAATCTATTCCTGGCGATATTTATGAGTCCGCTAAGGTAGATGGTGCCAATCCACTACAACGGTTAATCTATATAACTATTCCCAATTTACGTAGTTCATTTTTATTAGTAGCAATATGGAGCATAATTCAAGCCATTAAGGTTTATGATCAGGTAGTTGTAATGACGAAGGGGGGGCCTGGAGATTCGACCTTGGTTTTATACCTATATGCATGGAAGAATGCTTTTGTATATTTTGATATGGGTTATGCCCAGACAATTGCTTTGTTTATAGGTGCTTTAGCTTTTATCATATCGGTTATATTCAATCTTGTTCTAAAACCTGAGAGGAAGTGACTGCGTGATGCAATATATTAACAAATATAAAATAGGAAATATATCAGTTATTATAATAGGTGTTTTAGCGTCATTAATTATTTTATCTCCTATTATCTGGATTATATTTACATCATTTAAAAGCGTAAATGAAATCTACAGTATTCCTTTAACAATTTGGCCAAAAAAAATAGTTTTTACAAATTATTTTAATATAATCAATAATTTGCCTGAATTCCCTGTTTATTTTTTTAATACAATTAAAGTTACACTGGGAACCATTTTATTAATTTTACCTTTGAGTGCAGCTTCTGGCTATGCACTTGCCCGTAGAGATTTTTATGGTAAAGGATTGATTAACTCAATCATCATAGCATTTATAGCGATTCCGTATCTTGTTTATTTAGTACCAATTTATATACTGGAAGATATTTTCAAACTACTTGATACTAATCTGGGTTTAATCCTTCCCTATGTTGCATTAAATTTACCGCTGGCTATTATTATTATGCAATCTGCTTATAGAGAGTTACCAGGTGAACTTGAAGAAGCAGCTTATATGGATGGTGCTAATAGCTTTCAAGTATGGTTGAGGGTATTAACTCCATTAGTCATTACATCATTAGCTGCAGTAACTATTTTTACCTTTATAGCTGTTTGGGAAGAGTATATGTTTGCCCGGACTTTAATGATAAAAACTTCAGCTCAAACGCTATCTGTAGGTTTACCAAATTTGAAAGTTGAGGCTAAATCGTGGGCTTATGGTACACTAAGTGCAGCATTAACACTTTCTCTTATGCCTACTGTTCTAGTATTTGTTGTTTTAAGAAAATACTTTATTGAAGGTCTGCTAAGAGGTTCAATAAAAGGCTAAGTTTGAAATTTAAGGAAGTCTGAAATTATATGGAATTTACAATTCCCATAGATGAAGTTATTTCAAAGATCTTAACTTTTTTTATATTAGGAATGTTTGGTGTTATAGCGCGAGAGTTTGGATTCATTAAAGAAGAGGCTAATTCTTCCTTTACGAATATTGTATTATATATTACCTTACCATCACTTATTTTTGTGTCTATGACTAATGATGTAAAATGGGTCTATTTAATTCAAGGAATGTTTACCCCAATTATATGTATTGTTCTTATTTTAATAATAATGCTGTTAGCCCTTTTTTTAGGACGACTAATTTCTGTACGTGCAGAAAAAATAGGCACTTTTATGGTTCTATCTTTTATGCCCAATAGTGGTTTTTTAGGTTTTCCTATTGTGTTTTCAATCTTTGGTAAAGAAGGCCTTCTTTATGCAATTTTATTTGATTTTGGTGTAACAATTGCTTTTTTACTATTGCAATTATAGTTCTAAGAAAAGGTTTTTTACTTGATAAAAGTTTGAAAATATTCACTAATCCTGCTTTACTCGTAGTTATTTTGGGGTTAACAGTAAATGGATTTGGAATCAAGATTCCGAATCCATTAGTTGAGTCTCTTGAAATTTTAGGGAATGCTACTATTCCCATTATTATGTTAGTAATAGGATATAGGCTTGCTGATATTAAATTCAAGATGAATGCTATAAATTTAGAATTAATTACTATCTTTTTTATAAAACTTATTTTTTATCCTTGTATTGCTTATGTCCTATTACTTTATCTAAACATTGATCCATTAGTTAAAGCTATTATTATTATTGAATCTGCCATGCCAAGTATGGCTAGTACATCCGTTTTAGTTCAAAAATATGGAGGAGATATAAATTTGGTAACGACTGCTGTTTTTTTTACAACTCTAATGAGTATTTTTTCCATTCCCCTTATTTTGAAATTTCTGATTTTATAAATGTTGGAATTAGAATGGTGATTTGATTAGATATGGAAAAGTTATATTGTAGATTTTAGTTGGTTAGTTATTAAATTTTACATATAGAAGTTAGTTGAAAATTATATAGAGAAGGGTAGATATTATGAATAGTAAAGATAGAGTATTAAAGGTCTTTAACTTTGAAAAACCTGACAGGGTACCCATTTATGATTTGCTAAGAAATCATAATGCTATTGAATATTATTCTGGGAAAAAAATTACTTATAACGAAAGTGATCGAGATGCCGTTATAAAAGCTATTTCTAAATCTCTAGACATGACACGTTCTATACGTCTTCCTCAACGTGAACATATTTTTGAGGAAGGGGGGTTTTTAATTAAACAACAGGAATGGACATCCTGGATAGAAAAAAGGCCATTTAATAATGAAGATGATGCAAAAAGATGGATTAGAGGGCAGATACATAAATTAGAACAATCAATGCCTTATTTAGAAAAATGGATTGAGGAAAAGCTTAGGGAATATATATCTTTACAATCTGATCTGGAAGATACCTTGCTTCTATGGACTGCTACAGAATTAGGATTTTGTGATGTCTATACAAAATTGGGTATGGAAAATATGGTTTATATATATTTTGAGGAGCCAAAATTAATATCAGATTGGCTTGAACTTAAATGTGAAAAAACAATTAAATGTATAAAAAGTGCTTTAAATCAGGATTTAGTACCTGTTGCATTTATAGGAGAAGATATTGCTTATAAAAATGGACTCTTGTTTTCTCCAAGTTTTTTAAAAAAGGAATTTATTCCAAGATTAAAACGGATGGTACAAGCATATCACGATAAGGGAATTAAAGTAATATTCCATTCAGATGGTAATCTTATGGGGATACTCAATGATTTAATAGAGTGTAGTATAGATGGTTTAAACCCACTTGAACCACTAGCCGGAATGGATATTGGTAAGATTAAGCGTAGGATAGGGGAGAAAGTAGTATTAATTGGAAATATTGATTGTAGTCACTTATTACCATTTGGTACTACAGAAGAGGTTAGAAAAGAAGTTAAAAAGACCATTGAGGTAGCGGCTTCTGGTTCTGGTTTTATTCTTGCTTCTAGTAGCGAACTTCATAATGAAATTCCTCTTGAAAATATCCTAGCATTTATTGAATACGGTAAAAAATATGGTTCCTTTAATAGATTAGATTTTTAATTTTCTCCATCAATGTGGATCGAAAAGCCTAAAAATGATTTAAAGAATATACATAAAATTTTGGTCAAACCATTAAAACATTCTATATAGAGATTATTAAAAACTGCTATAAATTTAAGTTATTTTGGCAAATTTGTTATAATTGCTAAAGTTATTTTAAAGGAGAGATAATACAATGAAAATAAGTTGTTGTTGGATGTATGCAATTGGAAAATATGGCTTTCCGCCTAAAATAAGTGATATGAAGAGAGCTATCAGAGAAATGGCACAGATGGGGTTTAAGTATATAGAATTAGAAGGAGTAGGATATGAAAATTTAAGGTCTGTTTATGAAAATAAAGAAAGTTTAAAAGAAGAATGTCTTCGCAATGAATTAAAAGTCGTAAACTTTGCGCCAATAATTCCTCAATCATTAAGTAGTGATCCTTATGAGTCAAAGGAAGGAATAAAGTATTTTGAAATGGGAGTTAAAACCGCGAGTTACTTGGGTTCAGCGAGGGTATGGATTGATAGTTACATTCCGCCTATTATAATAAAGGAAGGGAAATCATATGTTGAAAATTTAGATTTTGGAAAACAAATATATGCTCGCTTATTACCTCATTTTTCCTGGAAATCATTCTGGAAAAAATATATAGAAAATATTAAAAAATGTAATCAAATATGTAAGGATTATGAAGTAGAGCTATTAATTGAGCCGCGGGTAGGTGAGGTTCTCAGTAATAGCGATGCCTTATTGCGTCTTTTTGATGTAGTTGATGATGATAATCTAGGGGTAATCCTCGATATTGCCCATCAACATGCACAGAAAGAGATTCTTCCCATAGCTATTGCAAAATTAGCTAACAAAATAAGATATGTGCATGTAGCAGATAATGATAGTAGAGATAATCACCATTATATAATTGGAAATGGTAATGTAGATTGGGATGGAATTTTTATTACTCTAAAATCCATAGGTTATGATGGTTATTATGCAATAGATTTAGAGAAATTACCGAATTTACCAGATGCATTCCTTAAAACAAAAAAAATATTAGAGAAATATGCACAAAAATATGATTTATAAGAGTTAAAACCAAAATTCCCTAGAAAGGGTTTCATTGAAGTTGTCAGAGACCTCGCAAGATTGGTCGATCAAGGTAGATATATGACAAGAAACGTATTTCATAAACTCTGTGAGGAAGAATCATTTCTTCGCAATCTTCAAAAAGAATATCCGAATACAGTCAGATTTATCTATTTCAATCCAGACTCATCGCTCTTTATCAAGGAAGACTACGAACATTTCAATGAGGCTTTAGTTATTAGCTATGCGAATGTAGCTGTCATGGAAGATTATGGCGTAGAGAACAACGCTTTATTGCTAGCTATGAACACCTTTGTATTGCTATACTTGATGAGGCTAGTGAAGCATAGAAATCTCATAACAACTGGTTGCAGTGGCGTTGCATCTGCCAAGCTTGATTTGAGGTAGTTGCAATCCACTAAACTGTATAGCGTTATATAAATCTCAATTTAACTAAATGGAGGATAAAAATTACGCTAAGTGCTGAAGAATGGTTAGATAACGAAGACAGACAATGTCGGAGTGATAGATTAAATAGATTAAAATGGATTATAGAAAATTATCCTGATATTGATATATCATTATTTCATGGTGGATTAAAATCTCATTATTTATTTGAAGAGGCGAGGTATTGTTTCGTATACGGACAATAATATTGCATCAATTATGTTAAGCCTATCATATATAGAAAATACCTTGGCAAGCGTTTTTTATGCTTCTGGAAGAAATGATTTACAAAAAGCACGTGTAATTGATTTACTGAAAAAAGCTAAAGAAGAAGGATTAATATCTGAGTCTGAATTTACTGTATTTAATAAGGTTAGAAAGATTAGAAATCCAATAACACATTTTCGCAAACCAAATGATAAAGAAACTATTGAATACAGGGCAGTCAAAAACGATAGGTATCCCCATGAACTCCTGGAAGAAGATTCAAAAACTGCCTTGGAAGCAAACTTTAGAATAATGTCAAAATTTTCTATTCCCACATATGAATATTGAGACATCATATAACCTTGTCTATACGGCTTACTACGTTAAAGAAATCCTGTGCCATATCAATACAAAAGAGAACCTTTAAATAATGATGAAATAGATAAATTAATTAATTCTTGTGGTACTTCCCGGGAAAAGTTTGTTATCTGGCCGCTTTTAGATTGTACTAGCTCAATAATTCGGTAACTTTTTTCAGAAAACCTATAGGATCTGAGGAGTTTCTTAACCGGAGCGTTGAGGCCTTAGGTTATTATTATAGATAGCTGTCCTAAAGGAAGACCTCGTAAAAGGGAAAGCTAAACCATAGAAAAAATAGGATATGTTCCTATTTAAATTATAAAAGGACAATTGTTTCTTGTGGAGGAAGTAGGGTCAGTCTTCATAAGTTCACAAATTATTAAAGAAGTCACTGAAATAGAGCCG
>Ga0307380_10009848_pt1 | contig 12093 bp, 6 predicted proteins | sample UN3MG_FD_202239 | JGI IMG/M metagenome (GOLD analysis project Ga0307380, IMG submission 202239) | Soil microbial communities from Risofladan, Vaasa, Finland - UN-3 | ecosystem: Environmental > Terrestrial > Soil > Coastal area > Acid sulfate soil | place: Finland: Risofladan, Vaasa | collected... | reverse complement strand
CGTAGCTGTGAAACAGTGCCGTTATGGCAACGGCACTGCACCGAACATGCCACCGGCCGGCCGGGGACTGCTGCGTCCCCGGTCGGCCGGCTAGTCTCAGGGCAAGACACCGCTTGCACCAGCTTTGTGGCACCGGCTTGGAACCGCTGGCAGCTACGGATCCAGTATCCGCCGCAGCGAGACGTCGTCGTAGTAAACCGAGCTCGAGCCGTTGGCGAACAGGTCCACGGCGGCGATGTCCAGCGCCCCGCCGCCATCGCCGTAGATGCCGTCGGTCCAGGTGTACTCGGCGAGATACTCGCCGTCGTAATGCACGCGCACCTCGTCGGCGTCAAGATCGATGAACACTTCGATCTTGACCCACCGGTCGGTGACGTACGGCACGTCGATGGTGTCGTGTCCGTCGCCGTGACTGACCTTACACATGCCGTCGTTGGAATCGAAGATGTACTGTACGGACCAGTTGTACGGCCCGCCGTCGTCGTACTTGTTCAGCAGCAGGAAGTACGTCCCGGGATCGAAGGGGGTGTTGTTGTCCGACGCGAAGTCGGCTGGGATGTACTGCCAGGCCGTGTACTTCCACTTGCCGGAAGTGTAGCCATCGTACTCGTGCACGAGATCCGAGTCGTCGGCGATGTCCGCCGAGTGCATCGGGCTCCACCAGAAATCGTCGGTGACGTACGCGTCGAAGGACGAGTCATTGTCCCAGCCCTTCCAGCCGCCCTGGCCGTGCAGGCCGGTATCGACCTCATACGAGTCGAAGTCGTCCGACCACGCCACCAGATTCGCGCAACCCAGCGTCAGGTCTCCCGCGCAGCCCGCGAAGTCCAGGTAGTAGTCCGGGAACTGGATCAGCATCGTCGGCAGGTGCTCGAAGCCCGGATAGGGGTGGAAATCTTCCATCGTCCCGGACCAGTAACACTCATCGAGCGAAGCGCCGCTGCCCACCTCCTCCCAGAATCGATGAAACATGAACGAGCCGGCATATGGGTAGGGCTGATGGCCGGACGACGAGGCCTCCATGTAGTACAGCGCCTCGCAGTCGCCGGCCGCCGACATCCAAATGCTGCGGAACGGCGCGACGCGGAAGAAGATCTCGCGGTTGTTGGCGGCGACCTTGTCCGACCAGACGAAGTACGAGCGCTGGTTCGTCATGCAGAGATCCGGCGTCTCTGTGTCGCCCAGATAAACCCCGCCGGTGTTGTCAAAGTGGAACGTCAGCAGCTCGTCCCAGCCGGTGTAGTACAGCCGGTCGCCGGAATCGTGGCTCCAGTGATAGGCGAGGTCGCGTAGCCAGCCGGAACCCGGACCGGGCAGGTTCTGCGCGTGCCAGTCCTGGGCCCAGACCGCGTACACCTTCTCCGCATCGCGTACGGCGATGGCCGGATTCTCCACGCCCCGGTCCCAGCGGCTGACCTGCTGACCCTCGGCCGGCTCGAAGGTGTCGCCGTTGTCGAAACTGCGCCGCATCTGGATCTCGGTTTCCAGGTCGCCGTAGCACGAGAGGTCCTCTTCCCAGATGATGTAAACGGTGTCGTCCGCGGCGGCGATGTCCGGGTAATAGGAGTCGCAGGCGAAGAGCTTGTCCGAAATCCGCTTGTCCGCGCCCCAGTTCGCTCCGTCGTCGCTGCTGTGCTTGTAGTAGACCTCCCACAGCGCGATGTCCTCATCGCACGGGTCGCCGACCGTGTCGCGGCTGTCATACCACGTCAGGTGAATCCAGGAACCGACGACTGCCAAGCGCGGACGTTCCGACGCGGCGGGCGAGTTGGTCAGCCGCGTGTCGTTGCCCCAGTTGGCGCCGCCGTCCGTGCTGCGCTTGTAGTACACCTCGCCTTTACACGTCGGCCAGGCATAATCGCGCTGGTCATGCCAGACCACGTGCACGTAGTCGCCGCTGACGCCCACGTCGGGGTAGATCGACTGCTTGTCGTCCTTGTTCGTCAGCCGGGTGACGTTGCCCCAGGTCTCTCCGCCGTCTGTGCTGGCACGATAAAAGATTTCGCCCATCGTGGTCGGCGCGCCGTAGTCGCGGGCATCGTCCCAGACCACGTGGACGTCATCACCTTCCACGGCAACGTTGGGGTGCATCGAGTCCGTACCTTCCCCGTCGCTGAGCTGCACTTCATCGCTCCAAGCCAGCCCGCCGTTGTCGCTGCGCCGGTAGTAGACCTCGTAGGCGCCGTTGCGATCGTCCTGCCAGACGACGTGCACGCTGCTGCCCGCGGCCGCGATGCGCGGCTCCTCGGAGTCGCCGAACCCGACCGAGAGCTTCCGCTCCACGCGGATGAAGCGGCCGGAGTAGCAGAAGTCCGCCAGCACGCTGACGTACACGCCCCGCCCGGCGAACAGGCTGGTGACCAGGCCGTTGACGTCCACGTCGAGGATCCCGTCGTCGGTCGGGTCATTGGGCGTCGCTTCGCCGGCTTCGAACGTGTACATCACCGGAGAGCCGGGCTGGTTCAGCATTCGCAGTCCGTGCCCGACGAGATAAATGTACAACTCATCGTCCGGGCGGACCAACCTGGAGATCCGCAGCAATTCGTTGACAAAGTTGTTCACCGTGACGGCCTTGCCGGGGAAGCGCGGATCGTCGTTCTCGAAGTCGATGACCGGAAGCAGGTCATCCACCTGGTCGCCGTCCGTGTCGATCCCGTCCAGGTCGGTTAGGCCATCGCCATCGATGTCGATCCACTGGTCCCCGCCGCCGACGAGGGCCCCATCGTCATTGTCCGGGTCGCTGTGCGGCGTCTCGCAGTGCGAGTTGCCCACTTCATCGTCGTGCCAGAGCATGAAGCTGATGTTGGCATCCGGGCAGCCGGTCTGGCGCAACTGGTAATACGCGAGCAAGCCCGCGGCAGGAAACCCGTCGCGGTCCTGCAAGGCCAGCGCCTGATTTCCGCACACACCTTCCCAGTAGTCCAGCTCGTCCTGGAGCACCTCTTCCGGCAACGTGAACGGGCCCAGCTGGCCACCGAAGTAGAAGTCGTTGGCCGTCACGCAGATCAGGGCGTACTTCTGGCCGGGCCCGAAGGGGCGAACGTCAATCGGCCGCAGGGAGCCGCCGCTCGGGAGTCCCTCCAGATACTGGGCCTCGGCGCGAGGGTTGATCAGCATTGTGAAGACGGCCAGGAGAAGTAAACAAGCCGCTTTGCGTAACATGGCATAACCTCCCATGGGTGAACGACCACAAGATCGTTGCGATGTCACTGCCTTCGGAAGGACAGCAGGGTTCAAGGTGCTCCACACGTTCCTGGCGGTACCTGACGCGAACATGGCAAATCTCCTTTCTGCAGCAGTCCCATGTAACCAGTCGTCACGGATACGATCCGTACAACTGCAGGTCCGACTCTCGGCCTGCACCTTCTTAACCGTAAGGAAGTGGCCAAGCGCAACGCGAAAAACCTGAACAACTTCGGTTGGCTCGCGCTAAAAATGCCTCGCGGGGGAGCGGCGACTAGCGCCGACGGGGTATCTCTTGGCGGATCAGCTCGGCAGCCGCGCCCAGGTCAACCAGGCGGACCGCCCCGGCCGCGCCGATAGCGAGGAAGCGTTCGTCAGGCGTGAGGGCCAGGCTGTGCACCGGCCCCCACTGGCTGGGCCAGGCGGCGAGCTCCCGGCCGCTACGGGCATCCCAGAAACGGATCGCGGCGTCGTTGCCGGCGGATACGAGCACGCGGCCCTGGTCGAGAAACGCCACCGCATTAACCCAATGAGCATGTGCCGTGCGAATCTCCACCGCCGGTTGCGCTTCGGGCCGCCCGGTGCGGATCGCCAGGTCCGCACTCCCGGTCGCGAGGCGTTCACCATCCGGGGTGAAGGCAACCGCGTTGACCCACTCGTCGTGGCACCACTCGTTAACCAGGCTGTGCCGGCCGAGCTCCCAGAGCCTGGCCCGCCAGTCCGTGCCCGCGCTGGCCAGCCGTTTCCCGTCGGGAGAGAAGGCGATGGCCAGAATGAGTCCGCGGTGGGCAATCCAGGACTGTTCGAGAAAGCCGTCGCTGCTATCCCGGACCTGAAGCTCCCCATCGAGGTTGCCGGTGGCAATCCGCGTTCCGTCGGGCGAGAACGCCAGTGCGCGGACACGGGTGTCGCCGGCCCGCCAGGTGTGTAGCTTCTCGTGGCTGGCAACATCCCAGACGGCGACGTTTCCGTCACGATCGGCCGTTGCCAAGCGTCGGCCGTCCGGGTCGAACGCTAGTGCCTCCAGCGGGGCTGCATGAGCCGGCCAGGTGGCCACGTCGTACGGCGGCACGATGTTCATCACTGACACCACGCCCTGGGAACCGTCTGCCGCATCACCCCACGCCATCAGTCGGGCCTGGCCCGATACCGCCACACACGTTCTCTCCAGCCCCGGGGAGACCTTACGGCTCAACATCCCCGGATGACGATCCAGATCCCAGACGGCGATTCGTCCCACGTAAGCTGCCACCAGGCGATGTGGGTCATCCTGAAAGGCGATCGCATAGACGGCGGTACCGTGCGCGCGCAGCTCGCCCAGCTTGTCGCCGTTGTCGGGTCGCCACATCCGCACGACCGCGTCCCAGCCGGCGGAGGCCAGCAGCGCCCCGTCGTGGGAGAACTCGAGTGCGGGTCGCCAACTGGCGTGTGGCTTTGGCGAGATGTTCCAGAGCGATGTTGGTCTGGGTTCCGCCAGGCCCGCGTCGCGCGTCCAAGACCGCGTTCCGCTGTCCAGATCCCAAAGCGAAATCTCGGCATTGCTCCAGACGGCAAGCCGACGTGCGTCCGGGCTGAAGCGAACCGCCTCGACCGCTCCGCCAAGCTGGTCCAGCACCGCCCGGACCGCACCGTTGCGGGCGTCCACAATGCGCAGCGGATCGTCAGATGTGGCGACAGCGAGCAACTCGCCGCCCGGAGACAGATCGCAGGCGGTGATCGGCCGGCGGCCGGCGTCGGCGAAGATGGTTCGCGCCCGGCCGGAGCCGCAAGGGTCCCACAACAACAACGTTCCATCGTTTCCGGCAGACACCAGTTGATTCCCCCCCTTGGCGAAGCGGAGTTGCGTTACGCCACCGCGATGCGCCTCGAACTCGCTGAGAAGCTGCCACGCACCGACGCGCCACAGGCTGATTCGGCCATCGGTGCCCGCGGCTGCCAGGAACTGGGCGTCCGGCGAGAATGCGACGCAGCTAACACCTCCGGGGTGGGCTTTGAGCGACCAGATGTCTTCGAATGTGCGCGCGTCGCGGACGCCCAGCGTACCCGCGAGATTCCCATAGGCGATGAAACGGTGGTCCGGCGAGCAGGCCAGACATGTCGTCCAGCCGCAACCTGATATCCGGGCCACCAACGGGTTCTGGGCATAGTAGCTCAGCAGGGACCAGTGTGCGCGAGCGTCCGGTCGCTCAAGATACGCCGGCCACAGCAAGTCCTCCGCCAGCATGTCGTGACCGGCTGCCAGGTGCGCCAGTCCGCGCCGCAACACGCTGACATGGAGCTGCTCTTCCAGCCGATCGCGCTCCTGTTGGACCTGAAGGTACATGACCAGAATCAGGGCCGAGGCGGCAACGACGAGCGACAATCCGGCGGCGGCGAGGCGCACCTGCATGCGATGCCGCGCGTAGGCCTTTCGTAGTAAGTAGAACCGACTGTTCCGGTTGGCTTGAGCCGGTTCGCCGCGCAGGCAACAACGGACGTCCTCGGCCAACTCGGCCGAGGTCTGGTACCGCTCCTCCTTTGATTTCTCCAACGCCCGCAGTACCACCGCGTCGATATCGGCGTTGAGCCCACGGAAGAAGTGGGACGGCCTGGCCGGGATCGCGTGGCAGATGTTGTGAAGGGCGGCGGCCAACGATCCGGTCGTCTCGTAGGGCAGCCGCCCGGTCAACATCTCGTACAAGATAACTCCCAGCGCATACAGATCGCTGCGCATGTCCACCTCGTCGATCGTGCCGGCGGCTTGCTCCGGCGAGAAGTAAGGGAGGGTCCCGACCAACTGCCCGTCTTGCGTGAAGGTGGCGCCTTGGTCACGCGTGTCACGCTCCGGGACCGACCGCGCCAACCCGAAGTCCAGGATCCGGGGGCGGCCCTGCTTGTCCACCATGATGTTCGACGGTTTTAAGTCGCGATGGATGACCGCCCGCAGGTGGGCATACTGGACCGCTTCGACGATCCGGAGGAAAAGCTGCAGCTTCTCGGCAACACCCAGCTCGTGCCGCGCGAGGTATACGTGGAGGGGATCGCCGTCCACAAGCTCCATGGCGCAATACACGCCGGCGGCCGACTCCCCGGCTTCCAGGACGCGAACGATCCCCGGATGATCGAGTGCCGCGGCGAGCTCGACCTCGCGCGCAAAACGCCGACGCGCCGTCGGAGACGCGTAGCAGCCGCTCGCCAGGAACTTGAGTGCTACCAGGCGCTTGGTTGCGTGTTGCCGCGCGCGGTAGACAACCCCCATACCCCCGCGACCGATCTCCTCAAACAGGGTGTAGCCGGGCAACGTCGGGAGCACTGTCGCCTCGGCCAGACTCTCAGGCGGGACGGGATGGGAGCGGCCCGCCGATTGACCGGTCCGCCGCGCCGCACAGTGTGCCCCGGATCGCCGCTGCGAGGTTCTCGGCACCAACGGCAGCGCGTCCAGACACTCGCGCAGCTCGTCGGCAACATCCGGGAAGCGCCGGGCCCAGACTCCCAAGGATACGGGGCGGCCCTGTTGCAGTTGCTCAAGGTAGCCGTCGATCGCCTCGCCCAATCGGCGGTCGTGCTCGTCGCCGCGTGGCGGGGCTTCGACAGACAATCCGGTGCGGCTTTTCCCGCTGGAAGCCGGCTCGCTCCATTTGCTCACTGCGTACATCGCCGAAACCCGTTAATACAGGACCACGCTCCAATGCGACGCGGGCTCGATCCGCGAACAAGGCTGTCTATGCCATGCGTCGTTCATGGGTCGGTTCCCTTAGCTTGTTTGGTCTCCCGGCCTCAGGTGGCCTGGCGACACCTGGTCGTAAGTGAAGACGAACGAAGCCACGGCGCGGCTGTTGAAAACCGGGAGTTTCTTGGCGGTGCGTGAGCTACATAGCGTCCTGGGGAGCCGAAGAAGCCACATGAAGCAGGTGCGGGCGGTAGCCAGGCACGGGGCTCGCCTCGCCCCGGGTGAGCGTCACTTGCGTGGGTAGCGTGTCATTCCGAGAAGCCCTTCGACGTTGCTCAGGGTAAACTCCGCGCCGAGGAATCTGGCCTCGGTCGCGCTGTTGAGCCAGATTCCTCCGCGCGTCCGCGATCGGCGGACGTGGTCGGAATGACATCTGGACGTTACCCACTTTCCTGACGCTCACCCCCTCGCCCCGAGGCCGCGAGGTCTCGGGAAGGCTGCCCATCGCCAATAAGGTAGAATAACGAGGGTATGAGCGACGATTCTGCAATTCGCGCCTGGCTTGCCGAGGCCGCCGGCGGCGACCCGCTCGCCGTTCAGAAGCTGATCCTGATCCACCACAGTCGCTTGCGGGCCGTCGCGGCACAGCGGATTGCCCCCGGGCTGCGAGGCAAGCTCGAGCCGGAAGACGTTCTCCAGCAGGTCTATGTTGACGTGGTCAGGCGCATCGGAGAATTCGAGTACCGCGGCCCCGAGTCGTTCCTCCACTGGCTGAAGGCCATCCTCGAAGCGAAGCTGATCGACCTGCACCGCCATCACCACGCCGCGGCGCGCGACATGAGGCGGGAGATCGCCCCGGGCGACACGCCGTCCGGATACGAAGCCTTGGCTGCCCATGCGGCGATCGACAGTATGACCCCCAGCCGCGTCGTGGCGCGTGAGGAGGCGGAGTCCCTCCTGATGGCCGCGCTGGCCGGTCTCTCGGAGGACCACCGCCGGGTGCTGGAGCTGCGCTACCTCAACGGATACCGATTGACGGACATCGCGGCAATCATGGGCCGCTCGTCGGCGGCGGTGCAAATGCTTTGCGGCCGGGCGATGCGGGAGCTCCGCGCGGCGATCCAACAGATCAGCGGCATACGGCCCTGAGGGCGCCTGTCACAGCACGTGGGGCCGCCAATTACGATCGGCACGAGCGCGCCGGTGCCCGTGAAACTCGGGCAAGATACTCGAGCCACTCAGTTGTGTTAGATACTCTGAAATACAGCGTCGCCGCCGGGCCTGTTTCGGTAGTGACAGGCGCGGCTGGGACCGTGCAGATCGGCTTCTGCCCGGCGTCCGGCGATCGCTGCGATGCGCTCAGCCTATTATGATGGTTAGGTCAGGAGGAGCACCATGCATCGATTTCTAGTCATCTCCTTCGCGGCTGCGCTGTCCGCGGCGGCACAGGCTCAGGAGAGTAACGCATTCGACGCGGCCGCGGTCAGTCGTTTTGCCGAACTCACCCTGGATTGCATCCATCAGGAATACCCGAACAAGATCTCCCACGTCCTGAACTCGGCCGAAGATGCGAAGCCGCCCCTGGAGCTCACGCCGCTCTTTTTTGGCTGCTTCGACTGGCACTCGGCCGTGCACGGGCACTGGTTGCTGGTGCGGCTGTGCCGCGCGTACCCCGAAGCCTCCTTCGTGGACAACGCCCGGGCTGCGCTCGACCAGAGCTTCACGCCGGACAAGGTTGCCGCGGAATTAGCGTATCTTCGAGCCGAGAGACGTGGAACCTTCGAACGGCCGTACGGCCTAGCGTGGTTGCTCCAGCTTTCGGCGGAGCTGCACGAGTGGGACGATCCGCAGGCCAAGCAGTGGGCGGCTACCTTGGAACCCTTGGAGAAGGAAGCGGCTGAGCGTTTCAAGAGCTGGCTTCCCAAGCTGTCGCACTCGGTCCGCACGGGTGAGCACAGTCAGACCGCTTTTGCCCTGGGGCTGGTCTTGGACTGGGCGCGCTCGCGGGGCGACACGGAAACGGCCGAGCTGGTCACGCAACGGGCGCGCGACTACTACGTGCAAGATCGGGGAGCCAACCTCTCCTTTGAGCCCGACGGCCAGGCCTTTCTATCGCCTATCCTCGCCGAGGCCGACTTGATGCGCCGCATTCTGAAGCCGACCGAGTTCGGCGCCTGGCTGGGCGCCTTCCTGCCGGAACTGAGGTTGGACGGCTCGACGGGCTGGCTTCCACCGGCAGTCGTCACGGACAAGAGCGACGGGCACCTGGTCCACCTGGACGGTCTCAATCTCTCGCGGGCCTGGATGCTGGAGGGGATCGCAGCCGGGCTGCCGCCGGGGGACCCGCGCATCGTCAGCTTGCGCGGTGCTGCTCGTGAGCATCGGCGGGCCGGGCTGACGGCGGTCACCGGGGAGCACTACGAAGGCGGACACTGGCTGGGGAGCTTTGCAGTCTACCTCGTCACCAAACGCGGGCTCTGACTGACGTGTCCCCACCGGCGAAACGGCGACGCCACACTTAGAGCGCCTAACATAACTCTCTGTGGCACCGGCATCCTGCCGGTGAAACCACAGGCTGGAAGCCTGTGCCACAGGTTCTGTCAGGTGCTCTTAGTCCGAAGGCACACTCAATTCTGCCCGGCCGACGGAGCCGGCGCGCACGGGCATTGAAAAAACGCCAGGCGCGCTGACCGAAAGGTCGCAGAGCTTGCCGGCCGGCAAGGTTCTCGGTTATCGGTCCCCGCTGCCGCGATCGCGATGCTGTTGTCCTTGCGGGGGCCGTTGGGCGGGCCCCGCAGCCGGAATCCGGACGCGGCAGGAGGGTTAGGCGTGCGGCGCGTGTCGGCGTGTGACAGTTTTCGGACCAAGCCCGGCCGGCCCGTGGACAGCGACCTTCAACAATTCTCCGCGCGAGTTTGAAAACCGCGAATGTGCCGGCCTACGATCTAGCGGTGACCACGCCTGAGGCAGGCGAGAGTACTTATCTATATCTGCCTTCGGCCGGGCGACTAGGGGATCAGCGCAACAGGTTCCTGCGACCGACACGAGCACGCACCGCGAGCCCGGAGTGTCGGCAAAAACGGTGTGAGCGCAGCGATTGTCACCGGCTGCGCCACTCGAACTGGAGAGTGGGCAAAGGAGAGTTTCCGATGAGAAACGCGATTGTGCTTCGCTTGGCGTTGGTGCTGGCGTTCGCCTGCGCGGCCCACGCCGACGTCCTGTGGGACAACTATCCGGGTAACAGCTATTCCGCCGACCCCGAGATGGCCCTGAGTTCCGAGCGCGACACGCTGATCGACTGCACCTGGACGGTGGACGATGTGGTGTTTGAGAGCCCCGTCGAGATCACCGGCGTCCAGTGGGTCGGCATGCGGAAGGTCGGCTATGCGTATCCGTTTGCCGACCTCATTATCCTCCCCTCAGATCTAGGCAATGACCCCGGTAACGCCTACCTGACCCTCGAGGACCTGGAGTACAGCTTCACCCCGATAGCCAGCAACGACGGCCTGGAGACGTACGAAGCCTCGATCGAACTGGACCAGCAGATCTCGTTGCCGCCCGGACACTGGTACTTCGGCACGCGTCTGGTCGGGGATCCGGATGTCGGGCTGGGTCGCAACTTCTCGGCCGCCGCGACCCAAGTCAGTCCCGACGGCCAGACCGCGGGCTACTTCTGGGGACCGATCTTCGGGGTGCCGGAATGGCTCTCCGTGGAAGACCTGCCCTTTGTTGCCGAACCACGCGACTACGCCTTTCAGGTCCACGGCTACGTCATCCCGGAGCCGAGCATCGTGGCGTTGTTGGCGGTCGGTGGCATGTTGGCCCTGCGTCGCCATAAGTAGAAGCGGCGACTCGGCCGGCGTCCGCCCAGGCGGCCCGCCACACAGAACACCTACAGTAACGCGCGCAGTATAGCTGGATACCGACGGGCACCCGGAGCCCTCGGTATCCGCTTTTGTCTGCGAACCTGAAGGGCAGTTGAAGAAAGCTCCGGCAGCGGGTGGTCACGTTTGGGCCGGTCGCGGCGGGAGCGTAATCGGCCGTACGCCGAGTAGGGCGCGGGCATGCTCGAGGGGGATCAGGTATTCGGCAGGGTCGGCGGCCTGCTCGAGACGCTCAAAGGACCACGCGTCGTGCAGGTGAAACGGGCCCACCGCCTGTCGGGTCAGGGAGGTCAGGCAGCCCCCGCTGCCCAGACGCTGCCCGAGATCACGGATCAGCGCCCGGACGTAGGTCCCGCGACCACAGGCCAGCTCGAACTCCACCACCGGCCACTGATAGCGGCGAACGTGGACCCAGTAGATCTGGACCGGGCGGGGTTTGAGCGGCGGGGCTTTTCCGGCCCGTTCGAGCTTATACGCCGGCCGACCACCAACCTTCAGCGCGCTGACCGCTGGCGGAAGCTGGCTGATCGTGCCTTCGAAGCCGTGGCAGGCCTCCCGTAGCTGCTCCTCGTCGGGGCGCGTCGCGACGGGGACGGGGATTACCGGACGGTCGCTGTCGAAGCTGTCGCTGGTCACGTCGAGCCGGGCGGCGGCCCGGTACACCTTCGGCTGATCCATCAACGCCTCGACCAGCTTGGTCGCCTTTCCCAGACACAGAACCAGCACGCCATCGGCCGCGGGGTCCAGAGCTCCGGCGTGCCCGCTCTTGCGCACGCGCGTGATCTTGCGGACGCGGTAGAGGGCCTTCGCACTCGTAATGCCCGGCGGCTTATACAGATTGATGATGCCGTCCATCGACCGCTCGCATCCGCCATCCCGATCCGCCGCCGTGTTGTATCACAGGCGCCGGGATAGGCAAAACCACTTGGCCCGGCACTATCCGCGGTCTGGCGCGACGGCGCACGCGTACCGCTCGTGCGAGAACGGCTCGTGCGAGAATCCCTTCTCGCACGCAGATCCCCGGGAATCCCTTCCCGCCACTCGCCCACTGGCGAGCGACGGTTGGCTGAGTAGACTGGAGCGTCGGCTGCGCCGCCGGCTGCGGGCGCGGCCGGCAGGGCGGCCGAAAAAAAAGAAACGCCCGCCCAAGGCGAGTACGCGTCGAGGGAAGCGATGAAATTAGTGCCTGACCCGAACGCCATGAAGATAAGCCGTAAGTCTGCGCCAGATAATGACTTACAACGCTTGCGCAAGGTGCAGCCTCCTGTGATGATGTTGTTAGCACAACAGCATCAAGCACAGGAGGCCACGGATGGTCAGTATTACACGAGCGTTGCGGCGGATCATGGGGGATTTGGACACACTGCTTTCCGAGAG
>Ga0307380_10009847_pt1 | contig 12094 bp, 16 predicted proteins | sample UN3MG_FD_202239 | JGI IMG/M metagenome (GOLD analysis project Ga0307380, IMG submission 202239) | Soil microbial communities from Risofladan, Vaasa, Finland - UN-3 | ecosystem: Environmental > Terrestrial > Soil > Coastal area > Acid sulfate soil | place: Finland: Risofladan, Vaasa | collected... | reverse complement strand
TTTACCAAGATTACTCTAGCACCTACAAGTCCAGCAACCATTGAAATTATCCATATAGTATTTGAAAGTGATATTTATTGACAAACGGTATTTCCACTACTAGTTATTCGAAATGTTTCTTGTTCAGCTGTAATTCCTATCCCTGTAAACACATCAATATGTTTTTGAGTTACTCCAGATCCCACATCTGAAGAAAGAAAAACCAATTCATTCCAAGGGTCAGGTAGAGTTGGAATTATCAAGTTGGAATTAGGATCAACTATTGTAGTGTCTACTGCCACAATACCTACAACAAGCGGATTGCCCTCTACATCCACAGCGTTGTTGTTTAGGTGAAAAGAGTTACTATACCAGCCAAGATAATCACCAGAGAGCGTCTTTCCCCAACTTTCTAACTTTATAGAATTAACAAAATATTGTCTAAAATCTCTTGATTCTCCATCAATGATGATCGTTACAAAACTACCATCGTAATCGGCCTCTAACGGGATATAATATCCAGTTACATTCCATCCAGAACTACAGTCATTAAATTCACCCATTGGGGATTCTTGTTGTTTTAAGGCACCGCCTGATTGAATTAGCAACCCACTGCCAGAAAACGCTGTCAAATTATTATTTTCAAAATCCACCTCAAGGGTAACCTGATCTGGAATGGTTAAAACGGAATTATTTTGAATCCAAACGTTTCCATGTGCAATGCCACTATTCATTAAAGTGCAATTAGAGGTTACAATCCAATTACCAGATAAAGGAACTACACAAGGAATAACTTGTGGACTAACTGTGTTGTTTACAGGCATTCCGGCAAAACTAAAATTCACACCAATCAAAAAAAAGGTGATAATTACAAAGACCACAAGATAACGAATTATCAATAAATAATAAAATAGAATTCGATATTTAAAAAAACCCTAACAGAGAATCATAATTGTAAAATAATACCTAGAGTACAAAAATGGTTAATGTTTTTGACATTCATGATTATTTCCAAATACTATTAATTATTTCGTGAAACAAATGAATTAATCTTGTTGGCAAAAAGGAAATTTAATTCATTATTTTGTTTTAACAAATTCCTTTATTTTGTTAAGATTTGCCACATTTGACTCGTGAAACATTGCTAGAGTTTCAGCTAATGATTCAGGCAATACTCCTTTGAGATGATCAACTAAATCAGTACCCCCTGAAATCATATTTTCAATTAGTTCTTCAATTTCATTTTTCTCTTCAGACACAATATTCAATACACGTACTAGTATTCAACAAATTCTATCCCTTAGAATTTCAACTACTAGGAGGTTAACAAAAGTTCAAAGACCATGAAAAAATATTCTGAATTCCAGACTCAATTTCCTATACCAATATTATTTTGACAAATTTTGCAAAAAACCTTAGAGTATTGATTTTTTAAAATCACTTAATGAAGATAATGTGTTTTTGGTCTCATGACCGATATCATGAATTGTGGAACCATTGTATTTCTTATCAAGAAATCTACCAGCAAGGATCAAAGGACCACCAATGGCACAAGTTATCCCAGTTGGTTCAGGTATCCAAATCATTAGAAATCCAACTTTTTGAAGTTTTTTTCCAGGTGCTGAGGCCTTTTGCAGACATCCTAGGGATTTTGAGGCAGAACCGTGATGGATTTTGGCGACATCAGAGTATAGGCTGGCTCTTCTATGAGTGGTATCATGAATTTTACGCAATTTTTCTAGTCGAGCCTTTAGATGGTCTACCATACAATAGATTCATTTAGGAAAAATTAGATAAGATTCAAAGATCAAACCTCGATACCTGCAAGTCAATTTCAAATAGCTAGATATCATAAAAAAGGAGTCTAATTATAAAAGAAAGGCAGGAAAAAAATCTGTTGGAAAAAAAATCTAAGCGGTTAGAGTCAATTAAGGCCGCTCATCAATTAGACAGAACTAATTTCAGCACTAGAATGGAGGATTATTTGGAAATTATTTCAGAGCTAGTAGACCTTAAAGGATATGCCACTACATTAGATATTTCAAGATACATGCATGTAAGTGCCCCAAGTGTTACTAAAATGCTACAAAGGCTAGACGAGAATGGATTTTTAGAGTATGAAAAATATCATGGAATCAATTTAACTAAAAAAGGAATTCAATTAGCCGAGACCGTGCGTCAAAAGCATGGAATAGTATTAGAATTTTTTGAAATTCTTGGAATCGGATATGAAACTGCCAATCAAGATGCCGAAGGAGTTGAGCATCACCTAAATCCTAAGACAATTAAACAATTACGAAAATTCATTACATTTCTAAAATCAAACCCAAAAGTTTTAGAAAATTTTAAAAATCTTTAAGATAAATATGGATGTCATCTTGCGAATTTGCATGGCTCATCAAGGTATTTGCAATGTCTGAACGCCTAGGAATTTTGATTTGGCCCTTTTTCCCAATTCTAGATGTTGTAACAAATTTATCACCAACGTAAATATCCGCATGCATTGACGTAAATTCTCTACTCACGGTTAGTGCAAGAGATGTTTTAGACTCTGAAAAGGAAAATGGTAAATCTCCCGAATTAGAGTTTGATGAATTGTCTCGCTCCACTATATCGATGTGAATATTTAGTGATTTTTCAATATCATTAATGTTTGATCCACCTCTACCGATAATAGACGCAATAGATTGCTTGTTAACGGATACACGTACTCTATTATCAGATAAAATTTCAACCTCAGAATTGGGATCATATCTTTTGAAAGTTTCTCGAATTTTATCTTCTGCAAGCTTTTCTATCCCCACCTTCTGAGTTTTTTTACCTATAGGAACAATGACATTTTCTTCTCCAAAAGTATAGATTTCATGCTCTAAAACATTATTTTCAAAATTTCTAATTTCAATTACAGGTCTTGCCAAATCGGATTCAGTCATTCCGGTAGGGACCTTGACTTTAAGTTCCAAATCATACACTTTTCCAATTTGCCCGTCTTTGACAAAAACTACAGTATCAAGAATATTTGGAATTATACCAAGTTCAATTTTTCCAATAAACCTCTGAATTGCATCAAGTGGAGAGTTTGCATGAACTACCCCTACCATGCCAACACCTGTTAGTCTTAAATCTGCAAACGTATGAAAATCCTCTCGGCGTCTTACCTCATCAAAAACAGTATAGTCTGGTCTTACTAGCAATAAAATATCAGCGGAATTATCAAAGCTTCCATCAAGTTTACTGTATTGAGTAACTCCAGGATCAACTTGTAAATCCCGTGGAGATTCAAAGGTTTTGACAATTTTTCCTTGATTGTGATAAAAATTGGCAAGACCAGAGGCCAAGGTACTTTTTCCAGAACCTGGAGGACCAGAAATGACAATACCTCCGGCTCCATCAGTAAAGCGCTCCATCAACTCTGGGGAGATTGAATAATCATCCAACGATAATTTAACTATAGGATGAACTATTGTAATTTCAACGGCTTCAGAAAAAGGGGGTTTAGTAATTGCAATTCGGTAATCAATGTATTGAACAACAGATGCGCCAGTTTTTGAAATCTCAAGAGTGCTGGATTCTGAATTTTTTGTAGTATCTAAGATTTGTTTTGATAGGAATTCCAGATCATCGCGGGTAAGAATTTCATCGCTTATTTTAGATAAAATAAAAGAGCCAGGTTTTCCTTTTTTTGCAAAAGGGGTACGATTTTCCTTAAGATGAACACTCATTGTTTCAGAATCAAAATATTTTAGAAATTCCAGTTCTTCTTCTTTTAATGAATGCTGTAAAAATACAGAGGTAATATCTTCAGTTTGGGCTACTAAATACTGGACATTATCAGAAGTGTAAAGAGTGGCTTGATTTTTTTTGGCAATGTCTTTGATGATAGAATCAATTTTTCCTTTTCCAGCCATGCGGATTTCTTCAGTCGAAGGATGGTTGCCGGAAATGGATATTTCTAAATCAAAGTTTTTTGATAAATCTTTAAGATTTTTGATTTGTTTTAACCCCAAAAATCCTTGATCTTTTTTCTGAGAGGCTTGAGATTGTAACTCATCAATTACTGCTTGAGGTATTATTATCTCAGATTTACGAATGTTTCCAGACTCTACTTGGGCTAAAAATAAACCATTGATGATTACACTGGTATCAAGAACAATCTTTGACAAAACTTTATCTAATTTTTAGAATCATTTGGGTCCTAAATTAGTGTACTTGAATCCTAAATTGCTATAAAGAATCAGTAATTTGTTTTAGAACATTGTTAATATCAAAAGGTTTTGAGATACAAGATAAAGCACCTAATTCCAAACATTGGTTAATTATTTTTTGATCATCACTTGCAGTAATTAAGATAATTTTAGATTGAGGATTTTTTTCCATGATTTCCTTTACAACTGTAAGACCGTCTTTTTTAGGCATTGCCAAATCTAATAATAACAAATCAGGAGATGTTTTGAAAAATAAATTCACAGCTTCTTCTCCATTTATTGCCTCACCTACAATAGTATGATTTCCAATAGATAAAATATCATTTAAAACAAGACGAATTGCATCAGAATCATCTGCAATCATAATATTTGCCACGTAAATTAGATCTAACCATATCATATTAAAAATAATTAATGTGTCAATTCACATTAATTAATAAATTATTTTGACAAGTCAAACGAAGAATATTTTTAATGAATAAGGAGTTTGTAGTCTAAAAGTAAAAATAAATTTCCATCATAATAACACAATAAAACTATCTAAAATCCCAATTGGTTTTATCAATTAGGCTTTTAAAAAAACAGGAACGCATATTCAAAATATCGTGTGTGCAGCTTGAACAACTTTCGTCTGAAAAGTTTCCAACTGACATGACACTAAGTATTTTCTGTTTATAGCAGTTTTATGAGTGAATTAACTGGAGTGTCTGATGAATTCATCAAGGTTGCAACTCAGGAGATAAACGAAGAATTATCAGAGATAACTGAAATTTTAGATTATTGTCAGAATGATGATGATATCTCAAAGAATTCTAGTATAATTGAAAAACATATGCATAATATCAAAGGATTAGCTCCAATGATGGGAAAAGAAACTATCGGAACGGTTGCAAAACATCTTGATTCTATTTTAAAGAAAATTATGTCGGGAAAAAAAGTAGACGGAATATTTGAGCCTCTCTGTACATCCATTGAACAAATGAGAATGAACATGGACAAATCCCACGAGATGCAAGAGATTCAGAGACAGGTTTCAAAAATTGCCTTAAATATAGCCGATTAATTATTTTTGGAATATTCCTTTGGATGTTAAATATTTGAGGAAGATGATTTTTCAATATGACTGTGATAAATTAAAAAAAGGTCTCATAGCGTTAAAGAGAAATAGAATGAGTCCAGGTTTGTTCGAGAAATAACATCTCCTCTTTTTATACATCGTGCCTATCTTTTTTAAATGTGAAGATAGTAAGTAAATTGTACGCCTTAATTGGAATTTTAATTGTAGCTGCGGCTTTTAACTTGTTTTTGTTATATCAAGACGAAAAATCAGGAATATTTGGTCAAGGGTCTGATCAACAAACAATCATTCAAATTTTATTAGCAGTAGATATCGCAACATTTTTTTTGGTGCCAGTAGTTATTAGACAATCACTTTTGCCATTAAAGACAATTAACCAGGCCCTTTCAAGAGTAAAAGAAGGCAAGTATGGAGAGAAGATAAAATATACTTCCGAAGATGAGATTGGAGAGCTAGTTAATTCATTTAACATAATGTCAGATACAATTAAAGAAAAAGAAGAGCAAGCAAAAAAAACAGATATTGCAAAAGATGAGTTTTTAGCAATGATAACCCACGAATTAAAAACACCGCTAGTTCCAATTCAAGGATATTCAGATATTTTACTAAGTGAACATTTAGGAAAATTAACATCAGAGCAAAAAAAGAGACTTTTAATAATCAAATCAAGTTCTGAGGCACTTTTAAGAATAATTTCAGATTTGCTTGACGTCCAAAAATTAGAGATAGGTCAATTGAAAATGAAAAAGGAAGACTCAGATATCAAAGAGTGTATTGAAAAATCAATAAATTCCCTAGAACCACAAGCTCAAAAAAATGAAATTAAATTAGAAGCAAATACACAACATGTTATAATTTATCACGATTCTGAAAGAATTAGACAGGTATTGACAAACTTAATCAAAAATGCCATGATAGCCGTTGAACCTAAGAAAGGAATAATCGAAATAAGTATGAAAGATGAACCAACAGGAGTTAAAATTAGTGTAAAGGATAATGGGATTGGAATACCACAAGACAAGCAACAAGATCTCTTTAAAAAATTCTACCAAGTAGATACCACCCTAACTCGTGAAAGAGGTGGAAGTGGATTAGGTTTGGCGATATGTAAAGGAATAGTAGATAATCACGGAGGCGAAATATCAGTTGAAAGCGAAGAAGGTAAAGGAACTAAATTTACCTTTAATATTCCAAAATTACCCGCAGTGGCTACTTAAAGAAAACAAACTCTCTGAACAAAAATCACTAACACCGTTCAAAAAATGGGTTTTGTGAAAGCACTCATTATGGAAAAAAACCAAGAACAAGAAAAAAATGAAGGATTCTACTCCAACAGCACTACTTATTTTGAGTTTTTGAGGCATAAAGGAGAAACAGACTATGAATTTGAAGATGAGTACTACTTTACCATGCCTGCAATATCAAGCAAGTAGACAGAAGATTTACGAAGATCCTCTAATCTTTAATCTTCATGGATTCAAGTCTCCAAGAGCTTGCAGATAAAACAATACGGTATGTAGAAGATGCGGGAGTCCAATACTGTGATGTCCGAGCAGAAACCCAGACAAGAGAATCGCTCCTCATTGAGAATGGAGAAATAAATAATCTCAAAAACACAAAAGACCAAGGAATAGGAATTAGATTATTAAAAAATGGTTCTTGGGGATTTTGCTCAATTAACAATCCCAAGTCTTTTGAAGAATTAAGGGAATCTATCAACAAGACAATAAAAAATGTAAGGTATTACTCTCAGAAAAAAAATAATCATGTAAAATTAATTCCAATAAATATCAACAAAACAAAAATAGATTTCCCAGTATTAAAAAAACCGCAAATAGAAGATTTGATCAAGGTGGGATTGGAGTGTGATAAAACAATATTAGAAAAACCGAGAATAATAAAATCATCAGTAAATCCATGGTATTCAATAAATTCAAAGTATTTTGTCAGTACCGAAGGTTCTGAAATTTTACAAAATTTTACAGATGTTGTAATAGAAATGAGTGCAACTTCTCATGAATCAGGATTAACACAATCTGTAAACGTAACAGAAGGTGGGAGGGGAGGAATGGAGCAAATTGATAGGAACAATAAATGCCAGGACAGTGCAAAACAAATTGCGGAAAAAGCATCTCAACTAATCGATGCCAAACCTGCCAGAGAAGAAAAAACAACTGTCGTTATGAACCCAGATTTTGTTTCGTTGTTAACCCATGAAATTTTAGGTCATCCTTCTGAAGCAGATAGAGTCCTCGGGAAAGAAATGGCATGGGCAGGAGGGGCATGGTGGAAAAATAAACTTGGAGAAAAAATCGGTTCAGAGCAGCTAAATGTTTTTGATGATCCTACCATCAAAGAGAGTCTAGGATGGTATTATTTTGATGATGAAGGAGTACAGACCAAAAAATCAACTTTGATTGAAAATGGAATTTTAAAAAACCACATGCAAAATCGAGAAACTGCAGATATTTTTAATGGACAACCCACTGGAAATATGCGTGCCTCAAACTATAGTTTTGTGCCTTTGATTAGAATGGCATGTACATGTATAGAGACAGGAGATTGGAAAGTAGATGAAATGATAAAAGAAGTCAAAGAAGGATATCTAATCTCAAACATGAAAATACCTTCAATTGATATGAAAAGATACAATTGGAGTATTTCATGTCAGTATGCACAAAAAATTGAAAATGGAGAAATTACCGATTTACTTAGAGATGTAATTGTTATGGGAAATGCACCTGAATTTTTGCAATCAATTGATGCTTGTGGGAATGACTTTACAGTAAGACCAATTACTAATTGCGGGAAAGGAGATCCCATGCAATCTATGATTATGGGCAACGGTGGTCCATCCATAAGGGGAAAAGCTACAGTCAAGAGCGTGAATTGATTCTTGGAATCTAAACTAGAAACTGTAAGACAACATGTAATTCAATGCACTAAATGTGATCTTTGTAAAACTAGAACTAATGCAGTTCCAGGAAAAGGGAATTTTAAATCAGATGTAATGTTCGTTGGGGAAGCACCAGGAAAAAATGAAGATTTACACGGAGAGCCGTTCATTGGAGTCGCAGGGAAGAAACTATCTGCAGCTTTAGAAAATGCGGGAGTCTCAAGGGATGACGTATACATAACAAACATAGTGAAATGTAGGCCACCAAACAACAGAGTTCCAAGCAAATTAGAAAAAGATACTTGTCAAGAGCATATTCAAAAGGAAATTGAAATAATTAAACCAAAAATTATTTGTCTCTTAGGAAATACTGCATTTGGTTCGGTTTTAGGAGGAACAGAGATAACCAAATTTCGAGGAAAAATAGGAGAAAAAAACAAACAACTTTATTTTATTACTATTCATCCAGCAGCAACCATTTACAATCAAAAGCTAGTAGAAGTGCTAAAAGAAGACATTAAAAAATTATTTTACTTAATCAGAGAATTAAAAAATGGTAACAAAATTCCAGTAGATATTGAGTTTTCTTCCTAGGTCATTTTATGCTAGAAATACAGTGACTGTGGCCAAAGAACTGTTAGGAAAAAGGTTAGTGAGAAGGATCGATAATTGTACATTATCAGGAATAATTACTGAAACGGAGGCTTATCGTCATAAAGATGATCCTGCAAGTCATGCATTTAGAAGTAAAACTGAAAGAAACAAGATGATGTTTGAGCAGGTGGGGAGGGCGTATATCTATTTTACTTATGGAATGTATTTTTGTTTCAATGTTGTTGCGAGGAATCCAAAATTCAAAGCTGGTGCCGTTCTAATTCGTGCAATTCAACCTGAAATAGGAATTGACATTATGGAAAAAAATAGAGGTAAGGTAAGTGAAAAGAATCTTACTAATGGTCCTGCTAAATTGAGTCAAGCCTTGGGAATTACAAAAAAACAATATGGAGTTGATTTGACCATGGATTCAAACTTGTTTATCACAGAAGGCTTACAAACACCAGCAAAAATAATTGCATCACCTAGAGTTGGAATTAAATCAGGGTTAGATAGTCTCTGGAATTTTAAAATTCAAATAACCTAATCGTCGTCATTGTTATTTTCATCAAGTGTCCAAGGTGCAAATCTTCCCATTATCCTTTGCCAATCTAGCTTGAGAAGCAAAATAACTAAAGAGGTCATTATTGCTGCAAAGACAATAATTCCAATATAGATTGTAGTTACATCTTCTATATCCTCGAGAAAAGGTTCAACCAAAGACAATCCCATATAGTGAGAGACAAACACAATTACATAACTTAAAACAAGTTTTCCAGTTAAAGTTGCGACAAAAAATCGTTTTGGATTGTATTTTGCCAAACCCAATGGAACATAAATTAAATCATCAGGCATTGGAGTCGCTGCGGCAAAAAAGGCAGCTGCTGCACCATATCGTTTTACTAATCGCTCAAAAGGTCGCATTCGTTTTCTTGATTTTTCTCCAATAATTCTCCTCCCACCATAACTTAGGCTGAATACTATTACTTTGGCAGCAGTTGCAGTAACTGCAGAAATTATCGCCAATGCATGTAAGTCAAATTGATCACCGACTGACATTGTAGCCAATAAAAGAAACGAAGGTAATGGGACAAAGGGTATCAAAGACCCAAAAAAGCTAACTAAAGTTAATCCAATATATCCCACCTCAGGTGCGAATGGAAATATTGCCGCAAAATCCACACTTCAAGCATATAGCGGGATTATTTAACAAAATCGAAGTCATGCTGATTTTATAATAATTAATTATTGGCAATTATAATCATTAAAATATCATATTTTTAGACTAGAAGCAATTGGACAAAATTGTTTATACCAAAATTTGCTATGACGTATCCCTGATAAGCCCATACATTAGGTTTGTAGGAATAATTAGTGAAATGGGAGCCTTAATTGCCTATAAAAGAAGAGACCAACTAGATCCATTATTAGATACAGAAAACACAAAGTATCAATTCTCACATATTGCCATAAAAACAGATCTTGAGAGTTTCTTTGATAAGACTCTAGGAGAAATAGAGTTTGTCTGGGAGGAAAGAAAGAAAGTTCAGATCATATCATTTGCAATTGGAAAATTACGTATCTGGATTTCGATCGATAAAAAAGTAATTCGATCAGAAATACTAAGAATCATTGATTCGTGTTTGCCAATTGTAAGAAAACATTTAGAAATAAATTAACATATTGAAGTGCCCATATTGCGAAATTGATTTAGATTCGTTTAGTATGACTGAGGGGCTCAAACATATTTTAGAGCATAAAAAGCAGAATCAAAACAAGGGTTAACTTTTTTTATAATAATTATTTCTATAAAATCGTGATTGTTGGCGAGATTAGTAAATTGATTGAAGAGTTACATCTACGAGTACCAAAAGATTTTAAGAAAATGGACATAACACAACTAAGCAATGAACTACGAGGCATAATGGAATTTGAACGCCAAACTTTTCAAAAAATCGAAGACCTTGAAAAAAAAGGAATCGAACAAGATATGATAAAATATGCAAAAATTATTTGTCAAAATACTGTCCAGAGAGAAATCACAGAGATTCAAGAAATTTATCTGAAAAAAATAGACAGTGAATATCTAAACTCTAAATAGATAATTATTCATCTTCGTATAACCAGCACTGAACATAGCCCGTTTTGGTTTTAAATTTAGGAGGAAGTTTTTTGCATTTTTCAATTGCAAGTGGACATCGTTCTAGAAATCTACATTCAGTTGGTGGTACTAATAGACTAGGTGGATTTCCTTTGATGTATGTCGGCCTATCACCTCGTAAAGTAGGAATAGATTTTAACAATCCTTGCGTGTAAGGATGCTTGGGGTTTTTGTAGATTTCAAATGAAGAGCCAAACTCCACCATTTGTCCACCATACATAATTCCAATCTTATCTGCAATTTCAGATAAAACTGCTAAATCGTGAGTGATTAGCATAAAAGACATGCCATCTTTTTTGAGTTTTTTTAAAAGGTTGATTATTTGTGCCTGAATAAGAACGTCTAGGGCAGTCGTAGGCTCATCGGCTATTACAAATTTTGGTTTTAAAAGTAATGCCATGGCAATGACTACTCTTTGCTTCATGCCACCACTTAGTTCATGAGGATATTTCTTTAAAATATCTTCATCGAGACTTACAGAGTGAATCGCATCTCGGATAATTTTCTCAATATCACCTTGAAAATTATGTTGCTTTAGGATCTCTACGAATTGATTCTTTATTGTAAAAACTGGATCAAGTGAATTCATAGCCCCCTGAAAAATCATAGATATTTTCTTCCACCTATACTGTTCATTAAACTCAGTTTCAGAAAGATCCAAAATCGATTTACCATCTAAAATAATTTTTCCTTCAGTCTTGCCTCCAGAAAGCATTCTAATTATTGATAATCCAAGGGTACTTTTTCCACATGCACTTTCTCCAGCAATACCGATTGATTGGCCTTCAGGCAAATCAAAATTCACATTTTCAACAGCATATACAGGACCTTGGGAAGAAGAATAGCGAGCAACAAGATCCCTTACAGACAATTCCATACCTTTAATGGATCCGTCCTTAGATTTCTGCTTTTCACTAAGGATATAAACAACTTTGTTAGAATGAAAAAAGTCGATTCAAATGAAACTTCCAATATGTATTTTTGATGCTAAAAATTCAGTTCTTTGTCCACAATGTGAAAATAAAGTACAAGAAGGTCAATTAACAAAGTCAGATGTTGATGCATCAATCAAATTAGCACAATTGTCAAAATTAAACAAGGATATCGATAAATTCACATTATATTCTTGCAAAGAATTTGACGGAAATTTTGTTTTGTCCCTTTCGAAAAATGATATAATG
>Ga0307380_10009846_pt1 | contig 12095 bp, 8 predicted proteins | sample UN3MG_FD_202239 | JGI IMG/M metagenome (GOLD analysis project Ga0307380, IMG submission 202239) | Soil microbial communities from Risofladan, Vaasa, Finland - UN-3 | ecosystem: Environmental > Terrestrial > Soil > Coastal area > Acid sulfate soil | place: Finland: Risofladan, Vaasa | collected... | reverse complement strand
CTGTTCTCACAGGAGCACGAGCAGTGCAAGCCCCCGCCCCGGTCGAAGGCCATCGAGAACGGACTCAAGTGGATCGCCGACAACTGGGAACGGGGCCGGGTCGGGTCCGACACCTACGGACTCTACGCCCTCGAGCGTCTCGGGATCATCATGGGACGTGCCAATATCGGCGGACACGACTGGTACAACGAGGGCGCCCGGATGCTGGTGGGACGACGGGGCTGGGGCTCCATGTTCGGGACACCGCCGGTGAGTGCGGCGTTCGGGGTGATGTTCCTCGCCCGCGGACTCGAACCCATCGTCATCAACAAGCTCGAGCGACGTGACACCAACGACTGGAACAACGACCCCTACGACGTCAAGCACCTCGTCGAGTACATCTACGACCACTACCAGATCCCGGTGCAGTGGCGCATCGTCACGCTCGAGGCGCCGCTGGAACTCCTGCTCAGGACCCCCATCCTCTACATCAGCGGACACTACAAGCTGGACTTCAACGACGAGGAGAAGACGAAGCTGAAGGCGTACGTGGCCGGGGGCGGGACGATCGTCGGCCAGGCGTGCTGCGGGAAGCTGGAGCTTGACACATCGTTCCGTGAGCTGACCAAAGAGCTGTTCGGGGGCGAGCTGCGGGAAATTCCCCAGACCCACCGCATCTACGAGCGGATGCGGGTTCGCGGCATGGCCCCCAAGCCCAAGGTCGAGATCCTCGCACTCGATAAGGAGCAGGGACGTCCCGCCGTCATCTACCTGCCGCACGACCACTGCTGCCGCTGGCACATGGGGGGCGACCGGGCACGCTCGGCCTTCGCCGTCGGTACCGGCATCCACTTTTACGTCACCATCGAGTGCAGGAAGATGTACGAACGTGCCCACCCGGAGGTCGTCCGACCGGTCCCGACTCAAACCGAACCCGAACCGCCACGTCCCCGGTCCGTCACGCCCGATCCCAACGTCATCCGGGGGCCCGGGGGCGGACCGGCGGCCGACGAGGAAGAATAGTCCCGCCTCTGTGACTCCGTCTCCGCAGGTCCCGCCGTTCTTGACTTCGGTCCCCATGAGGCGTAGAATACGCGGTCACCTTTACAGCAGGCGGAACCCCATGAAGAAGCATCTGGAGAAGCGACGGTATCTGGCGTCGTTCGACTCCCGGGCACTGCCGCACATCTTCACCGACGTCCTGGTCATCGGGGGTGGGGTGGCGGGACTGCGGGCGGCGATCGCGGCGTCCGAGTACGGCAACGTCACGGTCGTGGTCAAAGGGGCCGTGGAGGAGTCGAACACGGCACAGGCGCAGGGCGGCATCGCCGTGGCGCTTTCCGAGGGGGACAGCGTGTCACGACACGCCGAGGACACCGTGGCCACCGGTGTGGGACTGTGTGACGAGGAGACGGTGCGCGTGGTGGTGGGTGAAGGTCCCGAGCGGGTCACCGAACTCATCGACTGGGGGGCGAAGTTCGACCGCACCGACGCCGGGTACGAGTTCACCAAGGAGGGGGGACATTCGACGGCCCGCATCCTGCGTGCCCGTGGCGACGCGACCGGCGCCGAAATCACCCGTGTGCTCGTCGACGTCGCACGTGCCAGGTCCTCCATCGGACTCCTGGAAGACCACTTCGTCATCGACCTGCTGCCGAGTGAAGGGGAGGCGACGGGGGCCCTGGTCTTCAACCCGAGACGCGGTCATGTGCTCATCTGGGCGTCAAAGGTGATCCTGGCCACGGGAGGGATCGGTCGGGTCTACCGGGAGACGACCAACCCGGCGGGGGCGACGGGAGACGGGCTGGCGATCGCCTACCGGGCGGGTGTGGTGCTTCAGGACCTGGAGTTCGTGCAGTTCCACCCGACCACGCTCTATATCGCCGGGGCCAGCCGGGCCCTTATCTCCGAGACCGTCCGTGGCGAGGGGGCACGTCTGCTGAACCGTCACGGTGAGCGCTTCATGCCTAAATACCACGACGCCGCCGAGCTCGCACCGCGCGACGTCGTCAGCCGGAGCATCGTCACCGAGATCCAGCGAACCGGACACCCCTGTGTCTATCTCGACGTCACGCACCTCGGGAAGGACCACCTCCGACACCGCTTCCCCGCCATCTACAGGGAATGTCTGTCGTTCGACATCGACATCTCGAAGGACCGCATACCGGTGAGACCGAGTGCACACTACTTCATCGGCGGGGTGAAGGTGGACACGCTCGGACGGACATGCGTTCCAGACCTCTTTGCCGTGGGGGAGGTCTCGTGCACGGGACTCCACGGGGCTAACCGTCTGGGGTCGAACTCCCTCCTGGAGGGACTGGTGTGCGGGGCCCGTGCGGGGAGACGGGCCGGCGAACAGCTGGGAGAGGCCGGCAGGAACAGTCGTCCACGACCCGTCGCCTGCAAGCTGACCCAGCCCAAGCGCGGAGAAATTGACCTCGGCGACGTCGAGAACTCCCTGCGGAGTCTCATGTGGCGGGCCGCCGGCATCGAGCGTGAGGAAGCACACCTCGAAACCGCCGAGGACTACGTCGATTTCTGGTGTGGATACGTCATGGACAAGACGTTCGTCGACGTCCACGGCTGGACCATCCAGAACATGCTCACGACGGCCAAGCTGGTGCTGCACGCCGCCCGCAGACGACGCGAGTCCCGGGGTGTCCACTTCCGCACCGACTTCCCCGATACCGACGACGTGAAGTGGAAGCGTCACATCACCGTCCAACGGGGGTCATGAGCCCGAGCCGGACTCCCCGCGCGCCTCTCGCCGATTGGCCGTAAGAAGTGCCCCCCGAACCGCACCAAGACAGATGGCGACAAACCGCCCTGCCCCGAGAGTCTGTCCCGGAGGGCCCGCCGCTGAGGAGGTAATGAAGGCATGAAGAAACTGCTGGTCTTGTTGATCGTACTGGGTGCTCTGGGCTGGCTCGGTTACGAGATCTACCGCAAGGCGTCGGCGCCGTCCGCGGAGGGCCATCGCGGGGGGGCCGGACCCGTCCCCGTCGAGGTCGTCCCCATCCGAAAGGCCACCCTCCGTGACGTCGGCCGGTTCACGGGGTCGGTGCTGGCCAAATCCCAGTTTCAGGTCGCTCCGAAGATCGGCGGACGACTGGAGAAACTCCTGGTGGACGTCGGGGACACGGTGCGGAACGGGCAGTTCATCGCCCAGCTCGACAGTGACGAGTACGTCCAGCAGGTGGCACAGGCCGAGGCGGAACTCAAGGTGGCCGAGGCCAACGTCGAGCAGGCGTCCAGCAACCTGGACGTCGCACGCAAGAAACTGGCGAGGTACCGGGCCCTCTACGAGAAGAAGGTCACCTCGGAGTCGGAGATCGACGTGGTCGAGGCGGAGTACAAGGTCCAGGAGGCATCCCACAAGGTGGCCAAGGCCCGTGTCCTTCAGAACGAGGCGGCCGTGCAGACGGCCAAGGTGCAGCTGGCCTACACGAAGATCAGCGCCTCGTGGGAAGACGGCGGCCCGAGCCGACTCATCGCCGAGCGGTTCGTGGACCAGGGGACCATGCTCAAGGCGAACGAGCCCATCGTCTCCATCATCGACATCAGCTCCGTCATCGCTGTGATCCACGTCATCGAGCGGGACTACGGGAAGATGAAGATCGGTCAGGAGGCGACGGTGACCACCGACGCGCTGCCGGACGAGAGCTTCAAATGCAGGGTGGTCCGTGTGGCGCCCCTGCTGAGGGAGACGTCCCGACAGGCACGTGTCGAGCTGGAGATTTCCAATCCGAGGGGCACACTCAAGCCCGGGATGTTCATCAAGCGTGCGGAGATCGAGTTTGCCCGGCTCGACGACGTGACGGTGGTGCCCATGGGGGCCGTGATGAAACGCAACGGCACACAGGGCATCTTCATTGCGGACACGCAGACCATGAAGGTGCGGTTCGTTCCCGTGAAGCTCGGCCTGGTCGAGGACGATACGGCCCAGGTGCTCGAGCCGGCCGTTTCCGGACTCGTGGTCACCCTGGGACAGCACCTGCTCGAAGACGGCCGGGCCTTCAAGCTGCCCGACGCGAAGCCCCAAGCTCCGCCCGGCGCAGGGACGTCGTCCGACGTCCCGACCCCGCGAACCGGAGGCGGGCCATGAAGCTCTCCCGCTTCGCCGTCCATCGGCCCGTCTTCACCAGCATGCTCGTCAGCATCATCATTATCCTCGGACTCGTCTCCTTCGTCCGACTCCCCATCGACCTGATGCCCGACATCACCTTTCCCACCTTGAGCATCTCGGCCGACTACGAGAACGCCAGTCCCGAGGAGATCGAGGAACTGGTGACCCGGCCGATCGAAGAGGCGATGAGTGCCGTGCCCGGGGTGGAGAAGGTCCTGTCGTATTCCACGGAAGGTTCGAGCAACGTCCGGGTCTCGTTTTCGTGGGGGACGGACCTGGACGCCGCCGCCAACGACGTTCGTGACCGACTGGACCGTGCCGTGGCCAATCTGCCGGAGGACGTCGAGCGTCCGAGACTGCGGAAGTTCGACCTGGCGAACTTTCCCATCCTCATTCTCGGGGCCTCCAGCAGGCTGGGACCCCTGGAGCTGCGTCGCATCATCGACGATCAGGTGAAATACCGCATCGAGCGCATTCCGGGGGTCGCCGCACTCGACGTCTGGGGCGGACTGGAACGGGAAATCCGTGTCGACCTCCGTCGGGACCTGATCCTCGCACTGGGACTTCCGCTGGACCAGATCCTGGACCGCATCCGGGCCGGAAACGTGGCGTTGCCGGCCGGCACCATCGAACGCGGAAACTACGAGGTGAGCGTCCGCACCCGTGGGGAATACACCAGTCTCGACGAACTGAAAAAGACCGTCGTGGCCATCCGTGAGGGGGCCCCCATCCAGCTCCAGCAGATCGCCAGCGTCGAGGACACCCACCAGAAGGTGACACGCATCGTCCGCATCGACGGGAAGCCGGGGGTGCGTCTCTCCATCAGCAAGCAGTCGGGAAAGAACACCGTCGAGGTGGCACGGAAGGTCCTGCGCGAGATCGAGCGCGTCAATGAGGACCTCCCTCAGATCAAACTGACGCCGATCATCGACAGCTCCGACTACATCCAGCGCTCGATCTCGAACGTCGGTCAGGCGGCACTCTACGGCGGGGTGCTGGCGATCTTCGTGCTGCTGTTCTTCCTCCGCAACCTCCGCAGCACCTTCATCATTGCACTCGTCATCCCCATCTCGATCGTCGCGACGTTCACACTGATCTATTTCGGCGGGTTCACGCTGAACATCATGACGCTGGGGGGATTGGCTCTCGGGATCGGGATGCTGGTGGACAACGCGATCGTCGTGCTCGAAAACATCTACCGGCTGCGCGAAGAAGGCCAGGACTCGGAACAGGCGGCCCTCAACGGCAGCGACGAGGTCACCGCCGCCGTCGTCGCCAGCACCCTGACCACGGTGGCGGTGTTTCTGCCCCTGATCTTCGTGCGGGGGATGGCCGGGGTGATGTTCAAGCAGCTCGCCTACGTGATCGGCTTTGCACTTCTTTGCTCACTGGTGCTCGCACTGACACTGGTCCCGATGCTCGCGGCCAAGATCCTCCCCCGCACCGACCCCCGGACGCCCGCGAAGGAGACCTGGGGACACGCGGTTTTCCGACTTACCGGGGGCTTGTTCGCCGCCATGGGCAACGGCTACAAGGGACTGCTCCACTTCGCGCTCAACCATCGTCTTCTCGTCGTGGTGGGCGCGGTGCTGGTGCTGGGGGGAAGTCTGCTGCTCATCCCGATGGTGGGTGTTGAGTTCATGCCCAGTGCCGACGAGGGCGAGGCCCGGGTCGACGCCGAGATGGACGTGGGGACGCGTCTCGACCTCCTGGACCGCAAGTTCCAGCAGATCGAGACGATCGTCGCCCAGGCCGTCCCCGAGACGAAGAGCGTGGTGTCGAGCATGGGCGGAGGCGGCTTCAGAAGCGGCGGCTCACACACGGGAAGCATCCGGATCGCGCTCAAGCCCCTCGGCGAGCGGCAGCGTTCCAGCGAGGACGTGGCCACCATGCTGCGGTCCAGGCTCTCGGACATCCCGGGGGTGAAGATCCGGACGCGTGCGGGGGAGGGGTTTTTCCTGCTTACCCGCATGATGGGCGGCGGGACCGAGCGGGTGCAGGTCGAGGTCCGCGGGTACGACCTGGAGACCGCCGACGCCTTGGCCGAGCGGGTCAAGAAGGTCGTCGAGGACGTGGACGGGGTCACCGACGCGCTCGTCAGCCGGGAAACAGGGAGTCCCGAAGAGCTGATCCTGGTGGATCGGGAGAAGGCGGCGGACATGAAACTCACCGTCTCCCACGTCGCGGACATGCTCCAGACGGTGCTCTCCGGGACCCGGGCCAGTGACTACCGTGAAGCCGGCAAGGAATACCGGATCCTCGTCAAGCTGGAGGAAGCCGAGCGGATGAAGATGGTTGACCTGCTGGACCTCACGGTGACCAACGCGGACGGTCAGCCGGTCGTCCTGCGCAACGTGGTGGACGTCCGGCCTCGCACCGGACCCGTGCGCGTCGAGCGTCGGGACCAGGAGCGTATCGTCACCGTCTCCGCCAACATCAGTGGACGCGATCTGGGGTCCATCCTGAACGACATCCGGGAGGGTCTCCGGTCGGTTCCCGTCCCGTCCGAATTCGCCATCGTCTTCGGCGGCGACTACGAGGAGCAGCAGAAGGCCTTCCGGGAGCTCCTCCTCAGTCTCATCCTCGCACTCGTCCTCGTCTACATGGTGATGGCGTGTCAGTTCGAGTCGCTCCGTGACCCGTTCGTGGTCATGTTCTCGGTGCCACTGGCCGTCATCGGCGTCATCCTCATGCTCTTCCTCACCGGGACGACGTTCAACATCCAGTCCTACATCGGGTGCATCATGCTGGGCGGGATCGTCGTCAACAACGCGATCCTCCTGGTGGACCACACCAACCTGCTGCGTCGTCGTGACGGGATGCCGCTCAGGGAGGCGATCGAGGAGGCGGGACGTCGTCGGCTCCGACCCATCCTCATGACGGCACTCACGACGACGGTCGGACTCCTGCCCCTGGCGCTGGGTCTCGGCGAGGGCGGTGAGGCCCAGGCCCCCATGGCCCGGGCCGTCATCGGCGGACTTCTCAGTGCCAGTCTCATCACGCTCGTCTTCGTTCCCGTGGTCTATTCCGTGTTCGAGCGCGGGCTGCGGGGGGCGGTGCACGAGGAGGACGTCGGGACGTCCCCGGAAAAAGCTTGACTTCGCCCATCGAGATCGTTTAACATGTGAGGCCGTGGAGCGGGGCCATCCGGCACGCCCGCCACACAGCACGGCGGGTAAATATCTGACACGCAAGGAGCATGACGTGAGTCGTCGCTGTGAAATCTGCGGCAGGACCTCGACCGTGGGCAACAGGATCACCCGCAGCGGGTCGCCGAAATACAAGGGTGGCATCGGTCTTCACACCGGGGGCATCACGAAACGTCGGTTCTATCCGAACGTCCAGAAGATCCGGGTGTTCGTGGACGGGACGGTGAAGCGGGTGCGGGTGTGTTCCCGGTGTCTGAAGGCGGGCAAGGTTCAGAAGCCCCCGGCACGTCCGAATCAGATCAAGGCCTCGGCCGAGAGGGAAGCCAGACGTGTTGCCGAGGAAGTCGCCGCGGCCGAAGCGGCACGACTCGCCGCCGAGGCCGCTGAAGCCGAAGCCCTGGCCGAGGCGGAGGAGGAGGCGCACGCAGACGAAACACCCGCGCGCCGTGCAGCCCCCGCGGCCAAGCCGACCACCCCCGACGCCGCCGAGCCCCCCGCGGACGACAAAGAGAAGTAAGCCCCCTTGACCCCACGCAGGGAGCCGGTCATGATCGACGAGAAGGAGGTCCAGCACGTCGCCCGGCTCGCCCGGCTCAGGCTTTCCCCCGAGGAACTCAGACGCTTTGCTTCCCAGCTCAGCAGGATCATCGACTACATCAACCAGTTGAACGAACTTGACACCTCGACGGTTGAGCCGATGAGCCACCCCCTGGATCTTACCAACGTCTTCCGTGAGGACGCCGTGACACCGTCACTGCCGCGCGACGAAGCCCTGGCCAACGCCCCCGAGCAGCGACACGGCTTCTTCGTGGTGCCCCCCGTTCTCGAATGGGAGCCTCCGGAGGGGTAGCCTCCCGTGAAACCCGTTCACGAACAGACCGCATCAGAGCTTCTCGAAGCACAGGAAGAGGGTGAGCTTTCCGCCGTTGAGATCGTCCAGGCCTGTCTCGACCGCATCGGACGACTGGACGACAAGGTGCATGCACTGCTGTCGGTGCGCGGCGACGAGGCGCTCGAACGGGCGGGGTCCATCGACGAGCGTCGCCGTCGCGGCGAGCCCCTGGGAGCACTGGCGGGACTCCCCGTCGCACTCAAGGACAACATGTGCACCGTCGGGTGGGAGACCACCTGTGCGTCGAGAATCCTCGAGAACTTCAAGCCCCCCTACAACGCCGCCGTCGTCGAGAAGCTCCACGCTGCCGACGCCGTCGTCATCGGCAAGACGAACATGGACGAGTTCGCCTTCGGGAGTTCGACGGAGACGTCGGCGTTCTTCGTGACGAGGAACCCGTGGGATCCGGACCGGGTTCCCGGGGGATCGAGTGGCGGATCGGCGGCGGCACTGGCGGCCCGGTTTGTGCCACTCGCCGTGGGCAGCTCGACGGGCGGGTCGGTCAGGCAGCCGGCCGGCTTCTGCGGGGTGATGGGACTCAAGCCCACCTACGGACGTGTGTCACGATACGGACTCATCGCCTTCGGCAGCTCCCTCGACCAGGTCAGTCCCCTGGCACGCGACGCCCGCGACATGGCACGTCTCACCGGCGTGCTCGCCGGACACGACCCACGCGACTCCACTTCCATCGACGCACCCGTGCCCGACTACCTGGCGGACCTCGACGAAGTGCCGCGGCAGATGAAACTCGGCGTGCCGGCCGAGTACTTCGGCGAAGGTCTCTCCCCCGACGTCGAGAAGCGGATCACCGAGGCGGTCGAAACCTTCAGGACACTCGGGTTCCGGATCGTCGAGATCCGGCTGCCTCACACCAAGTATGCCATTGCCTCCTACTACGTGGTCGCCACGGCCGAAGCGTCCTCGAACCTCGCCCGCTTCGACGGGGTCCACTACGGTCACCGCACCGCACAGAAGGCCGGCCTGGTGGACATGTATTCACTCAGTCGCGAGGAGGGGTTCGGCGACGAGGCGAAGCGTCGGATCATGCTGGGGACGTACGCCCTTTCGAGCGGCTACTACGACGCCTACTACCTGAAGGCCCTCAAGGTGCGACGCCTCTTGAAGGAGGACTTCGACCGGGCGTGGGAGAAGGTGGACGCGGTGCTCTGTCCGACGAGTCCCACCACGGCGTTCCGGGTGGGGGAACGGGTGGACGACCCGCTGGCCATGTATCTCTCGGACATCTTCACGGTTCCGGCCAACATGGCGGGTATCCCCGGGATTTCCATTCCGTGCGGTTTCGACCGTGACGGGCTTCCCGTCGGACTCCAGATCATGGCCCCCAACCTCCAGGAATCCCGTCTTTTCCGCATCGCCCGGGCCTTCCAGACCGTCACCGACTTCCACTTGAGTCGCCCGGACCTCTGAGGTATACTGTACTCACCTCGCGGCGGCCGACGCTGGGAGCGTGTGTCGTCGTGTCGAGGGACTTCGTGCTGCACCGAGGGGACGTCATGTCGAGAGCGGCCGTTTTCATGGACCGTGACGGGACCATCATCGACGACACGGGCTTCATCCGTCGGATCGATGACGTCAGGCTTCTGCCGAGCGCGGCGGAGGCCATCAGCCGGTTGAACGCGGCCGGATGGCTCGTCATCGTGGTGACCAACCAGTCGGGCGTCGCCAGGGGACTTCTGACCGAGAAGGACGTCGCCGCCACCAACCAGCGCATGCAGGAGCTTCTGCAGCTCGAGGGTGCCCACGTCGACGCCATCTACTACTGTCCCCACCTGCCGGAGGGGAAGGTTCCGGAATACGCCATCTTGTGTGAGTGTCGCAAGCCCCGCCCGGGCATGCTGCTGAAGGCGGCCGAGGAGCACGACATCGACCTGGCGGCCTCCGTGATGGTCGGGGACGCACCGCGGGACGTGGAAGCCGGACTGGACGCCGGGACCCGGGCGATCCTTCTGACGGACAGTCCCACACGTGCCGACCAGGCCCCCGATGCCTGTGGGAGTGCCCCCGATCTTCTGAGTGCGGTCGGGGAGATCCTCGAACACCCCACGACCGCCAGTGAACCGTCGAGCGGCCGGCATGCGCCGGGATCGACCCGGCGTGCCCGCAGCCGAAAGCTCACCCGTGACCCGGCGACGTCCGGAAACAAGAAGTCCACACGACAGCCGGTCACGGTGAAGCCCCGGAAGGAGGATGACGTGTCTGACGAGGAGAAACCGATCCCGGTCCGTCGTGCACCCAAGGAGTTCGTCCCCGAGAAGGAACTCAGCGAGATCGAAGAGGAGCAGACGGTCGAGACCGCCGAGACGGCTGAACCGGCGGCCGTCGCCGTGACACCGTGCGGACGGTGTGGTGCGGCGATTCCCGCTTCGGACGTCGATGCCGGACGGGCCTACGACAAGGACGGGCTCCGTCTCTGTTGTGACTGTGTGACGGCCCTGCAGGCCCAGAGGGCCCGGACGACGGGTGTCACCAACGAGGACCTCCTGCGCGAGTTGAAGAACATCACACGGGCACTCACGTACGAGCGCTTCAGCTACTGGCACGTGTTCGGGGCCATCGCCCAGGCCGGTGCCATCGGCTGTGTCGTCATCAGTCACTACATGAATGCGGCTCCCGAGGGACTGCTCCTGGCGATTTTCCTTCAGCTTCTTTCACTCACGTTCTTCCTCCTTGGCCGTCAGTGACGTGCGGCCCCGCCGGCGACGTCCGGACAACCGGCCGAAACCCTGTGGAGTGGTCCCGGCATGAGTGCCCGACGGCCCGCCATTCTCGTGATGACCCCCACGTGGGTGGGGGACGTGGTGATGGGCACGCCGGCGTTCCGGGCGATCCGTCAGCGGTTCGCGGACGCCCGCATCACCGCGGCGGTCAGTGGCAACACCCGTCCCGTGTTCGACGACGCTCCCTGGTTCGACGAGGTGGTGTCGGTGGGGCCCGAGGACAAGGGCATTGCCGGGACGTTTCGTCTGGCGGCACGTCTGCGTCGCGGACGCTTCGACCTCGGCGTGCTCTTCCCCAATTCCTTCCGGACGGGACTGGTGATGCGTCTGGCCCACGTGCGGCGCATCATCGGTTACACCCGGGAACTCCGGGGGTTCCTGCTCACCCGGTCACTGAAGCCGCGTCGCGAGAACGGACGGTTCGTCCCGGTGTCCATGGTGGATTACTACCTCGAACTGTGTCGGCTGACGGGGTGTGACACGTCGGACCGTCGACTGGAACTCCTCTACCGTGACGAGGTCGCACATGAGACGGACGTCTTCAGCCGTCGGCACGGCATCGACTGGACACGACGCGTCGTCGTGATGAACCCCGGGGCCTCGTTCGGGACGTCCAAGTGCTGGCCCGTCGAGCACTTCGCCCGGGCCGCGGAACTGCTCTCGGAAGACGCCGACGTCCAGGTCGTCGTCACCTGCGCGCCGGCCGAGCGGGACCTGGCCCGGTCCGTCGCCGAGGAGGCCGACTGTGAGGTCACCTCACTTCACGACGAGCCGGCCGGACTCGACCGGCTCAAGGTGCTCATCGACCGTGCGGCACTGCTCATCACCGGTGACACGGGTCCGCGGCATTACGCGGCGGCCTTCGACACCCCGGTGGTTACCCTCTTCGGTCCGACGGACCCACGGTGGTCGGACACCGGTTACGAGAAGGAACGGATCGTGAGCGTGGACGTCGAGTGTGCCCCCTGTCAGCTCAAGTACTGTCCGGCGGACCACCGCTGCATGCGCTGGCTGAAGCCGGAAATGGTCGTCGACGCCGCCCGCGAGGTGATGAAGAAATTCCCGCCCCTCGTCCCGCCCCTCGTCCCGAGGACTTCGGGGTCCGAGGGAAAGTCGAATGACCGTGAATGACGCCGGGAGACCGTCGTGAGGTGTTCGGCCGGAAACGCGTATGAACGACTGCGTGAAGCGGACACGCTGATGTGGGTTCG
>Ga0307380_10009845_pt1 | contig 12096 bp, 15 predicted proteins | sample UN3MG_FD_202239 | JGI IMG/M metagenome (GOLD analysis project Ga0307380, IMG submission 202239) | Soil microbial communities from Risofladan, Vaasa, Finland - UN-3 | ecosystem: Environmental > Terrestrial > Soil > Coastal area > Acid sulfate soil | place: Finland: Risofladan, Vaasa | collected... | reverse complement strand
TTAACTCCTTAAGTAGGGGTAACGGGGTACCTGTGTTTCCCCTAAAGAAAGGAAATACCCTCCAGTGTCTAATGCTGAACGCACGGAACTGATTAGAAGGGTGTTAGGGAAAGATTATATTGAACTACAGGTAGAGCACCTCTCTGTCGAACACGGCGTGGGGGGCGATTGCCGTGTAAAGGTATCACTACCAAATGGGGCGGTATTGGAAGACAGAGGGGTAGGTCAAATAGATGCAATCTTTTCTGCATTAAAAGCCCACCACATAAAAGAATTCAGCTCACTTCGTTCAGTAGAGTTAGCTGATTTCAGTGTACGGCTGGATAGAAGGGCCCGGTATCGCCAAGGTGGGGATGACGCAAAATGTTTGGTTTCCTTGAGTGTGGAAAATTCGCGGGGAACAAAATATGAATTTTTACATACCTCATGCTCTCTTGCGATATCCGCTACTCGGGCAATAGCAGATGCAGTGGAGTTTTTCATAAATTCAGAGAAAGCATTCTGCATAGTGCGCGCGGCCTTAAAAGATGCAGAGCAACGCAATAGAGACGACCTGGTGATCAAATATCTAAAGGAAATCTCTATCCTCGCGGAGCATGCAAGTTATACTACAGTTATACCAAAATAAGTAAGGTAAGATTTATGAAGTTAGGTGTAGCAAAGAGAAGACTCCTCCAACTTGATAGGCGCCTGGACGAGCTGTGCGTCGTTCTAAGCCGCGGTCCCAGAGGGGGAGTGTCAGACGCCTTGGAGGAGTGTAATGCCCTCCTGAGCGAACGTGGTGCGCTTGAGACCCTTGTAAGAGAGACAGAGGCAACTACTGTCCTGGAGGGGAACAGCCTCGTTGACATGCAATCGGCTCTACTCGCCTCCCAGAAAAGATTAGAACTGCTCTTTGTACTTGAGGCCCGCAATGATCTTGAAGAAGACCAACGGGTAAAACTATTTGAGCAAATAGAAACATTTAGAACTGCAAGAGACCAACTGGAACGTAGCATTGAGACATGTCTTTGGGAAACTGATTTATTAGACGCGTAAGAAGTGACTTGGGCATCGGCCCACAAATCCTATAGGAGGACAAAATGTCAGCAGCATATCATGTTTTTAAAAATGGAGTTCTTGTTCCTGTCACCACCACTGGTTTAACCAACTCCCTGATCAAGATAAATCTTCCTCATGGTCCTGGTAACGCCGCTGATGGTGCTGTTAATAAGACCCCCGGCAAGACCTCGCCCGTAACAGGCAAGTAACTTGGAGAAAGGGGGCGGCAGGCCAGCCGCCCCCTTTTCTTTTCCTTTTGCCCCTTGACAAATCCCAAATCGTGGTTATTTTTATCTATATATAAACATATGGTTACTATCTATATATAAACATATGGTTATACATCTTAGTAGAATAGAAAACTAAATATAGAGTATAAAATCTGTATAGTAAATAAAATCTATTTATCCGGGGGACGATAAACTATGTTCTCCTGATCGTACTTATCGCCCCCCGGATAGCTTGATTTTTTAAAAAATAGGGCGCTCTCTCAGAAATATTTAGTGGTCTGAGCATCTGGTATGCGGGCCCTCTCGAACATGTACAATACTGGGTTGCGCACCAATGCGCACCCATATCTTATTTAAATGGTTTACATTTAAAACATTTTGTCTTATTATTATGATGTTTAAACCTTCCACCCACTACTATTAAAACATGACAAGCAAACGAATTTCCATAAAAAGAACAGTATATTATGACCCAGACACTGGGCATATTTGTCATTGTGATGGGAACTTCTGGAAGACATGCGCATTAAGAGTAGTTCACGATTTACCTTGTGAGGAAGCCATTGTTAGCATCACCCCCATCGAGCGGGGAGGGCGAGACAGGGCCGATGCTGCCGTCCGCTCTATTGACGATGCCTTGACAGAACTCACTGATAGTCTTCGTTCATTAGAAAAAAGATCTAAGCTTTAGGAGTTTCGATGGGGTTTGTTCTTGGACTTAACGGGGTAGCTGGTGCCGGCAAAGACACCGTCGCAGATTACCTGGTGTCACGGCACGGGTGGGACGGAAAAATATCGTTTGCCTTCAACCTGAAGGAGCTGTGTTCGAAGTTGTTTTCCCTTACCCCCCACGATCTTAGCGATCAGGATGGTAAACGGAAGTACTTCCCCACACCGCTAAAGTTTGGTTCCGAGCACTTGAATGGGGTTCTTGCTTGGATGTGCAAGACACACCCGAATGTACACCCTATGAAGGGTTCACTGCAGCGGGTGAAAGACAAAGTTGGCACTGAGTTGCTCAATCCCCGCCACGCTCTCCAGTTTATTGGCACAGATATCTGTCGTGAGCTTATCCCCTCTTACCATATTGATGTTTTAGCACAAGTGGTTAAGCAGAATGCGGGTAGGAATATGGTGGCTACGGATGTGCGGTTCCCCAATGAGGGGGATGTTATTCTCGATGAGTTTCAGGGTATGGTGGTAAATATTATTCGACATCCGGAGCAAGAGTTAAATATAGACTCTTCCCACCCTTCAGAGACGGCTATGCTTTCTTGGGGGCGATTTAGTGACGTAATAGATAATCAATTGGAAGGTTTAAGATTTCTCTATAGCGCAGTGGACCTCTTCCTGGAGAAACATAACCTATGTCGTATCCTATAATAAAAAAGCCTCGCGGAAGGTTTTTTCCTCACGGTGGCGACCGCCGTTCCGAGCGGACCTGGAATGATATTGAAGACCCCTTGAATAACCGAAGGATGCGGACAGACCCCCTGAAAGATGGCTATGATCCTCCAGATGAGGACCCCATTGTGGAAGATGGTCCCGCTATTAATACACCCGATATTCCTATTTAGGTGGTGCAATGAGCAGTCCTCTTAGCAGTGATTGGTATGATAAGATAGGTACTACCCACGAGAATTCGCCTCATCGTGAGGCCCCCAACAAACATACACGTGGATCTCGTAAGTACATGGAAATGGTAGACCGCGGCAGCAAGGAAGCTGATAAGAAGAACTTACCCTTTACTTTCAGTAAACCGCCCAAGGGTTCCCGCCGCCGCGAAGACTTATTTCATATCTGCGATTTTTGCAACTATGTTTCGATGGTTAGTAAATATCGTGCCGGGCAAGTCTGCAAGGGGTGTAAGAAGTTTACCAGTGTGAATAGTTCTAATACGTTTGAGTCTGAAGAAGAGGCTTTTGAAGAGACCGCGGTAGAGGAGTAAATGGTGGATTCAGACCAAGAGTGGTATGTTTGGACTGTTAGTGCAGGGAAGTTTCTTGTAGTTAAGAAGTACATAGAGGAGAAGGTTACTGAGGTAACCCAAGTACTTTATCCAGCTATAACTACAGAAACAAAGACTAAAAAGGGAGAGATACGATGTAGGGTTTCTCCTTTGTATGCTGGTTACATATTCTTGCGGTATCACCACGACGCAGAAAACCCCCAGGTGTGGGTAAAGTTAAATAAGCACCCATTTATAACTCGCTATGTTGGCCCCTGTTCCGAAAAAGACCTGGCCTCTGTAAACAGTCTCCAAAAGGTGGAACGCCACTACGATGAGGAAGTAAAGCTTTTTTCCCCCGGAGACCGCGTGGAAGTTAAGGGCGGAGTTTTTTGTGGCTTTAAAGGTTCGGTGCAAGAGGTGGATAGAAACTTAATCAAAGTAGAACTACATAGTCTCGGTAAATCATTGAAGGTTGTTTTTAGCCCTGGAGACCTTGTGGTTACAAAGGGGTGACTATGGCCACCAATATAAAGGGCCCCAAAGAAAAACTTGGGGAAGAGAAGTACCAAGAGGTAATAGAAAAGGATTGGAAAGTTGCTCCCCTGCCGACAGAAGAAGAGTTGGCAGAAGAAGAGCCAACCAGCCCCAAGGCGCGCAATAATCTCAATTCCCGCCGTAACCTCGCACAGTATAATAAGAAGTCTAAACAAACGAAGAAGAAGATTGTAGATAACCTTCAGTTTGTAGAGACAGAGGAAGATCTCGATCCATACACTTTGTTTGAGGATCACACCATCTTGAATATAATTGAGAAGATTTCCCCCGCCAGAGAAGTACTTGCTGACAGGTCGGAACAAGAGGTATACTACAACTATATCAAGATGATACTGGAAGATTTTGACGCCGACGATCTTACATCATCCGACATTGATGACATTGCTACTCTGGCGCGCAACAAGGTTATTGAACTGCGGCTTATGAAGTTGGGCGCTAAAAGTCCTATCAGGGTTCTTGAGGCGATGCCAACAATAGAAAAGTTAAGCAAGGCGTCAGAAAAGATAAAGAGTAACCTTGCCAGTAGGCGGGTAGACCGCATTGATGTTAAGAATAGACCTGCCTTCAGCATTGTAGATTTAGCTGCTCACTTGGACAATAATGACAAACTTGATTTCGAACGCCGCATGAAAGAGCTTGAGCGTGAACGAGATGAGTTCAAGCCGCCCCTACGTGATGAGCGCGGCAATTTAATCCCAGATGAGTAATGACCGCAGTCTACTTGTTACTGAGGGGGAGTTTACCCGAGAACTACAGCTTATAAAGTTCTACAGGGAACACCCGGTAATAGCCGCCAAGGATCTTCTAAATGTAGATTTAGATGTTCCTCAGCAGGCTGTATTCGAGGATATGTGGTTTAAGAACTTTGTTATTCTTACTGCAGGGCGTGGCACGGGAAAAAGTTTTTTGTGCGCCACGCTTGCGTGCTTGTGGGCACTTTTATACCCGGGGCAAAAAGTTGGTCTTCTCGCCCCCTCCTTTCGTCAGGCCAAGTTCCTCTTTGCGGAGGTTGATAGGCGCTGGCAGAAAGCGCCTCTTTTACAAGAGGCTACAAAGTCACGCCCTATCCGCGCCAGCGACCGCTGTTACTTGGAGTTCCGCCAGGCAAGGCTTAACACTGCTTCCATCATTGAAGCTATCCCGCTTGGAGACGGCGCCAAGATTCGTGGTGCTCGTTATTACCTGATTGTAGCAGATGAGTTCGCCCAGATTCCTGAGGACATTTTCAACACCGTCATTCTTCCGATGGGTGCTACTGTAGCGGAACCTATGGAGAATGTACGTAGGATGAGTCGGGAGAGAATACTGCGCGAGAGTGGCTACACCCTTGAAGATGACAGCTTCAAGCCCAAAGAGAACAAAGTAATAATGGCTTCCTCGGCGTTCTATCGTTTCAACCACATGTATTACAAAAAGGTTAAGTACGAAGAACTGATCGCGCAGGGGGAAAAAGACTACGCTACTCATACTATCTCTTTCCGCGATATGTCAACCGGCTTCCTTTCCGAGGAGAGTCTTAAAAACTCTTACGCAAGTCTTTCCAGGGTGCAGTTTAGGATGGAGTATGAGGCTATTTGGGAGGCCGACTCGTCCGGTGTATTCAAGGCCTCGCTCTTCGACAAATGCAGGTCTATTGCCGACCACACTGTTTTATTGAGTGGTAAAGCCGGTGCAGAGTATGTTCTTGGTGTCGATCCCGCACGAGCTTCAGATGCATACGCTTTGGTCCTTATTGAGCTGGGAGTGCCCAATAAGGTGGTAGCTGCCTGGGAATACTATAAAAATATTTTCCCCAAGATGGCACAGACGATCATGGATATTTGTGACAAGTTTAATGTTGTCGCTCTCAACCTCGATGCAGGTGCCGGTGGCGGCGGTTTGGCACTGAAAGACCTCTTGGCAGAGGAAGAGCGTTGGGGCGCACAGCAGCGTTTGTTGGATGTGGAAGATGAGGAGTTGCGCGATATGGATGGGCGCCACATTCTCTATATGTTCAACCCTTCCCCCAAGGCAAACGCAGAGGCGGTGTACGCCTGCTTGAATCTAATGGAGAAAGATGCCCTGGCTTTCCCCCGCCGGCCACAACCGGCCGGAAGTACCGAGTATGCATATAAAGAGTTCGATGTGGCGGAAGAAGTGTATGAGGCAGTGGAGGATGTAACCAAGCAGGCGATGCTCATTGAGGTTACGGAAAGCCGCTCCGGCGTAGCACACTTTGATGTTCCCTCTGGTGGTGGGCACGCGGCGCAGAAGAAGGACTTGTTTACTGCTTTTGTGCTGGCTTGTAAAAAGGTTCATGACCTCACACTACTTGATGATAGTGGGGATGAGATATTGGGGATTGGAATCATTGAGAACAGGCCCGATTATCGTCTCCCGCCCAGAACAAATAAATTAGATGAAAATCTTGGGGTTACATCTGCCCCAGTTAATAGTTGGGCGTACAGAAAGCTCTTCACCCCTGGAAGGTAGTAATGGCAGACAAAGATCTCAAATCAGCTATTGAGGAGATGGCGTCTAAGTATGACAACATGGACGTGTTGTCGTCTGAATATGATGAGGAGAAGGGCCAGCTCACTATGAAGGTGTCCCTCGCTGGCGGCCCCCGTGTTGCGGAGTTGCCCTCTGGCGTAGAAGAGGTAGAGCGGGATGAGATGGTGGGTAGCGTGTCCTCTCTCGCCGGCGGTGGTTATAGCAGCGCTGCTATGCGTAGGTTAGAACTGGACCCCCTAACGAGGATGGACCTTGATCTTGCGAAGCCTTCCATTCTTACGTCTGACCCACAGAGCATCTTTGCACGTTCTATAGATTACTATCGTACCAGGCCCGTTTATGGGTCAGCGATAATCGCGCTGACTAACTTTGCGTCCAAGGGCTTTGAGAATGACATCGACGATGAGAATATCAAGAACTTCTTTGATAACTGGGTTATCGATGTTAAGTTTGATGATCTCGTCGAGAAAATATTCTTTGATTTTTTCCGCGCCGGCATGGTTAGAACCTATAAGGTAATGGGAAAATACGAGCCCAAGATTAACTATCTTAGTTCTGTTCCCGGAGTAAAGCCAAAGAAAGTTAGTGCAAAGGCGCTGGCGGCGAAGAAGAATAGATATAGTGCAAGCCATATCCCTATTGGGTACACTATTCTTAACCCTATTTTTGTAGTAATAAAAGGAAGCCTTATGTTTGGGCAGACAGCAACTTTCTTGAAGAAAGATGCTGGGGAAGAGATAAAAGTTTTTTTGGAGATGCCCCGCGGGCAACTGACAGAGTTCCAGAGAAAGATTGTTGACAGTCTTCCCGCCTCCTTCAAAGATGCTATTAAGAAGGGCGATGATATCCCCCTCGACCCCGAGCTTATAGGTGAAGTAGATTACCGCCGTATGCCTTATGAGCGTTACCCACTTCCTCGCGGAAGCAGGGCGTTTGAAGCACTTGAGTTTCATGATGAGCTGCGTAAAGCAGACTACAGCACACTTGATGGGATAACCAACTACGTATTGAAGATAACGGTTGGCAATGACAAGTATCCTATTAAAAAGCAGGAGACATTGGAGCGGGTATCCGATTTATTTGACACCGTGTCCAAATCTTACAAGGTAGTTTGGGACCACACTCTCGATATCGAGAAGGTTACTACCCCAGAGATTGGGGAGATACTTGGCCCAGATAAGTATAAGCAGGTTAATGGGGATATTACGGGCGCGCTTGGGATGGTTAGGGCACTGATTGATGGTTTGGGAGAAGGTAGCGTCCCCGCAACAGAGTTGGCTGTAAAGTCTGTAATCGAAGAGATCAATTATGCTCGCCGGCAAGTATCACGTTGGATTTATAGTGAGTACGCAACTGTAGCCAAGGCAATGGGGTTTGATCGTATCCCCAAGGTTCGTTTCGATGATATGGCTCTCCGTGATGAGATTCAAATGATGACCATCGTTCAAGGCATGATTGACCGGAGAATTATTTCGTACCGTACTGGACAAAAGAAGTTGGGGTTTGACCCAGAGACGGAGCTAGCTCAGATGCGGGTGGAATACCCACTTATCCAGGAAGGTGTGCTTGGTCTTACTGGTTCCCCCTTTCAGCAGTCGGGGATACAGACTACCCAGCGGACACCAAAGGGTACACCATCGGAGGGGCGCCCGAAGGGAGCCCCAGCACCTACACCAAGAGACAAGAAAGCTCCAAAACCATCAGGAACATTATCTACCTCCAATATGGTGCAAGGGGAATCCACCTTGGCTGATTTCAGCCTTGACGACCTGAAGAGCTTTATCCAGGTAGCGCAGGCAGCCATTGCAGAGAGGGAGGCCACGCAAAGTGGTGATGAGGTTCCAGAGGAAGAGTAGGCTGCCATGACAGAGATCTCGCTCGAAGAAGAGATGGAAAATATTTTGAACCTTCTCGAAAAGGCCTGTGAAAGTTGCGATAAGCTGCGGTTCAGTAAGCCAAAGCCCGACCAGAATCAAAATGAACACCCTTGTGAGGAGGAATAGTCCGATGGCGACATTCGATGGAATGCATAAAGTAGATGTAATCGCGCCATTGCGTACTGAAGCAGCTGCTTTAGCTGAGGTAGCACAGGCCCTCGCACTGCCGGAGGAGAAGGATCGCCAGCCAGACTTGCAGTATTTGTCGGCTATCTTTGTTTCCACAGGGATGAACAAAAACGGAGCCGTGTTTATGGGTTCCGAATTGATCAAGGCTCGTAAGACTATTGCCTGTAAGGCAGTAGATTTAGAGCATGATGAGCAGACGGTGGTGGGGCAGATAACTGGTAATGTGTTTTTGACTCGTGACCGCACTATCATGGATGTTGAGAAAACAGCTGCCAGTATGGAGGTTGCCGCTCAGGATGAGCTGGAGATGGATGTGGGGATTACTGCAATCATCCATAAGGCTCGGTTCCCCCTCATCGCCGAAGAGATCCTCAATGGGGAGTGGATGGTTTCCATGGAAGCATACTATCGCGATTTTGATATTAAAGTTGGCGATATGATTATTCCACGAGAGAAGGCCGAGGAGATGGGGCTGGACCGTTTAGTAGGTAGTATTGTTCACCTAACAAATGGAAAAGATGAGATGGGGTTCCACCTTGTTGGACGAGTTCTACGAGACATCTTATTCGCGGGTGTCGGCTTGGTTCGCAACCCAGCCAACCCGCGTTCCATTATTATGGAGGCGGCCGCAATGAACGACTATATAGATGAAGAAGCTAAAAAGGGAGTTAAGGAAATAGACTGGTCTTCTCTGCGTGAGTATTGTGAAACTCCGGCCAGGGGGGAAGATGAGCTTTCCGGCTCACTTCGCACCTTCATTTCAGAGACGATCAAGTTGGCAGTAAACGATGCCTTTAGTACAAAGGTTGCTGGGAGCGAGGTTCCTTATAACCACATTCGCCCCGGTACTTGTGTAAACTACAAGCGTTACGTGTATACGTACCCCGGAGTTGGTCTTTCAGACCCGCCCACAGATCTTTCCCAGTACCCCATAGTACAAAGTCCTGGCGGCGGGGACACAGAGACTCAGGAGGCTACAGTTGTAGGCGAGCATCACTGCAGCCTTTTTGATAATGAATGTTCTGCTCGGCCTGGAAATGCCACTTCCCCTACTTGTTGGCGCAATGTTTTTGCGCGCACAGTCAGGGAAGAAATATTTAGTCACGAGCAGATATTGCGTGTAAAGCGTATTCAAGAAGGGATATCGTCTTTACAGGACACACTTGATTCTTTAGATGATGATTAATAGTTAAGGCACTTTCCCAGGGCGGTCGAGGTTGGGCTCTCGGGTTAGTTAAGGCACGGTGTAAGATAGTTCGGAAGAGGCGCCGATGTAGTCTATCTACAGGGTATTTTTCACTCGGATCAGGGTAGGATTTTAGGTAGTATATATCAACGACTTATTTACCCCATAAATTGGAGGATGTAATGTCCCGAGACCATTATAAGGGAGTACCCAAGAAAAGGGCTGCCCTCTTTAACAGTGATGGGGAGTTAGAGGCGCTTGAGAAAGGCGGAGATATACAGATTGTCGATGGGACTGCTACCCTACCTTGGTGGGGGGATGTGACTATTACTGGTAGTCACTTCACGGCAGCTTCTTACGCGTTTGTATCCGCCAAGCACCCTTACCCCACGACAGAAGGTTTGAGCTGGTTTGTAGGCGATGGATATTTGACAATTTCCGGGGCAACCGGGTCGTCTTATACTCTTGCTTATACTGTCAAAATTGTGTAAGGCAACAAGGAGACTAAATAATGATTGCAACTAATGAACAGTTCGCGGATTTAGCGCGCGAAGCTCTTCGAGAAGCTATGGCGGAGAAGGAAGACGCGGAGCGTCTCGTCGCGGTAGAGGCCTTACTTACAGAGGCTAACGCCAAGGTGAGCAACCTTGCTGAGACAGTAGTTAGCAAGGAAGCCGAGCGGGCAGCCGTTGCCGAGGAGCGGGAGTCCTTGCTGGTTCAGGTAGAGGCGCTGCGGGCCGAGATTGAGAAGTTCAAGGCTGACCTCGATATGGTTTCCAGGGCTAAGGAAGAGTTCGAGGGTCGCGCTGTGCAGGCTGAGGGCGAACTTGCCCAGCTTGCCACCGTACGTCTACTTGCTGCACGTATGGCTGAGTTGGAGACCGAGAAGGTCGCCAAGGCAGGCGAGAAGCGCGAAGTCCAAGAAACTCGCGTCTGCGCGATGTCCGATGAGGAGTTCGCTTCTTATAAGGACGAGCTGGTAGAGATGCGCTCTTCTTTGGAAGCAGAGCTTAAGGCTGCTATGGAAACCGCTGCTCAGGAAGTAGCCAACAGTGATAGCGAAGTTTTGCCCGCCGACCTGGAGGCAGCTCAACTGGAAGGTGCAGCCCTTGCTGCGGCCTCCCTTAATATCGAAGTTGCTTCTACCGATCTTAAGTCGCGCTTTACTAAGATGGGGGAAGCTATGGCTAAAGTGCTGTTAGACAGCCGGGAACAAAAGTAATTTAGGAGGAAAACTGTTATGACATTTATACTTCGTCATCCAGTCGTTGAAAACCAGTTCTCTAGCTTCTATGCTAGTTCTGGTGAAAGCACACCAATTGCTGCTGGACTATTGGTAAAAATCGTGGGTGAGACCGATGATGGACGCACCATTGTAGACATTATCGATGACGCGCAGAATGATGTCGTTTATGGTTGGTTGATGCAGAAGGTTAAGGCTGCTTATACAAATATGCCCCCTAACTTCCTCTTTCGATCCGACATGGGCTCCTCAGACGCTTTCCTTGGCGACCCAGTTGCTATCGCGATGGGCCCCGGGGCAATCTATGAGACAGACCAGTACGTAGATAATGGCGGGGACGGTATTGCTGCCGGCACATTGCTGTACTGTGACGATGATGGCAAGCTTGAGGACACCCAGGTTGATACAGGCACACTTGTAGCCGTTGCCATTAATTCTCTTACCACTTCTGAAGCTGCAGCCGGTAAGATGCTTCGCATCAAGGCGTTAGTTTAACAACAACCCTGCGGTTATAAGGAGATAATCATGAGTGACATGAATCGTCAGGAAATGCGGGAGTTGTTCAAGGCAACAGCTTCCTTTGATACCAAAGAGGGTGTGCTGGCTTACCAGGAGTTGGCCGCCGCGCTTGATATCCCTATTCTCCAAGAGATTAGGCTTCGCTCTGTTGCCAGGGAGCTTTTTGCAGCCGAGGTACTTGAGCCCGGCGCTCAGGCAGTTTACCCAGTAGCAGATGATTTCGATATTCCGGTTTGGGTTCTCCCAGGCCTTGGCTATGTAGCTCAGAACTTCATTGAGGGCGTCGGAGAGGATGTATATGTTCCTACATTCACCATCGACGCCTCTGCCGACTGGAAGCTTACTTATGCTCGTGATGGTCGTGTAGACATCGCTATGCGCGCCGCCAGCAATATGGCACGCGCGGTTGCTGAGTATGAGGAAGAGTCTGCCTGGCGCGTTATTGTTCCCGCCGGTTGTACTGATTTCTCTGGTCAGGGACTTCTCTCTGCCCGCTCTGCCCCGATTTATGAGGTAACTGCTGGTAGTACTGGTGCTGGCTACCTTTCCAAAGAGCTTATTAACAAGATGATGGTTGGCATGGTTCGTACCGACCGTACTCTGACTGATCTTTGGGTATCGCCAGAGGATGCAGCTGATATTCGTGAGTGGACCGATACAGATATTGACCCTGTTACCCGCCGTGAGATTTTCCAGACTGCTGGTATGGGACGTATCTGGAATGTTCAACTGCGCGAGATGAAGCATTTGGGCGCTGTTGGTAAGTTCAATATCAACGATTCCACTTCTTCCTTTGGTATTTTCAAGGATAC
>Ga0307380_10009844_pt1 | contig 12096 bp, 15 predicted proteins | sample UN3MG_FD_202239 | JGI IMG/M metagenome (GOLD analysis project Ga0307380, IMG submission 202239) | Soil microbial communities from Risofladan, Vaasa, Finland - UN-3 | ecosystem: Environmental > Terrestrial > Soil > Coastal area > Acid sulfate soil | place: Finland: Risofladan, Vaasa | collected... | reverse complement strand
GCATCGAGTTGCACGAGGTAGTCGGGCGTGAGCACGAGCACCTCGTCCTCGAGGATCCCGACCAGCCCGGCAAAGCCCTGGAAGATTCCCAAGACGATCAGCATGACGCCCGCGAACGAGACCCACCGCTACGAGTCTCCGCGAGCGCGTGCGTCCCCCACATCGGGTGATTGGCCACGCAGCGATCGATGGAAGATGGGCGCCGACGTCAAGCGAGGGCTCGGGCGACGGTTTCGATCACCGTCGGCGATTCGGCCTTCGGGATGCCGACGATCACCAGATCGACACCTGCAGTCGCCATTGCGGCCACCGCGGTGCGGAGCTCGTCGTCGCTGGTGTAGTTCGTCAGCGCACTGCACGTGATCTCCGCCGGATCACGTCCAATCGCTGCGCACGAGTCGTGCAGGACCGCACGGCACTCGGCGAACTCGGCCATGTCCTGCCCGCCGAAGTTCCAGTGGGTCGCATGACGCGCAGCGAGCGGGATCGTGCGCTGCTTGCCGCGCCCGCCGATGCAGATCGGCAACGGACGCTGGATCGGCTTCGGATTGTTCATCGCATCGGTGAGGACGTAGTGGTCGCCGCGGAAGCTCGTGCGCTCGTTGTTCAGCAGCGACTCGAGCACCGCCAGCCCCTCCTCGAATCGGTCGAATCGCTCGCGCATCGACCCCAGCTCGATCCCGAACGCATCGCACTCCTCCTCGTTCCAGCCGGCGCCGATCCCGAGTTCCAGCCGTCCGCCCGACGTGATGTCCAGCGTCGACGCCATGTTCGCGAGCACGCCTGGATGGCGGTACACCATCCCCGACACCAGTACGCCGCCACGCAACCGGCTGGTCTCGTGGAGCAGCGCGGTGAGGGTGATCCACCCCTCCATGCAGTCTTCGGTCGAGTCTCCGAACAGCGGATAGAGATGATCGAACGTCCAGCCCGACTCGAAGACGTCGAGCGCGTCGGCGCGCTGCCACACCTCGCGCATCCACTCCCATGTCGTGCGTTGCGGTGAGGTCACGAAGGCGAAGCGCATGTCCGTCAGAGGCCCTTCCACACCGGGGGCCGCTTGGCCACGAAGGCCGCACGCGCCTCGGCGACGTCGCCGGTGCTGCTGCACATGATCTGCGTGCGGTTCTCGATGTCGAGGGCGTGACGTAGCGACGGCGCGTCGATCGTCTGCCACATCGTCTCCTTGGTCATCCACGTCGCGAACGGTGCGTTCGCCCGGATCAGCCGGGCGGTGTCCAACGCACGATCGATCAGCCGGTCGGGCTCGACCACGTCCGCGACCAGACCGATCCGATCGGCTTCGGCGGCGTCGAAGATACGGGCGGTCAACAACAGCTCGGCCGATCGCGACGCGCCGACGAGTCGGGGCAGGAAGTAGCTCGTGCCCATGTCGCAGTTCGACACGCCGATCTTCAGGAAGACCGCACCGAAGGTGGCGTTGGTCGATGCGAACCGGATGTCGGATGCCAGGCCGAGCGCGAATCCGCCACCGACGGCAGGCCCGTTGACCGCAGCGATCCACGGCTTGCGCGACCGGTGGATGCGCTCGTGCAGCGTCGCCAGGTGGTCCTGCCACATGAAGCCGCTGACCGTGCGCCCGACGCCCTCGCTGCCCGGGGCCGCGCCCTGATCCTGGAGGTCGAGTCCGGCGGAGAACCCGCGACCGCTGCCGGTGACGATCACCGCACGCAGACGCTGGTCGAGGTCGACGGCGCTGACCACCTGATCGAGTTCGGAGATCATCGTCGAGGTGATCGCGTTGAGCCGGTCGGGGCGGTTGAGCGTGATGAGTGCGATGTCGTCGTCGGCCTCGGTGACCTCGATCGTCTCGAAGGAGCTGGTGGGGAAGTCCATCCGGCCATGATGACCACGTCCCGCTGGCGCAGACGACCCCGGGAGCGAGGGCTCGCTGAAATATTCACTCATTTACACATTTCCTGTTGTATGAAACATAGTTCCGGTATTAGAGTTCGATCGATGTCCGGAATCCTCGTCGCCATTCCCGCCCTGCCGCTGCTGGCGGCCGCGGTCGTCCGACTCGCCGGCCCGGCACCGCGTACTGCGGCACGAGCCGTCGTGGGTGCCAGTGCGCTGGCGACGATCGGCGCCGTCGCGCTGCTGATCTCGGTGAGCGTCGACGGTCCCGTCGATGCGGTGATCACCGACGCCGACGGGGCGGCCGTCGTCGGCCTCATGGCGGACCGGGTGGGTGCGATTCTGCTCCTGCTCACGAGTCTGGTCGGGCTGATCGTGCAGTCGTTCGCCTCACGTTCGTTGCTCGGTGATCCCCGGGCCACCCGCTTCCACGTCCTGGCCGCCGTGCTCGCCAGCGCCACCTCGCTCGTGGGCGTCGCGGCCACGGGGTCCGGGTTGCTGGTCGCCTGGGTTGCGACCAGCGTCACCCTCATCGCACTCCTCGGGCACAAGGCTCCGTGGCCGGCCGCAGTCCGTTCGCAGCGACTCACCGCCAGGAGCTTCCTGATCGGTGATGCTGCGCTCCTGATCGGACTGTTCGTCGCCATCGTCGCGATCGGCGACCTCGACCTGCGTGGGATTGGTGCGGAAGCCGCAGCGCTCGATGACGAGTCGATCGGCTCGCTCAGCCTGGTCACCGTCGTCGCCGTCTGCCTCGTGATCGCCGGCATCGCCCGGTCGGCGCTGGTGCCGCTCCACGCGTGGTTGCCCTCCACGCTCGCAGCACCGACGCCGGTGTCGGCGCTCCTGCACGCCGGTGTGATCAACGGTGCCGGTGTACTCCTCATCAGGTTCTCGCCCGTCTTCGCCTCGTCGGCGAGTGCGATGGCCCTGGCCTTCGCCGTCGGGGTCGTGACGGCGCTGTTCGCCACGGCGATCATGCTGGTGCGCGCCGACGTCAAGGGTGGCCTGGTCTGGTCGACGTCGGGCCAGATGGGCTTCATGGTCGTGCAGCTCGGCGTCGGCGCCTTCGCCGCCGCCCTGTTCCACATCGTCGGACACGCCCTCTACAAGGCGGCGATGTTCCTCGGCGCCGGCGGTGCGATCTCGGCCCACAGCCGTCAGAACCAGCGGCCTCACCTCGGCCACGCCGACCAGGCGGTCCTGAGCGCGACGTGGACACGGCTGGTCGTGGGCATGCTCGCCCCACTCGTCGCCTTCGCGCTGGCGCTGCGGGTCATCGATCCGCACCTGACGGCAGCGGCCACCATCCTGATCGTCGTCTTCGGTGCGCTGTCGGTCGGACGTGCGGCGAACGGCTGGATGTCGGCGACGCCGTTCGGGGCGGCCCGCACGATCGCTACGGCGATCGGTGGTGTGGCCGTCGCCACGTTTGCCTACGTCGGCGGCATCGCGTTGTTCGAGGCCTTCGTCGTCGACGCCGTCCCCTACGAGGTTCCCGCAGCGGTCGGTCCCGTTTGGGTTGCGGCCGTCCTTGCGACGATCGGCACCGGTGTCGTCGTCGTCGCCTTCACGCCGGGGTTGCGCGGCGAGGAACTTCGCCGCCGCGTCTACGCCTGGTTGCTGAGCACGAGCACGCCGGTGTCCGCGATCCGGTCGACATCGCCAACGCCGGCGTCGACGCCGATCGCACCGTCCACCTCGGCCCCCTCCCGTCCCGCCGAACTTGCCACCGCAGGAGATCACGCATGAGCCTCGCCACCGCCAGCGACACCACCGCCACGGTGCTCTCCGCGAGCGACCGCTCCCGCCTGGTCGCCGACGTCTCGACCGCCGGATCGATCGCTGCGCCGTACTGGCCGCTGACAGCGTTCGTCGCCGTCAACCCCCTGGGTGGGCTCACCGATCTCCCGTTCGGCGACGCGGCCAGCGAGGCCCGAGGTTGGTTCGGCGCCCGCACCCATCTGCCACTCGAGGCCTACCGCGCCGAACATGCCCGGGGCACCGTGACCGACGCCGATCTCGACCGGGCAGTCCACCGTCACGACCCGTCGCTCGCCGACCGCGGGCCGGTGGACCTCGGCGACGTCAGCATCGACCCGGTCGAAGTCGTCCGTTGGGACCTGCTGCACGGTCCGGTCGCCGGGCCGCTCCCACCGAGGCGGAGCGGAACCGTGGCGGACGCGCTCGACGAGATCATCACCGGCTGGTGTGCCGCCTTCGTCGACGAAGCCCACACCCCATGGCAGATGCCGAACCGCGATCAGGGGTTCTACCGCTCGTGGCTCGCCGCTGCCGGTGCCGACCGCCGACTCGCTGCGGTCATCGGGCGCGACGCCCGGGCTCGGATCGCAACGCTCCCGGACGATCCCGCCGAACTGCTCGCGCTCGTCCTGCGTACCCGCGGCGTGTCCGACGACCAACGCATCGCCGCGGTGCGGACCTGGATCCAGCGCACCCCCGGCTGGGCGGGTTTCGCTCGGTGGTGCGATCAGTGGGCGCCAGATGATCGCCCAGGGGTGCGCCTGCGTGTGCTCGATCTTGCGGCAGTCCGCGCGGCGATGGATCACCTTGCACCCGAACAACTCGAGCTGACCGGAGCCGACCTCGACGCAGCACCCGAGAGCGCCGAGGCGCCCCTCGATCGGCGCGTTGACGCCGTGGTGACAGCATTCGGTGGCAACGAACACGGCGCCGTTGCGGAGATCCTCGGCTCGATCGACGCCGACGCAAGGGCTGCCATCTGGCTCGCGGCGCACGAGTGGAACTACCGCGACCGGCTCCTGGCGCGACTCGCCGGACCGACTGGGACGAGCGACGGCGCTCGCCCCGACGCACAGCTCGTGTTCTGCATCGACGTCCGTTCGGAGGGCTTCCGCCGCCACCTCGAAGCGCTCGGGTCCTACGACACCTACGGGTTCGCTGGGTTCTTCGGCGTGCCGGTCCGTTGGCGCCCGCTGGGCTCGCCGGTCGCGCAGGCCCGGTGCCCCGTCCTGGTGTCGCCCCGGCACGAGGTCGCCGAGGTCGCCGTCGACGACGACGCGGCCTACCTCGCGACGTGTTCGGCCACCGCAGGACTCCACGATGCGTTCTACGCGGCCAAGGGTGGCATCGCCTCGCCGTTCGCGCTCGCCGAGTCCGCTGGGTGGTTCGCCGGTCCGGTCGCCGCGGCTCGCACCCTGCTTCCACCGCGTACGGCACTCGACACGAGCGGTGTTGCGAAGCGTCCCTGGTGGAAACGGTTCGGCGCAACCCCCCGCACGGCGCCGGTTGTCGACGAGGTTCACGGCGCCGGCCTCCACGCCGGGCTCTCGCTCGAGGAGCGGACGCTGTTCGCCGAAGCGATCGTCACCACGATCGGTCTGGCCGAGTTCGCCCCGGTCGTGGTGCTGTGCGGGCACGGCAGCGAGACCGTCAACAACCCGCATGCGTCGTCGCTCGACTGTGGCGCCTGTGGCGGCGCGCCGGGTGGAGCGAGCGCGCGCATCGCCGTGGCGATCCTCAACGACGCCGAGGTCCGTGCGGGTCTCGTCGAGCGTGGCATCGTGATCCCCGACAGCACGTGGTTCGTCGCCGCCGAGCACGACACGACGGCCGACCTGGTGACGGTTCTCGATCGCGACGGCCTCCCCGACGCCGTCAGCGCCCGCGTCGATGCGCTGCAGCGCGACCTCGACATCGCCGGAGAACGAAATGCGCTCGACCGGGCCGCGCGTCTGCCGGGAAGCGCAACGCGGGTGCGCGACCGCGGGCGCGACTGGGCGCAGGTGCGGCCCGAGTGGGGCCTCGCCGGGAACGCGTCGTTCATCATCGGGCCGCGCTCGATGACGGCGAGCCACGACTTGAAGGGACGCTCGTTCCTGCACAGCTACGTCGCCGAACGCGACCCCGACGGTGTGGCCCTCGAGACGATCATGACGGCGCCGCTGGTCGTGGCCCAGTGGATCTCGTCGCAGTACTACTTCTCCACCGTCGAGCCCGAGATCTTCGGTGCCGGCGACAAGATGCTCCACAATCCCGTCGGCGGCATCGGCGTGGTCGTCGGTCAGTCCGGTGATCTCGCGGTCGGGCTCCCGATGCAGTCGGTGATGCTCGGCGAGCAGCGCGCCCACGATCCGCTGCGGCTCCTCGCCGTGGTGCAGGCCCCGCTCGACCGCATCGAAGGGATCATCCTGCGCAACAGCGGGCTGCGCCAACTCGTCGAGGGCGAGTGGATCCATGTCGTCGCACGGGAGACCGACGACGATGCCTGGTCGTTCCGCACGCCGAGCGGCGGCTGGGAGCCCTGGCACCTCGCTGATGACTCGATGGCCGAACACCGCACGACCCTCGCCCACACCGACCTCTCGACACCCTTGTCGATCTGAACGGAGAACCATGACCACCTGGACCGACCTTCCCGCAATGGCCAAGATCGAAGTCGTCGTCGACGGCGACGACGTCCCCAACGTGCGCGACCTCTTCCTCGATGCCGGCGCCACCGGCTACACCGCCGTGACCGGCCTCTCGGGGTTCGGGCACGGCGGCCATCATCACGGACGGTTGCTGTTCAACGACCGTGCCAGCCTGTCGATGCTGATCACCGTGGTGCCGATCGACCGCGCCGACGGGCTGATCGCAGGCATCCGTCGTCTACTCGAGGGTCGCAGCGGCGTGTTCTTCGTCAGCGAAGTCCACGTGAGCCGCCCGGACTACTTCGCCTGATCGCCAGGGCGGTTCGCCTGATCCCGTGCGAGACTGACCTCGTGCACGCCATCATCGACACCGAGTCCGTCAATCCCGTCCTCAACGAGATCCTCAAGGCCGAGCTGTCCGGTGTGGTGCGCTACACCCACTACTCGCTCGTGATCACCGGTCCGAACCGGTTGCCGTTGGTCGACTTCATGAAGGCACAGGCGGCCGAATCCCTGCTGCACGCGCAGCAGGCCGGCGAGATCCTCACCGGCCTCGGCGGGCACCCGGAGCAAGGCATCGCTGCGATCGACGAGTCACACGACCACGCGATCGAGATGATCCTGAGGGAATCGATCGACCACGAGCGTCGTGCGCTCGATCTGTACCGGCAGCTGTTGGGGTTGACCGAGGGGAAGTCGATCTATCTCGAGGAGTACGCACGTGGCCAGATCGGCCAGGAGGAACTCCACGTGATCGAGATGAACAAGCTGCTTCGCGACTACTCCATCGACTGAGCGGGAACCCGGACGACCATGGTCAAGGCAGCCGACGTCGGTCTGTGCACGGGCAAGGACTGTCGCAAGGCGGACGGTTTTCGCACCACCGAGCGGGAGCTCCGGCGTTGCGGCGAGGTGCGCGAGCTGCCCTGCCTCGACGTCTGCGATGGGCCGGTCGTCGTGCTCGGGGTGCGCAGCGAGGCACCGGTCGTGATCGAGCGGGTGAACAATCGTGCGATGGCCCTCGAACTGGTCGACCACGTCACTGCCGGCACCGAGCTGTCCGGCCGCCTTCGCAAGCGGGTGCTGACGGGTTCGAAACGAGCCAAAGCCCGCCGCCGCATCACGCGAGCGACGTAGTCACCACGCCGTCACACCCGGTCCGCGATGAGCGAACCGCCCGAATGGCGTCACTTGGCTCATCGGTGGCGATCCGACCCGCTTCCGCGATGAGCGAACCGCCCGGATACGGCTGTTCACTCATCGGAAGGGGAGTCAGGCGCGTGCGATGTGGAACGCCGGGATGACGCGCGGAGCGGCCGAGGTGACGTACTCGCCGAACTGGGGCATCAACTCGGCCTGGGCGCGCAGCTTGGCCTGACCCTCGTCCTCGGGGAGCTCGGTGACGGTCGCGGCGAACGTCTCGGTGCCGAACTCGACGGTGATCTCCGGGTGGGCCTTCAGGTTGTAGTACCAGTCGGGGTTCGTCGGGGCACCGCCCTTCGAGGCGTAGACGTAGAGGTCGTCGCCTTCGACGAGCGTCACCAGCGGGATCTCGCGGAGTTCGCCGGACTTGGCGCCGATGGTGTGCAGGATGACGAGGGGGTTGTCACCGAACTGTGCGGCCTTGCCGCCGCTGGCGCGGAACTCGGCGATGATCTGGGCATTCCAATCGTTCATCCGCAGGAAGCTATCGACCAGAACTTGCGATCACAAATGATTCTTTAAGTGTAATCATGTAATTAGTCGCTAGAATCCGGGTCATGTCCACGACATCTCACTCCGTCACCGACTCGACCATCACGTCCTGGCTCCGGGGCCGACTCCCCGACGCGTGGACCTCGACGCCTGCCGAGATCGTCATCGACCGCGACGAGATCACGATCGTGCTCACCGTGAACGAGCCCGAGCTCGGCGACGATGCGTCCGACGCCGACCGCGCCGAGGCGGTGGCCGGGCGTATCTCGGGATTCCGCGAAGAGACGCGTGAGGCGCGTATCCACGTCGCCCGCGAGGCCGAGCACCGCTTCGAGCGCAAGGTCGCCTGGAGCGTCAGGATCGGCGAGCACACCGAACGCTTCACCCACCTCGCCGTGCCGGTGATGACACGCTTGCGCCAGCCCGAGCGGATGGTGCTCGACACGCTCGTCGCCGCCAACGTTGCGCGTTCGCGGGCCGACGCGCTCGCCTGGTGCGTGCGTCTCGTCGGCCAGCACACCGGCGACTGGCTCTCGGAGTTGCGCGACGCAATGCAGGCGGTCGAACGGCTTCGCGCCGAGGGCCCCGCCCCGTCGTAGGCTCGGCCGACGACCCCACCGATCGAGGGTGCCCGCGTGCCGATCAGTCGTCGATGTGGAGGGCGTCGGCGGGACGTACGACGTGGGGGTCCGGCCCGCCGACGGCGTCGTGGTCCTTCTGCTCGTAGTTCAGGCGATCGAGGACTGCTCGGATGCTGTTCAGCCGGGCGCGCCGCTTGTCGTTCGAGTTGACGACCGTCCACGGCGCAGGCTCGGAGCTGCTCGCGCGGAGCATGGCGTTGCGGGCTGCGGTGTACTTGTCGTACAACTCGATGCCCGCTTCGTCGATCGGCGAGAGCTTCCACTGCCGCAGCGGGTCGCTTCGGCGTTGCTCGAAGCGCTCGCGTTGGTTCTCCTGCGAGACCGTGAACCACAGCTTGAACAGGTTGATCCCGCTGTTGACCAGCGACTGCTCGAACGCCGGCACCTGCCTCATGAACTCGGCGTACTCGTCGTCGGTGCAGAACCCCATCACGCGTTCGACGCCGGCACGGTTGTACCACGAGCGGTCGAACAGCACGATCTCACCTGCTGACGGCAGGTGCGCGACATACCGCTGGAAGTACCACTGCGTCCGCTCGGCGTCGGTGGGCTTGGCCAGGGCAACGGTTCGGGCGCCGCGTGGGTTGAGGTGCTCGGTGAAGCGCTTGATCGCACCACCCTTGCCGGCGGCATCGCGACCCTCGAACAACACCACCACGCGCTCGCCGCGCTCCTGCACGTGGCGCTGCGCCTTGAGGAGCTCGATCTGGAGGCGTTCCAACTCGCGCTCGTAGTGCTTGCTCGGCGGGCGCTCCCCGTGTGGGGGATGCTCCATATCGGAGATCGTTCGTGGATGGCTGGGGGTCACGGACCCTCCTCTCGGGTTTGGGTGTCGACGCGACGCTCGAAGACGAACTCGTACTCGAGGTAGTCGTTGAGGTGTTCATTGCCGGGCAGTGGCGCACTGAGCTGCGACGACTGCAGGAGCATCCAGCCGTCTCGCATCGCCGCGACGCCGCTCGCGTACGGCGGCTTCGATTCGGGGAGGGCTGGACCGACTCCGTCGGTGCCGTCGTGGAACGCCCAGCCCACCGTTCCCGAGTCGAGGGCGGATCCGTTGGCCCAGAGATAGAGGATCTGCTGTCGCTGCGTCACGATCCGACCAGCGCGGCGCGACCCTCGAGCCGGCTCAGGTAGTGATCGACGTCGTAGGTCTCGTCGCCGGTGAGGTAGCGCCAGAGCTTGGCTCGCTGCACCTGTTCGTTGCGGTAGTCGGTGATGCTCATCCAGGGATGCATCGTGCGAAGGATCTGCGCCACGCTGTCGGGCAGCATGCGCGCGAAGACGTGATCCGTCGGCGGGTTCTGCAGGGCCTCCAGGTCGTCGGTGTTCCACAGCCTGACCTGGGGCACCGCCGGGTTGAGCCGAACCTTGTGCATCCAGCGGTCGCCGTCGCCGGGGTTCGGCTGTCCGGCGTGCCACAGCCCGTGGTGGAACACGACCACGGTGCCGGCCGGCCCGGTGAACTGCTTCTCCCCGGCGATGTGCTGATACCGATCGAGGCCCGACGATCGCACGCGGCGGAGGTGGCTGCCAGGGACGAAGCGTGTGCCACCCTCGCCGGGAGCAACGTCGTGCGGGTACCAGAACAACTGGACGTCGAAGGTGGGGTCGGGCGAGTCGGTGATCGCATCGACGTGCAACGGCTGGTTGTAGGTCGAGTGCGGCTGGAGGTGATGGGTGAAATCGTGGTCGAACGTCGGGTTCGGCCCCACGAACGACTCGATGATGCCGCGTATCCGTGGGAGTCGTAGGTACTCGCCGATCGCGGACGGAGGCGGGTAGCACTCGTCGAGCGAGGTGCCGGTGTGCGGCGGCTTGAGTCCCTCGGGAGCGAAACGTTCGAGTTCCAGGCGGCGCATCTCCTCGATGCCGCGCTCGTTGACATCGGCCGGCACGATCGCCTCGAACCGGATGAACCCGTTGGCCACGAACTCGGCCATCTGCCGCGTCGTCAACCGGTGATCTGTCCCCATCGCCAGAGTGTGCCATGCGTTACGCCGGGGGTCAGGCCCCGGGCGGAACACGGAGGGACAGCGACGCGACGCCCCAGCGGTCAGCTCGCGGCCGACTCCTCGCGCGCCAGCCGAACACGCACTCCGATGGGGGCGGTCAGCTCGTAGCCGGCGAGATGGCGCTCCTCTTCGTTCTCGCCGCCCCAGAACCCGTACTCGCGGTTGTCGCGAGCGAACTGTCGGCACGGTTGGCGCACGACGCAGGCGTCACAGAGCTTCTTGGCCTTGGCCTCGCGCCGGGCCCGCATCTGGGGACGCTCCGCGACCTTGCCGAAGAACAGCTCGAGTCGGCCCTTGCAGGCGGCGTATTCCTGCCAGTCGACGCCGCGCGGCAGCGGCAACGGGAGGTCGAGGTCATCGATCTCCATGGCACTCATGACGCACTCCGCATCTGGGTGACGTCGAGCACGGAGTACCCCGGGCCGTCCGAGGCGATTGCCTGGAGGGCCGGGTCCAGCGTCGAGGCGGTCGGACGTTTCGACACCGTCGCAGTGGAGGCGATCATCGGCGAGGTCCTTTCGTGGTCGTGGCGGAGCGCCCGGCGCCGATGGGGAGATCGGCGCCGGGCCCAGGGGTCAGCGGGTTCAGGCCCTCTCGGCCAGCTCGCTGGCGTCGTCGGGGACCATCAGTTCGGGGTCCTGGTCGAGCGCCGGCTCGTAGCCATCGGCTCGGGACTTGGCGATGGCGATCGCCAACACCAGCAGGCCGAACAGCGGCTTGGCCAACACATCGGCAATCGAGTAGCCGACCTGACGGGCAACCTCGGCAGTGGCCTGGTCGTCGATGAGGCTCGGGAGCATGTAGGCGATCGGGTACACGCCCCAGGTGGCCAGGATGATGTACCGCAGACCGTCGACGAGCTTGCGCACAGGTGCGCTCTGGCGATCGAGCGACTTGCCGAGCTCCACGAACAACACATAGAGGATGTAGAGGAACGGGATCGTCGAGGCGATGCCCCAGAACGTGCGGGCGGCCGAGTCCGGGTCGGCGACCTCACCGGGCCAGCCGAGTCCGATCATCAAGATCGCGGCGGTCGTCAGGCGGATCAACATGCTGCGGGTCGTGCTCTTGTTCAGCTTGAGCACGATCACCAGCTCGGCGAGCAGCAGCGGCACCGTGAGCAGCCAGTCGACGTAGCGGTAGCCCTCGTTGAATGGTGCGATCTGGATGTATTCGCCGTTGGTCAGCGAGAACGCTGCGTTCCACGAGTCGAAGATGCGCAGGTAGTGGTACGCCGCAATGGCGACCACCAGTGTCGAGATCGTCACCGCCATGCGGTGTCGCGGGGCGACCTTCGACCGGACGAGCAGGAAGAAGATGAACGCCGCACCCATACAGGCAACGACGAAGGAGAACGAGTTGTACACCAGGTCGAACTGGTTCTCGCTCAGTACGAGGTCCATGACGGCTCCTTGTGGTAGGCGGCCGCTCCGATGCGACCGATGCCACGAAGTTGGCGGTGTTTAGTCGGAT
>Ga0307380_10009841_pt1 | contig 12101 bp, 20 predicted proteins | sample UN3MG_FD_202239 | JGI IMG/M metagenome (GOLD analysis project Ga0307380, IMG submission 202239) | Soil microbial communities from Risofladan, Vaasa, Finland - UN-3 | ecosystem: Environmental > Terrestrial > Soil > Coastal area > Acid sulfate soil | place: Finland: Risofladan, Vaasa | collected... | reverse complement strand
GACGTCCGTGTCGTAAAAAGCTATCCTTGGTCTCAGCGTAATGCCGCGTTGCGGGATGCCAATCGGCAAAATGCCGAGGGCCTGGTGATCAAGCCGAAGGACTCGGCATACATTTTCAACCGTGCAGGCGAAGAGGAGCCGACGGGGGAATGGTTCAAATACAAGCCTCCCGGCAAGGCAAATGAGACGGACGTCATTTTGCGGTCCTATCGGGCCGGTAAGTCCAAGCTGATCTTTACGGCCTTTCAGTTTGACGGTGACGAGCTCGTTGAGGTTGGGAAGCTCAGCGGGCTGCCCAGAAATGACGAGAAGACAGTCCAGGGCCTCATCGATGGTGGGGAGGACGTCATCGTCGAGGTATCCTATCAGGAGCGCCACCCGACGACGAAAAAGCTTCGCCATATGGGTTGGGTGCGGCTTCGTACCGATAAGCCTCGGAAATCTGCTAGAATCAATCCGAGCAGGATGAGAGTCAAAAACCCAAGAACTTCGAAGCTCAAGGTAGCCTTGGCCGCTGAAGCTGTCGACTTCCCAAAGTTTCCTGAATTCGCCGAGGCGTACTGGAACGACTGTGCCCGTGGTGTTTATTGGTACCCTACTGATGACGAGGGGTTCGACATCAGTAAAAAGGAGCAGGACCTGGCCAAGGGTGGGCGCTTTGCTGTCTTTTGCAATCCAGAGATGGCATTGAGCGGTGCGAATCGTGACAAGAAGTACATTGCTGAGATCAACGTCGTGGACGTTGTGCGGTCAAAGTTCTCGGTGGTTCGCGGGAGCCAGGGTGCGAAGATCAAGGTCAAGGACCTACAGGACGCATACGTCATGCGGGTACTTGAGGCGGACCGTGCGAAAAGGTCTTGGAAGTATCAACAAGGATTGTTACCGTCCAGCAAGGACCAGCTCAGAGCTTTATGGAAAAAGGCGCATGCGGACAAAAAGGAACGAATGGCTCGGGAACGGAAGCGTGAAGAGCGTAGGCTCAAGCGCCAGGCGGAGCGGGACAAGCGACGTGATGAGCGTCTCAAGTCAAAGGGCTAATCATGCAAACTGAAGTTCCGGCATTCGATGTGTCTTTGATCTCTGAGCAGGTCGAGGCATTTTACGGTTCGTATTCCTACCTTGAGACCATCTACGCCATCTTGGGCGCCGTCGAGAAGCTCATCAACAGGCTCCCCGATGAGATTGAGGGTGTGTCAGAGGAAGAGGCTGCGGCTTGGGTTAGGGATCTCGATGCATTTTGGGATCGCTTTCGATGGTACGTCGAGGCGTCAGAAGCGGGTGAGGACGCGGATGAAGTCGAAGAGCTCGTCACCCCCGGCCTATTCGAAGGTGAGTACGACAAAATGGAGTTGGAGGATGGCCCGTCGTGGCCTGACATCCAAACTCCGTGGCGCCTATTCAATCGCTTGGCCCGCAGCGGGAGCGAGTCGGCGGTCTCGACCGCCACCGACGCGGCCTTCGAGGAGGTCCTCGAGGGATTTTGGAACGACGTCGCCAGCAACCTGGCCGATGAACTTGCCGGCAGAGACGAGGCGAACGTCGAGGCTGAGAAGGCGATCGACGAGGCAAAAAAAAATTCTACCGACTTTCCTCCAGATGTTGTGAGCATGGCGGACCCCAGCTCTCCGCCTGACGATGACGATGATGAGCGGAGGTCGATAGCGCCGCTCTTGCTGGGCATCGGTGCGATCTTGCTCATGACGAGCAAGCGTCGTTGACGTGTAGACCGCGCCGTGATAGAAGGGTCTGTGGGTCGACCCGGCCGTGTTTGGCCCGAGCCTCCTGGCTCGATGAGTAGCTACTACCTCCGGTTGTCAGTGGCTCCTGTGATCCGGGAGCACCGGGGCTGCCTCAAAGGCTTCGGCGACTACTGGGTCAAAGTTCGAAGGGTGCTTCCCCGACAGATGAAGAGGCTCCAAATTATCGAGCTCAAGCTGTGCCTGCTATCTGCATGGATCTCCAAATATGGTGAGAAGTAAATTTGTTCCGTACATAGACCGGCCTAAGGTCTTTTTCGATGTCGAAACCACAGGGCTTATCCCTGGGTACAACGAGGTGACGGAGCTCGGCTTCGTACATGAGGAGATGGGTAACTGGAGCGTTCGCGTCCGACCCAGGTTCATGGACAGGGCTCATCCGAGGGCCCTTGAGATCTCTGGGTACAACGAGAAGGATTGGGCGGATGCCCCCTTCATCGTGGATGTCTGGGATAAGCTTTGTCTATGGCTTGAGGATGCCATCATCATCGGCCACAACGTTGCCGGGTTTGACCTTCCGATGATGCACGGCGAAGCTAGGATGAAGGCTCTGTCCTCCGATCGTATATCTCGGTCCTGGGAGGACACGCTAGGCTTGGCCATGACGCACCTTGTACCGCGCGGTCTCAAGCGCGTAAGCCTGGGAGCGTGTTGCGATCATTTTGATATCTCCAACGAGGGGGCTCACCATGCGTTGGAGGATGCGCTGCGCTGCAAGCAGGTGTATGAGCGTATTACGAATTCGCAACAGGAGCTACTATGTTGAGCGATCGAGACAAAGAAAAGATACAGCTAAGCCTGAGTAAGCCTGGCAATGTCCGGATCACCTGGGCCCGGGGTTTGAGCAATCAAGAGATCTCAGACTTACTCCAGATGAAGCTTCTCGAGACTCGCGCCGAGCGTGGGACCCAGGTCTCCTTGCTCAACGAGTTGGTTCACGAAATCAAGTTCCGCCTCGCCCCTAAGGGGCAACGGAGGGAAAATGACGACGCGTGAACACAGGATGAAGATCTTCCCGACGAGCTTGAAAAAGACGTACGAGAAGTCGATCAAGTCGAAGGCGTTTGCGATCAAAGCCTTCTGCGCGGAGTGTGTAGGATTTGAGAGAAAGGCCGTACGAGAATGTACGGATACTGGGTGCGCACTTTGGCACCACCGGCCCTATCAAGAAAAGGATGACGATGGCGAAGAAACAGACGAGGAGATCGATCTCGATCAGGGGACTGCTGTACCAGAGGCTGAGCGCCTACGCGGAGAAGACGGGCCGCAGTCGTAGCGACATCATTGAAAAGTTGGTCATCGAATTCCTAAATGGGGTTGGCCAGCCGGAGGAGACAGTGCTCAAGCCAAGGCCTCCGCGGCCAGGGAAGAGGGAACCCGATGAGCCCGCTCAGGTAGGCGACGGGTCGGGTCCCGCGTGCTTCACTTTTTAGCTTTGCTTTGAGACAGAACAGGTGGCCGTCGGTTGACGTCCTTAACATCAACGTGATCGCCAACGGGCGATCGAAAACCAAAAGAGAGAAAACACAATGGCAGGAGTAAACAAGGCGATTCTTCTTGGAAATCTAGGTCGAGATCCGGAGTTGAAACACACCCAAAAGGGCACACCCGTTTGCCAACTGAACTTAGCGACGACGCGGAGCTGGTTCAACAAGGACACGCAGTCCAAGGTGGAAGAGACAGAATGGCACCGTATTTCCGTTTGGGGAAAGCAGGCGGAAAGCTGCAACAAGTATCTAAAAAAAGGGCGGGCCGTTTATGTCGAAGGCCGGCTTCAAACCTCGAAGTATGAGCAAGATGGGGTGACGAAATACTCTACAGAAGTCATCGCTGACACGGTCCAGTTCCTCGGCGGGGGGAACGGACAGGGTAGCGATGGGCCGGCTCCTGGCGACGGGAATGGCCCGTCATCACCTTCCGGTGACAAGAAGCCAGGTTATGACCCTGCTGACTTTGGCCCACCTCCGGGCGACGACGATATTCCGTTCTAAAGGGGCCATGTTAGTTACTGTAAAAAAGCTGAGGGATACGTTCACCAATGCTCAGATCCGAGAGTTCATAGAGAAACTCGGAGAAGATGGTTGGGGTCTATTCAAGTTCATGCTTGATTCAGAAACTGAAGAGCAAGCGACCGAGAGAAGTAATGCTTTCAAAGAGAGCGTGCGGAAGCTCGAGATTCAAGACTTATTGTCGCTGCACAGACTGCTGGATGAAGAGCAAAAAAAGATGGTCCAGGATCTCCTGTGATTACGCTCGCTTCTCGTATTATTTGCCCAGGAGTATATGACTGGTACGATGCCTATTATGCGTTTTACGCTAATAATAGGCGGTCTTTTTTGTCTTTGTTCGTGTGAACACGCCGACGCGGAAACGCCCGGCGACGAACTTAGACATGCCCCGGTGTCACTATCGGCACCGGGGCATGATGCAAAGGGGGAGGCTGAGCCTTCCCCTTTGCATTCTGGACCGCCTGATACACCTACGGCTACGGCCGTGACTTCACCGGAGCCAGATCCGCCATCGCCTGACCCGTATGCCGGATGGGATACGTGGTGCGAGCCGCAGTGGGTAGAGGTTTCCTGCCAGACGTCGGCTGACTGCGAGGGCGTCGACCACCCGTCGCCCCGGTCCCTTACGTGCATGACGCCGTATTGGGCCAGGAAGTTCGATGATAAGCCCAAGTTCTGTGTGGCTGGCTACGCGCGCCCGGGGGAGCTGGACTACGAAAAGGAGTGGCTGCGCACGTTCCTGCAAGAGCAGTACTTCGAACAGAAGCACTGCAAGTTTGACGGTAGGCCGATCCAAGAGGAGAGCTGGCGCTGCCAACAGGACCAGGAAAGGCACGCCGCAGTGGCCCTGCACAGGTATCTGTGGATGGTGATGATGCGAGAGAGCTCGGCGAGGCCTTGGAAGAGGCACAGCCTCTCCGCCGACGAAAGGGCGAACAAGTCTACCTGGGGCACTAGATCAAAGACGTATGGGTGGGATGTGGTCGTGAATGAGAAGGACGACAACATCACGATGAAGCGCGTGGCGAGCGATCCGAACAAGTACTACACGTCGCGTACTCGCTGGATGGGCCTTGGATACTTCGGCCAGAACAGCCCATTGTGGGTCCACCGATGGTCAGCCCACGCTCCACCGGAGATCCTGTGCAGGCGCGTTGAGTCTGTGGAGACGTACCTTCGTAAGGCGCGCTCCGTGGTGAAGCGCTGGGAAAAGGGGATCAAGTGCAAAGGGGAGGTGTTTATCAACACCGAGCCTACGTGGGCGGACGTCCACAGGGCTGTAAGCAGCGGTAAGGTGTGCCCCTCGAGCACAGGCTCATCCGCGACGGCCAACCTAAAAAGGCGCGCGAAGCAGGTCGGCCTCGACATCGAGCACAAGGTCACGCTGGCTTCCTTTGGGACGCCGATCCCGAAGGAAGGACAGAACGAGCGCGCCGCCGAGCTGCGTGAGGCTGTCAACGCGAGGTTTCAAGCCTTGGGGCCGGATGGTCTATGATGAGGCTCGTAGAGTCACAGCGGGCGTTGCGTCCGTAATGACCAGGGAAGCCCCGGTCCCGGCGGCTCATGGAATGATCCATGGGCCGCCGTTTTTTTGGTACGATGCTGTTGGACGATGAAATTCATCCAGCCGCCACTTCCGTATGCCTTGAATGCGTTGGAACCCACGATCAGTGGGAGGACGATGCAGCTTCATTACGAGGTCCACCAAAAGAAATACGTGGATCGTCTCAATGCATTTGCCGAGGTGCAGGCGATGCCTGAAAATACGAGCTTGGAGACAATCCTGTTCGCGAGCGCCAAGGAGCCGGTTCCCGACGATCTCTACGAGCTCCCCCAGCAGCTGCCGTTCAACACCATGTTCAACATGGCGGCTCAGGCTTGGAACCACACCTTCTTTTGGAACTCGCTCAAGCCAGATGGCGGGGGGCCACCCAAGGGTGCGATTGCTGATGGCATCCGCATCAACTTTGGGACGTTCGAGAAGTTTCGGGAGACGATGCGCCGGCGCGCGCTCGATCTGTTTGGATCTGGCTGGCTATGGCTTGGCGTCAAAGGTGACTCACTGTGGGTCATGTCGGGGGCCGACGCTGCGCTCCCGCTGATCTACGGCGTATCCCCGGTGCTGACGATTGACCTGTGGGAGCACGCCTACTACCTGGACTACCAAGCTGACCGGGCGAAGTATTTCGACCAGGTGATGGACAAGCTCATCAACTGGGACTTCGCCAATTCGAACATCGAAAATGCGGTCTATTAGGTTTACGATACCCGGGAAATGTCGCGGTTATACGACCACGAATAGGAATGGCACAAAGAAGTCCAAAGCGATCCTTGCGTACTGGGAGTACTGCAAAGCGGTCCGTATGTGTGCAGCCGCAGCCGGCGTTCGCCCAGTACCACTCGTCTCGACGGTGGTGGCGCCGGTCATGCTTTTCACTCGAGCGTACTTCGCCAACGGGGTTCACGCGGACCCAGAGAACGTCCACAAGGGCATCAAGGATGCCCTGTTCTACACCAAGAAGATCAAGCTGCCCAAGGGTGTACAGTGGGTGGGCGACAGGCCGAATGGCACTGCCGACAAGTACACGGGAGGATTTTATCTCCCGCCTGAATACGACAAGAAAAACCCCCGAGTCGACGTTATAGTGCGGCTCTTTGACCCCGAAGCAGATGAGGCAATATGGGAATCGTAGGAATAGACGGAAAACCGATCGCTAGCGAAGAATTCGAATACTTCATTGACGAGTTCGGATTCAAGACAAAGGCCACTCCGGAGGATGCGTATCGAAAGGCGCATGCGGATGCGCAGAAGGATATGCCCACGAAGGCTCTTCCAATCGGCATGTCTCACCCCTTCGCGCGCGAGCCTGCCGCACACGCGCTTTTCATGGGCGTGTCCAATGAGCTCAAGAAGCTGCGTGCGAGGCTGGACAAGCTTGAGGCGGCGCTGGAGCCGGAGGATAAGAGTTGAAGATCGCCGAGTACCAGGCCGTCGTCTTCCGCTTGCTGTCCAAGCGCGAGCTGGGGATTACGCCCGATGAGGAGGGCGAGATTTCCGAGCGCCTAGATAGGATATGGCGAGCGATGTGCTTTGATGAGCAGCTAGAGATCGATATGTGGGTACGCAAGGTGGTGGGGACATGAACCCGTACACGGTACTTGGCGTGTCCCCGATGGCGACTGAGCAGGAAGTCCGCAAGGCCTATCGCCGCCTATGCCTTGAGTGCCATCCGGACCGAAATCCTGATGACCCGCGGGCCGAAGAGCGATTCAAGGAAGTGTCGGTCGCGTACGGCATTCTCTCGAGCCAAGAGAAGCGTCAGGTCTTCGACATGGGTGTCGAGGGGCTCGACATGGACGTCCAGGAGACCATCAGAACGTTTGTGAGGTCCTTCGGGGATTTCATCAATCGCTATTCAATGGATGGTGAAGAGAGCGTCCCTGAAGAGCCGCCGCCGCAGAAGAAGGCGCGTCCCCGGCCTGCCAAGAAGATCAAATGCACCAAGTGCAACGATCGCGGATTCCAGATCCTCCGACAGGGCGCGACGGAGTTCAAGACGCCTTGTCGGTCATGCTCAACATCGACTTGATCTGCTCGTTGATCTTTGGCGCGTCGGTCTGCATGTAGCTAGACCAGTGGTCCTTATCGGATCCGAGCGTATCGAGCATCTGGCGTGCGATGGCCATGGCGACGTCGGGGTCGTAGGTCCGGATCCCCATTTGGAAGAGGACGTCACATACGTACGTCCCCACTTCCTTTACGGCGTGGCTGACGAGTGGATCTTCAGCGTCGATATGAACGCGAGCCTTCTTCAATGTCGCGGCGATATCTGCGAGATTCATTTCAGCCTTTTTTTGATGCGGTGTCGAATAGCGTTAGCCGCCGGCTTCATCTGTGGATTTGATTCTCCGATGACGTGGCAATCATCGAGCGCCTCTTCGAAGAACTCTTTTCGCAGGGCCTTGAGCCTTGTGGGGTCCAGCTCTGCTTGTAGAAGCTTGGGCGGCGGCGCGCTGGCCCGGCCGTCCTGAAGCCCTCGGCGGTACCAGTGGCTTTTTGCGGCAGTCGCAGCTCGGTTCGCCGCGTCGCTAGCCCAACGGTGTGCCATGGCTGTTGCTTCACGGCGTCCGTCTTGTAGGCCCTCATTGTAGACCTGGTCCAAAGACCCGCCGTCGACCTGAGACTCGTAGGCGGCGACTGAATACGCCCGCTCCGCAGCGTCGAGCGCAGCGTCGATTCGGAGTTCGGCGGCCTGACACTCTTGGCAGTGATCAATTTCGCACCACCCCTTGCTTGGCGTATATCTGCGCACGATCTCCTGCTCGAGATCTTGGAGATATTTGTTTACTCGTTTGGCTTTTTGAAGCGCCATGGAACCCTATTCCAAAGCTTGGGGTTGATCCTGGGTGCCAAATTGACGCCCAGGAAGAGCGAGTCTATCAGATCATCCCGATTGAATGTGCCGTCTACTGCGTACCCAATCTTATCGGAGACTTCCAATCCTAAGTTGGCCGCAGCCTTCATCTTATCGAGCTCTTGGGTGGCTCGGTTCATCTCGTGTTTGGTGTAGGCGAAAGCATCAAATGCTGCCCAAGCACGCTTCAGTTTGCGTACGTCCACATACCGAGTGTATCACAACTTACCTGACTACGACTTACTCTGGTAAAGTCGGGGCATGTCAGCGTTTGAAAAGCTCAAATCACGTACGGAATGGCAAGCATTTTTGGTCATGATCGTGACCACTTTTGCTGCCTTCTTCTTCGGCATCGATCTTGAACCCGAACAGTTCGAAAGAATGTTCGATACGCTGAGCCTCGCATGGGGCGGAACTGCCAGCTACGCGGTCAGTCGTGGTATCGGGAAAATCGGAAAGTCCGAGGGACATGTCGCGGCCGCCGCGGCAGACGCACCGGCACCCGCTCCGTCCAGCGTGCCCACTGAGGACTCCGGGGATCAGGGCGCTGGCAGCGAAGCAGAGGATTCGACCTGATAGTCGCTCGTCCGCATTCGGTGGACGAGATTCTCTAGGACTACGACCGCCTTTTTCAGGCGGTCGTATGTCGTTTTCCTGCCCATGCTGAAGCGGATGGCGCAGTCCATCAGCTCTGACGGGCATCCGATTGACTCAAGCACGTGCGATGCAGCCTTCGATTTCGAGCATGCAGATGAGCGGGACACGCAGATGTCACTGGCGCAAAGCGCGTCGCGGAGCTCCTCCCCATCGACGCCTTCGAAGCACAGGTTCGTGATCCAAGGCACCTTGGCATCATGCGATCCCTGGAGATGCGCGTAGCCAATGCGATCGTAGACAAGCTGTAAGAACGCGAGCTCGAGCTGCTCAAGTCGCGCCCACTCTTGGCGCATTTCATTTTGTGCGATCTCCGCGGCCTTTCCAAGCCCGACGATCCCGGGGACATTGAGCGTTCCCGCCCGTAGTCCACCCTCCTGGCTGCCCCCGGAGATCTGGCATTCCAGCGGAATGCTGCTTTGCAAGTACAGCGCGCCGATCCCCTTCGGCCCGTACACCTTGTGACCCGACAGGCTGAGCATGTCGATGCCCATGTCATCCACGTCGATCGGCATCTTCCCGAAGCTCTGCGTGGCATCCACATGGAAAAGGATGTCGTTGTCTTGGGCTAGGGCTCCGACTTCCTCGATGGGCTGAATCGTGCCGATTTCGTTGTTCACGTGAATTAGGGAAATCATCACCGTGTTTTCCCTGATTGCGTCCGCTACATCTTGCACGGAAATAACGCCGTCTTTACTCGGGCTAAGATAGGTCACTTCGTGCCCCTCTTCTTCGAGTGCTTTTAGGGCGTTGATCGTGGCCTTGTGCTCAAAGGCGCTCGTGATGAAGTGCATGGGCTCGTCGTACTGGCAGGCGATGCCCTTGATGGCGAGGTTGGTGGCCTCGGAGGCCCCTCCCGTGAAGATTATCTCTGAGGGGTCGGCTCCAATCGCGTTGGCAACCTGTAGTCGGGCCTTCCGCACCGCCGCCCCGGCCTTTCTCCCACAGCTATGCTTGCTCGAGGGGTTGGCAAATACCTCTGTGAAGTACGGCAGCATAGCTTCTACTACGCGTTCGTCGACAGGTGTGGTCGCGGCATAATCGAGGTAGATCACGGCCTAGGAATCATAACATACGCCTGATACCATAGGGCATGGCGGATCGATCTCTCTTTCTCCCTATTTCCGTCATCGGGGTAGGAGCGCTCGCTTTGCTCATGAAAAAGGGCGGCGAGGACGACGATTCCGGTGCCGAGGCAGTCTCCGATTTCGACCCCAACTTGATTCGTGACATTGAACCCTCAGAGGTCGCCTTTTCTGCGGACGGGAGCGTCAAGCGCGAGGGTAGTAGCTGGCGGATCAGGGTGCTCGACAAATTTTTGGATGAACGTCGCCAAGCTGGGAGCCTTGCGACGAAGCAAAACAGCCAAAGCTGGTGGTGGACTAACCTGGTGGAGCGACCGATAACGTTCATCGGTTCCATGTTCAGCGACGAACAGGAGACCCAGCAAAAGGTTGGTACGGCGATTTACGGCTTTTTGTGGCTTGCAGCTGGGCTTGGTATTGGGTCTCGTATTTTCCGAAAAGCTGTAAAGGACCCAGGTTTCACTATTACGCAGCTGCATGCACCTGCGCCCGCGCCTCCCCCTGTCATCTTTGCGCCATCATTGGGTGGTGCTCCGGCCCCTGCATCTACAGCCCTGCTAAGTGTGTGGGAGGTTCGCGCGGGTCGATTGCAGTTCACTGCGATGATGCAAAAGCATTTCCTACTGATCGAGCAGCAGGCTGCGGCTGACGCTGCCGCCGCTGGTACGGCATTGATTCCAGTGACAACGTACGAGGCGTACGGCAAGACCTTTGAGGAGTCCATGAAGTACGGAGGTGAGAGGTGGTCCAAGGCCTACTTCAAGTACCTCGCAGACCAAGGCGGGATCTGGGGGAAAGAGAAGGTTTCGTCACTCTCCGCGAAGCAGGGGGTTGCTACACTTGCAGGGCTGGTGGCCGCTGGCGCGGTCATGTCCCATGAAGACCCGAATATTGCAGCGAGCGCTTTGGATGCCTTTTTAGATTTCACCGAGACAAACTCGGCATTCTTGGGTAGTACGAAGGAGAAGATCGCGGATCTTCCGCAGACTCCTACGGTCCTCGAGTTCAACAAAGAGATCATGGACTATATCCTCAAGTTCCAAATGCGAACGTTTTGAAGGTGTATAGTTGTCGCAAGGGAAAAACAAGAAATGGCAATGAATTTACTCCCAGTATTACTGCTTGGCGGAGCCGCTCTTTTGCTTATGCGAAGCGGTGAGGAAGCTGACAATGACGGACTTACCGATCCCCAGGATGGTGATGGCTCAGGTTTCACCGCGTCGAGTGTTGGTGAGGTAAAGCCATGGGAAGTAGGGGTATCTCCCAACATGGAGACCGTGGAGGTCGGCAGTACCTGGACCATCAAAGTCCTCGATAAGTGGCTCGGTGAGCGCCGCGAGGCTGGGCTACTGATGACGAAGCAGGACGCCGAGGGCTGGTGGTATACGACCTTCGTTGCCAACCCGCAGTCCGCGCTCGGCTACATTTTCACGTTGGGCGACGAGGGTGCCGATCAGCAATCAGCTGGAGAGTTCGCGTTCGCGGCGCTATGGACGGCTGTCGCGGTGGGCACCGGACTTCGCGGTCTGAGCCGTCGCATGACCAAGAGTTTCTTGGCGAAAAACACCCGGATTGACGCGACAAGATTCGCTGCGAAGGAGGCCAAGGCCCTTCCGGGCGTGCAGGTTTACACGGCGACGGACCCCACCTTTTGGGACAAGGCTGGATCTGTCGGTGCCCTTGTTACCGCCGGTGCCGAGCTTAGTGAGAACAACGAAGGCATGGCGGCCTCGGCCGTTGAGGCATTCACTGACTTCATGGGGAGCGATGATGGACGGGTTTTGTGGTTTGGGCCCACAGCTGAGGATGTTGAATTGACCAGGATCGATGATCTTGCGGAAACGGATGACGTCCTCGCGTTCAAGCGCTCGATCATGGCGTACATCCTTAATTTCCAAAAACGAACCTTCTCCGAGGGCTGATATGGCCTCTCGCGCGCTACCGTTGCTGTTGATGGGTGGAGCCGCAGCGCTCCTCATTGCTAAAGGCCGAGAGGAACCGGAAACCGATCCGGATTCGGCCGGCGAGCCCGATTCCGGATCGGAGCCCGACTCTGGACCCGGATCGGAGCCTGACCCTGGCCCCGGATCGGAGCCTGACCCTGGGCCTGGATCGGAGCCCGATCCAGGCAATGGTGGTGGCGACGGTGATCCCCCGCCGCCCGTCCCGTATGCTGGGGCC
>Ga0307380_10009840_pt1 | contig 12103 bp, 8 predicted proteins | sample UN3MG_FD_202239 | JGI IMG/M metagenome (GOLD analysis project Ga0307380, IMG submission 202239) | Soil microbial communities from Risofladan, Vaasa, Finland - UN-3 | ecosystem: Environmental > Terrestrial > Soil > Coastal area > Acid sulfate soil | place: Finland: Risofladan, Vaasa | collected... | reverse complement strand
AGAGGGCTCTACGTGTCCCTGGTTCAATAAATGACCCATATGGGTCAGTCCATGGTACAAATTCCTTCCCATATAACTGATACTGCTTATAATGCTCTAAAGGATCTTTGAATGCGAAGAACTTATTAACTAAGAACGTATTAGTATTAGTGAATTCTTCCCAAGCTCCTCCGATTATTTTTTCAGGTAGACTATATTCAGCTGCAGCTTTAATGTTTTCATTAAGAGACTGTATATTAACTTCGGTAGAAGGAGACATGACTTGACCACGAAACCGGGTAGGATAAAGTTCATGCTTTCGAACCACTGCCTTCCGTTGCTTCATGGCTTTCTGAAACTTAGTTATCTGCTTTTGAGTAAGAGAGCCAGCTTTTATCTGCTTCTCAACTATAAACTTAGCTTCTTTAAATTCATCACTATGAGGAGATACATCGCCAAGGATACTCATACGGTCTAACCAAGAGTAAGAGTAACCAAAACCATCACCTTCTACACCTTTAGCCAGCATCTGAGAAGCCATCATTCGGGCTTTTTGTAGTTTCTCTAAGTCTTTACTATACCGGTCACGATTATAATTAACTTCATATAGTCTAAAGTCAGAAGGATTATCTCTATTAACGTACATGATAGAACCCTTCTTTAATCCTAATTGATGTAGGTAAAAGTTAATCTGACTAACATGTTCATACTTTGGACCTTTAAGCTTCATGATACCTTCATCACTGATAGTCTTAATCTCTAAAGCTCTACGACCACGGCCGCTTTCTCCATCCCTGATTATAGCATCTACATGCCCAGTTATATCATTCTTGACGTCGTATACAAGTGACTCAGCTTTAATTAAGAGTCCTTCTGCAGCTAACCAGTTCTGTATATTACTATGGAATTTAGTACCTTTATTCATAATGTCGTACTGATCTTTTAATACAGGAGGTAATAATCCAGTGAAGTACTGTGCCTGATGCTCAATAGTTCCGCCTAACATCGACGCACGACCTGGCAGTGTGTGGTCTATATCAGGATGTGTAGAATTATACGCAGCTCCTGGGAGCCTTAGTTCCCCTCTGGTAATCTTAGAATACGGATCTCCAGTGGTAAATCGCTCTCCTACCCATTGTGGCATAAGGTTAGGAACAGGATTAACACCGTACCTCTTCCAATCTGGTTTAGTAACAAACCGGCGAGCTCCCTCTGTAAAAAGGCCTAATCCTCCAAGGTTCATATCATAGTACGATCTAGACTGGGAAGCAATCCTTCCAGCTGTCTCTATAGTAGGAATTACTACAGGTCTAGGAGCTAGCCCTTCTCGTATAGAATGTGCACCAAATCCTACTAGACCTAACGCAGACTCAAAGTCATCTAATGCCTTGTCTGCCATATTCTGTGAAGCTAATGGTGAACCAGAGTACACCATAGTTCCTTGGTTAGCAGACAACGCTGAAAATTTCTTAGGGTTAAAGACAGAAGTAGCCATCATGCCACGAGACTCTCTATAAGAAGGAGGTCTAATTGCAGATACTTCATCCCCTGATACTTCATGTCCTTCCATGAACTCACGATGCATCATCTTTGTAGGCTTAATTAATCTACCTATAGTGCCTGCTATGATAGGTCCTACACCCAGTGGTGCCTCAGCTCCCCAATCACCTGTCTGTAAGTATGGCCTGGAGTGGAACGAGTGTCTTTCGTTATAGTATGGATCGAAGAAATCTCCAACCGATAATCCTGTAGGAAATATAGGCTTATGAAGAGTAGCTCTTAGCTCACTACCGTACAAAGTATCACTAGCTTCCCACCTTGACTTAGCCCTTACGTACCAGTTAGGTTGCCAGCCTTTGACTCCTCGACCTTGCCATGGAGTAGTCCCGAGGTACCACATCTTATTATCAATGATAGGTACCTGTGACTCTCCGGAGTATTCAGACTCTAGTTGTTCATAAGTCTTTGTCATATCAGGCATTAGAGGAGACACTACTCTATTAACAATTGCTCCTCGGAACGCCCCACCAACAGTCGCTAGGGCTCCACGCTTCCAGTTAAGAGCTCCACCTATAACAGCTCCAGGAGCTGAAGTGGTAAACCCTGGCATAAGGCCTTCTAAATATCGTCCTGTACCAGCTATTCCTGCTAAGTTAGCTACCTTAGAAGTTAGTAGGTGAGTCTTAGCTACTTCGTCTGCTACGAATCCGGTTATTCCAGCATCAAGCATTGTCTGGTCGAATGCAGGATTAGCTGCTACAACAGAATCTAATGTTCTATAAGCAAGCATGGCTCCGGCTACTTGACCCATTCTAGTAGTAAGGTACTTAGCAGATCCTACAAATCCATCCCCATACTTAAATGGATTCTTCTTAAGGCCAGTTAAGTCATTAACAAGATTAGTTAACCTTTCACTAGCGATATCCATTCCTCTACCAATCGCAGACTTATACCGCATTTGCCCATGAGGATCTAATGAGAATGAAGTAAAAGGAGAATTATCATGGAGTCCTTGGAACTCACTGCCAAGCTTTCTAGCGTCAAATGTTGCTCCAGTGAGTATACGTTGTTTATTAGTGTTAAGTGTAAAGGTTCTAAGATCTGTATCAGATACATAGTCAATCATATCTTGGAGCCATACATTATGTTGATCCTTGTATTTACCTACAATTTCTTTAGCTACATCTGCTCCCTTTTGTTCTATCTCATGTACAGACTGATTAGCTAATCGCCCGTCTCTGAATAATGTAGTAAGATAACCGTGAGTCTTCATCGCCTTAGCTTGGTTCTTAGATACAAGATTTTTATCTAAGAGATAGTCAGCTGCGTTTATAAATGCTTCTGGTCCTCCTTGCCGTTCTACTACTGAAGATACATACCTAGTCTTTAGTAAGTCCATGGATGTTAATTTAGATAATCTGCCATGTCTCTGAAATATAACACGCTCGGAAGCTTTATTAGGATAATTAATAGCAGTATTATATATAGTCTTTAGTTCTGGAGACTTGGTTAACTCATAGAATATATTATCTTTATCTATTGTACCACCTAGGAGTCTTTTATTATGATTAAGTATACTTAAGAATGTCTCATCTGAGTGCATAATAGAGGCATCGCCTTTTAGGCCTGTAAGAGATCTTTCAGCTAATTCATTAAATATATGCGGTCTCTTTAATAAGGTAGATACCTCTTGGGTACTGTGTCCATATAAATGATACAATGCTTGGATGTGCTCATGTAAGCCATCTTTACGCATATCTTTTCCAAATATACCTTCAGCTGCCGTTGCTATAAGTTCTTGTTTATGATCCAAGGTCTTACCATTAGTATGTATTCTCCCGGGGGTCAGGATATTCTTTAACTTACTTACTATCGACCTAGCGTACCTAGGAGGAGTCCAATCCATCTTTTTCATGAACCATTGAAACGGATTGGTAGGTTCTCCAGCGTCATACATGTGTTTATACATGTTGAAGTTACCGGCCGCTTGTAACTCCTTATCATTATGATACATCCAACGCCTTAGGTTAGATGTCTTTCCTTCGCCAGCCATACCAAATATAGATGGATGTGAGTACTTAAGAATGGTCTCCTTAGTATCTAACGGCATAATATTCGTGCCATCTACTGCATAGAATTTTCTGCCTACATATGTTACTCCAAAGCTATCCCTTAATACTCCGTCATCACCATATGCATCACTTACCACTTGTTTAAGATTCTTAGGTTGGTGAGTCTGGGTCCTTACTCCGGTTCCGGTAGGATAATTAACCTTATTAGAATCAACTATAAGACCTGTACCAGTGACAGACTTCCGGAATGTAGTAGCGGCTATATTGTCAGATAACATAGTATCTGTAGTCATAATTCCACCTAGACTTATATTTCGTCCAACAGGTGGAACTCCTACTAGTAGGTTAAAGTTCATTCCTCCTAGTTTATTAATTCCTCTCTTAACCATATGTATAGGAGAGAAGTATGAAAGATCAACATGGAACTTACCTTTCCTATAAAAATGTTTTCCCATATAAGCACTACTAATGGCTTGCTTAAGAGGCTCTGAACTCTTATCAGGGAAGTACCGAGATAACTTAGAACTAACTGTACCTATATAATCTGTATTAACTACATCACCAACTTTAGTAGCTTTTAATCCAAGTACACTGGCTATAAAACTCTTGGGTTTTATTTGTTTATTATGTTGAATAAGTCCTTCAACCAGATTCTTACCGCCGCCACAAATAGTAGAACTAGAACCGGGTTTATTAGCGTGGAATTTCATACTAGCGAGATTTTCGAATGACTCCATCACAGCCATACCTGGTATTTCAGCTAATCCTCTATTCTTGCCTGTAAGTGCTGCTTCTCTCTTTATATTCCATATTGCTCTGGTATCTGCTAAGAGTTGATCAACAAAAGCTTTGCTTCTGGTTCCTATTCCTCCAGCAGAATCTTTACTACCAACTGCTTTAACTACATGTTGTCGAGCTTCAGTAAAATAACTCCTGGCGTTATTAATTAACTGTGTAACTCCTGTACCCCAAGCACCTTTGATATTGGCTATAGTTCTAGTAATAAACTTCTTTTGGATAGCACTATTAAACTCTTGTATATTTTTATTAAATATATCACCACGTTGTCCAAAGTAAGGTCTTGTTAATGCGGCTAATCCTCCTATTACTTTATCCTTAAACTTATCATTCTTATCAAAGAAGCCCCTTAGTCCCATACCTATGGATCCTTGGATACCCTTAGCCGTTCCACCAATTACTCCCCATGCCATGAATGCCGGAGCTTCAGATTTCATATACTTCATGTAATTCATTACATGCCCGGGAACATCCCATATAGGCTTTTTTTCTAATCCTATATGATCAGTATGACCCATCATGGTATCTATTCCATAGAAGATTGCAGAACCCTGAACTCCATGTTTATAGAATAAAGAGCCAGCGGTTCCCATGAATGTCTTACGGTCTTTGAATACACTAGTAAATGTCTCTTTGTTAGCCCGCAACCAATCGTTATCTTTCAAGGACTTAAGATGTCTAGTCCTCCGGGCCATTGCGTGTCTATAAGGTCTTTGTCCTTTTAGAGCAGCAGTATACATTTGGCGGGCTGGTGTAAAACTCTTAATAACGCTAGTCATATTAGGAGATTTAACTTTAGATAAGTGCTTAGCAAATTGTGTGTGAGCCTTAGCTTTCATTGCGTACTTTTGTACGCCTTTACCTATGCCTTTACTCACAAATCCTGCCACAGCAGAAGCCGCAGATGATAGAATTCCATACCCTACCATAGTTTTAGCTGTAGAGACAATAGCATCTATGGGATCACTATCTTGTCTAGCGTTCCTTATAGGATCGTAGTATCTATCACTGCTATTGGGGTCGTAGTAAGCCATTATATTCTTGTTTTCTCAGCTTCTCTAATTTTTTCTTGTAAGGATTTTCCATCATCCTTAAAGAATGTGGTACCGTTCTTTTGTTCAATTTCCATAGTTTGGGAAAATTTAAAGAATGATTTATTAGTTAGATGTTCACAGATACATCCTAATTCTAATAAGTCAGTAAATGTTTGACTATACAAGAACTCTATAGATACTCCAGGAATTCCTTGTAGTATCTTTGTAATAAGTATCATAGTCTCATCCTGTTTAATAGCGTTCCTAAAATTATCTACTGTAAGCTTATAGAGATCACTATCGTATAGTATGATCTGACTTCTTAATAATACATCTTTACCTATTGATTGTAATGCTGCATACTCTATATCATATTCATCCAATAATGAAATTTTAGCGGCTGTTTCATTCTTATAAAAGTCATTATTCATATTATTAATTACATGAAGTTCAGTTACATTAAGTGTTCTATAATGTATCTCTTGATCTTTAATTTTTGTCTTGTATGTCTTAGTGTTCCTAGTCATTAGTGTCTCCAAATAAAAAAAGGAACTGAGGAGTATTCCCCGGTTCCTCAGTATTAATTAGTATGACGGATAATATTATAATTCTTCAGACTCAATAACGAGGAACCCAGAGTCTCTCATGATCTGATCATATAGTACAGTGACCGTTCCGCCTTCAGATATAAGCCTATCGTCCTCTATCTTATTAAGTATGCATATCTTGCATGCTTCAAGTTCATGGTCTTTGATTATTCCTGTAGCTGTCCTCTCTTGGATATCTACATAATCTTCTCTACCGAGTCGTTTGTAATAGATGTCACCATTAGGTAATGGAAGTTTAAATACTTTCTTATATTTTTCTTTCCACTTGGCGATATCTTCTGGTGTAACTGTCATCATTACTCCTTAGTTAAAGTTAATCTGGATTATTACTATAGATATTATAGTCTGATCCGAATATAATATCATATAAATATGCCATCTCTGGTACATTTAGTTGTTCGTACTTACCTGTAGATGTATTCTTTACCCTAACCTGCCAATGTGCATGTTCTTCTTGATATTGTTCTGTCTTCTGAAAGTCTCCAAAGAATTTACGCTCTGGAATTACATCGCCTTGGTTATACTGTTTAGATATGTCATAGTGATAAAGATACAATGCTACCTCACTTTTTTCCTCACCAAATCTGTATGGTGTACTTAGTATAGCACTTGTGGTATCTCTTTGTATAACTCTAGAGTCGAACGGTAGCTGTTGCCCTGGTGTCGGTTTTTGTTCTTTAGTATTATAGAATACAGTATCAACTCCTTGTGATTTATGCACATTAGATTCAATGCCTTTCTCATGCTCTAAGAAGTCATCAGAAACCCCTATATAGTAGTCTCCTTCTGGATTTTCTCCCCAAGATTTATAATTTAACTTACCAGTTAAATCTTTTGGAGGAATAATAGTTTTATCTTCTTGTCTGGTAGGTTCTGAGTAATTACTTTCAGGATATTTGGGAGCATCCTCTATCTTATATATCTCTGATTGTAATTCTTGGATCTGTTTATCTATATCTTTTTCAGTAGGTTCAAATCCTAGACTTGATAAGTCTTTATTGAATGCCTGTTGTTTATAAGTTTCCTTCATTAAATCAGATTCTTTATATGGTAATCCTTCTATATCCTTTGTGGGTACAAATGCATCTTCAACTTCTTGGTTTGTAGTATCCTGAACTACAGAAGGTGCGTCATTTATTATAGGTACTGGACTAAAGAAATCTTCTCTACGAACTAGATTAAGAGAATAGAAGTCATCTCTTGTAGGAGATGTAACTCTGTATACACTAGTATCTTCACCATGTTGATCAAGTATATAATTAAATGATTGATTGCGTTCACCAGTTAGAGTTTCTAAACTAACTTCTACAGCAACTTTAAGGGGTCTACCTGTCTTTGGGTTCTTTAGGTAATTAGCTTGAACTGCTTCTTCTACATACTTATTAAGACTCTGCGATGCTCCTAATGCACCTATATAAAACATTTTTCCTAATTCTGCTGAAGCATTAAATGACCTACCTATAGGTATCCAAGTTGTACCATCCCACCCTGATAGTATCTTAATGTTTACTTCGGCTCCATGTGAATCTATCATTTCTCCGATTTTCTCTACATCTTTAAGTCTAGCCAAGTCTATAGGACTATCAGTGCCTATGTGAAACTTAAGTGGATTCATAGTTCCCCAAGTAGATCGGCTAACAGACTTATTTATATCCCTGAAGAAGAAAGAGTAAGTCTCTCCTATAGGTTCACCATTAGGAGCACTTATAAGTCCCTGTGAAGTAAAGTGCACATCGTTCAGTACTATCAATGTGTGCTCAGCTCTGAAGTCATTTATATCACCAAAGGTAAGCATGAGGTTTGTTACGTTGCCGTAGTCATCGTCACTCTTAGCACTTCGGATACCTTGAGCTTGGAACCTATTATAAAAGTAATCAAACTCATCGGCTCTACGTATCTTATTTCTCATTGTACCAAATGGTACACCATTGCTATCTCCCCATATAGAATCTTCAAATATCTCAGCCACATCTTCAAAGTCTAATTGTTCCTGATTATTTGTAAATATATTACCACTTATATTAGTGTAATTATTATTAAAAGGAGACACATTTAATCCTTTAAGATTATCTAGAACGTTCTCTATGGTCTCTTCTCTACGGATAAGGCTAGGGGTCATGTTAGGATTTAGCCTACCTTTTAATTGAGAAGTAGAATTAATATTAGCACTTATATTATCTTCTTGTGCATTGTTAATTCTATTAACAATGTTCTTAGCTGCCTTATTAACTCCTAATCTTTGTTGCTCGAGGACAGACTGTATAACATTTAGATATCCCACTTCTTTAAACGCAATAGTAAGAGTTCCATTACCAATAACTGTACCCATGGCTACAGCGTCGAAGTTCTGTGAGGAGTATCCGTATATAGGCTGCTTCGATTGAGAGGTGTTGTACTGGATAGTTACTATGTCATCAACATATATGTCCCCCATATACACTTTAGCTTGACTACCGCTGAAATAATCTTCTTTATAAGTATTATAATTGTACCTGGGATCTTGTGTATTAGGAGCTCGAAGGTCACCACGAGCTTGACCATTATGCTGTCGAGCCTGAGTCTTTTGGAATTCCTCTTGGTTCTCTTTGTGTTGCTTGTAACTATCTATTCTATAGCCCATTACAACCCCTGTATATTAGAAGTAGAAGGTTCATGACTATACGCCTGTTGGTCATTGAACAATTGATTAGTTGATTCAAAGGCTGTATTCATATCCCAACTCATCCTAGTTTTTTCCCATTTATTTATAGATACATCTAATCTCTTTAATTCGTCCTGTAGTCCCTTTAACAACTTTTGTTTCTCTGATGCTTGAGCTCTAGAACTTAATCTATCTAATTTACGTTGAGTTCTATTTGATGGATTCTGATAAGCACGATCACTAATATTAACCAATCCTCGTCCATCTTTACGAAGTTGATTAATTTCTTGAATAATCTTACCTACCTGAGCTTCTAACTTTTGTCTATAACTAAGCATAGATGCAAAGTGTTGATCGATAACTTTACCTTCAGTCATCTTGGTGAATAGTAAGTGCTTCCAGCTGCCTTCTTCGCCAGCTGATATCATAGGGTCTATATCTTTGGCTACGTACTCCATGACGTTCTCTGAGTATATATCATTAATAGAAAATACACTACCTTCCTGAGTGAGCTCTACACCATACATGCGGATTATAGACTTAGCTCCGTATTCATTGTTAAATATAAGCATCATGTCGAACGGTGGGATGTCAGGGGAGAGCGGAGAGCTATACCTGTGTATCTTATCAGTGCGTTTGTTAAAGTACTTGAATAGAGTATATAAGGGGTGTTCATTGAATGTAATAAATACCATACTTCCAGCAACGGTCTGGGATCCTTGTGTGTAACCTTTAGGATTTATCCTGCCTAGAGTTCTTACAGGAGACTTTTCACGGAATATAGAGTAAGAGTAAGTTTGAAGATTTCCAAGGATAATCATATCTTTATTGTATATAATTACTGCGGTGCAGTCGGTTCCACTATAAGAATTATTCTGTTTCCTGAACGCAAAGTCAGGATCATCGAAATTCATAGTAGTATCAACAGGACCACGAGCTAACCAATTAAGTCCACCACGTTCCAGTCTTTTAGTAAACTCACTGGTTCGCTTTAGTGCAGATGATTGAAAGTCTTCTATGATACCCATAGTTATCCTTTATTTATAGTATAATTTCCACCACTTACGAGCGAGGATCCAGTTAACTTTATCCTTGCTGAATACATCTTTTAACTCTTCATCCTTGGAGCCGTACTTCTTATCGTATCCTTGGTACCATGGGAAATGCTCACAGATAGTATCTTTAAGTATGCATACATTATCACTAATAATTACTGTAGTGCTCTCACCAGGGACGTGAGTGTTAAGTCCTACTATACACTTATCAATAGTATACTCTATGAGTCCGGGGATAAGGGTAGCCTTTCTAATAGGATACATCTCGAAATTATCAACGAACATACTATCCTGATTATCCAATGGTATAAAAGCAATGTCTCCGAATGGAGCGGGGTATATAGTTCCGTTTAATTTATAGGCAGATAACCTGAATAGTAAGTCCATGTCTTCTATGTACTTATGAAAGGATTTGAATTGCTTGTTGTATTCTTCTAAGAATGGTTTGATGAATTTCCAGTACCCGTAACCTTCTAAATATAGTCTTGTACCTACAACAGCGAGTTGCTCTCTTATAGCTCTGTCATTATCCGGTGAACCATTAAGTATATCTTCTAAGCATAAATTTCTTATGACGAGGTTAGAAGGGCATAAATCAACAGCCATGATTACCCATAAGTTATTAGATATGCTGTCTTTTGTATTAGAGGAAATTGGTTCTCCAGCTTTGTACTGGTAGAATGTAGTTGTCTGTTGCTCCGCTAACGCAGAGCCGTAGGTAAAGGTGTAGGATGTACAATTAAGTAGAAGTAGTAATAGTATTAATATTAAATTCTTCATGGTACCTCCAAAGTAGTACAATGAACCTAGTACTCTTTTACAAGTACTAGGCTCTTGTATGATTATGCTTCACCCATTGATTGAGCTATATTCTGAGCTGCATAAGCCTGTCTAATAACTGCTAAAGGACTATTAGCACCAACTACACTAGGATCAAAAGCTCTAAGGTCACCGCCTACAATAGGTCGCCAACCAAGGATAGCTCTTGCGACGAAAGTCATTTGTGTTTCTGTGACAATATCGTCAATACTGATTCCAGATCCTTCATTGATAAATTCTACACCTAACAGAGACATTACTTTAGTATTTCCATACTCGTTCTGTCCGGTGAGAGTTATCGTTAACCTTTACTACCGTCTCTTTCGAGATATTTTCTACGGAGTGGACTATATCATCATCTACGTGAGATGTTGTGCTTTGTGGCATGTTGTAGTTTAAAAACTCATTTTCTTTATTTCTATCAGGTATATAACCCATATGAAATTTATAACGCATATCTTCAGGTACAAGATGTAAGTAAGGTTTTACTATATCGTGCAACTTTCTAAACTCAGTTGCCGAAAAGTATAATTTCCAACCTTTCTTATTTTTTCCACAATTACGATTTATTTTTACATTTATTCCAAATCTTTTGTTAAACCATTCTTGTGCTATAAGATGATCTTGCATTGAGAAAGAATAAGTGGCTATCTCTGCCCATCTTGTCATCCTGTATATTCCTGGTTTTGGATTTTTAGCTAGAGATTTTCTTTTTCTAACAGTTAAACAACCATCATCCATAAACCATAACATTAATCCTAAAGGAGTTATACGTTGCATTACATATTTCGAAATTAATTTTTTTCCATCATCACTATAAAATCTGTTAAATTTAAGAAAATGTCTTATATCAGGAATATCAGAACATACTGTGCAGTAGTCAAATGGACCCCAAGTAGCTATTTTATGCTGATTGTACCTAGAGTACCTGAATATTCCCCATTCTTTAAAAAGCTTTTCTAGTAGTTTAACATAAGATTCTTGTTTCATAGAATGTTGGATAGTTAGTTGCTTATTACATTTACCTTTTCTATTATTGATCCATCCATCACCTAATAATAGTCCAAATAAATTGTAATTAATTTCTTTATCTGATAGTTTCATTGAAGAATTCTCCCCATATTTTTTATTTAACATACCTTAGTCTCTACACCTTCCTTCTTTAAAGGCTTGGCTCGGTATTACCATACTCATAAGAGTTTAGGCTTTCACCGAATTAACACAATTTGCTGATGAGATTGCTCTCATTAGGCCCCTACATTGAGGCGGAATTTGATCTGAATAGTTAGCATCTACAGGATACGAATGGCCAAGTGGACGTAGATCGCCCGGTTCTAGATTAGTCCCTAAAAGCAGACTTCTACCACCAGCAGGCACATCGGTTGCTTTACGATAATACTTCAACGGCTTTCCATTTATGTTACTTGCGTGCATTACGTCGTACAGTGCAGAACGATCAAAGTTAGTAAAGATCGCACTACCTGCGTGGCCACGTTTACCACGGCCGAACGCTACTGCATCAACACTCGTTGTTATTGCCGTTACCGACAAGATCTGACTATATCTTGGATATATAATTATATGATATTAAGGGGTA
>Ga0307380_10009839_pt1 | contig 12104 bp, 13 predicted proteins | sample UN3MG_FD_202239 | JGI IMG/M metagenome (GOLD analysis project Ga0307380, IMG submission 202239) | Soil microbial communities from Risofladan, Vaasa, Finland - UN-3 | ecosystem: Environmental > Terrestrial > Soil > Coastal area > Acid sulfate soil | place: Finland: Risofladan, Vaasa | collected... | reverse complement strand
CCCTCTCTCCTCCCTCGCCCCTACCCGGTGGCGCCAGATCCATTCCTTTAACTTGTTAAGTTCCCCCATCCGATAGTCGTCCAGGCTCCCCTTCCTCATCTCCTCCGGCACTTTGTCCCCCATAACCCGGGTTAAAAGATACTGGTAGATCTCTACCCAGTCTGAGGGTATAGGCTGAGCTAGAGAGGCGTTGGAGATATAGGCCAGGGCCTCGGCGTCGGTGGCGATCCCCTCTTCCCCCTTCATCAACTGAGCCAGGCGCTGTATCTTTATCTCCCCCTTGAGCCAGTCGGGGAGAACATCGGCCCAGCCCGGATCAAAGACGATGATGGGGTCAGTTAGGGCGCCCACTAGGTCGTCGATCTGTTTGTCTATTCGGTTTTCCAGTTCTATCACCTCCTCTCTAGTCAGTTTTTGGGCACAGGTTCCCCCTGCAAACCAGGGCGTATTAGTCCCTAGTCGTTGAATCTAACGATGTCCAGGCTCACGTATCCCTTTGGCCTGTAGGGGTCAATGGGATACTCGCCAAGGCCGTTCCAGAAGTCGAGCAGCCATTTGGTATAGCCCTGGTAGTCCTGCTGGCGAAGAGAGAGCACCTGGTCGGTGAATATCCTCACAGACGCTCCCTTCCGTCCCCACAGCACTATGACGGACGGGTGTTTTTGGCTACCCAGCAGCCCCTCTACCGCCAGCCTTTCCAGCTTGAGGTTGTTAAGCCAGAAGTGGCTATGAGAACCACCGTAAGTGCCGATATAGACGGTCTTCCCCTCCAACTCCTTCAAGAGGAGCACTAGCTGCTCCAGGGCTTCACGCCGCTTCTTGCGGAGGTTCATCTGAGCAGACCTCTTTCCTACCCTTACCTTTGTTGGCTGCTCAACCTCCTCGACCTTGGCCTCTCCAAAAAGATCGAGTTGGGTTGTCACAATTTCACCCCCCTTCTAGCCCGATTTATCGGGCGTAACTTCTACTTTATTCCCTGCGATTAGACAAGCTGTTGCTGGCTGCCGTACCTTCCAGCTTCCCGCTCCTCCTCTACCGCTCCGTCGGGAATGGTATTGCGGACGCTTGTTATCGCCTCTCTTATTTCGCTGGTTCGGTCTATGGTGTAGGCTACACGGCGAATACGCTGTTTCATATAATCAGGTAGATTCGCTATGCCAATAGATTGCCCAGCCAAAAGCTTCGCCTGATCAAGAAACTGCTCAGCTAAAACAATCTGGTGCTCCACCTCATCCATAGACTCGATCACCTTGACTGCACTCCACTTGATAGGCACAATTTCACCCCCCTTCTAGCTGCTTTTCTGTAGTGCCAGCTTGTTAACCCTTTAAGGCCATGTTTATCGCCCCCTCCACCACCTCAGACCAGCCCTCAAACCCCCACTCCAGCCCCTTCTCCACCTGCCGAAGCACATCATCGGTCATGCTCTCTTTCGGTATACCCATTTGCTCGGCGCAACCGATAACATCCTCCCTGGTAACGCAGAAGAGGATATCGCTATCAGCCATCGTGCTCACCTCCCTTCTATCTGAACCTTGGCAAAAAGAGGGGGGTATACTCCACGCACAGGAGCATACCCCCTACAAAAAAGCACAAAAAAGGCCGTCCTCGCCTTTTTTGTGCGTGGCTCGTTTTATGAGTTCAAGCGTTCTTATGCTGTAACAGGCTCTTTTGCTCGGCTACGCTTTGCCTTTGGCTTTGGCTCGGTCTCCTCGACTGGGGTCTCGGTCTCGGATTGTTCGGATTGTGGCTCGGCTGTGCTAGCCTTTTGCTCTCTATCAGCGTTTTGCTCTGTTTTTGCCTTGTCAGACATAATAGGCATGAGCACAACTTGATAGCCGTTGGCGGTAAATAGCATGGGTGAGTAGCTATTGAGTAGCTTAAACTCCACCATACCACCGCAGGCTTTGAGCACATCGGCAAGGTATTGCCCCTGTAGCCTTACCATGCCAACTTCCCCACTGGTATCGGCAGCTAGCTCGGCTTGCCCCTTATCATCAGGGTTAGCAAGCACCAGCTTGCCACCACCTGCGGTTACATCAACGGTGTAGCCTTTGGTATCGGCTAACGCTCTGAGGCTATTTAACGCCTTGATTGCCTCTACGGTGTCAAAGTGGGCAAAAGCCTTGAACTCAGTGGGTATAAGGCTTTGCCAATCGGGATAACTACCGTTAAGGCTACTCCACTGGTAGCGGATTAGTTCGGTGTCAATTATCAGATTGACACTATCAAGGCGCTCGCCTTTAGCATCGAAGCTAATCCGTGCCCGCTTCGCCCGCCTTAACCCGTTTACGATACCCCTTAGCTCCCCACCGTCAATTAAGGCTTGCCCCTCTCCATCATCATATTGTAGAGAGACTACCGCTAGCCTATACCCATCGGCACTTACCAGCGTGAGCTTACCATCCTTTGCCTCGAAGTTGACCGCCTGTAATACAGGGCGGTTATTATCCTTTGCAGTGAACGGTAACACCCTTGCTAGTGCCTCGGATAGCTCGATAGCACCTACGTTAGGAGTGATGGCGTTGTTGGGGCTTACCCTAACATCGCAGAAGTCTACAGGCGTTTTCTCGCCTATCCACGCTCCATCCTCAAGGTAGCTGGTGTTAGCTCCACAAATCACCTTAAGCCTCTTACCGATAGCCTGCTCCCCGCTAGCACTACCGTTAGACGGTATCACCTTGACAATGTTGCTACCGCCCAAAGCATTAAAGTAACCTAGTAAGCCTTTGCGCCCTAGAGCAACATCATTTAAGGTTACTCTAGCAGCAAACGCCCTTGATAGGGCGTTCACCAGCATAGCCTTGTGAGCTACGAAGCCTTCGCCTGAACGCTTGCCCTCAATATTAAGTTTTTCCACTAACCCCCCTTTAAGAGACCAGGCGGTGGGCAATTCCGCCTTGCCTCCCTAGTAGTAAGCTAACCGCCTAGCTGCAACACGCTAGCCTAAACGGTGCTTCCACTTATATAAGCGATTTGGGGGGGCAAAAACACACGCTCAAAAGAGGCTTTTTTGAGATTTGAGCCGAAATCGGCGTAGATACTCTTGCTCTTTTCCCTCTAGTGCCATACCCCTGAGCCTCTTATGGGCAATCTCGATTAGCCTATTTGGACAACCCATGAGCCATATCCTGGCGTCTATCCATGCCTTAACGTCTATTGCCTTATCATCGGCAATGGTGTCCAGCAACTCTACCGTGTTACCCTCACCGTCATCGCTCTCGGTGTTAAGGCTTATCTTTGCGTTACGCCTTAAGTCTCGGTAGTAGTCGGCAACGGTATGGCTTGCTATCCGCAGCATGGCAGGCTCGGTCAAGGGATTATCGCCGTTTTGGCTATTCCTTATCCTCTGGTTGGCAAGTGCCAGGATGATATTGTGCTTCAAATCTTCCCTATCCTGATACTGTGCTTTGAATTGAAAACGCTCCGCAACTGCGCTATACTTGTTCCAGTCTAGCATCCGACTTGCTCCTTTCTGGGCAAGGCTAGACTCCCCCAGCTAGCTTAACCCTAGCTGGGGCTTTTTATGCCTTGCCTTTCGTGGGCAAGCGTTCAAGGCTCTGGCTTTATTCAATTGTTAAGGTGCTTTTGTTTACCAGCTTCAGGATTGCACAAAATGTCCTTTCGTTCACGAACAAAATGAACCTATATTTACGTGATAGGTGTGAAAACCGCACGTTTGGATATTGAACAACTTGCGTGCGGAAATGTTTAATACGTAAATTTCAACGGCAAAGGGGGCTTAGGGCTTATCCGTGAGATTATATGGGTCAGGAGCTAACTACTGCCATACAGGGCAGCATGGGGGTTAATCCAAGCGGAATCAGTGGCTTCCTTCCCCTTCTTTGTCAGTCGGTAGTACCTGCGGGGCGGCCCTGGCGGGTAGTGATCCTGGAAGGCTGAGGGCTCTTCCCTGCCGGTAGGCTCGACCCAGCCGAGGCGCTGAAGGTTGGAGAAGTAAACGACGAAGGAGTGGTAGTTACAACTGCTGGTCTTGTAGGGTATGCGGGCAAGGTATTGCTCAGTCAGCCTCTCTATAGCCTCTGGACTTATCCGACGCTTCTCGCGTCTTGCCCGTCTCTCCTCCTCTTTGGTGGCTTCGTCCAGTGCCTTCGCTCTCATGAGGGCGTTCTTGTAGTGAAAGCAAATGTCCGCCTGTGGAGCGCCAATGTCGGGGTCTATCAAAAGCGAACCGTAAGGCTCATTACCCAGCAGGAATTCTCTAATGAACCACCCGCAGCCAAAGGGACGCAGAAAGCCGCCTCGCTTGGGCCTCAATAACTCAACCACCGTCTTTCCCCATTTTCCAAAGCTTCTCGTACCAATCGCGGTGTTCCTCGCCTGCCACCTTTCGATATCTAGCCGTTGTATTAAAGCTGGCGTGGCCCAGGTGCTCCTGGAGCATCCGCAGACCATCGCCCGAATCATCCTGCTTCACGGCGTGGACGGCGAATGCATCCCGCAGCCGGTGCGGGCTAATGCCCTGCCTTCTGCCTGTGGCTGGGTTCACCAGGTATCCGAGGCCTGCTCGGTCGGCACAGTCGCGGACCACCTGCCACGCGCGGTGGCGGTTGATGCCGAAGAGCATATGCTTGCCGTTGCGGGTCACCGGTCCACCGCGCTCGATGTAGCCCTTAAGTATATGAAGAGTATCCTCATCCAGGGGCAATGTCCGTAGCCGACGGTGCTCTTGCGCTTGGGCAACCGCCTGCTTTACCTTCGAGCCGCAGCCAGGGCAGAAGGTGTGCGCTTTGCCTAGCCGGGCACCACATTGCGGACAGGATACCTTGACCCGCAACTTCAAGTGTTGGATAGTCGCTGTTCCATGATCAAGGTCTATATCATTCACCATGAGCGCCAATGCCTCGCTCACGCGGCAGCCCAGACGAAAGAGAAGCCTGATGAGCAACCGGTCCCTGAGATTGGCGGCCGCTTTCTCCAGGTTCTCTACTTCGTCAGGTTCCAAATAGGCTTTAGCCATGACTCCAACTCCAGCAATTCGCGGCCCGGGTTTCACCCCTTCTTTTCATGACATGCGAGGTGGCCCCACCTATGCTCTTGCATATATTTCCTTATGGCTTCCTTCTCATCTCTGTCCGTTACCGTGAGCATCTCCCCGCATACGTTGCAGGAATAGGTGACCTTATAAAGGCGTTCAGCTTCCGCGTGCCCTTTCTTGTAGCCCTTGGCATAGCCTTTTTCCCTGACCTCTGCTTCCTCCTTTACCTGCACCTCAAGGATACCCAGGCCAATCTTCAGGACATAGGAAAAGCTTTTATCATCCGCCTTCTTGACAACCTGAAGCCTTTTATAGACCTCCCTTGGAACCCGACAGCTCACCGTGGGGTGGCCCTGCTCATACCTGACCCTCGAAGGAGCTTTCCTCTTGGTAGCTTTTGCCATAATTTCATCCTCCCTGGATTACCACGTCGTTTGCCATATGGTTTGCCACCTCGTTTACCCGATGGTTTACCATATATCGTTTGCCATACCCTCGATGGTCTCATTTATACTGATATTAGCTACTACTCTCGCATCACATACTGAGGAGCAATGCCCCTTGTTAGGAATAAGCTCAGCTACATGCCTGTTATAGCTCATCTCTCACTCGCTGCTCACAGCCTGAGGCAGGTGATATAGGCGATTCGGGATCGTCTCTACTCTCCTCGGCAACCGTGCGAGCAATTATCCGAGCCAAAACTCTAAGCCCTTGCTCTCGTTGCGTTTCGCCTTTTGGCTTTGCGATTTTCAGCATCATCTGTTATCCGTTCGTAAAGGTCGTCCAGGGAACAGCCCAGCACCTCTCTCAGGCACAGGGCATAGTGAATTGAAAGGAAAAGACGATTGTTCTCTAAGGCACTAATAGTCGTGCGATCAATACCACTTTTTCTAGCTAACTCCTTCTGAGTAGAGATAAGGGAACGGAGCCGGCATTCCCTCAGCCTATTGCGGTAGTGCTTCTCACCTCGGTGTTGTGTAGTTTGATCTACCATGTTATAATGCACCTTATAATTATTCAGTACATTATAACATATATCGTGAAACGTTACAACACCTTTGTCTCAGAAAGGTAGAATTGGGGATTGCCGCCTCGTTGCAATCATTGGAGGAGGCCAAACTTGGCAGAATTGCCAACAATGTTGACAAATACTATACACTGTGTTATAATCCTCTGCGGAGGTGAATAAAAGGTGCCTTTGTCACAGATGCCACAGAGAATAAGGTTGCTGAGAGAGCAAAGGGGCTGGAGCCAGAATTATCTAGCAAAAAAGACAGGTATCCCTCAGCCTACTATTTGGCATTTGGAGAGGGGGGATATTGAACGACCCAATGTTGAATGTCTGCGCTTACTGGCGGATGCCTTTGAGGTGAGTATCGACTCTTTGGTGAGGGACGAGGTCGTAGTCTTAAATGTGAGCAAGCATGTTACACCACAAATAGAAGTAAAGTGAGTGTTCAAAATAGGAGGTCGAGATGCAAGAGGATAAAGCTAAAGTTGATCTTGAGAAGATCGCCGCCGAGGGAGCACGTAAGGCATTAGAGGAAGCTCTGGGAAAGAAATCCACACCACCGAAGTGCACCTTTAGCTGGGACGAGGAAGGACAGCTAATAGCTGATTGTGAAACCAAAAGAGACCGGGACTTGGCTTCGCGCTTTCTCGATGAGAAAGGAATAGTTGTCAAGGTGAAAGTCACTAAGGAGAAGTCCTGAGGGAGCGCGCTACGCCTAGGGTTGCCTAGCGAGGTTATTTATGAGATCGTTACGCTAAACGGTGGCAAAGGATAGCCACGGGCAAGGTAGAGCTAGGAGATGAAGAATGAAAGTTGCATCGTACGCCCGCGTATCTTCGGAAAGACAGGCTGAGAAAGATCTTTCGATCCCGGGCCAGATAAAGTCCCTCAGAGAATATGCAACTAGGAATGGACACACCGTGGTAAGGGAGTTTACGGATGAGGCTGAGACAGGGCGAACCTCAGACAGGCCAGCCTTCAGAGAAATGATCGCCCTCTCACGACTTAAGCATCCTCCCTTTGAGGCCATTTTGGTTTGGAAACTCTCTCGCTTTGCCAGAAACAGGGAGGACTCCATAATCTACAAATCCTTGCTGAGGAAGCAGGGGATTCAGGTGATCTCCATTAACGAGCCTATAGAGGACAGCCCATCGGGGCGACTTTTAGAGGGTGTCATAGAGGTTATAGATGAATTTTACTCTGCTAACCTTGCTGAGGATGTAACTCGTGGGATGAGAGACAACGCTGCCAAAGGCTATCTAAATGGTGGAAAAACACCTTATGGCTATAGAAGGGTTAAGGTAAAAGATGGTCAAACCACTCGGAGTAAGCTTGAGCCTGATGAGGCTACAGCACTGATAGTTAGACGGATCTTTAGTGAGTGTCTCACAGGTAAAGGTATAAAAGAAATTGCTAAAGGGCTTAACAAAGACGGGATTAGGAGCCCCAGAGGGAAGCAATGGGCAACCACCAGTGTACATGAGATTCTCAACAATGAAGCTAATGTTGGGACGCTGATCTGGGGGAGGACTCGAAGGGGCAAGGACGGCTTCCCTATCAGGGTGGACAATGCATGGCCTGCTATAGTAGATAGAGAGGCATTCGATAAAGTGAAGCCTATCCTTGCTTCTCGTAGCCCTAAAGTTACTAAGCCAAGGTCTATCACTAGCAATTACTTGCTGGGTGGCATGATGAGGTGTGCTGAATGCGACGCACCGATGATAGGATGTTCTGCCAAATCAGGGCAGTTCTTTTACTATAGGTGCAGTAACGCTTTAAGGCGAGGGCCAGAGGCTTGCAGAAGTGGGTGGCTTCCCAAGAGCAAGATAGAGGGTTTTGTCATTGATAGGATCAAGGGCTATATCCTCACAGACGAAAACCTATCTGAACTAATCAGGACGACCAATGAGGAGATAGAAGCTCTCTCTGAGGAGGAGAACGAGCATGTGAAGATGCTGGACAGGCAAATGAGCGATGTGGGCTCCAGATTGGAGCACCTCTACGATGCATTGGAAACAGGAAAATTTAGCACTGATGAACTGGCTCCAAGGATACATACCTTAGTCGCTAAAGAGGCTGAGCTTCAAAGTGCCAGAGAGGAAGCGGCAGCAGCACTGCGAGCTAAGAAACTGGAGATTGAGGACGTGGAGGTAATGCGTCACTATGTGGAAGACCTAAGGTGTTTGCTGGGCTCTGCACCAATAATGGAGCAGAAGGCATTCCTCAAGTCGTTTGTCAAAGATATCGATATCTCTAACTCCGAGGTTACAGTAAACTACACTCTGCCTATCCCTCCACTAAATGCCGACAAGGAAACAGTTGGAGTTCTTGCTTTTATACAGAATGGTGAGCCGTGCGGGTTTCGAACCCGCGACACCCTGATTAAAAGTTATTGAGGGGTATTTCCGTAGCTGGAGAAGCCTAAAATCCTGATTTTAACTCCCTAACTCGCTATTTCCAGTACTCCCACATTTCAAACAGTCAGGGACTCATCACTTAGACTCTCGACCACAGCAATTATAACATTTCCGGCATTTTCTGCAATATGTGTGATGTGGGTGTGATGTCTGTGTGATTTGAAATTGATGTGAACTTACTCATCCTTATGCCCTTTCAGTCAAATCCTACGTCCTCATAATAATAGTTTATTTCCATATATCACACGGCAGCCTTGTATTCTAGTAGCTTACTGAAATCTAATCCAACGTAAACGCTCTTTTGGCAATATGAATTCCCCCTTTAAATCAATCAAAGTCTAACATTTAATTAGGCAGGTTTTAAAGGGCTTGTCAATCGCTTTATATTAAATCAGGATAACCATTTCAACATCAGACTACTACCTATAAGAAGGTTCATATGACGATCAAGTAGTAGGCTAGAGACTGCAGAAGTAAGTAGCTATCAGCTAGAATGTCAACCAAGAATGATACAGTTAGTTGTTATTTCATATAAAAAGAGTATTATACTGACAGTTGAAGCAGCACGATCTCATTAGAAGTAGAACTTACGTGATGAATTTATACTATCGTGTAAAAGAATCCACTTCGAAGCTTCATCAAAGTAGGTATAGGTATTAACTCAATATGAATATTATGCTTGTGAACGCAGTGAGTCCCTTGGCGTTAAATCCCTCGCCCCCACTTGGCTTGGTCTCTATAGGATCTTTTTTAAAAAGTAAAGGATTTGAGAACATTAGGATAATTGATGTCCCCATGGACAATGTTATATTCGATCCATTGAAAACCGCTGAAGAGATAGCGGTTGAGCAACATTTATTGAAGGAATTTAGTATATATAAACCTAATATTGTAGGTATATCTACATTCTCAGAGTTTTATCATATTACCCACGCAATTTGCAGAGCTGCAAAGCGTATTGATGATAGAATTCATGTTATTGTTGGAGGCCCTCACGCTACTCTTGCATCAGCAACAATACTAAGTACCAATCCATATGTTGACTATGTTGTTCGTGGTGAAGGTGAGTTAACATTTCTGGAATTAGTAGAAAAACTTAATAGAACGCAGGATATAACAGGCACAGCGGGAGTTTCTCATATTCGGAATGGTGTTATTCATCACGAAAAAAATAGACCCTTAATTAAAGATATTAATTGTCTGCCGTCCCCAATGTGGGAATTGCTTCCTTCTCTGAATAAATACGTCAACAGATATCAAAACACGCCTTTTCTACCTATAGTGGTAGGTAGCAGAGGATGTCCATACCATTGTTCGTTTTGTGCCTCATCAAGAATTTGGTTGCATAATGGTCGAGTGCTATCTCCACAAAGAGTTGCAGATGAAATCGCTAAATTAAAAAAAGTATATAGAGCAAGTGAAATTATATATGTTGACGATATGCTTGGAGTAGATGAGGAAAGAGCCCTTTCATTATGCGCTCTTCTTAGGGATTCAGGAACTAATTGGTGGTGTATGACTCGAGCGGATCACGTGACCAAAAGATTGACTCAAATGATGCGCGAGGGTGGCTGCATGGGGATAGGACTTGGTATCGAATCAGCAAATCAGATAATTCGCAATAGAGTTTATAATAAAGGTATATCGAATTCACAAATTATTAACGCAATCTCCCTTATACAAGAAGCAAAAATTAGCGTCTCTTTAAGTTTTATATTTGGTCCCTACGATTCGATTTCTACCATTAGGGACCATGTACATTTTCTTAAAAGTATAAAGCCGCTGTATACTCACTTTAATATTTTAAATGTGTACCCAGGTACAGATTTACGAGAGCGCATTAAAAAAGATGGCTTAATTACTAGTCGAACAGTTCATGATCCAATACTTAATCTAGAGATGCATAGATGTTTAGGGTTATATCCTGTAAAGCAAGGATTATCCAACATTCAAAAAGGTCTAAGATCATCCTATATAGATCTACTCTGTTATAAATATTCCCAGAGAGAATTAGAAGTCATCGCTTGTATAATATCATTGGTGGAAAATAGAAAATGGGATTACTATCGTAATGCTACACAAGAGAAAGAGAGCCTTTTGATAAATGAACAACAATTGTGTGAGAAAGACTACGAAATATCGTATCAGAGTCTAGATATGGCGATCTCAAATCGTGGTCAATTTCCACATAGTTTATCAATAGAATTTCTTTCTAATTTCATAGAACCCATTTTCAAGTGATATAGATATAGGAGATATTCGCTTAGTAATAAAATATATTGACAATTTAGCATCATTACGAATAAAAGGAAATATAAGTTCGGATATAAAATTATGTCTATAAGGTTTGACATTAAAGTTTTAATTTTATTTAGTGGTTGGAAAACAAATGCCTAAGCCTAAAACTAATATTCTTTATTATGCCGACAACCTCGATATCATTCGTCGATATATTCCGGATAATTCAATAGATCTAGCGTATCTTGAGCCGCCGTTTAATGCCAAGGCTACTTATAATGACCTATTTGAAGGGACCCAAGCTGATTCTAATGATAGCCAGATAAAAAGCTTCTACGATACTTGGCATTGGACAACACAGGTTGACACCATTTTTAAAGAGATATGCTTAACTGCTCCGCCCAAGGTTAGCAATGTGATGCAAGGTTTATTTACATTTCTCAATAATAGTGATATGAAAGCATATCTTACAATGACATATATAAGATTATTGGAACTGAAGAGGGTGTTAAAAGAAACAGGCTCTATATACCTTCTATGTGATACCCAGGCAAGTCATTATTTAAAAATAATTATGGATGCAATATTTGGGGGTGAGAATTTCAAGAACGAACTAATTTGGATTTATCCGAGATGGACGAGTGTCCAAACGAAATTTCGGCGGATGCATGATACCATTTTCTTTTATACTAAGAGTGCTGATAGTGTGTTCAATTGGACCGAAGCTGAGATACCCCAAACAGAACAAACTATGCTGGAATTGCTTTGGGATACTAACATAGATACAGGACATAATGGAAAATATAATAATATAGTCGATAGCCAAAACAAATTAGTGGAAGCGATAAAAAGAAGAGGATTGGATCTCAGTGAGGGCAATTACAGAGTGAAGAGAAGGAAGGCTCTTATTACTCCTTCTGATATATGGATTGGTTATCCCTTTCAAACATTAGAGAAGATCTATGAGCGGATTATTCGGGTAAGCTCAAATGAGAATGACATTATCCTAGATCCATTTTGTGGTACTGGCACATTTCTATCAGTCGCGCATATGCTGAAACGTAAATGGATTGGGATTGATATTACACATCTAGCAATAACCATCACCAAAAGTCGATTAAAGCAAATTTTCCCTGGCATTCAATATAAAATAATCGGTGAACCAATTAACCCAACTGAATTAGAAGCCGTAGCTGAGCAGGATAGGCAGCAACTTCAACAGTTCGCCTTATCTTTTATTAGTGATTTAGCTTATAACAACGAATGCGTAAAGGAAGAACATATTAATAATAATTGCTATAACTTCGTGCGTGAGTTCAGGGGAGTTATAAAAGCAGTCATTCAAGTTAACATTGGGAAAAGTTCCGTGAACTGGTTAAGAAGACTTAATCTCGTCCGACAAAAGGAGCGTGCTGAAATAGGTATTTTGTTGACTTTA
>Ga0307380_10009838_pt1 | contig 12104 bp, 13 predicted proteins | sample UN3MG_FD_202239 | JGI IMG/M metagenome (GOLD analysis project Ga0307380, IMG submission 202239) | Soil microbial communities from Risofladan, Vaasa, Finland - UN-3 | ecosystem: Environmental > Terrestrial > Soil > Coastal area > Acid sulfate soil | place: Finland: Risofladan, Vaasa | collected... | reverse complement strand
CATTTGTTTTGTCACTTTGCGAATAGTTATCTTTTACAATACCAAGCACGTCTCCGCCAAGCCTGCCGAACAGCTCATCGACCGCGGCGAGAGTTTGCGCGGTTGCGTTGCCGTCCTGGAGCAGCTTATTTGCCAGACGAACCAGATCGAATACAACCGACAGGGCAACCGAGGTATTCAGATCATCGTTCATCGCCGCTTCGAATTTGGTCTTCAACTGTTCAACCTGCTCCGCGACCTCTTTGTCGAACTCGCCATCGGCCGCTTCGCTCATCTTTTTTCGTACGGCTTTGACAGCCTCGGTTATTTTTCCGTAGCCGCTCTGGGCGGCAAACAACGCTGCATCCGAAAAGTCGATAGGGCTTCTGTAATGGCTGTTCAAGATCAACTGCCTTACCGCCAGCGGATCGTAATTGCGAGTAAGCTTCTCATGGGCGCCTGTGAAGGCCTGTTTTAGCGTGATGAAATTATTCAGGCTCTTGCCCATCTTTTGCCCGTCCACGGTGACCATGTTGTTGTGCATCCAGTATCGAACGAACTGTACGCCGTTGGCCGCCTCGGACTGAGCAATCTCGCACTCGTGGTGCGGGAACTGGTTCTCCAGGCCGCCGCCGTGGATGTCGATAGTGGCGCCAAGGTATTTCATACTCATAACCGAGCATTCCAGGTGCCAGCCGGGATAGCCCTGGCCCCAGGGGCTCGGCCACTGCATAATATGGTTTGGCTCAGCCTTCTTCCAGAGCGCGAAATCCGCCGGGCTCTTTTTGTCCGGCGAGACTTCCACTCGGGCCCCGGCCATCATTTCCTCGATATTCCTGCCGGAAAGCTTGCCGTAATCCTTGAATTTAGAAACGTCGAAATACACCGAGCCGTTGACCTCGTATGCGTAGTCTTTTTCCAGAAGCGTTTTTACCAGCTCGATCTGCTCGATGATATGGCCGCTTGCTCGCGGGCTGATATCCGGCCGGACGCAGTTCAACTCGTCCATGTCCGCAAAGTAGCTTCGAGTATAAGATTCGGCCAGCGCCATCGGATGGACCTTCTCTCTTTTGGCCGCCTCACCGATCTTGTCCTCACCTTCATCCGCATCATCGGTCAGATGACCCACGTCGGTTATATTCTGCACATAAGTAACGCCGTATCCGAGATAGCGAAGATATCGAACAAGCACATCGAAGCTGACATAACTTTTAGCGTGTCCCAGATGAGCGTGCCCGTAGACGGTCGGCCCGCAGACATATATCCCAACCGTTCCTTCCTGCAACGGCTCGAACTGCTCTTTCCTTCTCGTCAGACTATTATAAAGCTGCAATACCATTTACAAATACCTTCAATAAACTTCGATATTCATCGATTATGATGTTCCGTTTTCCTATCAATAATCATTAATAAATAATAAATAATAATTTAAAGTGTTCTTCGTTTTTTCTTTCTCAACAGGGTCGTTGCCGTGGCGGCCATTGCCTGGCCGGCCCCTATTTCGCCGAGGCCTTCGTTGGTTTTGGCCTTGACGTTTACGGCGGTAAAATCGATGCCCAAAAGCCCGGCAAGACATCTTTTCATCTGGCCCTTGAACGGCCCGAGTTTCGGCTCTTCCGTATGAATAATCAAATCAACGTTGATCACTTCCCACTTTTTTTCTTCCAGTTGCTCTTTTACTACAAACAGAAGCTCTTTACTGTCGACATCCTTTAAAGCCGGATCGGTATCGGGAAACAATGTCCCGATATCACCCATACCGGTCGCTCCAAGCAGCGCATCGATAACGGCGTGCAGACCCACGTCACCGTCGCTGTGCCCGGCCAATCCCGCCGGATAAGGTATATAAACACCGCAGAGCATCAATTTCCTGCCCTCAACGATCCTGTGAATGTCCGTGCCGATACCTATCCGATATCCGGCGTCTTGCTCCTCTATCACAGTATCCCCTTTGTGCTTGGAACATCCGTCCCGAGAACGCTTACGGCCGTACCCAGGGCCTTGCCAAGTCCCTTGAAAATCGCCTCGGCGATATGGTGGCTATTTGTGCCGTACGGCACATTGATATGCAGATTAAACTTGCCGGTGTTCGAAAAGCTCCGCAGCATTTCTTCGAGGCACTCGACGTCAAAGTCGCCGATTTTATCCGTTCGATATTCGACGTTATAAACGCAGTTCGGCCTGCCGGACAAATCCACGGAGACATTTGCCAGGGCGTCCTCCATCGGCACGGAGCTGTAGCCGTACCTGGCGATTCCTTTTTTATCGCCGAGAGCCTTAAGCAGACATTCGCCGAGACATATTGCGATATCTTCTACCGTATGGTGCGCATCGACTTGTAAATCGCCTTTGGCTTTTACCACCAGGTCGATTCCGCTGTGCTTGCTCAGATGGGTGAGCATATGGTCCAGGAAGCCGACGCCGCTGTCTATCTCATATTTACCGACGCCGTCCAGATTAAGCTCGACGGCTACATCGGTTTCTTTTGTCTGCCTGTGAATTTGGGCAACTCTGTTTTCCATAAGAGTGGTCCTCATATTATGCCGGCATGTCGCGTCCATCCCCAAAGCCTGCGGCTTTGAGGCTGCCACCCGTTTTTCATCAATTCTATTAGATGGCTTTTCCTTAGCTAAACTTATACTCCGCCTCAGGCGGACCCGGCAGTTTCTAATATTTTTTTCAAAGCCAAAATGACCTTGTCGTTTTGTTGCTGTGTTCCGACCGTAATTCTCAATTTATTTTCCAGCCCGGGCAGGTCGAAATACCTGACGTAAATATTGCGCTTCACCAACTTATCATAAATTACTCTCGCCTTGCAATGTTTAGTCTCGGCAAGAACAAAATTCGAGTAGCTTCGCGGCACTTCGAATTTCAAAGCGCGAAGCTGTGCGGTCAATAATTCGCGGGCTTTTTTCACTTTTTCGGTTGTCTGGGTGAAATACTCCTGGTCTTTTATCGCCGCGGTCGCCACTGCGATAGCGACGGCGTCGACATTGTAGGAGTCTTTGACCTTCATTAGACCGGATATCAGGCCGGCCGGGGCAATCGCATAGCCAAACCGCAACCCGGCAAGACCGTACCCTTTGCTCATCGAGCGAAGAATAATTACATTATCGAAGTCTTTAACCAGTCCGGCACAATTCTCATCCGCAAAATCCGTGTAGGCCTCGTCAATCAAGAGCACGCCGGGAAGCTCGTCGGCCAGCGAAGCCATCTCGCCGACACTCACAAAGCTGCCGCTCGGCGCGTTCGGATTGCAGACAATCGTCAAAGCGGCATTGGCTTTGATCAATTCGACCGGAAGATTGAACTCGTGGTCGAACGGCACTTCCATAGCCTTGCAATTTTGCAGCTTCGCCAGCACGGGATAAAGAGAATACGTCGGAACGGGGTATGCAACGGGCCGTTTTTCATCACAGAAAGCTCGAAAAGCGATAGTCAGCAAATCGTCGCCGCCGTTGCAGCACATAATATTCTCGGGACGCAGCCCATGGATTTCCGCGGCGGCTTCTCGAAACGCAGTTCCAACAGGATCAGGATACCGCCGAAGCTGCTCTACATTGATCTTGCTTAGCACCTCCATGGCCCGCGGCGAGGGTAAATACGGATTTTCGTTCGTGTTCAGTTTTATTATATCCACCGACTTCGGCTGAAAACCCGGCTCATACCCTTTTATCTTTTCAATATTTTCACGAAAATAGCCCATAACAACTCCAGTATATTCATCCAGTTTCGGATTATACGGAAAATTGCTAACAAGTGAAAGTGAAGTTTTTGTATTTCCGGCGTTATACTTGATATTCAATCATAAAATCCGAATTCATACGCCGCATCGAATAAAGCCGCGATATTTTCAGGCGGGACACCAACCTGGATATTGTGGACGTTATTGAATACGTAACCGCCGCCGGGCTTGAAAATTTCGAGATTTGCCTTTACATGGTTTCTGATTTCCCCGGGCTTAGCAAAAGGCAAAACATGCTGGGTGTCGATCGCGCCGCCCCAGAATACAAGCTGCTTTCCGAACTCGTCCTTTAATTTTGCCGGCTCCATATCAACAAGGCCGATTTGAACGGGATTGAGGATATCAATGCCGTTGTCGATAAGTTCCGGGATATATTTATAACAGGCGCCGCAGGTATGATACCAGATTTTAGCATCTGTTAAGGATTTGATGTGCCGGACGAGCCTCTTTTGCCTGGGTTTTACTATTTTGTGATAGAAATCCGGCGAAAACAGAGGGCCGTTCTGCCCTGCAAGATCGTCCCCTATCATCACGATGTCTATAAGGTCGCCCACTTCGGCCATATAGCCGTCGAAGTAATCCAGCCAGAATTTAAGCGTCCGATCGAGAAGGGCCCCACAGAACGCCGGATTTTCGACCATATCGATAAACCACCGTTCGAGCCCCCGCATATACCAGCAAATCTCGTAGACGACGCCGCCGATTCCGGTCGATATCGCATACGGCGTCTGGTTGCGTAGTTCCAGGGCCTTTTCGCGAACACCTGTGAACCGGGTCGAATCACCGCCATCGGGAAAGGGATAATCCGAAAGGTCTTTGACAGTGGCCTCAGCCAGCGGGTGATGCGAAATGTCCATATAAAGCTGCTGGTCGTCCGGCATAGACCAGACGACGCCGAACTCATCTTTGAGGTCGTGCCAGAGCCTGCCGTGGCGAGTATTGTGCTCGATGCCGCCCTTGAAGCTTTCCGGGCCATGAGCACATACGTATCGAATATCGACATTAAATCGCCGCAAGAGCTCTTCGCACGGCCGGGCAAGCTGCTGGACGGGATCCATGATTGTCGGCTCATCGTCGATACCCAGATAATCGAGCAGCTCGATGTACGCTTTTTTATGTATGCCGGTCTGAAAGCCGCCGAGGTCGATAGGGACCCTGTCGGGGATCCGGTGATTCAGAGCGGTCATAACACGCTGTCTTGAAGTCATCGTTTCTTTTTTCACCATATCTTACCTTATCAAAAAAACCGCTACTTCCCAATAGATTCAAGATAGATCCCCAGTCCAACAATAGATATGGGCCAGACGAGCGTGAGGATACCGAGAAAAATGAGTCGATGCGTGCGTCTGCCGGAGCCCCTTGGTAAAGTTAAATTCCCTGATAATTTCTTTCTTCTTTTCCTCCGAAAGTTCGTTCTCTTTCGATACACCGGCCCATCCGCATATTCCAATACCCACCAGACATACGAGGACTCCGGCAAGTGTTGTCAAGCCCGATACATGTGTGACTAAATAGCCGAATTCACCGCGGAATACAGGCGGGATAATCGTGCCGAACGCCGCACAGAAACCAAGTGCGATTGCATATCCGAGCGACATTCCCAGATAACGCATGGACAGGCCGAACGTCAGTCCACCGATGCCCCACAACAAGCCAAAGACATAACACCAGAAGATGCTGCTTTGCGGTGCATCGCCAAGAACCGAAAAAAGCTCAGGAACGGTCAGCCACGCCACCACCAGCGGCATAATAATCCAGGAGAAAAAACCGCCTACGAGCCAGTAGCTTTCCCAGGCCCAGTCGCGAACCTTCTTAAAGGGAATGTAGAAACTGCCCACAGCAAAACCTCCCAGGGCATGCAGGAGAACGCCAAGTGCAACCATGCTAAAGTATCCAAACTTTTAATTTACCGGCAGCGAATGAAAGAGCACTTATTTTCGGCAATAGTCTATCAGTCGGGCGATTTCGCTGCGCAGGTCCTTACGATGAACAATCATATCCACAAAGCCGTGCTCTAACATGAACTCGGCCGTCTGAAATCCTTCGGGCAGCTCGACCTTTATTGTCTCGGCGATAGTTCGTGGCCCGGCAAAACCGATCTGCGCCCCCGGCTCTGCGATAAGGCAGTCTCCCAACATTGCAAAGCTCGCCGTGACTCCGCCGGTCGTAGGATCGGTCAGGACGCAGATATAAAGTCCGCCGGCCTCATCAAACTTCGCCAAAGCAGCCGACGTCTTGGCCATCTGGCCCAGCGATATCACGCCCTCATGCATCCTTGCCCCGCCTGAGCAGCATACCACAACCAGGGGAAGTTTCTCCTTGATCGCCATATCAACCGCAGCACAAAATTTTTCACCGACCACCGAACCCATGGAACCCATCAGGAAATTCGGCTCCATCACCGCCAACACCACACCCCTGCCCTTGATAAAGGCCTTGCCGATTAACATGGCCTCCCTGGCACCGGACTTTTTCTCATCGTCTTTGATTCGCTGCTTATAAGTGGTTTCTCTGAACTTGAAGCTCAGGGGATCATCGGAAGTCAAATCGCCAAGCACCTGTTGAAAAGAAGCTTCATCAACCATGTACGAAATTCGGGTTTTTGCTTCAATGCGAAAGTGGTGGTTGCATTCCGGGCAAACGTTAAGGTTCTTCTCGACCGTGCTCTTATAGAGCATGTGCTCGCAGCCCGGACACCTTATCCAGAGCCCTTCGGGCATCTCCTTACGAGGCTTCAGCGAAAAACCGTTCCACTTTGATTTAACTTTTTTGGCCATATCAACCTATATTTAGCCCCGCGTTTCACGCGGGGTTTTTCCTCAGCAATATATATTCAGTTAGTCCCGGAAGGATTCTACCAAAAACAGACCAATTTCGCCATAAAAATTACTTACAGGCTTTTCGGATTGCGTTTATTGCCGCTACACGGTCGTTTTGTGCAAATATTGCATTGCCGGCCACAAGCGTATCGGCGCCATAGGAAACCACAATTGGCGTAGTCCGAGGGTCTATACCGCCATCGACTTCGATTCGTATATCGGGACCGACAATATCTCTGATTCGAGCGACTTTTTCCGCCGCGTCCGGCATGAATTTCTGCCCGCCAAAGCCCGGATGGACCGTCATTACCAGAATCATGTCGCAATGCGGCGCCACGGCGGCAATCTCCTCGACCGGCGTCTCCGGATTCAGGCATATTCCCGCGCTGCAGCCCAAATCGTGCAGCTTGTCGATAAGCTTTAGCGGATCATCGGCCACTTCGATATGAAACGTGATATGGTCGGCCCCGGCTTTTACAAAAGGTTCGGCATATTTCGCCGGCTCGCTTATCATCAGGTGAGCATCGAAAACCAGTTCGCTTACCTTGCGCAGCTTCGTAATGACCGGCGGGCCGATTGTAATGTTCGGCACGAAGTGCCCGTCCATCACATCCAGATGAACCATACTGATCCCGGCCGAGGTCACTTCGGCAATCTCGTCGGCCAACCTGGCAAAATCGGCGCTCAGTATCGACGGCACAACTTCAATTGTTCCGGCTTTCGGTAATCGCATCTTCAATCCTTCAGCAAGATATTCAACGCTTGCCATATCCTCATGTCCTGGGCTTCGTCGCATAGTTTCATAGCCCAGCTCTTCAAATATTCCGTATCAAGTTTCCCCTTATGGCGCAAGACAACCCCCTTTGCATCGAGCAAATCCTTTTCCCTCCCCGGGATGATCTTCATCAGAATCAAATCCTCCGGAGAAGGAAAGAATGCCTTTACTCCATGCAGTTGAATTGATTTACGTCTCTTATAGGCCTGATCCTCTAAATCAGTAGACGCTATAATAAAATCAATGTGATAGTCGCCAAAAGATATCTGAAATACACCGACTTGCTCTACCGACTTCAGGCACTTTTTCACAGAAACTTTGAATCCTGCCTTCGTAGTCTTACAAAGAAAATCGGGGACATCCTTTTTATTTATCACAATGTCCACATCAACATCAGCCGTGACCCTCGGCTCTCCAAGAAGTCCTGCAGCAATTCCACCGATAATAAAGTAACTGTAGCCGTTGCTATTCAAAAAATCTACAATCTTCTTGTAGGCGTCCGTCAGAGCCATACTTACGGCTTTCGTTTTCTCATAAGGGCTATTTTAAGACAAACCGGTTTATCTTCCGGAAAATTATCACGCCATTCGTCGACCAGTGAGCAAGACAGCATATCTTCCTCGATGCGTATTGCTTTTTTCCAGGACAGATTCCGCAGCCATCGTCTCTTTTCCCGCTCCAGAGACACAAATCTTCTCTGATCCAGCAGGCCTTGATTACCTTTGGCTTTTTTCATTATTCGAATCGTTAGATGTTAATTATTTTTCATCCAGGATTTCGAGGCATTTGAATACCTTGCCTTCGAGAAACTCAAGCGAAGCGCCACCGCCGGTGGAAATATGGCTTATCCTGTCTTCCAGGCCGAGTAAGTTGACCGCGCTGGCACTGTCACCACCACCGATGATACTGATTGCCCCGTTGTCCGTAGCCTCGGCGACCGCCAAAGCTATGGCCTTTGTTCCTTCATCGAAAGGCGCGATTTCAAAAACGCCCATCGGGCCATTCCAAACGATGGTTTTGGCATCGGCAATCTTTTCTGCGAACTTTTTGGCCGCCATTTGCCCTATATCGACAGCATTATAGCCAGGGTCGATGTCGCCGACGGCGGTGCGATACTGCACGCCGGCTTTCAACTCGCGAACTATATGGTGGTCGACAGGTAAAATTACTTCACAGTTAGCATCGGCCGCTTGTTTCAGCAGCTCCTGGCCCTTGTCGATAAAGTCGTTCTCACAAAGGCTCTGACCTATACTTTTACCTCTACCTTTAAGGAAAGTATAGGCCATGGCTCCGCCAATGATGATACGGTCGACCTTTCCGATCAGGTTTTCGATCACGCCGATCTTGTCCGAGACCTTTGCTCCGCCGAGTATCGCAACGAAAGGCCTGCCGGGGTTACTGAGTGCCTGGCCAAGAAATTTCAGCTCTTTTTCAATAAGAAAGCCGATTACCCGGGGCTTGCCTTCCATCATCAGCGGGACGGTATACATCGAGGCGTTGTCCCTGTGGGCCGTGCCGAAGGCGTCGTCAACGTAGATATCAGCCATGCCGGCCAACTCTTTCGCGAAGTCGTCTTTTGCCTGCCGGAGCTGCGCATCTTCCTTTGCCGCCTTGTCCTTTATGGTCTCTTCCTTGTGGAAACGAAGATTCTCAAGGAGCATACAATCGCCCGGCTTGAGGGCCTGGGCCTTTGCACTGGTTTCAGGACCGATACAATCATCTGTGAAAATAACCTCCCGGCCCAGCAGCTCAGACAATCTCTTCGCTACCGGGGCCAAAGACATCTTCTCATTCTTCTTGCCCTGGGGCCTGCCGAGGTGGCTCATAAGAATCAGCGCGCCGCCACCCTCTAATATCTTCTTTATCGTAGGCAGTGCCTTAACGATTCGGTCATCGCTGGTAATGTTGCAGTCATCGTCCAGCGGCACATTAAAATCGCACCGCATCAGAACCTTTTTGCCCTGCACATTAATATCAGCAACAGTTTTCTTTGCCATTTCCTTATCAATCCCAAAAAAAATGCTTCGAGCAATTCCTTCAAGCAATCGAAGGAATTCAACAGCCGGCTCCCCGTTTTCCGCGGAGCTTCGACTCGCCCATTTATAGTTTTAATTCGCTATCGGATATTCGGATTACATCGCGGCCATTTTTTCCATAATATCGACGCTGCGATTCGAATAACCCCACTCGTTGTCATACCAGCTTACGACCTTGATGGTCTTGCCGATGACTATCGTGCATAAAGAATCAAAGATGCTCGAATGAGGATCGTTGACAATGTCGCTGCTGACGATAGGCTCGTCGCAATAGGCCAGGATACCCTTCATCGGGCCTTCCGCGGCGGCTTTCATCGCTGCATTGACGGTATCGACTGTGACGTCCTTCTTGACGTTCACCACGAGGTCAACAATGCTGCCTACCGGGATGGGAACCCGAATCGCAAAACCATCGAGTTTGCCGGCAAGTGCGGGAATGACTGTGCCGATAGCCTTAGCAGCACCTGTGCTGGTGGGGATTATATTCGCCGCAGCGGCACGGGCTCGACGCAGATCCGAGTGGATCATATCGGCCACTTTCTGGTCGTTGGTATAAGCGTGAATAGTCGTCATCATACCCTGCTCGATGCCGAACGTATCGTTGAGGACCTTCGCTATAGGTGCAAGGCAGTTGGTCGTGCAGCTTGCGTTCGATACGCATTTGACGTTACTTGTGAGCATCTCATCGTTAACACCCAGGACGATTGTGGCGTCGATATCGTCCTTGGCCGGGACGCTCAGCAGAACCTTTTCGGCGCCGGCTTCGATATGGTCGGCATAACCGCCTTTAGGAGACGAAGCATTGCGAAACAGTCCCGTCGATTCCAGAACCATTTTCACGCCCATGCTCTTCCAGGGCAGCTCGGCGGGATTCCGGACAGCCAGAACCTTGATTGTCTTGCCGTTGATGACCAATGCATCACCTTTTGCCTCGACCGTTCCGCCCCATCTGCCCATCACGGTGTCGTATTTGAACAGATGTGCAAGACTCTTGGCATCCGCGAGGTCATTGATAGCTACGAGTTCCAATTCGCCTTTTCTTTGCATAATAATTCTTGCTACGGCCCTGCCGATCCGGCCGAAGCCATTAATTGCTACCTTTGTTGCCATTTTGTACTTCTCCTTATTTTTAATGTTAAAAACGCTTTTTTTCTGTTTTAAGCCCCTTGCCAGATATTGCTATGGGGTATACGAGAGAGCTACTTTATGTTTTTGCCGCCCCGCTGTCAAGTATTTCTTCCAAATTTGAGAATCCTGGCCCGGCAAAATCCTTGACCAATTGTGGTAATCACGGCTTCTTTTTCCCGGAAGCCGCCCTGCCAGCCCTGACCCTTGCGATTTGAGGAGCCATCTGGTTCTTCCACGCCGTGTAGGTCTGCTGCAAACGTTCGACAATCTGGGGATTTTCCTTCGAAAGGTCGTTTTTCTCGCCGATATCGCTCGAAAGATCGTAAAGTTCCAGCGAACCTTTCTGGGACAGCAGCTTCCATTTGCCCGCCCGGACGGCCCACTGGTCGGTACCATCGTACCAGAAAAGGGCCTCGTGAAGCGGTTTTTTGCTCTCTCCGCGGAGGACCGGCAGCATATTCCGGCCGTCATAAACACGGTCATCGGGCAATTTGGCGCCCACGGCGGCACAAATCGTCGGCATCACATCCAGCGAAATGACCGGCTCGTCGCAAACCTTCGCTTTCGGCAGCTTTCCCGGCCAGCGAACAATAAACGGCACACGAATCCCGCCTTCGTAAACGCTGTGCTTATAATCCCTTAAAGCGCCGTTGTTGGCAAGATTCTTCCTGGCGCCGCCGTTGTCGGAAAAGAAGATAATCAGCGTATTGTCGTCGGCGCCGGTCCGCTTCAGGGCATCCAAAACCCGCCCTATCGCCTCATTCATGCACACCAGCATCCCAAGGTAAATATCGCGGTTCGGGTCGCCGGTATTGAAACGCTCGATATGTTTCTGCAGCGCCTGGAGCGGCCAATGTACGGCGTTAAACGGCAAATAGAGAAAGAAAGGCCGGTTCTTGTGCCGCTCGATGAACGAGACAGACTCGCGAGCGAGATTTTCTGTCAGATAACCCGTATCGTTGATAGGTTTTTCGTTTCGATAAATCGATGTATATTCATCAGTTATGTCCAGCTTGAAATAATCGTGCCCGCCGTGGCCGAGAAATCCGTAGAATTCCTCGAAGCCGCGCTTCATAGGATGATACTCCGGCTCGATGCCCAGATGCCATTTGCCTATGACCGCCGTCGCGTAGCCTTCTTTCTTAAGCAGGTCGGCGACGGTAATTTCCTTCAAGGGCATCCCGGTCCTGCTGTCGGGAGCGGTATAAAATCCGAACCGCTGTTGATAGCGTCCCGTCATAAGTCCGGCTCGTGTCGGAGCGCAGACATAGCCGCTCGCATAGCCGTTAGTAAAGCGCACACCCTCGTCGGCCAACCGGTCGATATTCGGCGTATCGACCTCTTTCGGATGCTCGTAGCAGCTCGAATCGGCATATCCCTGGTCGTCGGATACGATAAGGACAATATTGGGCTGCCGGCGATTATTCTGCTTTGCCGCCGCAGAGAAAATCCCGCCGCCCAGACATATCCCCGATGCCGCCAGAACCGATGAACGTAAAAAACTTCTTCGAGTAATCTTTTCGTTTACCATTTTGTCACACTCTCCAAATAGCTAAATTTCCATGTACTTAGCTAAAATAATACCCGATCTTCTCTATTATTACAATCCCAAACGTTTTCGC